>Ga0182016_10008210_pt1 | contig 10595 bp, 10 predicted proteins | sample 712S2MmetaG_FD_120491 | JGI IMG/M metagenome (GOLD analysis project Ga0182016, IMG submission 120491) | Permafrost microbial communities from Stordalen Mire, Sweden - 712S2M metaG | ecosystem: Environmental > Terrestrial > Soil > Wetlands > Permafrost | place: Sweden: Stordalen | collected...
CTGCGCATAGCCGATGAGAACATTGGCCGTGTTATCGTCGGTGCCGTCCACAAGCGCCTGAACCTGCACTACGCCGCCATTGCGCAGCCGCGAAGAGAAGTCCCATGGGATGACAATCCCCATCTTGGCGTGGCCATCGTCGAGCGCTCTGGTAATCGCCGGATAATCGTTCACCACGCGCGCTACATGGAAGTATTCGCTGGCCTGGAAACGCTTCAGCAGATCCTGGCTTTGCTGGCTGCCGTCGCGGTCAAACACATAAACAGGAAGTCCCTTCAGATCCAGATTGACGCCGTAGCCGAACAGCAGCATCAGCGTCACCGGCATGATGACCACAATCGCCAGACTGCGCGAATCGCGGAGAATCTGAATCACTTCTTTCCTGGCCACGGCCAGCAAGCGCGTAAAGCTCATGCTCTGCGCTCCTCTCCGGCATTGCCTGCCGTTGTGAGAGAAACAAAAACATCTTCCAGGCTGGGGCGAATCTTCTCTACGCGGCTCACGGTGATTCCATTGTCCGCAAGATACTTCTCCATCCGCGGCTTGGCTGCGGCAGCATCCGCCACAACCAGATGCAGCGCGTTGCCAAACACCGCCGCATCCAGCACGTCCGGCGCGGATTGCAGGGCCTCCACAGCCTTGCCCAGCGGCTCGCACTCAATCAGCAGCAGTTCGCTGTTCATCGAGTCACGCTTAAGCTCGGACGGCGTGCCCAGAGCAACCATCTTGCCTCGAAAGATGAGCGCCAGGCGGTTACAATATTCGGCCTCTTCCATGTAATGCGTGGTTACAAAAACGGTGACGCCCTCTTCTGCCATCTGGTGAATCAGATCCCAAAACTGACGGCGCGAGATCGGATCGACGCCAGACGTTGGCTCGTCCAGGAATAGGATCAGCGGCTTGTGCAGTACTGCGCAGCCCAGCGCCAGCCGCTGCTTCCACCCGCCCGGTAGCGTGCCTGTGATGAGATTTTCCTGGCCTTTTAGGTTTGCCATTTCGAGCGCCCATTCAATTCGTTCTTGCAAATTACTAGAGGACACGCTGTAGAGTCCAGCGAAAAGGCGCAGATTCTCAATCACCTTGAGATCGTTATACAGAGAGAACTTTTGCGACATATAGCCGATATTTTGCCGCACTGCTTCGGGATCGCGAGCCACATCGTATCCCGCAACCAGCGCACGGCCCGAAGTAGGTTTCAGCAGCCCGCAGAGCATGCGGATGGTTGTGGATTTGCCCGCCCCGTTTGGTCCCAGGAATCCAAAAACCTCGCCCTTGCGAACTTCAAGATTGATCCTATCGACGGCCACAAAATCGCCGAATCGCTTGGTCAGATTCTCCACAGATACTGAATCTTTTTCAGGCATGGGGCGTCGCTCCACTCTGGACCGCATCCACAAACAGGTCCTCGATCGACGGCGCCACTTGCTGAATCGCGTCGAAGGGCACGTTCGCGCTCTTCAGCCGCGCCTCAAACTCGGGAATGCGCCGCGCGGCATCGTCCACCACCACGTGCAGCCCGTCGCCGGTCAGTACCAGGCTTGAAATTCCGTCCGCGTCTTCCAATGAATCCCGCAATCTGCGCGGCTCCGCTGAGGTAACGGACAGCACGCCCTTACCCATCCGGGCCTTGAGGTTCGCCGGCGTTTCGCAAAACAGCAGCTTGCCCTTGTCAAGCAGCGCCACGCGATGGCAGCGCTCGGCTTCATCCAGATACGCCGTCGAGGTCAGAATCGCCACGCCCTCCGCGGCCAGCTCATACAGAATGCGCCAGAAATCGCGGCGCGAGACGGGATCGACGCCCGTAGTCGGCTCATCCAGCAGGATTACCTTCGGGCGATGAATCAGCGCACAGACCAGGCCGAGCTTTTGTTTCATGCCGCCCGATAGTTTACCCGCCAGGCGCTTTCTGAACTCGCTCATTCCCGCCGCTTGCAGCAGTTGCGCGGCGCGCTCCTCGCGCTCCGCCTTTCTAACTCCGAATAAGTCGGCATAGAAGCGGATATTCTCATCCACGGTCAAGTCTTCGTAAAGCCCAAAGCGTTGCGGCATATAACTCAGCGCGTGCTTCGCGCCCTCGGGATCGCGGACGACATCGAAACCAGCTACCGTGGCCACGCCCGCATCGGGCGGCATAATGCCCGCCAGCATCCGCAGCGTGGTCGTCTTGCCTGCCCCGTCGGGACCGACCAGGCCAAATATCTCCCCGGCGCGCACATCGAAGCTCAGCGCATCGACCGCGCGCACACCGGGAAAACTCTTGGTCAGCGCTTCGGCTGCGATCACGAATTGGATGTCGTCCGTCATTGCTTGGCTGCGGCCAGCTCAAGATGTGCGTCCGCGGGCATACCGGGTTTCAGCTCGCGATTCGGGTTATCGATGTCGATCTTGATTCTGTAAACAAGAGTGACTCGCTCCTTGTTCGTCTGCACGCTCTTCGGCGTAAACTCCGCATTGGACGAAATGAACGAAATTCTTCCGTGGTACTGCTTTCCGGGATAAGTGTCTGTGGTGACCGTTGCTTCCTGACCCCAGTGGATACTGCCCAGATCGCCCTCGGCGATATACGCGCGCAACCAGATGTGATCGAGATCCGCAAGCGTCACCACTGGAGAACCCGGCGCAACCACTTCGCCAAGCTCAGCCTGCCGCACGGTAATCACGCCGCTCGAAGGCGCATGAAGGACCGCGTAACTCAGGTTTACCTGACTCAGCCCGAGGTTTGCGTTGGCCTGGTTCAGATTGGCTTGCGCAATCGCGATATCTTCCTTGCGGCTCCCCTCGACAGCCTCATTGGTGCGCTGTTGCGCGGCCTTGAACATCGCCTCGGCACGCTTTAACGCAGTCGCGGCCAGGTCTCGGTCCTGTGCGGAAATCTCGTCTTTGGCATAAAGCTGCTGCGCGCGGTCGTTGTCGAGTTTTTTCTGGTCGAGATCGGCCTGCGCATCCTTCAGGTTCTGTTGCGAGGCCCTCACTTCCTGCTCGCGGGTTCCGGCCAGCGTGAGCGCAAGGTCGGATTCGCGCACGCGAACACTGGCTTCGTCGATCCGCACCTTCTGCCTGGAGTCGGCGTCTTCCAAACGCGCCAGCAGAGCGCCCTGCTCAACCTGCTGGCCCTCCTCGACAGGCAGCTCGATGATGCGCCCCGCCACTTTGAAACTCACCAGGCTTTCATGCGCTTCGATGTTTCCAGACAACGTAAGCTCATTCGCGGGCACGGGCTTCTTCGTCAGCCGTGGATAGAAATAAACGCCGGCGGCAATGGCAACTGCCAGCAGAATCAAGACGGGAATAACTCGTTTCATAGCACCAAACCTCGCAAACAGGAATCCATCGAGCGGCTTTCAAAACAATTCATCTACGGATTCCCCATAAACTGCACAATGTTTTTCTCCGTATCGCCCATGGCGCGAGCGAGCGCAAATTTCGCATCCACATGGGTTGAGACGGCAAGGATGTAGTTCTCCTGGGCGCGCGCCAGCTGGTCCTGAGCCGTAACCACCTCGACATTGTTGGCCGTGCCCGCCCGAAAACGATCCTGCGCGAGTTCCAGTTCGCGCTGGGCCAGATCCTGGCCATCCCTGGCGACAGTTACCTGCCCGGCGGCCGACTCGATGTTGAGCAGCGCCTCGCGAAGATCTTCATCGATCCCTCGCCGCAGATCGGCAATCTGATCGTCGATGCGCCTGACGCGGCTGGCCAGTTCCTGCGCCTCGCCATCGCGGTCGCGGTCGAAGACCGTGAAGTCGATCTGCCCTTGCAGCAACCCTGTCGGCTGCACCCCGCCTATGCTGCGCCCAATTGCGCCGAAGTTGCTATTGACACTGAGCTTCGGGTAGAAGCGCGCGCGGCTGGCGCGTTGCTGCTCGACGAGGCTCTGGCGCTGGCGGTCAAGTGAAAGGTAATCAGCGCGCGCCAGCAGCGCTGCGGGCGCAAGCGCGTCGAGATCGGGTTGATTCAGCCCCCGATACCTAAGCGGCTCAGCCAGTTCCAGCGGCGTGCCAGGACTCATGCCCAGATTCCGTGCCAGCGCCAGCAGCGACTGCTGGTATTGGTTTCCGGCCACAAGCTTTGCCTGCCTGTCATTGGCAAGCTGCACCTGCGCGCGCAGCACATCCACGCCTGTCGCTGTCCCCGCATCGTGTTTGTCCCTGGCTAGTTTGAGCAGAGCCTCCGAATCCCTTACCCGCGATTGCGCGGATTCAACGCGCGCGGCGGCGGATTGCGCATTCAAATAGAGCGCCGCAATCGAGCGAACGATCAGATCGCGCGCATCCTGCAAGTCCATCTTGCCCGCGTCGAGCGCCAGTTCACTGGCCTTCAATCCGCGGTAGCTTTGCAGATCGACAATGTTTTGCTGCGCATAAATACGAAAGTCGTAATTCGAAAACGGTCCCACAACATCGGGAAAGCCAGGCGCGGAGATGCCAAACGCGCGCAGATCGCGGTTTTGCACGTTGGCATAGGTTTGCGCGCTCACCCTCGGAAGCAGCGCTGCCGACAAGCGCCGCTCGCGCGTGCCTTCGGCTTCGTCTACGCGCGTGCCGGCGACAAGCACGCTGAGGTTTGCCTCAAGCCCCTTCTGAATCGCATCCTGCAAGGTCAGGCGAACCGGCAGCGGCTGCTGGGCCGCGCAGGTTGCGCTCGTGATCGAGCCGCCGATGGCGCTTGCCAGGCCCAGAAGAACGATAATGCGGAATTCCGATCTCATGATTCCTGCTCTTGATCTGCGAGGACTACCGCCCTCCAGAAATGTTGAAAGCTGTCTTCGATCCATGCCTTCAGCGGAGGCTCCCCATGCAGCGACCACAGCAGCACGGTCCCCATGCACGCTTGCAGCAGCTGCGTGGCAACCACTTTCTTCTTCAGGCCGGGGTCGATCTCTCCGCGCTCCTGGCCGGCGGCCACCACCTCCGCAATCATCTTGCGGCCCTCGCGCATATTGCGTTCAATGATGGCGCGAACACCCTCGCTGGCCAGAAAAGACGAAATCAATGCGCGCGCCAGGCTGGGGCTGCGTCCCGGCTCCTCGGCCAGACGAAGCACCAGATCCTGCAGCACGGAATGGATCGTCTGCTTGCCCTTCCCGGCCAGCGCGGCAGCCTCCCGCACCTTGCCAAGCTGAATCTCCGCCATCACGCCCAGCACGTGATCCTTGGTCGCGAAGTAGTTGAAGAAGGTTCCCTTGCCTACGTCCGCGGCTTCTGTAATGTCTTCCACTGTGACGTTGCTGAAACCGTGCTCCGCAATCAGTTGCAAAGCGCACCGGAACAGCCGCAGGCGTGTCTCCGCCCCGCGCCGCTCCCGGCGTCCCATATCTGCCCGGTTAGGCGCTTCCCCGGCGGCAAGAGCGTTTGCGAGAACCGTTGCGCGAGGTTTATGACCATTCTTCATAGATGAGTATCAGGCGTCAATGACTAACGGTCATATTGTTGCGCGGAGTGATGTGCTTGTCAAGAGGCTTGTCTTATTCCGATCCAGTTGATGAGCAGGCGGCGACGTTGAAGGACTTCCGTTCTTGCGCAAAGCCACTGCATCAGGCTTTGAGCATCCGGCCGCCCTGACCACCGCCTCTTGATTCCGGGAAAGTATTAGGCGGGCTGGATCACGCCGGCTGTGCCAGCAAAATAATCAATTCCATTTGCGGATTAAGGAGATCGGCGGGGGCGTAGACGGCGAAGTTGCGGGCGCGCTGCACCGATTCCCAGATGGGGCCGGACGCTTCGATGGCGAAGTACTTGTGGCGCAGTTTCACCGGGATCGAACGGGGCGGCGTGGTCACGTACTGAAGGCGCAATCCAGCCAGCGCGTTGCGGATGAGCATCTCAAGCTGTGTCGCCGAGCAGGCCTTCAGCAGTTGCGGGGCGCGCTCGATCAGCTCCGCGTCGCGGATGTCGGCCGAGATGGCCAGGTAGAAGCGGGAACCCTCGAAATAGGCGTCCTTGTCGATCGAGGTTGCGTAAATGGTGTCCTTGACCATTTTCAGGGGGAGCGCGACGAAGTTGCTGGGGACCACCGTCTCCAGCATGACGCGGATTAGCCGGTCCAGTTCCCCAAAGCATGTGCCCAGCTGCTCGTGGTTATAGGTAGGCAGGTCTCTGGGCGCAATCTTGCTCGAGAAAGCGGTCAAAGCGCCGCCCAGATCAGAGAACTCGTTGAAGAGCATCTCCGGCTGAATATTGCTCGATTCCAAAAAGTGGCGGAGCACCGGAAGGTGGCTGTTAATGGTGTAGAGCAGCCAGAAATTGGCCACGTCGGAGGCGGTAAAGTCGGCCAGAGACTGGTTCTTTTGGCGGCGGCTTCCGGAAAGCTGGCTGCTGCGGGCCACCAGCAGCTCCACCATATTACTAAGGATGCGCTTGAGGGTGGGGTGCGCATGTATATCGATGAGGGGTGGGATATAGGCAGGGTCAACCTGATAGGTGCCGGTCTCAGACCGCAGAATACGCATGAAGGCCAGCACCACCGACCCCTCGCGGTTTTCGCCTTCCGCAAGAATCTGAAGATTCTTGCGCGCCACCTGGACAGGCTTTTCACCGCTGCCGGTATTCTCGTCGCGGACCATCAATAACTGCGCCAAAAAACGGGTGCTCACCCGCCCCCGGTCCACTGAGACGTTCATTCCCCCTTGCAGATATTCGGGAACGGCGAGATAAAAGACGCAGCTTTGGCGTCCGTCCAGGAAACACTCGTCGAGCAGCCGGGCCGGCGGCGGGTATTCCGAAGCTGGAATGTCGAGCGGCATGGCATCGGGAAAGATTCCGGAGGCGCGTGTGATCGCCAGCCTGCCCTCGGACAAAGCCTTGGTATCGATCTGAATCTCGCGAAAACCCCAGGAGCGGGCATTTAGCGAGTCGAGATAGAACCGGGCGCTGTCCTCGACAAATCGTTCCTGCGCCTGCAAATGTTGGGGCGAGAGAAATGTGCCTTTCGACCAGATGACGGGTTGAAGCTGTCGCATTTGCTGAGCAACCTCGGCTGAAATGTGATGTTACCGGTTCTGGCGCAATAGTGTCCAAGCCGGGGCGCATGGGGAGGCGGCGAATCCAGGAACATGGTCGCACAGGGCGGCGAAAGTGGGAGAAATATTTTTTCGCAACATCTCCGTTTGAACTGGGTTAGGGTAATATGAGGCTGTCAAAGATTCCTCTGGACAGCAAACCCCTTTCTGTGGTTTCTTTGGAAACATCGGTTCTATCCGCAATTCCCCGCATTTCAGGAGCTATATGGCTAGAGAGAGTACCCAGCAAAAACTGAGTCGCGTCCGGGCGCCCCGGGTGCAGATCACTTACGACGTCGAAGTTGGAAACGCCATCGAAATGAAGGAGTTGCCCTTCGTGATGGGGGTATTGGGCGATCTGACGGGGCAGCCCGAGAAGCCGCTTGCAGCTCTCAAGGACCGCAAATTCGTTGAGATCAACCCCGACAACTTCGACAGCGTGCTGAAAGGCATGTCGCCCCACTTGAAGTTTTCCGTCGCCAACAAGCTGAGTTCCGACCCCAGGGCTGGTCAGGTAGCCGTAGATTTGAACTTTGAAAAGTTCGAAGATTTTTCGCCTGCGAATGTAGCCTCGCAGGTCGGGCCGATCAAGGAATTGCTGGACCTAAGAACAAGGCTGTCGAACCTGCGCGGCAGTTTGCAGGGCAACGATCAGTTGGATCAAGCTTTGTTCGATGCGGTTTCAAAGACGGATGAACTCAATAAGTTGAAGGCCGAGATTGGCGCAGAGGGGGATAAACATGAGTAGCCCGGCGAACCCGTTGGCGGCTCAGGCCGTCGAAACAACGACTACTGAAACTTCACTACTGGATCAAATTGTCTCGCAAGGGCGGTTTGGCCAGGATACCATTGCCCAGGAACGCGGCAAGGACATGGTGAAGGAGTTTGTCAACCAGGTTCTTGAGGGCAAGATGACCCTGAGCCGCGATGCCGAGGCAACCATTGGCGCGCGCATCGCCGACATTGACCGCCTCATTTCGCTCCAACTGAATGAGGTTTTGCACCACCCGTCATTTCAAAAGCTCGAGGCCACGTGGCGCGGCATCAAGCACCTGCTCGATCAGAGCGAAACCAACGACATGCTCAAGATCAAGCTGCTGAATGTCTCTAAAAAAGATCTTCTCAGGGATTTGCAGCGCGCGCCTGAGTTCGATCAGAGCGCCTTCTTCAAAAAAGTCTACGAAGAGGAGTTCGGCGTATTCGGCGGCGCCCCATTCGCTGCGATGGTAGGCGACTACGAGTTCGGCCGCACCGGCGAGGATGTGGAATTGCTTGAGAAGGTCTCTCAGGTTGCATCAGCGGCTCATGCGCCTTTCCTCTCGGCAGCGGCGCCGGAGATGATCAACCTGTCCGAATTCGGGCAGTTGACCGGAATCCGCGATGTTTCAAAGGTATTCGACAGCACGGAATATGCCAAGTGGAAGGGTTTCCGCGCTTCGGACGATTCCCGCTATGTGGCGCTGACTCTGCCGCATGTTTTGATGCGCGAGCCGTACGGCCAGGAAACTCGGCCAATCGACGAGTTCGCCTACGAAGAGGGAGTCGACGGCAGGGATCACTCCAAGTACCTGTGGGGCAATGCAGCCTACGCCCTCGGAGCCCGGCTCACCCAGTCTTTTGCCAAGTTTGGATGGTGCGCTTCGATTCGTGGCGTGGAGAACGGCGGCCTCGTTGAAGGGCTGGCCACTCATAACTTCCGCACCGATGAAGGCGACGTTACATTGAAGTGCCCCACGGAGGTCAGCATCACCGATCGGCGCGAGAAGGAACTTGCCGACCAGGGTTTTGTGCCGCTGGTGCATTGCAAAGGGACGGACTATGCCGCATTTTTCAGTGTGCAAACGGCCAACAAGCCCAAGGTCTACGACAAGCCGGAAGCCAATGCGAATGCAAGGTTGTCGGCCCAATTGCCATACATGCTGGCCATGTCGCGTTTCGCGCATTACCTGAAAGCCATGATGCGCGACAAGCTGGGCAGCACCATGAGCCGCTCTCAGGCCGAGCTTTTCCTCAATCAGTGGATTGCAAATTATGTGATTGCGGACGATAATGCGTCGCCAGCGGCAAAGTCTGAAAGGCCTTTGCGCGAAGCCCGCATCGAGGTCATGGAGGTAGCTGGAAAACCTGGCGCGCTGCGTGCCGTGGCATTCCTCCGCCCCCACTTCCAGTTGGATGAACTCACTGTCTCTTTGAGGCTTGTAGCGGATCTTCCCCAGCCGGCTGGCAAGTAGATCGGCGTCCTGTCTCTTGAACCCTCAATCCCCAACCGGCCTGCAAGCCAGGCCGAATACGAAAGGACTTTGACATGGCAGTTGATTACTATTTGCAGCTCGACGGCATTCAGGGTGAGGCGGTCGCCACAGGCTTCGAAAACCAGATCCAACTTCTCTCCTTCAGTTGGGGCGGACACCAGCACTCATCCGTTGCAGGAACGGGAGGCTCTGGCGCCGGCAAGGTAGATCTTGCCGACCTCAGCGTCATGAAGCACTATGACAAGGCAAGTTCGCCGCTGTTCAAGGCGCTGGTGTCTGGAACCCACATCAAGACCGGCGTTTTGAGTGCGACCAAGGCTGGCGGGGGCGGCAAGCCGTATCTCAAGATCAGTCTCGGCGAGCTGTTTGTGACCTCGGCCCAGGCCTCCGCGTCGAGCGAGAATCCGACGGAGAGCATCTCGTTCAGCTACAACACCATCAAAATCGAGTACAGTACTCAGAACGAACAAGGCATTCTTACGGCTACAGGGTCGGTGAGCTATAACCTCAAGACCAATGTGGTTAGCTAAGGGACAATGACACCACTTGCGCTTTACCGCGAAGGAAAACTGCGGGAAGCCATCAAAGCGCTTGGCGAAGAGTTGAGGTCAAATCCTCTCGACGCCAAGCGCCGTACGTTCCTGTTCGAGCTTCTGTTGTTTGCCGGAGAGTTTGACCGGGCAGAGAAGCAGCTGGATCTTCTGGCGGGAGCGAATGCCGAGGCTGCCGCGGGAACCTTACTCTACCGGAGTGCGCTTCATGCCGAGCGCACCAGGCAAGCTATGTTCACCAACCGTGAAACTCCTCCTTTAGTCGAAGGAGCCGTTCACGGTGGAGTTTGGAACGGAACGGCTTTCACCGAGTTCAGCGATGCGGACCCGCGCATCGGGGCAAACCTCGAAGTTTTTATTGCGGGCAGTTATACCTGGATTCCAGTCCATTATCTCCGCAAGCTCGTGATTGAGCCTCCCACCAATCTGCGCGACCTGATCTGGGCGCAGGCACGCGTGGAAACAAGCGCCGATTTTCGCTTGCAGGAACTTGGCGAAGTGCTTCTTCCTGTTCTTTGTCCGCTTTCTTCGCGCCATGCCGATGAAATCGTCAATCTGGGCCGCGAATCGGCCTGGGAGCCGGACGATATTCATGGGGAGATCCCCCACGGTGCAAAGACGATGCTCATCGACGGAGTCGAAGTGCCACTGCTGAACATTCGCAGCGTGGAATGGCACGCGCCAGAGAAGGAGTCTCAAGATGCCTCTGCGTGAGGATTTGCTTACGCCGATTGCAGGAGAGAATCCATCCGGCGCGGACCTTTACTACGACAAGGTCTTCGATCAGATCAAGGA
>Ga0182016_10008213_pt1 | contig 10594 bp, 13 predicted proteins | sample 712S2MmetaG_FD_120491 | JGI IMG/M metagenome (GOLD analysis project Ga0182016, IMG submission 120491) | Permafrost microbial communities from Stordalen Mire, Sweden - 712S2M metaG | ecosystem: Environmental > Terrestrial > Soil > Wetlands > Permafrost | place: Sweden: Stordalen | collected...
ATTTAATTTAGCTCGTAAATTTTTCATTTGTAATAATGATTGTTTTTTATAATATCCTATAGTAGTATGCGTGGTATGTGAGCTATCGCATAATTCATCGCAATTTTTACAGTACAGTTTATCACATTCGCATATACATACATATTCTTCATTATGAATAGGACATATTTCTACTACATCATTATTATAGCTAATTATTTCTATAACATCTTCTTGTTTGAATGAAGTGTAGCATTGGTTACATATTAATTCATTGTTTAGATTGTGTAAACATATACTACATATCTTATGATTACAAGGCAATATTAATGTAGCATTATTACTACATACACATTTATCCATAGTTAATTATAAATTATTAATTATTATATTAATAATTTTCAATTTTGATGTCCATAGTTGATTATAATTTATTAATAAATTATAATATTAAAAATGAGTATTAAAATCGCTAATATTATACCTGATGGAAATTGTCTATATCGCTCGATTGCATTAGCGCTATATAACGATCAAAATCTTTATAAAAATGTTAAAGAAGTAATAGCTAAATATGTTATTTTGAATGGTAAAAATAAGTTTAATGGTGAAAATACCACTCTAGAAGATTGGATCATAATGGATGGTCATAAAAATCAGTCTGATTTTCTACATATGCTGTGGGAAGGAACTTATGGCGGAGCATTAGAAGTAGCTATAGCTTCCGTTGCTATCAATCATAATATCTATATTTACGATTTATCACTTAATAAATTAGGAGAATTTGAAGAACTGCAAAGAAATTCGTCGATTCATTTATTGTATCATCTTTATCATTATTCGTTAATAATAGATTATACACCCACATCTTAGATACGTCTAATGTTGATGTGGGTGTGTATTGCTTGCTTTATTGGTCTGGCTGTGCCAAGACCCGACACAGTCGGTGGTCGACATAGATAACTTGGTCGTTCTATTTGATTTATAGCATTATATGCTATTTTATAAATATTAGAAGCACCATTTCTATCTCTATTCCATGTCCCGCAACAGTTTTTACAACGGAGTAGTCCATGAATTAATATTTTATTTTCTTTATTAGGTTTAGGATTTGTCATCTCCTTGAATTTCTCACAATCTCCTCCATTACATTTAGAACATTTACATGACGTCCTAAATTCATCAACTAAATATACTTTATATTTATTTTTTCTGAATAATCTTCTAATTCCAATACCTAATGTAGGTTCTTTAAATTTCATCATAGATGTATATTACTTATAATTAATAATTATTTAATTAATTATTTGATCGGCGCCTTTATAACAACACGATACGAAATAGATTCATCTGGAATGTTAGCGATCAATGTTGAACGTTCAATAAAAATTAAATCTCCTACTTGGTAATTGTAATATTTACTAATTGGGTCGTTATCATATATTTGTGGAAGTTGCGAAGGTGTAACGTTATTAACTTTATAAAATTCCTTTCGTTCTTGATTACTTAGTCGAGTATGTTTTGATGCTAAGAAATGTGATGTAGGATCATACATTAATTCATCATATCTAAAATGTTCCAATGTGAAATTAGTAAATTCATCTAATCGTTGTCCAGATTTACTACCTAATTTTTGATCACTAATAAGGAGTAGATGAGTAAATAATTTTGTTTGCCCTTTCTCATCTGTAATATACGATATTAAGTCATATATATCTTGAATAGGGACATCCTTACCAATTGTTGGAAAATACCATACTAATAATTTAGTAGGTGTTGTTATTTCTGAATTTAATAAGAAAAATGGAGACTCATTAGCATCCTCAAATTTTTTCAATAAATATGTCTTAAATTGGGGAAATGTCATATCATATATTTCGCTATCAGGTACTGTATAACCTCTGCGTTGTAGCATCTTAATTTGATTTTTCTTTACAATGTACAATTTTTCAAAGACATCAGTCATTTTTTAGGATAGGTAATTTAAATAAAAACAGTTGAAACAAAAAAAATTCAATTATAAAATATGAGTGTTGGTATTATTATAGGTTATATTTTTGGTGGGCTTATAGCAGCATCATTAATTGTATTAGTTGCGTTATTTTCTAGTTATTATCATAAATATAATGAACAAGCTATAGTTACAACTAATGTTCCAAAGAAGATAAAATCCCCTGTATCTCTAAAAACTCGTCAAGTTAAGAGACCTAAACATATAAAACATATTAAAAAAGAACATATTATTCAACCAGAATCAGAGGATGATGAAGATGTCGATAATGATGATTATGAGAATGATATCGAGAATGAATCAGATGATGATGATGTTGAGAATGAATCAGATAACGATGATAATAATGAATCAGATAACGACGATGAGGATAGTGAGGATGAACAGATAGATAAGACTTCTAAAAAATCTCCTAAAATTATTAGGACTCCCTCAAAAATTGACTCATTGAGAACTGTTCCGCTAGATGCTATAAAATCTATGGCTAAATTATATATAGTAACTGATGAAAAGAGAATTAGATTATTAAATAATATTTACCAACCTATTGTGGATTTATGTGCATATCATGAAGGTTTATTAGTACTATTGAGTCTCGGAAATATGGTCTATTTATGTAATGAGAATGGTCAGATTATAGAGTATCAATTACCTTCAAAAGAAGACATAGTCTCAATAACACCATTTCAAGATGGAGTAATTGGTCTTAGTTCATCAGGTAAATTATATAAATTATTATTTGAAAATGAAAATAACTATACATGGATACAAATACTATCGTCAGTGAATAAGGCGTCTTATATATCTTCCCCAGAAGATGGAGACATATTGTTCGTGAGAAATGGAGAAAAGGGAATAACGTACGATTCTACCTTAGATATCATAGAAACTTTCGATGGAAATAAAATTAAGATATATGGAACAACTGTTGATGAAATTGTATATATAGATAGAGCAAGTTTAGTCGGAAAATACGAAAATAATAATACAATTATAAAAAATGTATTCGACGGATGTTTTCATAGAGGTGTGTTTGTGCCAGTAAGCTATGTACAATTCGAGAAAGGAATTAGTAAGATAAAATCAATCGACTCAGAATTATATTATATCATCAATGTATAAACATAAGATTATGTATTATCATATTTTATTCGATTCATGGCGGCCATTATAAGATGCCCATCTAAGCGCTTCGTAATCATCTATGAGTATTATATAATAATAATTATATAACGCTAAAAATTGTTACATTAAGCGAAATCCTCAATTGAATAATAAATATTAATATTTAAGTGTTAGTATATCTCTATTAAAATAAAGATGGGTAGAACATATAGTGATTACGTTGAGATATTTGCACAAAATAAATGTAAACTGCTTACTAATGAAAAGGATTTATATAGTACAGATAACATTCAGAAATATACTGTTAAATATATTGCTTCTTGTGATCATGAGAATACTTGTATGCTTCAACATTTCTTATACCATAATAGCGGTATCATATGTAAGGATTGTGCCCGTAAAAATGCAAGTGAAAAGTTGTCACTTATGTATTCAGAAAATCCAAATATTAATCATAAAACCGAATATGAAGGATTAAAGTATTTACAGGAGTTAGTAAGTTCGGAGTACAAATTAGAAAAATCAAATGAAGGCGCATTGGCTGACTGTATCATTAAACCTATTAATGAAGACTCTGATAATTGGATGAGAATTCAACTAAAAGTTACGACTGGAGGAGATACAAAACAGAATAATTTTAGTTTAAAGAATAATGATTATATTGATTGTTTGATAGTTTGTATTTCATTAGATAAAAAGAAAATTTGGTTATTTGATAATGATAAGGTAAAAAATTTAAAAACATTGGGTATTGGAAAAAATAAATCTAAATACGACGAGAATGAAGTTACTTCAGATAATATAAACGAAGTCCTACTAAAAAAATATAAATTAATCAACAAATGTACCTACAATGATGGTGTAAAGCCTATAAATATATATCAACAAAGAGAGTGCATCTATCAAACATTAAGAGAAGAGAAATGCGACTATTTGAAGATTGAGTATCCCGATATTGAACAAACAAAAACTGACTGTTTTATTAACGGATATAAAATACAAGAGAAAGTTATGTCGATATCTGGTAAATCATCTTATAGAGTTGGATTACGTGTGAGTAATATATTAAACAAAAAACAACAATACAAACCTTATGAAAAAGGTGACAACGATTTTTATTGGTTTTGGATTCCCAATGAAAACGACTTCTATTTATTTCCAGAGCAAATATTAATAGATAACAAATTAATCCAAGAAAACAAAAATTTAAATGATAAACCTATATATATGACAATAAGTGAAAAACTATATCCATCATATAAGTACTCTCTTGACGATCCACAATTAAAAGAGAAACTTACTCTACTATTTTCTACAATTAAATAATATAATTAATATCACATATAAACAACAATATTATTTATTATTAAAAATAATATTGTACTAAATTAAAAAATGGTTTATAAATTTTTCTTCATTAAGACATACAGAACTATTGACTGGCTCGAGCAATTACTATATAATGTAGGTTACGCAACAAATCAAATGACATTCAAAGTTATAAAGGATTCTAGTGGACGAGAAACTGATCGAACTATAGCGTTCTTAGATGAGAATGTATATCATGTTTTACTACAACAAAATAGAACTTATTTTAAAATTGATCCATTCATTGTACCAAATTCATTTCATCCAAATTTGATTGAGTATACATATAATTTCTGTATTCCCTTTCCTGATGTACTAAATGAATACACAATGTCATATGATAAAGATAGTACATCAAAAAGAGATACATATTTCATATCATTAATAGATACTAAATTAAGCCCTTTTGTTTCCCAAGGAGTTATAGCGAATGGATCATATGAGATAAAAATACCTGTTATTAGTAGAGAAGGAAATAAAACAAAGGCGATGGCGTTTATAACTTTCCATCCTTCAGTGAATAAAGATAATTTAACAGTTATTAGGTACATTTTAGACGGCTCGATCTGGACTCATAATAATGCAGTTAAAATGGTATGTTTATGGGCAAAGTTATCTAAGAAAATAGCGAACAGAGTTAAGAGCAGTAGTTAGCAATATAGTTATCAACTTGTAATGAGAATTGTTTAACAGAATTAATAGATACATCATATTTATTTTTTTTATTAATTAACTTCTTTTTCAATAAATATTGTAGAGAATAACAGAGGTAACTAGTGATAGTATTAATATTAATTTTTGTTGGTTCAGTTGTAATTACAATCATATGGTCTTCAAATTTACCTTCAATAATACATTTTTCAATTTCATATACGACGGTCAATCTTCTATTATGTTTTCTTATCATCCAATTATTATTGGTAGCGATTGGACTAGCAACCGTATTAGTTGTATTATAATGAATACTTAACCATTTACTAACTAATGCAAAATCATAATTAATAAAATGAAGATATACTAGCAATTGATTTTTTTCATTATCGGTTAGAGTATTGAAAATTTTTTTTATTTCTAGGAATGGTGTATCTATGACATTATTATCATATGTAATAACAGGATACCAAAATGAATGATAATAGAACCCCATAGATATATCAGTCTCATTATATCCACTATCTATATCACCGTGTTTGTAAGATGAAACATATACATAGTTATATTTTTCTTTAGTAATTGATACATCAACTATTTTATCAGTTTTTATAGATAAAAAAAGAGCTTCAACAAATTCTTTTGGCGGCTCTAATAAATCTAAATATCTATGCAGTAATGATGAGGATAATACTTCTTTCATTTTAATCTTATTAAAAATTTATATTTATTAAAAAGAGTTGTAGTAAATGAGTATTATTCATAAATTTGTTTTTAATAATGAACAAGTAATACTATTTCAATCTGGATGTGTTAGCATTCCTTACAAAGTATTTATTACCTATTTCAAACATTTAGTTCCAACAGTATCAAAAGAATGTAAAATAATACCAGAATGCAATTCGGGATATTATTTACTTCATTTCAATAATTTACCATCATTAGATACTATATCTCATTCAGCAGTAATAGATACACTCCAAAAGGCTTCTTCTTCTATAGATGATTATTTTTATGTAGTTCAAATTATTATCACAGATAAAATTATACATGAATTATGGGATATTAATATCAAATCATCGAACGATATATTAATTGATACATATCTCTCCTATACAAATGCTAAAGTTATATATGCCACATTAGAATTCTCATCCCTTTGCATTTATTTATATAAGAAAGGATTTAATAGTATTCCCAAATGGACAAATGTTGACTCGACAGGTGAGAATATGTGGAACGATTCGGACGAACCTCCCTATATTCGTCTGACATATAGAAAGGAATCGCAAATATTCCCTAGTTGGACAGATTTAACAAACTATAAATTATTTATAGATTATTATAATTCACCATTATCTATATCTATAGAAAAAAATGAAATATATAGATGGAAAACATTTTCAGATAAATATCCATCGAATATACTTATGGGGTATATTACATATTTTACTAATAGAGAAACTGGGGGATCATACAAAATTATTCCGAATAATAAAAAAGATACTATCATTTATAAAAGTCCGTGGAATCCTTCTAAATGGATAGATGATAATCCTAATACTCATAACCCTTATATAATTCCTAATAACTCTAATATTATATTCCCTGATGCATTTTTAACATATCAATCATATAGATATGATAATAAACATATGTATATTGAAATGATTAGGAGATTTTATACATACGAAGGATACATTCATATGATATTCGATTTAGATGGAATATATAGCTTCCAATTGAGTCCAATTATTAAATACTATATTCCTCCTAATAACCAAACAATTAATCAATTAATGTCTTTTATAACAAAAACATTCGATACATTACAACATTCACCTATAATAAATACACATATAACAAATGATCCTTATTTTCGAGAGATGTCAAAATGGACATTCGATACTACTCAATTAATCGATCAATCATGGTATAAAATTATAAAGAAATTCTTAACCAGACGGTTACGATTGAATAGTAAATTAATTATTATTAATTATATTAAATTTGAAGAATTAACAGACGATCAAGTGTCAATCGACACGGTCGGAGCATTATTACCATAAAATTCTTAATATATTATTAAAATGATCTAGATGCGCTTTAAAAATTATATTTTTACATAACAATTTTTTCTCAATATCAATATAATCACTCCAGATACTAACATCGTTCAAAGCATACTCTAATGATTCTATCCATAAATGACCATCACTAACTAATATCCAATAATCATTATCACTTAGTTTTACAATATCCGCCATAGACGATCCGTGTCCATATAGTGATTTTATTTCATACTTTATATCATCAAATGTTAACGAAATATCAATGGGAGCCATTGATATCGGGCGTTTTTGTTGCTGTTGTTTAGCCATGGTTTCACATTGCTCTTTTAGTATACGCCAATTTTTATTTTTAACAAAATTGAATATTTAATTAATAATTATAGATGGAATATCAATCATGTCATCTTATAATCTGCGTCCTAAATTTGATCGTATTGTTAAACACAAACATGAAATTTACGTATCTAATCCTGAATTTAAAAATGCATTAGATTTTATCGAGTATATTAACAAATTAAATGAGAAGAGCGAACGTCCTACTAATGCATCATGTGTTCAATGGGATATGATAAAGAACTCTCAAAAAGTCGATAGACACGATGCATCCGATAAAATCATGGAAAAACTAAATTTCTTCTTTCAAAATATCGAAAATCAAGAAAAATCAGTTAAAGCTGAATATTTCATTAATGAAGTTGTTTCAAAAGATATGTTCTTATATTTTTATAGATTCTTCATTGTAAATACTGAGGAAGATTTTTATAAGATTGCAAGACTCTATCGAGTAATAACTAATAAAGTAACTGATGCATTGAATATAGTTGATGATAAGAAAAAATTATCAACAGCTATCTATTTCATTACTAAATATAATTGAATATTATATAATTAATTAATTATATAACCATATAACTATTAGAATGTCATCTAATAAACAATATATTAAAGTTCTTACTAAAGATTTGAAGCATCGAGGATATCAATGGAAATTTGGATTAAATGAAATTGATGTTTTCAATAATACTAATGAATGCACTGCAGATGCTCTCTATGTATGCGAAATTAAAGACTTCTTTGAATGGATGACATTATACTATAATATAACATATGTTTGTTACGTAACAATTCCTGAAGATGCTCAAATAATTATAATGGAAAATAAAATAAAAACTAATAAAGTTATTCTACATGAACCATTAATTTCATTACTTGATTTCATATATACAGCTATCAATAATAAAGCCTATATTCATCATAATAATGATATAGTGCTTAGAACCGCAGCATATAATGGTAATTTAGATCTAGTTAAATGTCTTCTATCACACGGTGCCAATATTCACGCTGAAGAAGATTATGCACTTCGTCTTGCATCTAAAAATAACCATTTATCTGTTGTTGAATATCTTCTTAATAACGGAGCCGATGTACATGCCAACGACGATTGCGCATTTAAATGGGCATCTAATAGTGGTCATATAGCTGTTGTTGAATTACTAATTAAACATGGCGCAGATATTCATGCTTTCAATGATTACGCGATTGTATTTTCATCTGCTAATGGCCATTTAGATGTAGTTAAATGTCTTATCAAACATGGCGCTAATATTCATGTTAATCATAATTTAGCACTTACATATGCATCGCTTAACAAACACAAAGATGTTGTTGAATGTCTCACTAAACATTCATAACATTCGTAATATTATATCATATATAATATTATCTATAAATCTGACCAAATCAATTGATTTTCTAATACTACCGATGAAATTGTTCCTAATTTTGATACACGATCTTGTGTACTATAAGAAAAGAAGAATTGATTGTTCATATTTAACAATCCCGAAATATATTCATATCCTGCATTATCTAAATAAAATGTATTACTCATCTTTGTAGGTGTGAATTTTTTATTCATATATATAAATCTCGTATAATAAGTATCTTCATTAATTGAATCATAATTTACAAAATGAACCATGAATAGCCATCCTTTATTATACGGAATAGGCGCAGATGATCCTCGAACAATCGGGAATTCACTATTCAATAATGGTTTATTGATGATTTCCTTATAATCACCAGTACTTAAATCAATCTCATTAATAATAAATGGACTTACTCTATAAATAACATATAATTTATTATCATTAACGAATGGTAACCAATTTTTCTGAATTTCATTAGGATGCTGACATCTAAGAGGGATACAATTCACTATATTATAATTTTCATCAAATTTACATAATACCATCGATGGTAGGAATGACTGATTTAACAAACAATTTGTCGCAGTACAATAAAGGGCTCCTTTATATATAAATAATCTAGCATCTTCATAGCCGTGAAACGGATGCTGATAATATCTCGGCCATACTGAAAGATCATTTATCTCCTTACTAAAGTAAACTTTGAAATTAACATCTATATCAAATATGAAATTTTTAGATTGTATAAGTTTAACAGACGGATCGCTCGGAATAATCTGTTTATCTTTCTTTAGATAATTTACAGCCCTAACCATACAAAGCATTCTATTGGCATGTATTGGATGTTTAACTAATGACGAATTCATCATATTGAAATAAGGTAGAGATATAGGATTATGTAATTCCATAGTTCTCAATCTATATTTCGGTGTGAAATAATTCAATGTTCTGAAAAATTTAACTCTAAGTGGTTGACTATTCCAAATGTCTTTATGTATTGTGAATTTTTCAACTAAATTTCTAGCTTCGTTCCGATTTCCTTTTGCTAACAATACATCAGTCTTAATTAGATACCCCATCATTTTATCTTTCTCAGGAAATTCGTTATTATTAATAATTTCTTTCTCTATATGATTTTCACATTCTGAAAAATTTCCTGAATGTAATAATTTAATCGCTTTCTCAACTATATAATCATTATATGCACACATTTTATATGTGTTATTTTTTTTCTTTTAACAACTAAAAAAATATTACATATAAAAAGAGGATGTCTAAATATACCATCGAAGACTTGCGAGCTTCTTATCCTCATCGAGTGCCATTAAAAATAAAACCATCATTAAATTGCCCCAAAAACTTGAAACTAGAAAAGAAATATCTTGTTCCGAAAGAAACTACTCTTATAGAATTTCTACATATTCTAAGAAAACAATTAAAACTCGAAAATCATCAAGCACTTTTATTATATATCAAGGACGAATTGCCGCCTATAAACAAAACTGTTGAAGAATTAGACAATTACTATAAATTTACTAGCGGTATTTTAGAAGTTGTTTATACTGCCGAAAATACCTTCGGATGAATCCTCAATTGAATAAATAAATATTAATATTTAAGTGTTAGTATATCTCTATTAAAATAAAGATGGTTAGAACATATAGTGATTACGTTGA
>Ga0182016_10008216_pt1 | contig 10589 bp, 9 predicted proteins | sample 712S2MmetaG_FD_120491 | JGI IMG/M metagenome (GOLD analysis project Ga0182016, IMG submission 120491) | Permafrost microbial communities from Stordalen Mire, Sweden - 712S2M metaG | ecosystem: Environmental > Terrestrial > Soil > Wetlands > Permafrost | place: Sweden: Stordalen | collected...
CAATGCCAACGCGCGTCTCCGCCGGTCCTCCAGAAGACCGGCGCTTCCCTTCAGCCGGGGCATAGGTATTCTGAACCTCAATACCCATTATTGCATTATTTATGCAGGAGTCAATAGTGGCGGGTGGCGCAGGTGGCGGGTGGCGCACCCTTAGTTTTTCTAAATCTCACCTTTCCATCAAAGAGCGGGTGCCCCATCCTTTTCACGTTCTTTGTGAAAAGGGGTGAGAAACCACGAAACCCACCCTATAGGAATAGTGAAAATACTTTAGAGCATCAGCCAGTCGCCATCGTCTTCGAGCAACCCCTTCATGTTGGCGCAGTCGCCTGGCGCGTGCTGGCAGGGCGCGACGCCAGGGCCGGCAGCCGCTTTCACTTCCCGTGATTCAGTTTGACCAGCTTGGCTTCGAGCACCGCGTCAATCACCTTCAGCGCTTCGAGGGCTTGCTCCGAGACCGGCTCGTCGACCTGCACCACGGCCAGCGCCTTCACCGGCTTGCCCGCAGCCACCGTTCCCGCACGCTCGCGGCCCAGCGCAAAGTTGGCGATGTTGACGCCCTGCTCGCCGAGAATGGTGCCGATGCGCCCGATAACGCCGGGCACGTCGAGGTTGCGGCAGACCACCAGTGTGCCATCGAGCGGCGCTTCCACGTCGATGCCGTCGAAGGCCAGCAGCCGCGGCAGTTCGCCGTGAATCACCGTGGCGCTGGCGCGGCTTTCGCCCTGCGCCGTATGCAACACGATGGTAAGCACCGAAGCCGCGCCGCCGCGATGGCTCTCTTCCTTCTCCTCGTGTATGCGGATGCCGTGCTCCCCGGCCACGGCCGCCGCGTTGATGCGGTTCACATTCTCAGAGCCCGCCAGCAGCCCTGCAATGGCCGCGTTGCGCACCAGTTCGGTTTTCACCTCGGCCAAATCGCCTCCATAGATAAGCGCGATGGACTCGATGCCGCCATTGCTCGTCTGCGCAAGGAACCCGCCCAGCCGTCCCGCAAGGTCGATATAGGGCGCGAGCTTGACGTACTCTTCATGGCTCAGCGAGGGCATATTCACCGCGTTCTGCACCACGCCGAGTTTCAAGTATTCGCGCACCTGGCGCGCGATCTGTATGCCCACGGCTTCCTGCGCCTCGGCCGTCGAACCGGCAATGTGCGGCGTGAGAAGCACGTTGTCGAGGGCGAAGTAAGGCGACTCCTTGGGCGGCTCGACCGTGAAGACGTCGAGCGCCGCGCCGGCTACCTGGCCGCTCTCAAGCGCGGCCACAAGATCCGCATCCACCACCAGCTCGCCGCGCGCGCAATTGACGATGCGCACGCCCTTCTTCATCGTGGCCAGGGTCTTGGCGTTAATGATGCCGTGCGTCTGCGGCGTGAGGCCCACGTGGAGCGTGAGATAGTCGGCCTTCTCGAAAAGCTCCTCCACGGGAACCAGGGCGATTCCGTTCTCGCGCGCCACGGCCGCGGAGACAAAAGGATCGGTGGCGATAATCTCCATGCCGAAGCCGCGCGCGCGCCGCGCCACTTCAAACCCAATTCGCCCCAGGCCGAGAATGCCGAGCGTCTTGGCGCGCAGCTCCGTGCCCTGCAGATTCTTCTTCTCCCACTTGCCCGCGTGCATGGTGGCGTTCGCCATGGGCAGCTTGCGGGCCAGCGAGATCATGAGGGCCAAGGCGAGCTCGGCCACGGCCACGGCATTCGCGCCGGGCGTATTCATCACCACAATGCCGCGGCGCGTGGCCGCATCGGCGTCGATGTTGTCCACACCCACGCCGGCGCGGCCAATCACGCGCAGCTTGGGCGCGTGCGACATCAGCTCGTCGCCCACCTGCACGGCGCTGCGAACCACCAGCGCATCGGCGTCGGCAAGCGCCGCCGGCAAGCCCTCCGGCAACTGGTCGTGCGTCTTTACATCCCATCCCGGCTCGGCCGCTAACACCGCCAGCGTCCCCGGAGAAACTTTTTCCGCCAATACAATCTTCATGGTTGCTCCCTTGTCCGTCGCGCCAGACTTCGACGCTTTCTCGTATTCGTCAAAACCAATGCCCTGCTGCTCGCAGAGCAGGTCGAACATGCGTAAAACCGCTGCGTGCGGCTTGCCTTCGCCGCGCTCGTACTTGGTGAGCGAGTTGGGATGCACCCCCAGCCGCTCCGCCATTTCGTATTGAAAGAGATCGAGCTGCTTGCGCGCGATCAGCAGCTTTTCCGCGAATGTGAGTTCAGGCATGCGTCCTCTTGAGCGGTGTGAGCGGAGCTAGCGGGGTTAGCGGTGCTAGCTAAAGGCCGCGCTGACTCTCTAACTCCGCTAGCTCCGCCAACACCGCTAGCTCCGCTTCGCAAAAACTTCCTGCGCCGCCGCCACGGCCTGGCCCCACTCGACCGGCAGGCCCAGCGTGTCCTTGGCGATGTGCTCCATCGCGCCCAAGAGAGCCACGGTGTCCAGATAGTCGAAGAAGCCGAGGTGCGCCACGCGGAAGATCTTGCCCTGCATCTCGCCCTGTCCGTTGGCCGCCACCAGCGCAAACTTGGCCTTGAGCGCCTTCACCACCACGCCTGAGTCCATCCCCTCCGGCACCGCAACCGCCGTGGCCGCGGCCGCGGGCGAGGTAGGCGCAAAGAGCGTGAAGCCCAGCGACACCAAGCCCGCACGGGTCGCCTCCGCGTTCACCTGCGCATTGTCGATCAGCGCATCGCGGCCCTTTTCGAGATCGCCGCCCGCCTGCCCGGCAATGTAATCGAGCGCGGCGCCGAGTCCGGCCACCAGCGCCACCGCCGGCGTGTAGGCGCTCTCGCCCTTCACCGCGTTCTTGCGCTCCTTGCGCAGGTCGAAGTAGTAGCGCGGATTCTTCGTGGTCTCCATCGCCGCCCACGCCTTCTCGCTCACGCTCAGGTAAGCGAGTCCGGGCGGAATCATCACCGCCTTCTGCGAGCCGCCGATCATTACATCGATACCCCAACCATCCACGTCGAAGTGCGTAGTGCCCAGGCCCGTGATGCCGTCGACGACGAGCAGCGTGTTCGGAGCCACTTCGTCGCGCAGCTTGGCGATGGCCTGGACGTCGTGGCGCACCGCCGTCGAGGTCTCAGTAGCCTGCACGAAAACTATCTTGTGCTCAGGCTTGAGCGCGGCTTTCACTTGAGCGAGGTCGAAGGTCTCGCCGTAGGGCGCGGTCACCACGTCCGGCTCAAGATTGAAGGCCTTGGCCAGGCCCGTCCAGCGCTCGCCAAACTTGCCCGCCGTCAGCACTAGCACCCTGTCGCCCGGCGAGGTCAGATTTGAAACCGACGCCTCCATGGCGCCCGTGCCCGATGACGCCAGCAGCAGCACGTCGTTCTTCGTCCCCACAAAGACCTTGAGCTGCGCCAAAACCTTCTGGAAGAGGGCGCGAAACTCCGCCGTGCGATGGTGGATGTCGGCCGCAGCCATGGCAAATTGGGCTGCCGGAAGCAGCGGCGTCGGACCGGGAGTGAAAAGGCGCGTTTTGCGGATCATGTTCTTTCCCTCGTTTTGGAGCAGATTTGTGGCTTGGTAAACACAGAATACACAATTGTGTGGTTTTTGTGATTTCTTTTTTGCTGTGGAAATCTATTTTGGAGCTTCAATCGGGAAAAATCCATCCCTTTTGCTCCCAAATCCCCTCAATCGTTACAATTTCAGCTTGGGCCAGCCTCGTCCTGCGCGCACTGGCTTAGATAGTGTTTGGCGAATCCAAATCGGCCGGGTTTGTATCAGGGCACGGCTTCAGCCGTGCCGATAAGCCGGCAAAATGATCTGGGCTTTAGCCCCTGCGGGGACGCATTTCCCCCTCGCCGAACACTTGGACGATTCACCAAACACTGCTTGAAGGCCTTTAGCTAGAAGCTAAAAGCTAGAAGCTAGGAGCTAAGATGTCCGAACCCGCCACACTGGAAGCCCTGATCAGCCAGCAAATTGTGACCGCCATGAAGGCCCACGACGCGGAACGCACCGGCACGCTGCGGCTGATCAAGGCCGCGCTCATGAACAAGGCCATCGAGAAGCGCGGGGCGCAGAAGCAGCTCGACGCCGTCCTGACCCAGGCCGAATCCGAGCAGGTTCTCGCCAGCATGATCAAGCAGCGTCGCGACTCGATCGAGCAGTTCACCAAGGGCAACCGGCCCGAGCTGGCCGCCAAGGAAGCCGCCGAAATCGTGGTCATTGAGGAGTTCCTGCCCAAGGCGCTCGACGAAGCGGGACTGACGAAGCTGGTCGCGGAGGCCCTCGCAGAGCTCGAAGCCTCGCTTGGTCACAAGCCCACCGTAAAGGAGATGGGGCCCGCCATAAAAGCCGTCCAGGCCAAACTGCAAGCCGCAGGTGTGCGCGCCGAAGGCAAGGCCGTGAGCGAGCTGGTGAAGAAGGCGCTGGCTGGTTAGAGCATTCTCTCTGATGGTGTAAGGAAACTCCGTGCCCCATCCTTTTCACGTTCTTTGTGAAAAGGGTGGGAAACCACGAAACCCACCCTATAGGAATAGTGAAAATGCGCTAACCCACTCACTCGCTCATCCGCCGTGGATGCGCCTCGTGCAGCTCGCGGTAGAGCTCGTCGACTTTCTCCCGCGCCCTGGCGAGCTCCTTCCTTCCCGCAGCCGTAATCCCGTACATCCTCCGCCGGTCCTCGGCCTGTCCATGCACGGCTTTCAGCAGGTCTGCGCGTTCCAGTCCGTGCAGCAGCGGGTAGAGCGTGCCGGGGCCGATGCGATAGCCGTGACGCGAGAGCTCTTTCATCATGGCGAGGCCGAAGATCGGCCCCTCGCTCGCGTGCAGCAGCACGTGAATGCGAATAAGCCCGTAGAAAAGTTCGCGCTTGGCTTCCTTCACAGAACCCACTATACAGGCGTTTGCACGATTTTTTCTTGACGATTATCGAAATTCGATATAAGTTGGGCCAGGATGGCTTCCCCAATGCCAATCTCTCCATTCGCGCGGAGAAAGCACCGGATCGGGCTTGGCGGCGCACGGTTGATGCTCGCCGCGCTCGCCTTCTTCCTTATCGCCGCGGCGCATCTCTGCGCGCAGGGCCCTCCTTATCAGACCGACGATCCGGTTCCGGTCGACTTGCATCACTACGAGTTCTATATCTTCGGCGGCGTCGACGGCACTCCGGCGGAGATGGACTCCGTTGGACCGGCCTTCGAGTTCAATTGGGGCGCGCTTCCCCGCGTGCAGCTCCACGCTATTCTGCCCTGGGGCGTGGTCGCGCCCTCGAACAATCCTGTGTATCTGCCCGGCGGCACGGGCCCCAAGGAATTCGGCCTCACCGATATGGAACTGGGCGCCAAGATCGCGTTCATCAAGGAGAGCAAACACTTTCCGCAAATCGGCAGCTTCACCATGTTCGAGATGCCCACCGGAAACTACGATAATGGCCTTGGCGTGGGCAAGGTCTGGTACAAGCTCCCCATCTGGCTGCAGAAAAACTCCGGCAAGTGGCTCTTCGATGGAGGCGGCGGTTATCAGGTGGTTCCTCAGGCCAACTACCGCGACTTTCCCTACACCGGCTGGCTCGTCAAGCGCGAGTTGAGCGAGCAGTGGGAGCTGGGCGCGGAGATCTTCGCGCACGGACGCGAGGGTTTCGCCGCCGCGCAAACCCAGCGCTCCGCCATGATCGACGTGGGCGGCTACTACCACTTCAAGCACAATACCAACAAGCAGTTCTTGTTCTGCTACGGCCACTCCGTCGCGGGACAAACCGAGAACTATGCGTACGTAGGCATGTACTGGACGTGGGGCAAGGACCGGAGGGACGCGTCGCCGGAGGAGAAGAAAGAATCGGCGGGAGACTTGCTCTTCCCTACGCCGCCCGGCGGGAATGGATTCTAGCAGCGCTGCACAGAGGTCTGAACTTCAGGGCCTCGAGCACCGAAAAGAAAGCTCGTGGTTCATGGAAATCACCGCACGCAGTCTCTGGACCCTGATCCACGGCATGGGCTTTGGCGCGCTCTATCTCATGGCTTGCTCCGGCGCGCTCGTTGAGCTCTATCGCCGTTACTGCACGCACAACCCGGCGCCGCCCACAGAGCGCGACGCGCGATTTCTCCGTATCTATCTCGTCGCCATGGCCGCGCTCGCATGGCTCGCGGTGCTGACCGGCGCCTACATCGTTTATCCGTGGTATCGCGCCGTGCCGCCGCCGGGAACGGCCAATCTTGCCGCATTTCCGCAGCGGCTCTTGATGGCCAGCCCCACAACCAGCGGCTGGCACTCGCTCGGCATGGAGTGGAAGGAGCACGCGGCCTGGATCGCGCCCATCTCCATCACCATGGCTGCGAGCGTGGTTCTCCAATACGGACGCAATCTTAAGGACCACCCGCAGTTGCGCGCCGCGGTTCTCGGATTTGTGTGGATCTCGCTTCTCGCCGCTGGTGTGGCAGGGTTCTTCGGCGCCATGATCAGCAAGAACGCGCCGGTCGAGGGCGGCCCGGTCATTCACATCGTTCAAGGAGAACAGAAATGAGCACGCAGAACGCTTCGGCTTCCGCAATTCCTTCCGCGCGCCCCAACGGCGCAGGCGCAGCAGCCATTCTCGCGGCCGGCATCGGCGCGTTTCTTGTCGCCGTCTTCGCTATCCTCGCCGATCGATCCGCTGCAATCAAGAGCCTGATGATCTTCTGGAAACCGACTGGCCCGCTCTCCGGCGTCACGACGTGCGCCATCGTGTTGTGGATCGTATCGTGGGCGATTCTGCACGCGCGCTGGCGCAACCGGAGCGTTGCGCTCGCGCGCGTCAATGCCGCGGCCTTTGCGTTGCTCATTTTAGGGTTGCTGCTCACGTTTCCACGGATCGCGGATCTCTTCTGAAATCGGCGCTCCATCCTGTCCGGCTGCCTGTATCATAGATTTGTGCTCACACGCTTCCCCGTGGAGTGCACTTACCTATGACCACTGCTACTGCTTCCCCTGTATTGCAACTCCTTGAGGACCGCTGGGACCACGCCCGCGCGGCCACTCTCGATGAACCCGAGCTTCTGCGTTATCGCTCGAACCTGCTGGGGTCGGACCTGCGCATCACCAACTTTGCCGGCGGCAACACCAGCTCGAAGATCGTGGAAACCGATCCGCTGACGGGCGAGCCGGTGGAAGTGCTGTGGGTGAAAGGCTCGGGCGGCGACCTGGGCTCGATCAGGCGCACCGGCTTCGCCACGCTCTACCAGGAAAAGCTCGTGGCGCTCGAGCGCCAGTACGCGGGCCCAAACGCGGAAATCGCCACCGAAGACGAGATGGCGGCGATGTACCCGCTGTGCGCATTTCGCAACAATCCCGTTGCCGCTTCCATCGACACGCCGCTGCACGGCTTTCTGCCCTTCCCGCACGTGGATCACCTGCATCCCGACTGGGGGATCGCGCTGGCGGCGAGCGCCAACGGCAAAGCCAAGATGGAAGAGTTCAACCGCGAGTTCGGACACGCGCTGGTGTGGCTGCCGTGGCAACGGCCGGGCTTCGAGCTGTCCCTGATGATGAAGCGCGCGGTCAAGGAGAATCCCGGCTGCGATGGCATTGTGCTCGGCGGACACGGGCTCTTCACTTGGGGCCAGACGCAACGCGAGTGCTACATGAACACGCTCACCACGATCGACCAACTGGGGCAGTTCATCGCGCGGCACAGTCGGGGCAAGGTGCGCTTTGGCGGCGAGGCGACGCCGGCGCGAGCCGATCGAGAAAAACTGGCGGCGCAGATTGCGCCCTTCCTGCGCGGACGCATCAGCGCGAGGCATCGCTTCATTGCGAGCTTCTCCGACGCTTCGGATGTTCTGGAGTTTGTGGATTCGGCGGACGCAAAGCAGCTGGCGTTCCTCGGCACCAGTTGCCCCGATCACTTTATCCGCACCAAGATCCGGCCGCTGTTTGTGCCGTGGGCCGCGCATGAGGGTCTGGACGCGCTCAAGAGGCAGATCGATTGTTCGCTGGCCGAGTATCGCGACCAGTACCGCGCCTACTACAAGGCATTCGCGACCAGGGATTCGCCGGCGCTGCGCGATGCCAGCCCGGCGGTCGTGCTGATTCCGGGGATGGGCATGTTCAGCTTCGGCAAGAACAAGACCGAGGCGCGCATTACCGGCGAGTTTTATACCAACGCCATTCACGTGATGGAAGGCGCCAGTGTTTTGGGCGAGGGCGAGGTGAAAGGGCCCTTGCCGCAATGCGCACCTGGAATGGATCCGGCGAGCTTCCGGGTCCACACGAATTACGTGGCGCTGCCGGCAGGGGAAGCGTTTCGCATCGAGTACTGGCCGCTCGAAGAGGCGAAGCTTCGCCGCCAGCCGCCGGAAAAAGAGCTGAGCCGGCGCGTGGCGCTGGTGGTGGGCGGAGCCAGCGGCATCGGCCGCGAAGTGGCGAGGCTGGCCGCCGAGCGCGGCGCGCATGTTTTCGTTGCCGATCGCAACGCCGAAGGGGCGGCGCAGGTTGCCATGGAGCTGGCTGCGGTGAATTCGGCGGAGTTTGCCTCGTGCTCGCCGGTGGATGTACGCAGCCGCGAGTCGATCCGCGCGGTATTGGATGCGGCGGCGCTCCAATTCGGTGGCATCGATATTCTCATCAACACCGCGGCGCTGTTTCCCGCAACGACGGACGGCGCCATTCCCGACGCGATGTGGGACGAGACGCTGGCCGTGAACGTGACGGCGAATTATCTGCTGGCCGACGAAGCGGCGGCGCTCTTTGAGGAGCAGGGGCTGCACGGCAACATCGTCTTCACCAGTTCGGCGAACGCGGTGGTGGCCAAGCGCGGCAGCGAGGCCTACGACGTGAGCAAGGCGGCGCTCTCGCACCTGATTCGCGAACTGGCGGTGAGACTGGCGCCCAATGTACGCGTGAACGGCATCAGCCCGGCGACGGTGGTAAAGGGATCGACGATGTTCGGACGCGACCGTGTGCGGGCCTCGCTCGAGAAATACAATATTCCTTTCCAGGAATCGTTCAGCGACGAAGAGCTTCGCAGCCGATTGGCCGCGTTCTACGCCGAGCGCACGTTGACCAACAAGGCCATCGATCCGGCCGATTGCGCGGAAGCCATACTCTTCCTGGCCAGTCCTCGGGCGCGTTGCACCACGGGACACGTGATTCCCGTAGACGGCGGGTTGACCGAGGCGTTTCAAAGGTAGGGAGTAGCCAGTAACCAATAGGGAGTAGAAGGCAACGTGCTGCCTCGCCGGCTCTTGACTCTGCGTGCGGACTCGCGTAGTTTGTCCTTACACGGGAAAGGAGGTTGATCCAGCCTATGAGCAAAGATTCTTCGAGTAGTTTCTTACGTGAGGTGACTGAGGCCTGAGGCCTAGCGTCTCCGGCTCCAGATAAGACCCGGCGGAGGGTTCTCCGCCATGGCTCTGGCCCTCGCTTGAAACGCGACCGCCTCAGTCTAATCCCAACAGATCACCGGCAGCGGCCTGGGAACGCAAGTTCTCAGGCCGTTCCTGCTTTGAATACAGGGAACAAGGGACCAAGAGAACAAGGGAACGAGGGACCAGGGGAACAAGAGGGCAGAGGTCAAAGATCAATCTACGGCGATCCGATTCATGCCCGATCGGCGCTGCGCGCTTAATCAAAGCTTCCGCCGAGATTTTCGCGCGGCTTGCGGCCTTCCACAAAGGCGGCGTTCAACTCGATGTTCTCATCGAAGATGGCGCTGCCGAAGCCGAGATGAAATTTCATCTCGCCTAATTTGTTGGCAATGGCCGTGGCGTCTTCCCTGCTGAACTTCGGGGCCTTCGCGTCCAAGTGATATTGAGACAGAATGCCGAAGGCCGCCGCGGCGTCGGCGCAAGGAAGATTCTCGGCCGCCCCGAGCCGCTCCTGCGCCTGATAGGCGGAGGCCTCCTCGTAGGGCATGTAGTCGAGCGCGCCGGTGGACTGGGCGGTCTTCCAGGCGGTGTTATCCAGAGTGAGTCCGCTGCAGCCGACGCTTAAGGAACCATGTTGCGCGGCGGGATCGTCGGGGTGGTCAATGATCCGCAGCATGACAGCGATCCCGTCGCTGACTTGAGCCTTCCACTGCTTCAGGCCGGGCTCGGCGTCGCGCAGCGTCTTCAAATTGCTGGCGATCTCCTTGTGCAGAGCTTCGCGGGCCTCGGCGGCGATGTGCCTGTGCGCGCGCCACTCAACGCAACTTTCGATCTGCGTGGCAATCAGCAGGCCGATGGTGATGGCGACGAGATGCAGGAAGAACTCGCCGGCTCCGTGCAGACGCTTGTGCAGAGGATGGACTTCAAGCATAGAGGTGCTCCTCTCTGAGGGAGCCCTATCGCATTTTCCGGATTGGTATACAGTGCCGTCTGGAATGACTGTGGGCATTTTCCTCAAGAAAATGCCCATGCCTGCCTTTGGGCGACTCTTCAGCCATCCGGAAAATGCCCTAAAGGGCCGGTTGTGGATTTGGCTACCAGTATAGGCCGCTCAGGCGGCGCAGCGGGCGAGGGGCGCCTGAATCTTCGCTTGCAGCGGCGCGGTTTCCCACGCCTTCGATCGGGTAGGAGGCGGGATCACTCCCGCCGTCCTCCCACACCACCGGACGTGCCGTTCGGCATCCGGCGGTTCATGAAGCAGACAAGAAGCGTTGCCGGGTTTCCAGCAACGAAACCAGCC
>Ga0182016_10008221_pt1 | contig 10583 bp, 7 predicted proteins | sample 712S2MmetaG_FD_120491 | JGI IMG/M metagenome (GOLD analysis project Ga0182016, IMG submission 120491) | Permafrost microbial communities from Stordalen Mire, Sweden - 712S2M metaG | ecosystem: Environmental > Terrestrial > Soil > Wetlands > Permafrost | place: Sweden: Stordalen | collected...
GGCCTGCGATCAACGAAACAACAAAAACCGTCATAAGCAGGCGGACGGCACTATCGACCTTTCGTGCGCCCGTTGCCAGCAGCAACGCAATGGGCGCAACAATCCAGTACGCGTTGGCAATGAATGAAATCTCCACCGCATGCCACGCGTTCATAAACGAAAACTCGCTCACCAGTCGTGGTGCAATCAGAATACTGAATCGGTACTCGGGCGTCCCAACGAGAAGCGTGGCCGCGGTTAACAAGGCGAAAATCACAACGAGGATAGACAGATCGCGCCACCGCCTGTGAAACAGAAGGAACAGGCAGATCCCGGCAAACGCTAATACCACAGACTGCTTGAACGACCATGCGAGATAAAACAATACTCCCGCTATCGCAAAGCCGAAGCGCAGCCGGCTCACAATCACCAGGAGGGCAATCATAACCAGCGCGACAGCAGCCAAATCAGGCCGTATCGTCAGTGCCCACCAGCGGACCATCGAGGTGCTGAGCCACAGTCCCAACGCGAACAAAAGTGACAGAAGACTGCTGGCGCCGCGCAGTTTGAGATACTGACTCACGAGTTTCCACTGTGCAAAAGCGCCCGCGATCGCAAATACAGATGTAAGCAGGCGTCCCCACGTCATGATCCCGGCATCCCATATCCCGGCCAATCTTAGAAACTCAGCGTATGTATAGTAAAAGAGGTAGTTGTACAGCGAGATAGAAAACGGGAATTTGAGCGGCCACTCGTACACCGTCAAGTGGTGCATGCCTTTCCAGACGGAGTAGATCGTAAGCGACTCTCCGCCGCTGGTGCAGAACAGTGTTCCATAACGCCAAAGGGTTATAAAGCGGACGAGGAACACAGCGAGATTCAGGACGATAAACCCAAGCATTGCGTAACAACGAAGGCGTGAGATACCGCAATCTGCATCACCGGGCAAAGTCTTCATGTGTTTTCTTTCCCTGTCGATCATTGATAATCTCGAATCAAACGCAAAGCCTCGGCATTGATCGCGCTGGGATCGCCGCTATCCTGGCATGTTTTGAATGCAGCACAATAAGTTGACCTCAGGCTTCCGTCGCCATACCGATCAGGAAATGCGGAACCAGCGAAGCTAATGCGCGTTGAATAGACAATTGCCGCAAAACCAAGTGTCGCGAAAATGATGCAATATGTCGCTGTAACGATCTTGGGAAGCCTAAGGCGCTCGATCGCCAATACGAAATATGCAATAAGGAGAGGAATGACAGGCAACCAGAATCTTCCATCAGCGTATGGCCATATAAACAATATCCCCATGTAACTAACGAGATACACTTCTGATGGACCGATCCTCCTTCGCCTTGTGACTAAGCCAAAGAACACCAGAACAGATAAAACAAAACCTGCCCACAGCGTAAGGTTTTGAAGGTATACAGGCATCTTCAAAATAGGACAATTACCCAGCAACATTCCAAACTCCACAAGCCTGTAGTGTAGAATCCTAATAAATAAAGTTGATATCCCAAGATTCTTCTCAACGCCTGCAAAATCAACTAGCGTTGATGTCTTTGCAACCACTAATGCAATTCCGATGCACGCGATCGCGAGAATCACAACTGTGACGATTTTGGCCTGGCTAGAGATACGCTTCAGCATTGATTTGAAATGTGGGCTTGATACCATCATAAAGACCAACGGCGGGAGAAGCGCAACACCGACTCTGCGGATCAATAAGGCTCCAACCACCAGGATACAGGCTAAGATTGAGAGGACTACAAACCGATTGCTCAGTTTCGCCTTCGCTGTCTGGCTCATTACCGCAAGACAACACATGGAACAGCCGAAGAACGGCACATCGGTCAGAGGGATGGTGGAGTGTTTTACGACCACGTACGACAATAAAAAAAACGAACAGATTAACAAAACAACAGCCTTGTCCTCGAAGAACTCACGGATCAACAGAGAGTATGCAGCATACAGTCCAACTGATAAAAAAAACAAATTCAGGACGATGATGGCCCAGGAATGAGCTAGGCCTATTCTCATCAGAATAGCCAGCAATAGCGGGTAGCCTGGAGGAAATAAAGTCTTCTGTCCGCCGAACAAAATATTGCCGCCGTGAGCGGCAGAGTCTCCCATGGATAACAGAATAAGAGCATCTGAGTTAATCCGTAGGGGACTTGCAATCTGAAGGATATAGCAGATTGCCAAAAGCAGTAACAGGCATTGCGAAAACCGATACCACATCGAAGAGGTAGTTTCTGCCGCGCCCTGTCGAGGTCTGTTCTCTTCCACGTCAGCGATATTCACTTTTGAAGATGAGTGTATCATTATGCGCAACTAACCAAACGGCGGGGGTGCGACCATGGAGCAGGCACCGCGCCTTTTTATCCCCACTAGACCAGGAGGGAGGCAAAACAAACCGGCAACGATCGGTCCAATCTTGAGCAATTTAGAGCAACTTTAACGAAACTCCGCATAATAGATGCTGGTAGTGACTGCAGAGTCAATAACACCCTGAAAACTGCCATATATTAGTTTAAACATGCTAGTCGGCACATATACGATATCCGTGGCATGCAGTTGCACGTTAGCACTTTGCCCATGAATCATCTTCTTATAAGGCAGCGCAACGTATGCTACCGTGCCATCGGGATTCCGGCGCAACAAATAAATTGTCTTATTGGAAGCCACCACACTTGTCCCATAAGCCAATGAAATTGCCTGCAAAACGTTGATTGTACCTTCCTCCTGCATCACAAACCCGCCCGGTCGATTTACCGCGCCCAGCACGTAAACAATGCCGGCCCGCTTTACCTGAACCGTATCTCCGGGATACACGATGACGTCATCGACCGCCTTGGGATCTGTGGCTTTCGAATAGTGAACCAGAAGCGGCTGGTTATCTTTGTCTTCAGTTCCACGCGTAATCAGTACTTGATTGCCCGCCGCTACCGTAAGTCCTCCAGCTAGCGCCAACACATTGACTAGTTTGTTCGGGGAAAGCAGCGGATGCTTGCCGGGGCTTGCCACTTCTCCAATGATCGTTACGTCCGACTCCGTATACTCCAGCACCGTCAGTTCGACCTGGGGATCTTTTAGAATACTGCCTTCGAGTAGTTTCTTCCGGATTTGAGCTCTTGCCTCGGAAACAGTTTCGCCCGCAATGTGCATTGTCCCCAGAATGGGCACGGCGATATTGCCTTGTTCATCGATTCGAAAATTGCTTGAGAAGTCCGGATCATCAAGAACGTTCAACCCCAACATGAATCCCGGAGCAAGCTTCATCTTGACGAAATCTTCCGGCACCCCTCCCAACCCCGAGGCGCGCCCCGCTCCACTCGCCGAGGTCTGGCTTGAAACCGTCCCGCGGGTGGAAGCGCCTACCTGGGCTACGCCGGTTAAACCAAACAAGACCAGAGTGGCGGCGGTAACGAGCAGTGCAAGCAGATTCTTACTCGTCATTTGATTTCTTCTCTCCATAATAAGATCCGTAGTACTTGTACTTGTAACCATACCCATACCCATAAGTGTAGGGGTCTACGCTCTTATCCATTCGGTTCAACACAAAGCCGATAACCGGCACACCATTCCGATTGATCATTTGAGTCGCGCGCGCAAGGTACGGTCTGGTGATAACTCCTGCGCGGGCCACCCAAATCACCGCATCCGTCTTGGTTGCGATCGAAACCGCATCCGTCAGCAAAAGCGCCGGAGGACTATCGATCATTATGATGTCGTAAAACGCTCGGAGTTGTTCCAGCAAACTGTCGAAGGCGGTTGATCCCAGCATCTCAGATGGCATGGGCGGACGAGGTCCCGCCGGAAGAACGTCGAGCGTGGGAACATGGACGCCGTGAAGAGTTGCTTGATCCAGCGTAAGCGTGCCTGCCAGAACATTGCTAAGTCCCGAGTCATTCGGAACATCGAGAACATGCTTCATGCTCGGCCGGCGCATATCGGCCTCCATGATGAGCACCTTCTTGCCGTGCTGCGCAAAAGAGATAGCCAGGTTGACCGTCACTGTGCTCTTCCCTTCCCCGGGAAGGCAACTGGTAATCAATATCACTCTCGGCCCTGATCTAGGGCGGGAAAGAAGAACGGATGTGCGCAGCGAGCGGAAAGCTTCAGCGGCTACAGATTCGGGGTGATCCAGCATCCAGATATCCGTCTCCGCGGGTGCATCCTCCGTGCCCGCGTTGCGCTTCTTCTTTCTCCGAACCGCACCGTAAACTCCGTAAGACCCGTAAGACCCATAACCGCTTCCGGATTCCCCGAACGTTGGGATGATCCCGATCACGGACATTCCTGTAATCTCCTCCACTTCCAGAGGATTGACCACCGTCGCATCAACGCTGTCCACCGTAAACGCCATGGCAAGCCCGATAAATAACCCACCAAGCAATCCCAATTCCAGATTGAAGTTGCGGTTTGGGCGGACGGGATAGGATGGCGTGCGCGCCGGATCTACGACCGTAATATTCGTCGCCTTGATGCCCGCCGATACATTCGCTTCCTGCAACCTCGTGTAGAGATCTTCGTACAGTTTCTTGCGCGAATAAGCCTCCTGGCTCAACACCGCGAATTCAACTGTCTTTTCATTGAGCTTGCTTGCTTCTTCCTGCTGCTCGACAAAACGCCGCCGAATTTCATCTTCGGTCTGTTGCGCCAACTCCAGATCTGCTTGCGCGCGCTTGACGATCTCCTGCATCTCCTTATGGATTTGCGCATCCAGCTCGTTTATCTGGGTTTCAATTTCCTTGAGATGGCGATTGTTTGTCCCGTACGTTGTCGAAGCGTCGGCAAGCGATACCTTCAGATCATTCTGCTTTTGTTGCAGCATCTGCAGCGTTCCGGTACCACCGCCCTGGGTAATCACCATTGAGTTGCCTTGCACTGCCAAAGGATTGTTTCCCAGTGCGACGATCGAATCGGCGTTTCCGCTCCGCGCCAGACGGTAGATCGCCTCCTTCTCGATATGATTGGCTTCAGCCTGCGTTAGTTCGGAGTTCAGTGCATCCAGTTTCTGGATGACAGTACTATGAATCTCCCCTCCTGGCCCACTACCGGCCGATCCCGCCTGAAAGCTGAGAATCCCGGATTCCTTTTCGAAGTCCGTCAGCTTCTTCTCTGAATCCTCTACGTTTGCTTTGAGCTCCGATAACTGCTTCGTCAACCAGGATGAAGTCTCACTGGTTGCGTCGTAATGGGATTGGAGGTACTGATTCTTGTAACTGTCGATTAAGGCGTTTGCTATCTCCGCGGCCTGGTTCGGATCGTGACTTTCATATGTGACACGAATCAGTCTTGTTCCGCGTATCGAATTCACCTTTAATCCTGCCCCGAAAATTCCCAGCAACCTGGTCCGTACCGCAGGTGATTCATCGGGAGACAATACCGGCTCAGTGGACTTCGTGTGTACTGGGGCAAATGGTGGCTTCGAGGCCAGATTCAGTTTCTGAATCACTGCCAGAGCAAGCGAGTCGCCTTTCAGAATCGCTATCTCCGTATTCAAATCCGTCGCCAGATCGCCTCCCGGAGTCTGCTGGCCCAGCGCGTCTCCAAGACCAAAATCCAGTGAGCCGCCACCACTCTTGATTAACTCGATCATTGCGGCTGAATCATAGGTTGGCGTCATGAGTGTTGTGACGATCATGGCGGTAACCAAGCAGAGAACAATCGAGCCTATAATCCACTTACGGCGCCGGCTTAAAACCCGCATGAAATTGCGGAGCCCATAAGTGGTTTCGGAGCGCTGATGGACCGGGAGCCCTGGAGTGTCAATCGGCGCCTCACTTCGTGCTTGGGGAACTTCGTAGTTACTCAATTGGCATCCTTAAGAAAACCGGCTCCCGTTCGTATCAGGGCAACCTCTATTTTACTACTGGTGAGGAATGTATATATACGTTCCTGCTCCACGCTGTGCCCGTAACTATTTAATTCATTCGCGGCGACGCCGCGATATTCGCCGTCAAAACGCTCTCTGACTGCCCGGTAAGAACCTGAACACTGGCCTCGGTAAGCGTGGAATCAATCGCCACTGCAGACTTCATCAGCTTTGATCCGGGAGTGTAGTCGGGAATCAGTTCCTTGAGCACCCGAACGATGCGCAGAGTATCCCGTTCGCTCACCGCCTGCTGCAGGTCCTGCATACACGCTTTAATCCGCATTGCATCCACATTGTAAGGGGAAACATAGCTCCTGATCTTGGCGTGCGAAGTCGGAACCAGATCCTCATCCTGCAGATTCAATTCTTCAAACAGCTTCTCCCCCGGACGCACTCCCATAAATTGAATCTTGATGTCTTTATCGGGCTGCAGCCCGGATAGAAGGATCAGATTTCTGGCCAGGTCCACGATCTTCACTGGATCACCCATATCCAGGACAAAGACTTCTCCGCCTTTGCCGATTGCAAACGCCTGCAACACAAGCTGGGCAGCCTCGGGAATGGTCATAAAGTAGCGGCGCATCTCCGGGTGGGTAACGGTAACCGGACCACCGCCGGCAATCTGGTCCTTAAAGATCGGCACAACGCTTCCGTTGCTTCCCAGCACATTGCCGAAGCGCACCGCTACAAACTTCGTGCCGCGCTCCTTCTGCAGCGCGCGGATTGCCAGTTCCGCTGTGCGCTTCGTAGCCCCCATAATGCTGGTCGGCCGAACCGCTTTATCCGTCGAGATCATCACAAAATCTTCCACCCCATGCCTGGCCGCCGCCAGGGCCACCTGCCAGGTGCCAAAGATATTGTTCTCAACCGCGGCAAAAACGTGCCTTTCCATCATGGGAACATGCTTATAGGCCGCCGCGTGATAGAGAATCGACGGCTCATAATACTCCATCACCCGGCGCAAAATATCGGACCGGGTTATGTTCCCGATTTCCGGATGGAATACCAGCTCCGGGAAGCTCTTGGTCAACTCTCTGTCCAGTTGGAAGAGTGGAGTTTCAGCCTCATCAAAACCTACCAGGGCAAGTGGACGGAATTGTGCAATCTGCCGGCAGAGCTCCGATCCAATCGAGCCCGCCGCGCCTGTCACCATCACAACTTTTCCCCGAATGCGCTCCCGTATGCTGTCCTGGTCCAGCCGGACCGGCCTTCTTCCAAGCAGATCTTCCACCGCCACATCTCTTATCTGCTGGCCCAATTCCGTACCCTGGATCAGATCTCCCAAACCAGGCACCATCTTGTATTCCACCTCGGCGTCGAGTGCGAACTTCAGGATGCGTACCATTTGCGGCCCAGTCGCGGTGGGAATGGCAATCAATAATCTCTTGATGGCATTCGCTCGCACCACTGCTCCCAACGATTCACCGGTACCCAGCACCGGCTTCCCCTGCAGAATCAGGTGCGCTTTGGATGGATCGTCATCAATCAAGCCGATGACTTCGCACATCAGGTGCGGATTTTGGTGAAGCTCCCACAAAAGTGCGAGCCCTGCTCTGCCCGCGCCATAGATGAGAGTTCTCGTCCGCTCGCCCTCCGATGGTTGCGCATTCCGGGCGTTATTCACAACCCGGACGGCCAGCCTCCCTCCCAGGGTCAGCAAGCAGGAGATTAGCCAATCTAGAATGTAAACGGAACGCGGAACTCCCTTTGTCGCGGGCAGTAGTAACATCACTACTGCGCCCAGAGCTGATCCGGCCAAACTCGCCAGAACAATTCGTACCGCGTCGTAAGCTGAGGTATACCGCCAGTTCCCCCGGTCCAGCTTGGCCACCACGAAGGCAGCCGATTTGGCCACTATCCACACGCACAGAGCAACCTCCATCGGATGGAGATACTTCGCAGGTAACGCGCCGTCAAACCTCAATTCAAATGCGAGCAGACCGGAAATGGCAAATGCGCACCAGTCCAATAAATATGCCACCAGGCGGTGCCGGATGAGTTTTAAATTATAGCGTCGGCTTGAAAATCTGAGCAGCATATATTTCTCCAGGCTTGCGATCCGTCTTGTACTGGTGAGATGCTTCTGCTTAGCCAATTGGTGCGTTTATGTTCCGTATAAGGCACCAGACAGCTTCATCGGCGCACTCAATCCGCATTTATTTCGTGTGCGCTTGCATCGAGCGGTTGCTCGCGAATGATCGGTTTTTCTGCCTCAGCTTGTTTTTGTATTGTAAATCCCGCGTATGCCTCGAACATACCGTCAGGGCTTAGCCCCTCGCCCACAAAGACGCGCTGCAGGGAATTATGGCTGATCAAGATCCCGATCAGCGTTAGAATGACGGTCTTTGCACTCGGGCACCGCAATTCGCCCCTCTTGATCCAAGGCTCAAGGTAGCGGGCAAGCACTTCAACCAGTTCGCCAAGATGCCTGCGCACCAGAGGGTCGAAGTTCTCATTCAAATCGAGAGCACTATATTGCAACAGCCTCAATATTTCCGGCTTGTGCGTCAGGGTCTTCGCCAGCAGCTCAAATGTGCGTTCCAGCACCGTTCTCCCATCGGAAGCTTCAGCAATCCGGGCCAGCAAATCCCCACGGAAATATACCTGTTGCAATTCCGATTCAAGCACTGCTACATAGAGGTCGTGTTTACGCGGATAATGCCGGTAGATTGTCACCTCGTTGACTTGAGCCGCGGAAGCAATGTCTCGCGTGCTGACTCCGTTGTATCCAAAGCGGGCAAACAGATCGGTCGCCGTCGACAGTATGCGCACGCCCGCGCCGCGTCCTCTTGAGAGGTTCGCTCCTGGAGCATGCCTCTCGACCCATGCAGCCGCCGGGATGTGAGTAGACTTTGACATAGAGTTGAACTCCGGTGTTCAGCGGTCCCGGCTCGCCCATGGAAGCTTCAGATGCGTATCTGTTGACGATCAGGTCAATCGTGAAAACTATACAAAATGCGGCCTATGCCCAGGCCGCCGTCGGAGCACCCATAGCATTTCTCCAACGTGATTGACGCCTGTGACGGGCGTCCCATGTCGTCCGAAGGCCGGTCTTCAGGTGGGCCCCCCATCTGATGGGACGCATGAAATACCCAATTTCTGGCAAGGCTTCGCCATCCTCACTTGGGTGGGCCTTCTTGAGTATTTTTCCCTTACAGCGTCAGGTGAGGTCAGAAACACAAAAAATATGCTTTCAATTGTAGGTGAGCGCCTTCATGCTCTGCATACTTCTCGCAGGGGCTCTTATACAGACTAACCACACAATAACATGAGAGCTGAGAAGACAACTAGCTTTTAGTACGATTGCAAGTACCTCGTTGCTCAATCGCAAATCCCATTGTTCCCTGTAATGGGATGATTCCATCAAAAACAAAGTTGCAAGACCCGCGTTAGCCGGTCTTCTCATAGAGGATGGCAGCAGTTGCACCCTTCTTTTCTTTCACTGCAGTTCGCGACAATTTTGCGCCGCGTATCGGCTACGACAAAAACTCGATTAGCGCACACAGGTAAACACTCTAACCTATTGATTATTAATATATTTATTCATCATAAACGAAGGTTTTATTGACCGGCTGCCGTGGTTTAATTCCAGGGTTATGCCAGGATTACCTCGACTCCATTACGCCGGAGCAGGTCAACGTACCCTGGCGCGAGATCTCTGTCGGAAACCACGATATCGGCGGCGTTCAGCGGGGCCACTGGAAACATTCCGCCGCGTCCAAACTTGGTGCGATCGGCAACAATGATCACTTTGTCGGCAATCTCCACCATCTTCTTCTCCGAACCCACAACCAGCGTATTGTTATTGCTGAATCCGGATTCAGAGATGCTGCCGATGCCCATGATCACCGCATCTGCGCGAATCGCGCTCAGCATCTGCTCGCAGAATGCTCCCAGCATCACGCGGCGGCGCGGATCGAGATACCCGCCGGTCAAAGTCAGCTCGATATTGCGAACCGACTCGAGTCCTTCGGCAATGGGCAGCGAGTTGGTAACAATGTGCAGGCTTTTGGACGCCAACTCCCTCGCCACCGCTGCAACTGTCGAGCCTCCGTCCAGAATCACCGTCTGTCCGTCTTCAATCAGCCCCGCTGCAAGCTGCGCGATGCGGCTCTTTTCGTCGCTCAGCCGCGCACTCTCCTCCGCGTAATCGAATGCATTCGTCTCCGGAGACTGCACCGGAACTGCGCCCCCATATACGCGCCTCAGCACCCGCTCGTTTTCCAGAATGTCCAGATCGCGGCGCACGCTGGACTCCGAAGCATCCAGCTCGCGGCAGAGAGTCTCCAGTTCAATGAAGTCTTTTGACTCCAGCATCTGTCGAATTCGAAGTTGCCGCTCGGTTGCCTTCATCGTCTTTCAGTTTCGCGTCGCACTCCGCCGGATGATCCGCATTTAACAGCACGCGGCCTTCCACCGAATAAATTCTCCTAAGAACCGATTGCTCCCATGACAGCATCTGTAACCGACTTCACCAGCATTTCAAGATCCGCATCCGTCCGTTTGCCGGTATTGCCGTCGCAGGGAGTTGGAACCAACGCGATCGAATCGGGCACCTCAAGATCCGAGAGTTGGCACTCCTTCATCCGCGAAGTATCGAAGCGAACGTCCGGCAGCCCCAGCCGTTTCTTGATCGCCAGCAGGTCGGCGCCTTGCTGCTCAGAAATATAGGAGATCGGAGCGCCCAGCTGCGCAGCCAGCATCAGCGTCCAGCAGTAGGTGTCCA
>Ga0182016_10008222_pt1 | contig 10579 bp, 10 predicted proteins | sample 712S2MmetaG_FD_120491 | JGI IMG/M metagenome (GOLD analysis project Ga0182016, IMG submission 120491) | Permafrost microbial communities from Stordalen Mire, Sweden - 712S2M metaG | ecosystem: Environmental > Terrestrial > Soil > Wetlands > Permafrost | place: Sweden: Stordalen | collected...
ATTCTTCGGGACGCAGTTCCACCCGCGTGGCCTGAAAAACGGCACACACTTCGTGCACAAACAAGATGGAGTGACGGGATGGAGAGGAAGACATACGCCGATCCCTCCTCACAGCCAGACGATTTTCCGGGAGAAGAGGGAGAAGGTATGAGAGCGTTCGCCTGAAAAAACCGGCCTGCGCAGCAATCGAGAAAGCTACGCTTCAGCGTTCGGCGCGACCCCAGGAGGTTTCTCCCCGGAAATGTCCGCTCGCAACATTGACACCACCATGCGGTACCGTGATGTGTCTTGTATCACGTCGGTTTGTGATGGCCGGCAGAGTGCTCCGCCAAGCCTATTTACTGGCGGGTGCCCCAAGTATCAAGGAAGTGAATCGCGCCACTGAAGGTGGGTGCCCCGGGTCCCTCGCATTTGGGGACCCGGGAAACCGTGAACCCGGACCGGATCATTCCCTAACTTCTGACGTTCCGGTTGTATGACCGGGCGGCTGGCCCCGGACCCAGGCAAGTAAATAGCGCCACTGAAGGCGGGTGCCCCAGGTCCCTCGCGTTTGGGGACCTGGGAAACCGCGCTGTGAGACCCGTTATTGGGCGGGCTGTGTAACTGCATTCTGTTGCAAGGTAACCGCAGTCTGTGCCAGGAGCCTGCTGTTTGCCGATGCGCCAGTATTGAGGGCGATCAATGTTTCGCCCAGAACTACTCCCTCAAAGTGGGCGGTGGTTCCAATGGCCACGCTGCCGCCGACCTGCCAGAAGATATTCTTGGCCTGTGCGCCGCCTCGCAGGGTGATTCTGGTAGCGCTTGCTTGTTTGAGATTTTTCGCAATCTGGAAGATCCAGACATCGTTGGGTCCGCCCGCGAGCGTTACATCCGTTGCGATTGAAACTGCACTGCCCCATTTGTAAAGGCCGGGAGCGAGTGTCAGTCCGCCAATCTCTCCGGCGCCCAGTTCCGTAGCATCGGGAAGCGATCGCCCTGCCGCGTCGGCGTACGCGAATCCCATGTCGCCTACAGCTGTGGTCAATAAACTAGGGCTAGTGATTCTGCATGGCAGTGGGCCGGCCGCGTTGACTGTGTACACCATGCCTGCTACTTCAGTGCACCTTAACAGAAGTGCAGCGCCGGTGATTGGGCTGGTTCCAACATTCCCAACGATGGAAGAAGCATAGACGTCCGTGATTCCTGTTTTTGTCAGAATCGCAAAGGTTCCTGCGGTGCCAAGGTCGACTGCCGCTTGACCGGTAAACGGCTTGGCGCTGGTGGTGAAGCTCCATTCAACGGGATCGGCAATCGCAGTGCCACCGGCGCTCTCGGCCGCCTTCGTAATCGTGGCTGTGTATTTTGCATCCACGCGCAGGGCCGATTCCAGAGGGGTAAAAGTCGCCACCGTATTTGCCGCATTCATGGCGACGGTGCCTTGCACGTTGTTTCCGCCCGAATCCTTCAGAGTGAAGGTCAGTAGCGCTCCGGCGGGATCCGAATTGAGTGTTGCCGGATTCATGGGCGCGCTGAAGGTTGCGGACACTTCCGTGCCGGTCACGATGTTCTTGCTGCTATTGGTGCTGGTTGGTGTATTCACAACTCCATTGCTTGGGTTCGTGGAACTTACGGTAACTGCTTGTGCAAGAGTGGGAAACGCCAGTCCGGTCAAAACAGCGGCCAGAGGTAGTGCGGCAAGCCAGAATTGTGGCTTCAAGGAGCTTTTAAATCTCTTCATTTTTCTTCTCTTCCATCGAGTTGCGACAACAGTTGACCTTGAACCTGGGAGTAGTTTTTACCCGGCTGAGAGTCCGACACTGTAATTTAGAAACGTTTGAATACCCGACTCAAGCCATTAGACCGGTTCCACGTCTGAATGCGCACCCAAAGATAGCGCAGGATACCGGAGAGCAATGCGATCCGTATCACGGCAATCTATATCACGCCTCTTTCGATAGGTAAGGCCACTGGCTGCCGGTTGTATGGCTGTGTCGGCTGCCGAGGTGCTAGTACTTAGACATCGAAGCTCAATCCTACACACTGCAATTCCTGCGCCAATGTGATCATTCCAAAGTCGAAATACCTATCCGGTTCATATGGCTCGACTTATACTGGGAGACCGGGATGAAATGGATCCAGGCCGAAGTTTCCGTCGGCCGCTGGCTATGTAATTTCTATCAAAATGCATGTTTCTTACACGGTAGAGGCGGACAATAACGGGCTATACGGTTCTGCTATTCTGTCTCGCCGGGGTCCAGGCTAGCAGAGGGTTGATGTCCGGATAGCCGACCAACCATCCCATACCGCCGACCTAACTCCTCCGGCCCCACCATTACAACCGCTCTCATCACCATCGCATCCGCTGTCATCCTGACGCCCAGCGGAAGGATCTGCCGTCGCCCTTCATGCCTTCATTCGATCCAGCGCTCTCCGGTAATCCGCAGGCTGGGTGGGAGACCACGGACTCGATCATCCGTTTCCCGTCTTCTTTTTACGCCTGCCCCTGCAAGCCCGCTTTTCCTCGGCCCGTCAGGCCATTTATGCGTCGGCGGAGTTCTCAAACTCCGCGGTACGGCGTGCGCAGGCGCTTTTTAGCGGTGTCGGCGCGGTTAGTGTTTGGGCCGGCATCGATGGCCGCCTGGTAGTCGCGGATGGCAAGCTGACGCTCTCCGTTCAGATCGCGGCACTCGCCGGCGTCCAGAAGCGAACGAATCTTCAGTTCCGCGCCCGCATTCTTGGTCCAGGCGGCCTGTTCATAGGCTTGCGCCGCCTCGGCATAGTGGCGCTGGCCGCGCAGGGCATCGCCCAGGCCAAAGTTGGCCAGTTCCATCCGTGCCTCGGCAAAATATCCCGGCCGGGCGTTGTCGGTGACGATCTCCCGATAGGCAGCCACGGCCGCCATCCCCTCGCCCGCGTCCTTGCGCAGGTTCGCCTCTTCCAGGCAGAAGAGGAAGTCGTGGGGATACTGGCTCTTGAGCTTGCGCACCACTTCGATGGCTTCCCGGTACCTGGATTCGCGGCGCAGAAAGAGAGCAATCACGGTGTGCGCCTCGATGTTGGTCACCGCACCCCGATTGGCGTCGTCGCTCAGCATCTCCAGGCCGCGGGACTTGGAGCCGGTAATGCCCATGAAGCCGATCAGAAACTTGAAGGGCGTGGGGAGAGCCCCCACAACATACTCGTAGACTCCGACCACCAGCTTCGCGTCCACATAATCCGGATCGAGCTGGAGGACGCGTACATGGTCGTCCTTGGCCTTCATGGCCAGGCGCATCCCGGCGCCAAAACCGCGCTGAACCATGGCCAGATAGGTGCACTTCAGCGCGCGCGCCCAGCCGCGGGCGTAGAGGGCGTCCACGTCGTTGGAGTTGCGCCCCAGCCGCCAGTCGGCCTCGCGGATGGTCTCGTCTGCCAGCGCCATGATGCGGTCGCGGGTCTTCGGGTTTTCATCCACAATGGCGTGCCGGCCGGTCAGAAAACCGTCGTTGGCGTAGAAGGTGGTGTCCAACAGATCCTGCCGGTAGAGCTCCTGAAAAAGCACAGCGTCCAGCAGCAGAACGGTGCCCTGGGGGTCGCCGGGGTGCATCGCGTGAAAGCGCTCGAAGCGCTCGACGGCGCCCGGATAGTCGAGGTTGTAGAAGTGCTCGAAGGCCTCGCGCACCAGAGGATCGTGGTTGAGAGGATTGGTATGCACCCCGGAAGCACGGCCCAGACCGGCCGCTCCAAAACAAAGAAGCCCAAGCACGCACAACCAGCAGAAAAACTTCTTCAACCCCAAACCCCCTCCTCGTTCCTCGTCGGGCGATGACCCCGCTATCCACATTGTCAGTCTTGCTCTCCAGCGCCTCCCAGCAACCTGCGGGAGCGAAGCAGAAAGCGGCTTTTGAAACGCTTCCGGCTGGAACAAAAAGGAAACTTGCATCTGTTTGACGTTAAACATTCTTGGAAGACACTCAGACACCTCTCTCGTTCCAGCCGGGTTTCCCGACGGCTGCAGCACCCTTTTGAACCAGGAGTCGATCCCGCCAGAGGCCCCGCATCTATTTCAACAAGGACGAATGGAATGAATCGAAACGAGTTGCTGCGACTGTTGCTCAACCAGGCTCAGTTCAATGGATTTGAATTTCGCCGCTGGTTTGTCAATCACGTGGTTCCAACCTGGCCCGGTTCCGAGCAGGCGCTGACCCTGCTGGCCGGCGAGGGACGCCATTTTACTTTGCTTTTCTCCCATGAATTCGCTCGCTGCTTCTGGCGAACGGGCGCGCAGATGAGCTTCATGGTCCCCGCCATCACTTATCCAAGGGTAAACTCCCGCGGCGAGGTGGTCCAGGTGACCCGCAAACCCTACACGCGGCGCAAAATCAAAGCGGACGTCTGGAAGTATCATCTGCGCCAGATGGCTGCCGCCGAAGATCCCATCCAGTACCTTTGCCGGTTTCTGCCCAGGCAGGATCAGGATGCCTTGCGCGAGCCTGTCAAGGAGCCGGTAGCCGTCCACGCCTGAGTTGCCGCCAGGCGCCCGCAGCGCTCTCCAGATTTCCCCGGAGCGGGGCCGGCGTGGCCCGCTCTTGCAAAGAGTCTCGCCTTGGAACGAACATCGATGAAGACTTTCTGGTTCCCCTGTAGGATGAAAATATGCCCATCCCTGAAAGGCTGAAGCCAACCTTCAGCTACGGACGCATCCCGGCGGCGGACCCGCTGGTGGAGGCGCGCAAGCGCCTGATCGTGGCTCTCGATGTGCCCGATGCGGCCTCCGCTGCCCACCTCGTCTGCCAGTTGGAAAACACCTGCCACTGGTTCAAGGTGGGGCTGGAACTGTTTGTCGCCGCCGGGCCGGCCGTTCTCAAACCGCTGGTGGCGCGCGGCCACTCGGTCTTCCTGGATTTGAAATTCCACGACATTCCCAACACGGTAGCCGGCGCGGTGCGCTCGGCAGCCAACCTTGGGGCGCGCATGATGACCGTCCATGCAGCAGGCGGGCCGGCCATGCTGGCCGCGGCGCGCGCGGCGCTGGACACGGTCGCCAATCCGCCTGAACTGCTGGCCGTGACCGTGCTGACCAGCATGGATCAGTTCCAGTTGAATGCCATCGGAGTGGAACGCTCGCCCGCAGACCAGGTGGAACGGCTGGCGCGGATGGGGCTTGAAGCCGGGTTGCGCGGGTTTGTCTGCTCGCCCCGGGAGGTATCCAGTCTTCGCGCCCTGACCGGCCCGGAGGGCGTGCTGGTGATTCCCGGAATCCGGCCTGCGGGCTCTGCCACCGGCGACCAGAAGCGCATCGCCGCCCCCGGCGACGCGCTGCGTCAGGGCGCCAGCTACCTGGTGGTGGGCCGCCCCATTACCCAGGCGCCCGACCCGGCTGAAGCCGCCGAGGCGATTCTCAGGGAAATGGCCGAAGCGCTCTGAACAGAACATTTTTCCTGTTGGTATAGAGTGACACTCTTGCTTGGCCGAAGTGCTTGATCGCCGCAGGAACCAGTAACGCCCTCCCGGTCGGCTGTAGCGTGGACCTCCCGGTCCACGCTGCACTCTGCATCAACAAAAGAACTGCTCTAGTGATCATCACTCAGGCCCGTGATCAAAGGCCGGCCAGGCTGCCGTCGGTTGCTTCAGACTTACATCTGATCGTTACTGGGAAAGAGAAGCTCTTCTTCCGGCTCAATGTGGACCAGCACCTTGGCGACGCGGTTCACCTCGGCAAGCACACAATTTTCCACATCATGCGAGATGGTGTGGCCGGCTCGAACACTCAAATCCCCGTTGACCACCACGTGCAAATCGACATAGTACCTGAATCCCACCTTGCGCACAAAACACTTTTCCAGGCCGATCACGCCCGGAACCATCGCCGCGACCCGCCGCACATGGCCTTCGATCTCAGGCGGAGGGGCCGTGTCCAGAAGCTCCGCCAGAGGCGCTCGGAGCTGACGCCACGCATTGAAGAGAATGACGGGTGAAGCGCACAGGGCCGCCCAATCGTCCGCGCTTGGATTTTTGGTCCAGATGGCAATGGAGATTCCAACGAATGCGAAGGTTGAGGTGATGGCATCGCTCAGGTGGTGCCAGGCATCTCCGCGAACGGCGGTACTGTCGATATTCTCGGCAACCGATGAGACGTAGCGCGAAAGCAGGATCTTCACCACCACCACGGCCAGCAAAACCCACAGAGTGTAGGCAAAGGGAAGCGGGTGCGGCGTGCGGATCAGGGAAATGGCCTCCCCCGCGATGGCGATTCCCGCGGCCCCCAAGGCTAGGCTGACGACCGCAGCGGCAACCGGCTCGGCTTTGCCATGTCCATAGGGATGCTCTTTATCGGGCGGCTTGATGGCCACGCGCAGGCCGAAATAAACGGCGGAAGAGCTGAAAACATCCGAGAGCGATTCGATCCCGTCGGCGAAAAGCGCGAAGGAATGCCCCACAAACCCGGCAAAGCACTTGCACATCGCGAGAAGAAAATTCGAGCCAATGCTGATCAGGGACGAGTGGAGCCCGCGCTGCACTTGCTGTTCGGTATCGGCGGTCGTATCCATGGGGCCATCTCGCGGAAAGCTGAGGTTCCCTCAGCGCCTCTCCGATCTTATTACGGGCCGGAGGGCGGAATGATCTTCCTGTGCCTCAATCGCAAGAAAACACCCAAAGAGGCAGAAAATGGCGGAGTCTTGCAGAATGGGCTGGAGAGAAGCTGTCAAAAAGGCTTGGGGCCGGGTGCTGGGTGCCCCATCCTTCGCGCTCTTTGCGAAGGGTGGGATCGCACACGCTCTGCGTTCCTTCTTTTTTGTTGTGCCGAGAGTTGGCGCGCAAATGAAAGAAGCCCGGCAAACTGCCGGGCTTCCTCCTGCGCCAAAGTTAAAGTAGTGCTTACAGCTTCTCGTAGAAGTCGCATGCCGAGCACGAGATGTAAACGCCGCCGGGGATGCCGCGCTCGCGGTCCTTGACGCGCTTGACGATACGCGTGGGCTTGCTGCACTTCGGACAGTCGGTCGACTTCGTCGTGTCCATTACCTTCTTGCGGTCACCGGTTTTGGCAATCTTGGCCATAGGTTGGGTGTTTCTCCTTCTTGGGGTGTCTCTGCACACACGTGCAACGGAATTGCACGCGGCTTCAACGGCGCGGTCGATGGCGCGCCTTGCAGGAGAGAATTTCTCCCGAACGCAGGCCGACTCGCTCTGTTCAGTTTACATCAAGGCCAGGGAGCACTGTGATGTATCACCGCCGGCAGATCGGGCGCGGCTGGACAGGTTGCGGAAAAACTCGGTCTGGAGGCGGGCGGGGGTTTTAACCCTCGCATAAAGCCAGCAAAATCAACACGGCTTTAGCCGCGGAAAGTATGTTTTTCGCGGGTTCTATCCAGAAATTGCCCTTTTTCTGCAGCATGTGGAGCCATAGGCCAACTCAGAGCTATAGCGGCGGCTCTTCGAAGGCAGACGGCGAAGGAGCGTGCCGGCTGACCGGCGCGCTCCATTCAAGACGACGCATAACCGGTGCGCGAGTTTCGATTCCGCGGGATGCGGTCGCGCGGCGACCAGTGCTACCACCTGTGGAAGTCGACGGTGATTGGAAATGTATCGGTTGAATCGGCCGGGGCGAACTTCCACTGCTTGACGGCTTCGATGGCCGCGGAGACGAATACCTTGTTGGTGCTGGAGGATTCGGCCTTGACGACCTTGCCCGATGGATCCACGGTGGCGTTGACAACGACCGAGCCGGAGATGCCCATTTGCTGTGCGATCGGGGGATAGACGGGGGAAACCTTGTGAACGGCGGCTCTCACCTTGTCTTGAGCATGAAGGGGTGCCACCGTGAACGCTAGCAATGCCAGCGCGAGGACCGGAAATACTCTTAGAAAGCTCGCGAAAGAGGCCCATACATGCCCGCGCCGGATGCAGATGAAGGCAACTACCGTGGTCATAACAAACGCGCAAAACAGTGCAATGCTCATAGGGACGTTCTCCTTAAAATAGAATGGCAGCCGAGGCGGAACGGTGAGCTGTTGCGTGTGCGGCGTGCCCTCCGCCAGCTTGTTGCCTGCTTGCTATCGGCCCGACAAGCCTTCGTCTCTATAGCACCTTCGAGGTATGCTTATCCCCCGTTCGTGTTATTGAATAAAAATCGATTCGGGGTGATTTCCGGCGGCAGAACGCACGCGCATGCCAGGTGCCGCCCATGCGGTTCGATGGCGGGCATCTCCGCTCCAGAGCCCTCCGGCGCGTCGAATTCAGTTGGGCTGGCTGGAGCCGGAGGGCGCAAGCTGCTGCGGCTTGGGCGCGGCAGGCGCAGACTGGGCTGGGCCTTGAGGCTGGCTTGCTGCGGCGGGCTGGGCCGGGGCGGCAGGCTGAGCATCCGGCTCTCCGTCGGGATTGGCGCCGGGCTGCGGGGCGGGTTTGGGCTTGGGGAACTGCACTGGCTTCATCGTCCCTGGGCTGTTGTTCTTGTCGGCTTCCGGCACGGTTTCGCCTGGGGCGCGCAGGCTGGGAGGCGCGGCGGCAGCCTGGGTGTCGGGGTTGCGCTCCACATCGCCCATGGCAACGGTGCGGGTGTGGGAGTCCGCGGGCATCAGCGGCGTGCCGTCAGTGCGCATCAGCCCCAGCACCTCGTCCTTGGTGAAGATCACTGGGGTCTCGCCCATCTTGGCAACCTCAAGGCGAATGACGCGGTTGCCGTTGATGCGGACAAAATCCACCTCCTGAGGCGGGCGGCCGTAGATCCATTCCTCAAAAGGCGTATCGCCTTCGATTTCGCGCGTCTTGTGTTCCGGCTGGCCCTTCGCGAACAGGACCATATCGGTGCTCATGCCGACCATGACGTGGTGGTTCAGGATGGCATCTTTGAGCTTGGTGGGCAGAGTGTCGGTGAATGCCTGGATGGGAGTTTTCACGTCGAACGAGATGAGCGGCGCCAACAGAGCTTTCACCTGGGCGCCGGTCAGCTCGGGAATGTGCCCTTGGAACGCCAGGGTAAGACGGGCGCCGACCGGTTCCGCGTCCTCCCCCTGGACCACCGGGTTCATGGCCGGGCCCATACCAATCTGGACGTGGCGCAGAATGCGGTGCTTCGCGTCAGGCCCGCCGTTGAGCATGAAGATGATCTTGGAGTGGTCGAACTTGATGTCGGTCAGCACCACCCGGTCACCCGGTTTGGCGCACAACCCTTCGCCGGTCACCATGTTCAGGTAAGCTTCCCCGGCCGGCTCCAGTTTGCCGTTGGCCACCAGCGTCAGCCCCTTGTGGCCGCGCGGAAAGGGGCGCATGGCAAAGCCCTGCTCAGACTGGAGCAGGCGGATCAGTTCCAGGCGCGTTTTGGCGTCGAGTTCAGAGTTGGTCAGGGGAACGCTGGTGGGCTGAATCTGCTGAAAGCGGCGGTCCACGCCTACGGTTGCGCCGGTGGAGTTGTTGCTGACCGCACCGGTATGGGTGTCGACGGTGATGACCTGGGAGGCGGCAGGGTGGGCACAGAACAGGCCCGCTGCCAAAAGGAGCACAGTCGGCGGGAAGCGGTTCAAGCAGAATGCGCGAAGCCCCGCTCGGGACCTTGGCCCCGTTCCCCCGAATTTCGTCCACACGGATGGAGTCGTGCCGATCATGGGAACCTCCCACGCCTGCGAACAGCACTCGAACAAAAGATAGCCCGGATCTGGAAGAAAAGGCAAATCGACGTGGAAATGGGACGCATCCAAATGTCAATGCGGCGTTGGAAAAGAGCAAGGACCACTGCCATTCTGAGCGAACGGGGCACCGAATTGCCGCTGTCATCCTGAGCAACTCGACTCGCTACAACGAGTTACGGCTGCAATGAACTGATGCCAACTCGCCAACTCGCGATTTCCGCGAAGCGGAAGCCAACGTGCTGATTTTGTTGATAGAACTCTTCTTTCAACCTGTTTGTTCATAGGGAGCGAACGGGGCCCCGAACGTCTTTCAGTTCGGGGGTGAGCGAAGAATCTGCTTTCGTATCTCCTGATTTCTGGCAAGAACTTCTGGGACAATGTATTCATCCTCTCCGGGTGACGCATGGCGCCATGAAGGACTGCAGTTGCTTTTCTCTTGCTCCCTATTAACCCAACCGGGCCGGATCAACAAGCAAGACAGCTCGTTATCGAACGCTAACTCTTCACAACTCACAAGGAGGCTCAGATGAGCGAATTGAATCTCAAAGATAGGAATTTTGATCGGTTATTTGAAAAAAGTTCTCCGGAGCAGATAAGCGACAATGTGTTTACTTTGGTCGGAAAAGACTTTACGGTTGTTACCGCTGGCAAGGAAGATCACTATAATTCCATGATAGGCAGTGGAGGTGGTTTTGGGCTTCTTTTCATGAAGCCAACCACCTGGTGCATCCTTCGAGCGGACCGTTATACGCTTGAAATCATCCAAAAAGAACAAACATATACTCTGTCTTACTTCCCCAATGAATATAAGGAGAAAATGCTCTTTTTGGGAAGTGAATCGGGAAGACATAGCAGGAAAATGAAAGAAGTTGAACCTGAATTATGCACAGCCTGATCGCGCAAGCGCGGCAGGCCTGCTGAGCGTCGGCGGCGCTCCCGTTGCTGGCGCCTCTCGCTTCTCTTCCGGATTTTGGTTATCCGCCGCTAGTGCGGCA
>Ga0182016_10008224_pt1 | contig 10575 bp, 10 predicted proteins | sample 712S2MmetaG_FD_120491 | JGI IMG/M metagenome (GOLD analysis project Ga0182016, IMG submission 120491) | Permafrost microbial communities from Stordalen Mire, Sweden - 712S2M metaG | ecosystem: Environmental > Terrestrial > Soil > Wetlands > Permafrost | place: Sweden: Stordalen | collected...
GATTTCCGGCGACGGCATCACCGACGCCGAGTTCGCGTCGATCGCCGGCCCCGGCGCCGAAGGCACACTGATGTCGTTCGGCCCCGAGCCGCGCAACAACCCGGCGGCCAAGGACGTCGTCGCCGAGTTCAAGGCCAAGGGCATCGAGCCGGAAGGCTACACGCTCTACTCGTACGCCGGGATGCAGATTATCAAGCAGGCGATCGAAAAGGCCAATTCGACCGATCCGCACAAGGTCGCCGACGTCATGCATTCGGGCATGGCGTTCAAGACTGTGCTCGGCGACATCGCTTACGACGCCAAGGGCGACCGAACCACGATGGATTTCGTCTGGTACGTCTGGGCGAAGAACGCGGACGGCAAGCTCACCTACCACCAGATGTAATCAGAGCCCGCTCGTCCAAGGGCCAGGTTCAACACATCGAAGCCCGCCGCGATCCGGCGGGCTTCTTTCTTGGCGGCGGGCGCAACGTCGCTCGCCGCGGTCATCCGCCAACGGCGTGAGTAGATTCCGCTGATTGCGAATTCCATCGCGAGGAACAATCTAGCCGCACGAGCGTCAATCAGGCCGCATATGCCCTGGCACGTCCAATATCGGAAGGGTGGGTCGGACCACATCGTCAGGGCTCCGACCCCCGAGGCCGCGATTGAAACAGCCTGCCATCTCATCGATGAGGGTTGCGACGTCTTTGGCGTCGGCGCGGGGCCGCTCACCGATACGATCGCAGGAACTGAAATTACCCGCATCTACGCGATTTGGGCGCGGGAAAAGCGCCCGTTTGGGCGACTTTCAAACTGAAGCGCTCAAACTCTGGCGGCGTCGCCATCCCAGCCGCTTCATGACGGCGGGCGCCCGGCGCCAATCGCTGGGCTGGCTTCGCCTCCTCTTCAGCCAGGAGGCGACGAAGGAGATCCAGCGTCTTGGGATCGGTTTCCGCGGCGATCAGGTGTCGGAAGTGTTCGATTTTAAACCGGGCCGCGTCAATTTGCATGCACCGGATTCCCCCTTCGCACTGGCGTCGCGAGGCGTATCGGGCGGCGCCTGACCTCGTGAACGCGATAAAGGGCGGGCGGTCGCATTGCGGGGAACTCAGCGGCCGCGGTTACACGCGCACTGATCAGGCTGCGGGCAAATCTCCGCGCCCGGCGCAACTAGGGAACCGGCAGAAAGCCTCGCGCGAAAGGATCGGAAACTGCCAAGTCCAGGTCACGGGTCGGCGCCTTCTCTGGGGCGAGATTGTGTTCAGCGACGCGCCGGTCCGCGCCAAAGTCCGCCTAAGCAGCGTCTCAAATCTGACAACCGAAGCGTCCACACTCCGCCCCGTGATACGCTTAACCCAATGCAGGGAGGGCGGGCCTATGCACGACGGTCGAATTGCCGACTATCGCAAGCGGCGGGAGAGTTGCGTTCGCAGAGCGGAGCTGAAAGACAGTCACGCCGACGAATGGGCGCGCCTCGCAGGTCATTGGGAAATGCTGGCTTGGATTCGTGAGCGGATGCCGATTGTCGCCGATCGCCATGGTTGCGAACGGGACCACGCCTCCAATGCCCGTAGGGCCTAACGGCTAACAGCGCGCGCGGATGTGAACGCCCGCGCCGCCACGATCGCAAAATCCGTCCAGGATCGAGAACTGTGACTCGGCTCCGAGATCTGAGCCAGCGATGACCAATCGTCTCGATCCGTTGCAACGCCGATCAGCATTCGGGCCCTCCGCCGAGTCACCCGCATTGGAACGGCGCCCGCGTAGGTATGTTCCGAAGGTCGACAGTGGCGGCCCGTGTCGTCAAACATGGAACGCAGATCGTCTCTGTCCCGTGACGATCGGCGCGTAGACGGCGTTCAGCCCGTAACCGACGCTCAGCGCGTGGACTTGGGCGGTCGCCAACCCGCCACGACGTTGCGACCGCCTCCCTTCACAATGCCCCTTGAACGAGCGCTCGAATTTGCGGCGCGAGTTCAACCGTGTCTCGGGCGTGTCGAAGTTCGTCGCCAGTCAGAATGGACATAACAGATGATCGTGGAGGAAATCATCCACACGTGATCCGACGCCAACGTCGCCTGTGGGGCTTTGGCCTCGATCGGTGGCGAATTTGCGAAGGATTTCGCGGCCAGGGCTTTCCACAGCAACCTGTCTCCAGGCATGCTCGCCGCGCTCATTGTGAAAGCGTTCGCCAATCAGGCGTCATCCCAACAAAGGGACGAGGTCTGGAGACTTGCGCATGGCGCGGACCAGCCAATCCTTTCGGGCCTGCGCCATATTCTCGCGCAATCGGCCATCTTTGAGTCGTCGGCGCCTTAGAACGGATCGCCGCCTATCCCGTCTTTGTCTTGTTTCCGCTCGAGCGCCGCTTTTGCGCAATTACCGACGCGCCCCTGTCTGACATTCGGCGCGAATTTTGACCCGCTCGTTCCGATTGGGATCAACATTTTTTTTGCGCCGATCGGCGTCGCGACTCCGCACCGAACGAGGCGCCTCGAACGATCGGGATTTGTCGTTGCGTTGCGACCTGCCGCGATCGCCGCAAGGCCCGGTCCGATTGGCATTTTTCCGCACGACTCTTATAGTGCGCAGACCGCCTGCCGTCGTCCCGCTGGGATCTCGAGCAGGGCGTTGCGCCAGTCATCGGCGGGCAACGGATAAGGGGGCGCGTTTGATTGTCGTCACGGGGCTGAAAGCTGAAGCGAGGATCGTCGCGGCATCGGGTGTGCATGTGTTCGCCTGCGGCGGGAACGTTGGGCTTCAGGCGCATGCCATCAAAGAAGCCGTGTTCTCCGGCGCAGCGGCGATCGTCAGTTTTGGCATCGCTGGCGGGCTCCACTCGCATTTGACGGCAGGCGATTGGGTCGTCGCAACCGGAGTCGTGTCGGGCGATCGAACGATCGAAACCGATATCGCATGGTCGAGCCGACTTGCGCAGCGCCTCCCCGGCGCCGCGTTGGGCGCCATCGCAACCGTCGCCAATCCGGTGCTTCACCCGAGAAACAAGCGTCGGCTCCATCTGGATACCGGCGCCATCGCGGTGGACATGGAATCATTTCAGGCCGCCGCGCTCGCCGAAGAACTCGGCGTGCCGTTCTCCGCCGTGCGGGTCATCGCCGATCCAATGCATCGCGAAATCCCCCCGTCCGCACGATTGGGCCTGCGACCCGACGGGACGATCGCCATCGCCGCTGTCCTGTATTCGCTGCTCAGGAAGCCGTCCCAAATTCCGTCGCTGATTCGCGTCTCGAGCGACGCCATGATCGCTTTCAGGGCGCTGTTCAGGGGCCGCCGAGCGCTCGGCTCCCACTTTGCGTCGGTATCGCAGCCAACAGACTTGACGAACGGACCGGTCGATTCGGCGGAGCCGAGTCGGCGGCCCGCGGAGCCGCTGCCGGCCTAGCCGGCCCGCGCGGCAGACCGCGCGCCTTCCATCAGCGTTTTGCCGAGCGACCAGATCGGGCCGGGGACGTTGTGGCTCGCGGCGATCGCCGCGTCGAAGGACGTCTCGATCCATCGGCAGTCTTCGGAATTGATCGTCAATGCCGGCAGCAATTTGATCGTTCGATTGGCGTGCCCGGCCACCTGCACCAGGATCTTGTGGTCGCGGAACAGCGGAATCGTGACGAGCTGGCAGAAAAGGCCCTTGTTCATCGTTTCGAGAAGCGCCCACGACGCCCGCAACTTGAGGGACTTCGGTTCGCCCAACTCGACGCCGATCATCAGGCCTTTTCCACGCACGTCCTTGACCAATTCGTAGCGCTGCTTCATGCCTTCGAAGCTGGTCATCAGCCTTTGGCCCTGCGCCGCAGCGTTTTCCACCAGCTTCTCGTCCTCGATCACGTCGAGGGTCGCGATGGCCGCCGCCATCGCCATATCGTTCTTTGCGAACGTCGATCCGTGAACCACCGCTTTGTCCATGCGGTCGAACACCTTGGCGAAGACCTGTTTTTGCAGCAACACGACGCCGACTGGCACATGTCCGCCCGACAGCCCCTTGGCGAGCAGAAGCATGTCGGGCTCGACGCCCCAATGCTCGACGGCGAAAAAGCGGCCGGTTCGGCCAAGTCCGGTCTGAATTTCGTCGGCGACGAACAGCGCGCCGTATTTCTTGCAGAGCGCGTGAGCGGATCGGAGATAATCGGGCGAGGGCATGTTCACGCCCTTGCCTTGGACAGGCTCGACGCAGAACGCGGCGACGTCGCGGTTCTGCAGCGCCCGCTCCAGCGCGGCAAGATCATCGAAGGGGATCTCGACAAAGCCGGGAATCACGGGACCGAAACCCCGGCGGTAGATGTCGTCGCCCACCGCCGAAAGCGATCCATAGGTCAGTCCATGGAACGAATTCTCGCAGTGAACGATGCCGGGTCGGCCGGTTGCGGCGCGGGCAAACTTGATCGCCGCTTCGAAGGCTTCCGTACCAGAATTGGCGAAGAAAACCTTCTGCAGCCAAGGCGCGTAACCCAGCAGCCGCTGGGCGAGGATCCCGGCCAGCGCCGAAACGTCCATTTGAACGAGATTGGGCAATTCGCCGTCGAGCACAGAGCGCAACGCCGCCGCCACGTGCGGATGGTTTCGCCCGATCACGAACACCCCCCAGCCGCTGACAAGGTCGAGATAGCGCGCGCCGGACGCATCGTGCAGATAGGCGCCCTTGCCGCTCACGAAGCGGACGTCGAAGCCAATGGTCTTCAGCACTCGCACCATCATATTGTTCATATGACGGGAGTGCAGTTCGTAACGGTCGGCCTCGCTCGCCAGGAAGAGCGCGCGCATATCGCCGCGCTGATCCGACGCAATCAACTCCAGTCTCGCCTCGACGTCGGTCATCGAGATATCCCCCAGAGAAAGCCGCTTGATCGTACGCCCTTTGCAAGCAGGGCTGACGAATTACGGGTGTCCTCAATTTCGGTCGTTTCGCCTCCCGGCGAAATGACCCCAGCGTGGTAACCTTTTGAAATGTCTGGCGCGCCCGGAGGGATTCGAACCCCCGACCCCCAGATTCGTAGTCTGGTGCTCTATCCAGCTGAGCTACGGGCGCTTGCCAAGCGGCGCGGCGTTCGACCCCGCGCGGCAGAGGCGCCCTCTAGCCGGTTTTGGCGGGTCAGACAAGAGCCTGCGCCTCCGCCGCCCTGTTCCGGCGTAGGCGCGATCGCCGCAAGCGCCGCCTTGTCGCTCGCAGCCCCCGACAACGGCGCCCGGACGCCTTTCCTTTCGTTCTCCCCCTGAAATTGGGGCGGGATTGCCAACGCCGGCCAGCGGGGCGATCGCCGCGTTCGTCCCTCGCCGCGGCGCCGTCGCCCTTGCCTGGCCTCGGCGGCGCGGCTATTGCCGTCTGGTGCCGCAATCCCAACCCATCGCCTTCCTCGACGCCCGGCTGATCGACCCGGACCGCCTCGAGGAATCGCGCGGCGGCGCGCTGATCGTCGGAGGCGAGATCGCCGCGCTCGGCCCCGCGGTGAGGCGCGACGCGATTCCGCCCGGGGCTCGGATCGTCGAGTGCGGCGGCGACGTCCTCGCTCCCGGCCTGATCGACATGCGCGCCTTCATCGGCGAGCCGGGCGCCGAACACCGCGAGACGATCGCCTCGGCGAGCGCCGCGGCGGCGGCAGGGGGCGTCACCACCGTCGTCGCGCGGCCCGACACCAATCCGCCGGTCGACGACCCCGCCGTGGTGGATTTCATCTTCCGGCGCGCGCGCGACACCGGCAAGGTCCGGGTGCTGCCGACCGCGGCGCTGACCAAGGGGCTCGAAGGCCGCGAGATCGCCGAGATCGGCCTGCTCGCCGAGGCGGGCGCGGTCGCCTTCTCCGACGGACCGCTGACCGTGACCAACGCGCAGACGATGCGCCGCGCGCTGACCTACGCGCGCGATTTCGGCGTCCTGGTCATGCACGCTTGCGAAGACCGCGATCTCGTCGGCGAGGGCGTGATGGCGGAAGGCGAGTGCGCGAGCCGGCTCGGCCTGCCGGGCATTCCGCGCGAGGCCGAAACCATCGTCCTCGAGCGCGACCTGCGGCTGGTCGCGCTGACGGGCGCGCGCTATCACGCCGCGCTCGTCTCCAATCGGCTGTCGCTCGAGGCGATCGGGCGCGCGCGCGCGGCCGGCCTGCCGGTCACCTGCGGCGTCTCGATCAACCACCTCACGCTCAACGAGAACGACGTCGGCGACTATCGCACCTTCCTCAAACTCAACCCACCGCTGCGCGGCGAGGATGAGCGCCAGGCTCTGATCGACGCGCTCGACGACGGGCTGATCGACGCGATCGTCTCCGACCACGACCCGCAGGACGTCGAGACCAAGCGGCTGCCGTTCGCCGAGGCCTCAGCCGGCGCGATCGGCGTCGAGACAATGCTGTCGGCGAGCTTGCGCCTGGTCGCCTCCGGCCGTCTGACGCTGCCGCGGCTGCTCAGGACGATGACGACGCGCCCGGCCGAAATCCTCGGCCTGCCCGGTGGGCGCCTGGCCGTCGGCGCCCCGGCCGATCTCGTGCTGTTCGATCCCGAAGCGCCCTACGTGCTCGACCCGGCGACGCTGCATTCGCGCTGCCGCAACACCCCGTTCGACGAGGCGAGGCTCGAGGGCAAGGTCAAGATGACGCTGGTTGCCGGGCGCATCGCGCACGAATAGTGTGCGCCGGCCTTCTGTGCTTTCGCCGGTTCGTCGCGCATGGCGCTGTCTCTCGCCGACCTCTACGCCCTGGTTCTCGGCTATCTGTTCGGATCGATCCCGTTCGGGCTGATCCTCACCCGCCTTGCCGGCGCAGGCGATCTGCGCGCCATCGGCTCGGGCAACATCGGCGCGACCAACGTGCTGCGCACCGGCCGCAAGGATCTCGCCGCCGCGACGCTGGTCCTCGACGCGCTGAAAGCGACGGCGGCGGTGTTCGCCGCCCACCTGCTGTTCGGCGCGCCGACGGAGCTCGCGGGCGCCGCGGGCGCCTTCTTCGGCCACCTCTACCCTGTGTGGCTGCGCTTTCGCGGCGGCAAGGGCGTCGCGACCTTCCTCGGCGGCCTTCTCGGCGTCTGCTGGCCGGCGGCGATCGCCTTCGCGATCGTCTGGCTCGCGGTCGCCGCGGCCAGCCGCCATTCGTCGGCCGCCGCGCTTGCGGCGAGCGCCGCCTCGCCGCTCGCCGCGCTTGCGCTCGGCGTCGAGCCGGTCGCGATCGTCTTCGCCGCGCTGGCGGCGCTGTTGTGGGTGCGCCATTCCGCGAACATTTCGCGGCTGCTGGCGGGGACCGAAACCAAGATCGGCAAGAAGGGGTGACTATGGCCGCGCGGCTCGTCGAGGCGCGTCTCAGCGACAGCGAGCGCCTCGACTGGCTGCGGCTGATCCGCAGCGAGAACGTCGGCCCGCGCACCTTCCGCGCGCTCATCGATCGCTGCGGCGGCGCGGGGGCGGCGCTCGCCGCTTTGCCCGAGCTTGCGCGGCGCGGCGGCGCCGGCCGGCCGATCCGCGTCGCCGCCGCCGACGAGGTCGAGCGCGAACGCGACGAAGCGCTGAAGCTCGGCGTGCGCTTCGTCGCCTATTGCGAGCCGGAATATCCGCCGGCGCTGCGACATATCGACGCCGCGCCGCCGATCCTCGCGCTGCGCGGCCGCGAGGAGGCGCTGCAACAGCCGGCGGTGGCGATCGTCGGTTCGCGCAACGCCTCGGCCGCGGGTCTCGCCTTCGCCGACCGCCTCGCGCGCGGGCTTGGCCAGGCGGGCTACGTCGTCGTTTCCGGCCTCGCGCGCGGCATCGACCAGCGCGCCCATGTCGCCGCGCTCGCGACCGGCACGATCGCCGTGCTCGCCGGCGGCCACGCCAAGCCCTATCCGCCCGAGGCGGCGCCGCTGATCCCGCGCATCGGCGAAAGTGGCGCGGTGGTGTCGGAAATGCCGCTCGCCTGGGAGCCGCGCGGGCGCGACTTCCCGCGCCGCAACCGCATCGTCTCGGGGCTCGCGCTCGGCGTGATCGTGGTCGAGGCGGCGCGCGGATCCGGCTCGCTGATCACCGCCCGTCTCGCCGCCGAGCAGGGCCGCGAGGTGTTGGCCGCGCCCGGTTCGCCGCTCGACCCGCGCGCCGAGGGGACGAACGATCTCTTGCGCGACGGCGCCACCCTCTGCGCGCGGGTCGACGACGCGCTCAATGCCCTCGAGCCGCTGAGAACGCGCGACCCGTTCTCACGTCTGGAAGAACCGCGCGGCGGCGGCAGCGTCTGGTTCGACGACTCGGCTGACGGCGACACGCCGGCGATTCCGGAAACCCGCGAAGTCGGCGAGATGTTGGTCGGCGAGCGCGTCGCCGCCCTGCTCGGCCCGGCGCCGGTGTCGATCGACGAACTCGCGCGCGCCGCCGAGGCCGACGTGCGCCTGGTTCGCGCCGCCCTGGTCGAGCTCGAGCTCGCCGGGCGGATCGAACGCAGCGGCGGCGATCGGGTCGCGCTGCTCGCGGCGCAGTCGCCGGATTGAGGGCGGTGGCCAGGGCCGCGCCGCATGAGCCGTCGTCGTACACCGAGCGGCGCCGGCTGCGCGTGGTCGAGAGCACGCTCGAGACGCTCCCGTCCGCGCTCGACGATCGGCCGCGGGCTTAGTCCGACTTCGCTTGCTCGCGCTCGGCGCTCGCGTCGCCGCGCGCCGCCGCCTCGCCTTCGGCGCGCGCCATCGCCAGGAAATAGGCGAGAAGCTCGAGGCCGGTCGCCGCCGCCATCGATTCCAGTTGCGCCGTCATGTCGGCGATATAGCCGGCGGTCGCCGGCGCGCCGGCGTTGCTCTGCGCATGTCCGCCACGCAGCGGCGCGGGCGCCCGTTCCACAGGGTGACGCCGCACGTCGCGTCGCCGCATCGCGGCGCCACGGTCGCTCATTGTAGTCTCCTGCCCCAGGAGTGTTCCCGCGGCGACACTCGCATAGCGTGTGTCGCGCGACAAGACGACACCTATGCGGGAAATATGCCGCGCGAAAACTGGAGTTACAGCATGTAACGCTCATCCAGCGGAGGCGGCGGCCAGTCCGGCGAGACGGTCGAGCGCGCCCTGGAGAATATAGGCGGCGGCCATCTGATCGACGACCGCGGCGCGGCGCGCGCGCGACACGTCGTTGGCGATCAATGCGCGCTGGACCGCTGCGGTCGACAGGCGCTCGTCCCACAGGACAACCGGCGTCGGGTCGAGGCGGGCGAAATTGCGCAGGAAGGCGCGCGTCGCCTGGGCGCGCGGCCCCGCGCCGCCGTCCATGTTGAGCGGCAGGCCGACGACCAGCGCAAAGGCGCCGAATTCGCGAATGCGCGCGCTCAGCGCCTCGGCGTCCTTGGCGAAGCGAGTCCGCTTCACCACGCCGAGCGGGGTCGCGACGCGTCGCTCGACGTCGGAGAGCGCCAGGCCGATCGTCTTGGTTCCGAGATCGACGCCGATCAGCCGCGCCTTGGCGGGGAGGCGCGCGGCGAGCGCTTCGATCGCAAGCGGGGCAGACGACATAGCGCCTGCGCTAGCACGGCGCGCGCGCGCCGCCAAAGCCCGAATTGCGGCTCCGGCCCGCGTTGCCAGGGCGAAACACGCGATGTAAGAGGACGGCGGCCCGCCCCAATTCGGCGCGTCTCGGGAAGTTCCAATGGCCGTCGACCTCGCCACCGTCCGCCGCATCGCGCATCTCGCGCGCATCGCCATCAGCGATGCCGAGGCGCCGGCGCTGCAAGGCGAGCTCAACGCCATTCTGACCTTCGTCGAGGCGCTGGAGGCGGTCGACGTGACCGGCGTCGAGCCGATGACCTCGGTCACGCCGATGAAGCTGCCGATGCGCGACGACGTCGTCACCGACGGCGAGATCGAGCCGCAAGTGCTCGCCAACGCGCCGCTCACCGAGGACGGCTTCTTCGTCGTCCCCAAGGTCGTCGAATGACGAAGCCGAGAAGCCGCTTCGTCCGCCTGTGATGGAAAACGACGTGTCCGAACTCACCTCCCTGACGCTCGCCGAGGCCCGCGAAGGGCTCAAGGCGCGCCGCTTCTCCTCGCGCGAGTTGACGCAAGCCCATCTGGGAGCGATCGCGCGCGCCCGAGGCCTCAACGCCTTTGTCGCCGAAACGCCCGAACAGGCGCTGGCGATGGCGGCGGCAAGCGACGCCAGGCTCGCTGCGGGACGCGCAGGTCCGCTCGAAGGCCTGCCGATCGGGATCAAGGATCTCTACGCCACCAAAGGCGTCCACACCCAGGCGTGCAGCCATATCCTCGACGGCTTCAAGCCGCCCTATGAATCGACCGTCACCGCCCATCTGTGGCGCGACGGCGCGGTGATGCTGGGCAAGCTCAACATGGACGAGTTCGCCATGGGCTCGTCGAACGAGACGTCCTACTACGGCCCGGTCGCTTCGCCCTGGCTGCCGCCCAATTGGAGCGGCGACAAGGCGCGCGCCGCGCTCGCCGGCGACAAGCGCGGTCTCTTGATCCCCGGCGGCTCGTCGGGCGGCTCGGCGGCGGCGGTGGCGGCGCGACTGTGCCTGGCTGCGACGGCGACCGACACCGGCGGCTCGATCCGCCAGCCCGCCGCTTTCACCGGCACTGTCGGCATCAAGCCGACCTATGGACGTTGCTCGCGCTGGGGGATTGTCGCTTTCGCC
>Ga0182016_10008227_pt1 | contig 10573 bp, 17 predicted proteins | sample 712S2MmetaG_FD_120491 | JGI IMG/M metagenome (GOLD analysis project Ga0182016, IMG submission 120491) | Permafrost microbial communities from Stordalen Mire, Sweden - 712S2M metaG | ecosystem: Environmental > Terrestrial > Soil > Wetlands > Permafrost | place: Sweden: Stordalen | collected...
GCGATCTGTGGGCCTTGGAAGCCATCCTCAATCCTGCGCAGCCTGCTTCCAAGAAGGTCGCTGCGTAGTAACATCAACCTAACCGCCGCCTGCCACTTTCAACTACGCGCGGGACATGCTCGGCTTTTTCTTTTTTGGCGTTCGTTGGCTTGCATATACCACTAATCCTGGATCCCGCACTCGAACGCCGGGTGCCCTCCCTTAACCCGCCGATTAACTGAGGGTTTCCCATCCTTCGCTTTTTTCTCGCGAAGGGTGGTAAACCGTCCCCGTTCCTTCCCCACGCCGAAGGCGTCTGCCCCGCACTTGACATGTACGGTATTACCGTACATTATCGACTACAAAGGAGGCCGAAATGCCCATGAAGAACCCGCCCCATCCAGGCAGCCTGATTAAGACCGAAGTCATCGCAGCGCTCGGCCTCAGTTTGTCAAAGGCCGCGGAGATTTTGCAGGTGCGCCGCGCCACGCTCTCCGATCTCCTCCACGGCAAGTCCGCCTTGACACCCGACATGGCGCTGCGCATCGAAAAAGCATTCGGCCCGGAGATGGACCATCTCCTTCGCATGCAGCTCGCCTACGACGTCTCCAAGACCAGGGAGCACGCCAAGGACATCTCCATCGAGCGGTATGTGCCGGCCTAAATACAGTCCGCCGGGCACCCCACACTTCACGTTCTTCGCGAAGTGCGGGAACAACAATGGCCCTGCGAGCGACTAGCGAGCGTCCGCCATCGCAGCCGTTCACGCCGACAGCTTATTCAGCAGATCGATCTTCACGTCCCCGTCGGGAAACACCGCGCGAATCTCCAGCGTCCCGCCCATGGCTTCCACGTAGCTCCTGAGCGTGCTGAGGTACATATCGGTGCGCTTTTCCAACTTCGAAATGTTCCCTTGATCCATCTCCAGCACCTCGGCCAGCCGTGTCTGCGTCATCTCCCGCGCATTGCGAAGTTGATACAACGGCATCTTTGCAAGCTCAGCCTTTGCCCAGGCTGCCGAACGCTCCCTTGCTTCGGGCGACATCTTCGCTCTCAATTCTGCAAACTTCCGGGCCATAACTCCTCCTATTCCTTCTTGATCTCGCGCAGGTGTTGCGCGAAAATCGCATCGGCCTTAGGGACAAACTCCTCATACCAGCGATTGTTTCCGGTCTTATCGCCGCCGAGCAGAAGGACTCCCGTGCGGCGTGGGTCGAAGGCATAGAGAACGCGGTACGGGCGGCCTTGATGCTGGACTCTCAATTCGCGCATGTTGTGATACTTCGAGTTGCTGATCGTATCCGCGTATGGCCGGGTAAGCGCCGGGCCAGCCGCTTCGAGCATCTCGACGTAGCCGTTCACGCTCTCCTGCTCTGCGGCGTTCAGCCCGTCCCACCACCCGCCAAACTCATCCGTGAACTCGACTTCCCAGGCCATCGGTTCATTATGTACTAATATACATATATCGTCAAGGGAATAATAGGGAATGAGCACAACCGGCACTTCACCGTCCCCGTTCGTTCCCTGCACAGAAGGCCGCTGGCCCCGCCGCAGGCGCTTGACACTGTAAACTAAATAGTCTACACTCCAAGAATGATCGGCACCTTCAGGCACAAGGGACTTGAGGAGATTTACCTCACCGGCACAACCCGCCGGATTGGCCCCGATCATATCAGGAAGTGCATTCGCATCTTGCAGTTGCTGGAAGTCGCAAGTAAGCCAGAGGAGCTGAACATCGCCGGTTTTCACATCCACAGCCTGCAAGGCAAACCGAAACGATGGTCGCTGCGGGTCACCGGGAATTACCGGATCACCTTCGGCTGGTCGGGCGAAACCGCCTTGGACATCGATTTTGAGGATTACCATTAACTGCCCGCATGAGGAAGGACTTTATGCCGAAAAAGAGCGCACTGCCGCCCGTTCATCCGGGTGAGATTCTCAAGGAAGACATTCTGCCCTCTGTTGGCCTCTCCGTAATGGCGGCGGCGAAGGCTCTCGGCGTCTCCCGCCAGATGCTTCACGACATCCTGGCCGGGCGCCGTCCCCTTTCCGCCGCCATGTGCCTGAAGATCTCTCGCCTTCTGGGCGGCTCGCCTGAAGTGTGGATGCGTTTGCAGGCAACTTACGATCTGAAAATGGCAGAACAGGATAAAAAGGTCATGCAACGCGTCGCGCGGATCATGCCTCTACAGCAAGCCGAAGAACTTCGTGCCTAAGCCCCTTAAGACGAAGATGCCAATGCCGCCAGCGATATTGACCTGATCGACTACCACTGAGGAGGCCGAATGTCCATGAAGAACCCGCCCCATCCAGGCAGTCTGATTAAGACAGAAGTCATCGCAGCGCTCGGCCTCAGCGTGTCAAAGGCCGCGGGGATTCTGCAGGTGCGCCGCGCCACGCTCTCCGATCTCCTCCACGGCAAGTCCGCCTTGACACCCGACATGGCGCTGCGCATCGAAAAAGCCTTCGGCCCGGAGATGGACCATCTCCTTCGCATGCAGCTCGCCTATGACGTATCCAAGACCAGGGAGCACGCAAAGGAGATCTCCATCGAGCGGTATGTGCCGGCCTAAATACCGCCTGGCAGCACACAGCGCCTCGCTTTCTTCTAGCGAGGGTGGGAATCCACAACACCCAATTTCCCACGCCGAAGGCGTCTGCCCCACCGCAGGTGGCGCAGGTTGCGCAGGTGGCTTGACATAGTCATATGACTAGTCATATGACTATATAAGAGGTCTCGGACATGGTCTGGCCCGTTTACGACGCAAAGGCTCGCTTCAGCGAACTCCTCGACATCACCCTTAAAGAAGGCCCGCAAGTCGTCACCCGCCGCGGCGTGGAAGCTGCCGTCCTGGTTCCCATCGACGAGTGGAGGCATCTGAACGAAAAGGCAAGAAAGGTTATGCCCGATCCTCTTCTCGATCCCGCTGCACCCCATGATATTCCGCTGCCTCCGCGCCGTCCCGTGCTGAAGCTGCGCCCGTTCCGCTTCCACGACGAAGGACCGTCTTGATCTACCTGCTCGACACCAATGTTGTTTTCGAGTTACGCAAGCCGCGGCCTCACGGCGCGGTCGCGGCCTGGAGGCGCTCAGTTCCTGCACATCAGCTCGCCATTCCGGCCGTTGTCCTCGCCGAAGCACAGGCAGGCGTCGAGCTCACGCGCAAGCAGGACCCGGCAAAGGCACAGGAACTGGAGCTCTGGATCGACGATCTCATGGCCTATTACACGATCCTGTCCGCCGATGGTCCCATCTTCCGCGAGTGGGCGCGATTGATGTGCGATACGTCGGACGATCTGAGCGCGGATGCCATGATCGCCGCCACTGCCCGCATCCACGGCATGGTCGTCGTCACCCGCAACGTGAAAGACTTCGCCAGTTTCGATGTCCCGGTCTTCGATCCGTTTTCGGGGAGATCGCCTGAAGGAATACAATCCTTATAGCAGCTTCAGGCCTTAACGAAAGCTTGCCTTCTTTTCTCATTCCCTAACCCACTTTTCCGATTTTGCCTGCGTCCAAGAAAGAGTGAGAGGCATCTCATCCTCACGGGGATCTCTATGCCGTCCATCTTTTCGCCCATACGGGCCGAGATCGAGCGGAAGGCGCCCGGAACCGGGGGCAAGCCCCCCGTAGACCGCCGGCCGACCGGAGGCGGTGGGGGCGGAGGCGACGACGACTGGCGAAACCCAGGCCGCGGCCCACGCGAGATCCTCGAGCGCACGCGCGCGTTTGTCTTTTGCGCGCTGGCCGGCGACATGATGTTCTTCGTCGTGCTGGTGGTGCTTTTTTATGCGCGTCAGGCCGGCACGCACATGGATCCGCGGACACTGCGCCAGATCGGCGACTGGCATCCGGTGCTGCTGCCACCCATCCTCTTTCTCAACACCGCGGTCCTGCTCGTGAGCAGTCTGACCATGGAGCGGGCGCGGCTGCATATCTTCCGCGAGTTCGACGTCCTGGAGGAGTGGCTCGGCCTGGGCCGTCCCGCCCTGCGCCGCACCCTGCCCTGGATCGCGCTCACCCTGATGCTGGGTCTCGCGTTCCTTTGCGGCCAGGCTCTGGCCTGGAGGCAATTGAAAGCGCAGGGATTTGCCTTCGACCGTTCCGCCACGCCTGCAAGTTATTTCTTCTACCTGATTACCGGATTGCACGCCGCCCATCTGATCCTTGGCATAGTCGCCCTGCTCTTCTGCCTCTGCGCTCTTCATCTTCTCAAGCGCGTGGAGTCCCGCCAGGTCGCCGTGGATGCTACGGCATGGTTCTGGCACGCCATGGGCTTTGCCTGGCTCGTGTTGTTCGGGGTTTTAGTGCTGGGTCGGTAAGGACTAACAGCAATCCGCTATCAGCGAACAGATTTCTGCCGCCGGCCGTTCGCTCGAAACCGTCCGCTGCCTATGCCGTACGCGGACGCATCAGGGCGCGGAGCCGCTCTGCGAAGCCTGGCACTTCGGGGCACTCGAAATAAACCTTCCGGTTAAGGCTCATCAGCAACTGCACCGCTTCCACTTGCGGATCACGCGCGGAGAAGGACCCACCGGCGTAAACGAATTCGTCCGTCAGATATTCGATGGCGTGGCCGAGGATCTCGAGCGCACGGCCGGCTTCCGGTGAAATCCTGCGACTGCGCACCACGCCGCGCCCCGCAACCGGCGCTGCCGCACCCGCAAACATCGAATACCCACACTCCATGGGAGACGTAGCCATGCTTTCCATCCTCACCTGAATGATCGGCGCTCTCGTATCCGTTCTTCAGATAACGAAGGTACCGTTTCAAATGAGAACAGGCTACTTTATGCACTATTCAAAGTGGGAAAGCCGGTGACGCGGCTCACATCTGATGGCTCAACAATTTCCGCACACGCCCCCTTCTCGGCTCAAACGCACTATCTCGTGCACAACAAAGCAGTTCTTTGCCCCCAAGCGCTTTGACGCCTTGACGGGATCGGCTTGAATACCTAATCTCAATCCTAGAAAGCTGCGCTTACGGATCGTCTTCGGGGGCTAGGAGCGCAGTTTGATCCGCTTTTTGGGCTAGGTGGCGATGAATCCCTATTACTGGCAATATCTCGCGCTTATGATGCAGATTCTTGCTGCGTTCCTGCTTGGCGTGGGGATGGTTGCCGCCTCCTGGTTTGTCGGCCGCCATCGCAACACCCAGGTGAAGCTCGATGCCTACGAGTGCGGCATTCAGGCCATCGGCGACGCGCGCGGGCGTTTCAGCGTGCGCTTTTATCTGGTCGCGGTTCTCTTCATCCTCTTCGATGTTGAAATGGTCTTCATGATGCCCTGGGCGGTCATTTATCGGCGCCTGCCCGCGCTTACCGGCTGTTCGCGCCTCTTTGGCTTCTGGGAGATGCTCGTCTACCTCGGCTTCGTGGCCGTCGGCCTCTACTACATTGTGCGCAAAGGCATCCTGAACTGGAGCCAGGACAAGGCGGACCTCTAGGATGGCGAGTCAACCACCCACCCTCTCGGGCAAGCAGGCTGTCCTGGCGGCGATGCCGGACCATCCCGCGATCAAAGCCCTCCTCGCCTGGAAGCCGGACGCCCTCAGCGACGCCAAGTTCGACTTCGGTGAACTGACGCTCACCATCGCGTCCAGGGAGATTCGCGCCGCCTGCTCCACCGTGCAGGCCGCCGGCTACAACTTCTTTGAGGACATGACGGCGGTCGACTGGTATCCCCTCGCGCCCCGTTTTCAGTTGAGCTACCACATCCTTTCGCACGCCCTCAAAGAGCGCATCCGGCTGCGCGTCCTGCTCGATGAAGCCGAGCCCAGCGTCGCTTCGATCGTGCCGGTCTGGCCGGGCGCCAACTTCTTCGAGCGCGAGGTCTTCGATCTCTTCGGCATCCGCTTTGCCGATCATCCCGACCTGCGCCGCATTATGCTGCCCGACGATTGGACCGGTCATCCCTTGCGCAAGGATTACCCTGTGGAGGGATACCGCTAATGAGCGAGAAATCGATGAGCGAGAAACCTGGCGCCGCGGTTCTCGAACTGCCCACCGCCGAAAGCGTGGGCGGGCAGCGCATGGTGCTCAACATGGGCCCGCAGCATCCGGCGACCCACGGCGTGCTGCGCCTGGTGGTCGAACTGGACGGCGAAGTGATTCTCAGCGTACGGCCTGAGATTGGCTATCTGCATACGGGCATCGAGAAAACCTGCGAGGCCAAGTTCTATCAGCAGGTGGTTCCGCTCACGGACCGCGTCAATTACCTCGATCCGCTCTCCAACAATCTTTGCTATTGCCTGGCCGTCGAGAAGCTGCTCAACCTCGAAATCCCCGAACGCGCGCAATGGATCCGCGTGTTGCTCACCGAGTTGAGCCGCTTGAACTCGCACCTCATCTGGCTGGGCACCCACGCCATGGACATTGGCGCGCTCACGGTCTTCCTCTACACCTTTCGCGAGCGCGAAGAGATCCTCAGGCTCTTTGAGGCTGTGGCCGGCCAGCGCATGATGACCAGCTACTTCCGCATCGGCGGGCTTTCCATGGAGCCGCCGCTCGGCTGGTTGCATCGCGTGGCGGCATTTATTCACGGCTTCCCAGAGAAAATCGACGAATACTCGAACCTGCTCACAGGCAATCCCATCTTCATGAATCGCCTGAAGGGCGTGGGCTATCTCTCTGCGGCCGATGCCATTGCGCTGGGCGTCACCGGCCCTCCGCTGCGCGCCTCCGGCGTCGATATCGACCTGCGCCGCGACATGCCCTACTCCAGCTACGAGAAGTTTCAGTTCCAGGTGCCGACTTCGACGGTGGGCGACACCTGGGCGCGGTACGAGGTGCGGCTGGTCGAGATGCGCGAGAGCACCAAGATCGTTCAGCAGACGCTCGATGGCATGCCCGGCGGCCCGGTCAAGGCCGATGCGCCCAAGATCGTTCTGCCCGGCCGCGAAAAAATGAAGACGCAGATGGAGGCGCTCATCCATCACTTCAAGATTGTCACCGAGGGATTCAATGTTCCCGCCGGCGAGGTTTACCAGGGCATCGAATGCGGCCATGGGCAGATGGGGTATTACGTGGTTTCCGACGGCACCGCCAAGCCGTACCGCGTGCACATGCGTTATCCTTCGTTTGCCACCCTGCAGGCCGTTGAAACCATGTGCAAGGGCCGGTTGATCGCCGACCTGGTTGCCGTGGTGGGCTCCATCGATATCGTGCTGGGCGAGATCGATAGATAGGAGACAACGTGACAAATTACAAACAGTTGGCCGATAAACTGATTCAGCGGCGGACTCATGCTCGCCACGAGCGGGCGACAGCGGCAGCTCGGGAGATCGATGCCGCTCAGGTTTACGAACGCCTGAAGCTCCTGGTCGGCAAAGAAATCGACAAAGCGAACGCCGAATTGCGCAGGCGAAAGCTCGCTACCGTCGAACGCGTTTTTGTGCCCTGCTGCCAGGGAAGGCTCTGCCTGACCTTTGGCATGGAACTGTTCTGTACGGTCTATCTCGAGGAAGCAAAAGGACAAATCAGGGCCGTGATCTTAGGCCCGCCGAATAGCGCCGAGATTTCCAGAAGGGAATTCATGATTGACGGCGATATGAGCCCCGAACAGATTACGGCGGCGATTGTTTCCGGGCTTCTGATGGGAGAATTTGCTTGACGATCGGCTCCATCGACATCGCGCAGGGAGAGATCGATAGATAGGGGAGAACGTGACGATTTACAGCGACTTGGCCGATACACTGAGCCACCGGCGGACTCATGCCCGCCACGATCGGGCGCAGGCAGCCGTTCGGGGCATCAATGCCGCTCAGGTTTACGAGCACGTAAAGCTCTTGGTCGGCGACGAAATCGACAAAGCGAATGCCGAGTTGCGCAAGCGGAGGCTGGCCACCATCGAACGTGTCTTTCTGCCCTCCTTCCAGGGAAAGCTCTGTTTGACCTATGGCTCCGATCTGCTCTGTACGGTCGAACTGCAGAAGGACAAAGGACAAATCGCAGCCGTGATCTCCGGCCCGCCGAATGCCACCGAGATTTCTCGAAAGGAATTCGTGATAGACGGCGCTATGAGCCCCGAACAGATTACGGTGGCAATTGTTTCCGGACTTCTGATGGGAGAATTTACTTGACGATGGGTTTATGCGGGACCGCAGGGACCTCTGCCAAAGAGTGCCCGGCCGCGACGGATTTGTGTGTCTTCGGAGAGCTTTGGGTGTCGCTCGCCTCCCTCCTGCGCAGCTACACAGCGGTGCACGGACTCGCTGATAATCGCCAGGCTCTGGTCGAAGCGGACGACGGCACAATCACGGTTCGTCAAGGCGAAAAGTGGCTTTCCCTCGATCGCAACGGCGCAATCGTTACCTGGACGCGCGAAGATGGAAATGGAGGAAGGATGGAGATCTCCGCGTCCGGCCGGTTGCGGAGCGAGGCGAGCGAAGAAGAGATGGATCTGGCGGCCGAAGCCTGGGCACGAGAGTTGATGCGATGAGCGCGAAAAAGAAAAATCCCGAAACCATGCCGGTCTTCTCGCCCAAGCTGGCCAAGCGCTTTGACGCGCTCGTCGAGAGGTATCCCGCGAAGCGCTCGGCGCTGATTCCCATGCTGCTCTACGCGCAGGACGAAGTGGGCTATCTCTCCGACGCCGTCGTCGCCGAAGTGGCGCGTCGCATCGGCATAACGCAGCTCGAAGTGCGCAACGTGGCCACCTATTATTCGATGCTCCGCTTCAAGCCCGCGGGCAAGTTCAACATTCAGGTCTGCACCAACATCAGTTGCATGCTGCGCGGGGCCTACGACGTCTACGAGCGCTTCCAGGAGGAACTGGGTGTCGGCCCCAAGGGCGTTACTCCCGACGGCCTCTTCTCGCTTGAAGAAGTGGAGTGCATCGGCGCCTGCTGCTGGGCGCCGGCCATCCAGGTGAACTACGACTTTCACGACGAGCTCAAGCCCGATCTCGTGCCCGGCATCCTGAGCGGCTATCGCGGCCGGACAAAGGCGAAAGGCAAGGCCAGCGATGCGTAGGCTCGTCTCCCATCCCGATGAGGTGAAGATCGTCTCCAGCCGCTTTGGCAAAGGCGCGGCTAAGATCGACCGCTATCTCGAGCTGGGCGGCTACCAGGCCGTGAAGAAGTGTCTTGCGCAAGGCCCCGAATGGATCATCGAGGAGATGAAGGCCAGCGGACTGCGCGGGCGCGGCGGCGCGGGCTTCTCGGCGGGCATGAAGTGGTCTTTCGTTCCCAGGCAATCCGCCAAGCCCAAGTACATTCTTGTCAACGGCGACGAGAGCGAGCCCGGCACCTGCAAGGATCATCTGATCTTCTTGCACGATCCGCATTCCGTGATCGAGGGCACGATCATCGCCGGCCTCGCGGTCGGCGCGCGCATGGGCTTCATCTACCTGCGCGGCGAGTACCGCTATCTTCTCGAAATCATGGAGCGCGCCGTCGCCGACGCCTACGAGCGCGGCTTTCTCGGCAAAAACATCGTCGGCTCCGGCATGGAATTCGAGATCGTCACCCAGACCGGCGCAGGCGCCTACGAGGTGGGAGAAGAATCGGCTCTGATGGAGTCGCTCGAAGGCAAACGCGGCGTGCCGCGCATCAAACCGCCCTTCCCTGCCGTTGTCGGTCTCTATGGCGGCCCCACGGTCATCAATAATGCCGAGACCCTTGCCACCGTGCCGCATGTGATTGCGATGGGTGCAGCAGCTTACGCCGCCGTCGGCACTCCGCGCAACGGCGGCACGCGCCTCTTCTGCATCAGCGGCCACGTGGAGCGGCCCGGCGTCTACGAGCTGCCCATGGGCTACAACCTCAAGAAGATGATTTACGACGTGGCTGGGGGCATTCCCGGCGGCCGCAAGCTCAAGGCCGTTGTTCCCGGCGGCTCTTCCACTCCGGTTTTGCTGCCTGAAGAGATCGATATCGGCATGGACTTCGATCAGGTGGGCAAGGCCGGTTCCATGCTCGGCTCGGGCGGCGTCGTGGTCATCGACGATCGAACCTGCATGGTCGAGTTCGCTCTCCGCACCATCAGCTTCTACGCACACGAGAGCTGCGGATGGTGCATTCCCTGCCGCGAGGGCACCGACTGGCTCAAGAAATCGCTCACGCGCTTCCACGCCGGCTTCGGAAGCGAGCGCGACATCGACAATATCCAGTACCTGGCCGAAAACATGCTGGGCCGCACCTTCTGCCCGCTGGGCGACGCCGCGGCCATGCCGACCATCGCATTCGTCAAGAAGTTTCGCAAAGAGTTTGAGGATCATTTGCACGGAAGGCTGTGCCCATTCGCCCGGGAAGGCGTGCCGCAACTGACGGTGGTGTAAGGCGAGAGAGATGATGAGCGAAATGGAAGGAAAGTACGGAGGACGTTCGGAGTTCAATCGGCTGGTTATGGAAGCCTGCGCTAATGATTACGAAGAGTTCAGCATGGTCGTGAGTGAAATTGAAAAATGGACGAATGGCGATCCAAATGCGCCGACGATTAGCCAGATCGAGGAAGCCCTCGTTCAATCCATAGGAGGATGTCCCACCCATAGTTGAAAGTTGAGCGGCGGTTCAGCCTGATTCTGAAAGAATCGGGTTGCCACACCTTGAAGGGAGAACCGCCGTGAAGAAAGCTTATCGCACCATCCGCACGC
>Ga0182016_10008228_pt1 | contig 10572 bp, 9 predicted proteins | sample 712S2MmetaG_FD_120491 | JGI IMG/M metagenome (GOLD analysis project Ga0182016, IMG submission 120491) | Permafrost microbial communities from Stordalen Mire, Sweden - 712S2M metaG | ecosystem: Environmental > Terrestrial > Soil > Wetlands > Permafrost | place: Sweden: Stordalen | collected...
CCTGCTTGACGGAGAGGGTCCAGATATTTTGCATGCCGGAAAAGGATGCTGCGTCGCCAATTCCGCTGACATCGGTCTTGGTGATGCCCTGGATGGGCATTGTGATGCGTGCCCAGGACGATGCAGGGCGTATCACGATGTTCATGCTTTGCGGGGTGCCCTTCCACCAGCAGCCAGTGGTGCCGACGGCCGAGGATGAAACCGAGTTGCCGAGGACCTGGGCGATTTCCTGCGTGGTCACGAGCTGGCAGGGATCCGCGGCGCTGGCCGGCCGGTGCGGTGTGAACAAAAAAACTGACGCTGCAACCATGGTCAAGTCACGGACAGATAGTTTCATGGGGACCTCCCTTGCGTCGAGGATTTTAGCATTGCGCAAATGATGCCGGAAAGCCCCTAAAGTTCGGCGGACATTTGGGCTAGTTTGGCTATGGTGTTGATGTTGCGGGCGGTGCCGTGTTTTAGGGCAGGGATGATTAGGCGGGACTGGCCCTGGCCGTCGGGGTAGTAGATGTAGATTTCGCGGAGGCCTAGGCGGAGCTGTTCGTTGGTTTGGTTTTTGAGGTTTAAATGGGCGTCGGCGGCGGGGGGCGCGTCAAGGAAGATCGCCATGACGTTGCTGTTGTGGAGTCCGAGAAATGGGTTGGCGGCGAGGACTGCGGCGATCTCTGGGGCGGTGCGGACCATGACGCCGACGGGACGGCCCATGCGCTGGGTGAGGGCGGATTCGAGGGTTGACTTGACGGTGGATTCGGACTTGCGGGATTGAAGGACGACGTTGCCGCTGGCGATCCAGGTGCGAACGGATTGAAAGCCGAGGTCTTCGCAGATGGACTTGAGCTCGGCCATGGGAAGGCCGCGGGTTCCCATCAGGTTTAGGGCGCGGAGCAGGACGACGTAGGCGGGCATGGGGGGCTCACGGTTTTGGAATGTCGGAATCGTACCATCCCACGCTAGCGAGAGAAACAAGGACGTCGCGAGGATGGGGCACGCGGCGGTCTCCTCAAGTTTGGGGCGTTGTCTTAATTCTCCGAGGGCTGTTCGACGTGATCGATGACAAGGATCTCGATCGGCTCCTTTGCCGATTCAAGTTTCAGGCCGAGTTGTTCCTTGAGCGCGGTGAAGATCGAAGGACCGGCTGGGTCGATTGCTGCGCCAGGTCCCGGGGCGCCTTCAGGCACGTCGGCGGCCCAAGTCAAATGCAGATCAAACCCTCCGGGGAGACCGGTCTTGTCGATGACTGGCCTGTCGAGGCCGGATCGAGATAGGGTAGTTGCCAGCTTTGCGACGGTTACGCCTGCCCCGTCGAGCGTCCAGTTGACGCCGTCGCCTGAGAGTCGTGGAAAGTTGCAATAAGTGGGGTGGGGAGCGTTTGGCGCAGGGATCGGCGGCGGCGAATCCATGGAATATGGAGTGCAACTGCCCTCTTTGGACAGAGGCATTTTCACACTGCCCTTTTCGACGGTCAGGTCATAAACGGGGCGGTCCATGAGTTCGCGATGAATCTTGAGATGGAACCTGTCTTCAAGGAGCGTGCGCAGCATCGGCCCTTCAACCTGTTTTACAGTAGCGTCGGTCGCGGTGGTGGCCTGTATATCGAAGTGGGTGGAATCCATCCAAGGCTGGACGCCTGAAACCTGGTTGTTGGGGATCTCGTAAGCGAAGAGGATGATTTGTTTGAGCGAGAAATTCTGCATGACAAGCCGGCCCTGAAAGGCTTGGACATATGCCTTGTTGTCGGTGCTGGCGTGGAGGCGGATGGAGGCTACTTCGAATTCGGCGCGAGGAGCTGGTGGCGGAGTTTGGCAGAGGGAGGCGGGAACAGCGGCGGCGGCCAGGATGAGTCTGGCGCTGAGGCAGACATTTCGCGCGATGCAAAACATGCAGCATTCTCCCGGGTCCGCAAATACCAGAAGGGCTCAGTATAGAGCCGGGGTGGAATGTTGCGAAGGTCCGGAACTGGAGAAATCGATCCCTCAGGGGCTATTGATTCCTGCAAGAGAAATGTCCATGCGCCGTCCCTGCGGGACTCCGGAGTCGATCTTTGGAATCTGCTTTCCCCACGCTGAAGCGCGGGGCTACCAAACGCTGCGCCTACGGCGCGCCAATCAGGACATTACTTGTACAGGCATCAATAAAGCCCTGCGATTATTTTGAGTCATTCTCGGCACGACTAAAGTCGTGCCCTTTCGAAATCAAATTTCCGCCATTGTCTTTTGATTCGCGTCGATCTTACTCCGGTGGGGGTCTTCGTGCGATTGCGACGGAAGTAGCGGCAGCCTTCTGGTTGCGGCGTTGCTCGATTTTTCGGATGGCCTCGCGGAAACGCTTGGTTTTGGTGGCGGCAAGCGAGTCTTCGGCGGCTTTGCGGTATCCGCCGAGATAGACCGAGTAGAGGATGGCCAGGGAGCAACCGATGCCCCACATGAAGCCGAATAGGAGTCCGAGGATTGCGGAGGGACCAAAGTCGGTGATGGTGGCGGTTCCCTTCTTGCGATCAGGCCTGGGGAGCGCAGGGGCTAAAGCCCGCGATTATTCTGCGGCATTTGCGGCCCGGCTGAAGCCGTGCCCTTGTTACAAAGCCTCTCGAAGCGCGGCTCAGCAGGCTCTGGCAAGAGCCCGCCGCGAACTCGCTCAATTCTACTGCGGCGGGGCTTGGTTCTTGCGGCGGGGGCTTAGTTATTGCGGCGGTATCCGGCGTGCGGGTGCGGAGATGACCAGCTTGCGGCGCTTTTTGACTTTCTCAAAGGTCTCGCGCCAGAGCTTGCTCTTGTTGTGGACCAGCGAGTCTTCAACCGCTTTTCGGTAGCCGCGGAGGTAGATGACATAGAGGAAGGCCAATGCGCAGAAAACGCCCCACAGGAAGCCGAAGATGAGTCCGAGGGTTGCAGCGGAACCAAAGTCGGTCATAGCGATCTGCCTTTCTTCCGCTCGGGGCGGTTGGGAGTTGAGGTTTCCCGTGCTCTTCGCAGGTGGGGCGAAAAGAATGGGGCCGGGATACGTTGGGAGCTTTTAGTATCCCACGCTTTCGGGTGATCCGGAAAGGATGGACCTCCCAGGCTGTTTCAACTAGACGGCGACGGTGAAGGTGTCTTCGGTGCGGGTGACGGCGTGGTAGAGGGTGTCGCGCTCGACAGGGACGCGGCCGGCTTCGGTGATGAGGCGACAGAGGTCTTTGCGGGTCATACCCTGGGGGGTAGTTGCGCCGGCATCATGGTAGATTTTTTCTTCAATGACGGTGCCGTCGAGGTCGTCTGCGCCGAAGCGGAGGGCGATTTGGGCGATCTTGGGGGTGAGCATCTGCCAGTAGGCCTTGATGTGGGAGAAGTTGTCGAGCAGCAGGCGGCTGACCGCGATCTGGCGAATGTCGGTTAGGCCGGTGGTGACGGGCAGGTGGTCGAGCGGGGTGTTTTCAGGGTGGAAGGCGAGGGGAATGAATGTCTGGAAGCCACCGGTCTCGTCCTGCACTTCGCGGAGCCGGAGTAGATGGTCGACACGATCATGATCATCTTCAATGTGGCCGTAGAGCATGGTGGCATTGGAGCGGAAGCCGAGCTTGTGGGCGAGGCGCGCAGTCTCGAGCCATTCCGAGCCATCGATTTTGTGATCGCAAATGATGGAGCGGACGCGGGGGGCGAAGATCTCGGCACCGCCGCCTGGCATGGAGTCGACACCGGCGTCACGAAGCTTGATTAGCGTTTGTTCGATAGTGAGTTTGGCTCGACGGGCGAAGAAGGCCACCTCGACCATGGTGAAGGCTTTGATGTGGACTTTGGGGAAACGCTCTTTGAGACCGCGAACGAGGTCGAGGAAGTATTCCAGGGGCAGGTCGGGATGGAGACCGCCGACGATGTGAAACTCGGTGACGGCTTCAGAGTAGCCGGAGGCAGCTGTCTGGTAGGCCTCTTCGAGAGCCATGGTGTAGCCGAGTGGGTCGCCTTTTTTGCGGCCGAAGGCGCAGAGCTTGCAGGCGGCGACGCAGACGTTGGTGGGATTGATGTGGCGATTGACGTTGAAGTAAGTGATGTCGCCATGGAGGCGCTCACGAACAGAGTTGGCGAGCCAGCCGAGGGCAAGCACATCGGAGGTGCGGTAGAGCGTGAGGCCATCCGCGAAGTCCAGGCGCTGGCCGGCAAGGACCTTGGCGGCGATTGGCTCGAGATGTGGGTCGTGCGTTCTGAATGCGGCAGCGGCGCGGGCTTCCCCGTTTGCAGTGGGCATACTAGAGATGATACCGAAAAGCTGGGCGGGATTCACTTTGGGCCGAATTTAAGGGTGAATGCAACAGTGCACTTTGTTCGGCGAAGAGTCCAATGGTTGTTCCCGAAGGGTTAGAATTGCCAATTATGAAGGGATGGGAGCCTTGAGGCGGAATAACAATGCGCCGCGGAGGTTGCTTCCGGCGCAAATCGAAGGAGCGGCCATGCGACTCAGACGTTTTGCATATTCAAAGGCGGCGCGGGGGATTTCTCGAACGGCAGCCATCACATTGCTTGCTGGCGAGGCAGTAGCAGTGGAAGTGGGCTTTGCGAATTCCGGTTGGGCCCAAACTTTCGTCCCTCAGGAGAGCAGAGGCGCAGGCGCCGACGGCGCAAGGCAGTTGTCCGGCCCGTATCTGAAGTGGGTGGACGAGGATGTTCGCTGGATCATCACTCCAGAAGAGCGTGCTGCCTATATTCAATTGCCCGACAATTCAGAACGCCTGCACTTCATCCAACAATTCTGGGATCGACACAACCCAACGCCTGGGAGCGCGCAGAATACGTTTAAAGAAGAACACTACCGCCGCATCGCTTATGCCAACGTGCATTTTGCGGCTGGGAAAGCCGGATGGATTTCGGATCGCGGCCGAGCTTACATCCTAAAGGGGCCGCCGGATTCAATCGACTCTCATCCCTCGGGTAGTAGCGGCGAAGCAATGCCTTACGAGGTCTGGCAATATGGCCAAAGTCAAGTGAAATTTGTCGATCGTTGCAGGTGCGGCAATTACGAGTTGCAACCGACTCTTCGGTTTTGATCTGTCTGCTGGCCTGGGAGCAGCAGAGAACCAGGGTCGCCAGATGAGGGACAGGTTGCTCGGGGCTATCTGTGCCCTGTCTGGGCACCGTTGACCCTCGGTTCGACGATGACGCCGTCAAAGACTGAGGCGGCGATCAGGTGGCCATCGGCGGAGCGAATGTGGGCGACGTTGTAGCCGGTGTGGAACCACTTCCAGGTAAGATTCTTGGCGTCGATGGAGTAGATCTGGTCGCTGGAGCGGGAGCTGGCGAGGATGCGGCCGGCGGTGGAGTCGAAGCTGAGATCGTCGGTTTCGCGAAAGGGGAGGCGCTCGATCCAGAGCCAGGTTTTACCCAGGTCGTGGGTGAAGTAGACGCCTTCGCGCGCGCCGAGCCAGAGGGTGCCATCGGGAGCGAAGAGCACGCAGTGGATGCGCGTGAGCATTGTGGGGATGGACATGAGCTTCCAGGTTTGGCCCGAGTCGAGGGAGAGGACGACTCCCGCGGATCGAGCGGCGGCCATCTGGGTGCCGTGAACGGTGACGGAGAGATAGTCGCCGGGGCCCATGACCGGGCCGCCCTGCCAGGTTGCGCCTTGATCGTGGCTGGTGAGCAGGCCGTAGGTGGTGGAGGCAAGCCAGACGCTGGTGGAAACGTCGAGTGCGGAGACGCGGCTTTCGAGCTGAATGACCGGGGCGACTACCTTCCTCTCAACGTGGATTTTTTTGCCGCGGTGGGTCTCGATGGAGGTCTTGGTTAGGGTGTTGGCGATGACGTTGCGGGGCTGCCAGATGGCAGGTGCGTCGGAGGTTGCGGGTTGGAGGGCGAAGATGCCGTGGCTGGTGCCGGCGATGATGGTGGGGTCTGGGGTCTGGGCTGGGGCGGTCTGGGCTTGATTGGCTTGAGACAAGGCGAAGACGTCGCGACCTTCGAGGCCGGACTCGAGCTGCTGCCATGTGGCGCCGCCGTTGGCCGAGGTAAAGACGCCTCCGAAGCTCTTGTCGTTGACTAAGCCTGCGTAGAGGTGATCGGGGTTGTCGCGATCGACGAGGAGGGCTTCGACCTTGCGTCCGGAGAAGCCTTGGTTGGATGGCGCGAAGGTGACGCCGGCGTCGTCGCTGGCCTGGACGCCGCCGCGGTCTGTGGCCAGCAGGACATGATGGGAATCGGTGGGATCGACGAAGACGTCGTTGACGATGACGTCGGCAGCGGTCAGGGATTTGAAGTGGCGACCACCATCTTCAGTCTTGTAGAGGCCTTCAGTGGTTCCGGCGTAGACGACCTCGCGAATGGAGGGATCCTGCATTAGGACGCGGGTGCGTCGCGCGGTAGACGGAATGCCCTGGATCTTTTGGAAGAGGGTGCCGGCGTTTTCACTTTTATAGATGCCGGAGCAGGCGCTGAGGAAGACGGTGCGCGGGCGGACGGGGTCAATGATGATGGAGAAGACGTCAGAGTCCTCTATAACGCCCTCTTTGATGCTCTTCCAACTCTTGCCGCCGTCATCGGTCTTCCAGGGCAGGTGCCATGTTCCTGCGTAGACGATGCCGGGATCGGTGGGGTCGACGGCGAGCGATTCGACCTCATGAATCTCTTTGCTGCCGGGCGGGCTGATGAGTTCCCAACTGGCTCCGGAATCGCTGGAGCGATAGACACCGAGGAGTGTTCCGGCATACAGGACTTTGGGGTCAGAAGGCGCCTGGGCAAAGGAGAAGATCGACTGGCCATTGAGCCCCGGGACGGGCTGCCATTGGACCCCGCCGTCGGGGCTGACCCAGAGGCCGCCATCGGGCTTGTCGGGCTTCCAACCGGAGGCCCAAACACGCTCAGGATTGGCAGCGTCGACTTGGATATTGTCGACGACCAGGTCTTCAGTTGGGTCGAGAAGGGCGAGACGATGCCAGGTGACGCCGCGGTCGAAGGACTCGTAGACCCAGCCGTGGGTGGTGCCCAGGTAGATGTGGGTGGGCTGACCGGGAACTGAGGCAAAGGAGCGTGCATCGCCTCCGTCAGGGCCGACTGCGGACCATTTGGTCTGGGCGGAGAGATTTGAGACGAGCAGAGCGGCGGCAAGGAGAAGAGCTGCTGGGAGGAGGCGGGAATTAAGGCTTCTCGCCCTAGCCACAAGAACAAAAACGTGGCGAGGATGGGGCACCCGCAGATGTAAGTGATGGGTCCGCAAGCGGATCATTCGTACAGGATGCTCCCGTGATTAAGAGAAGGCAAAGCGCCTCAGAAAAGCGAAAGAGGCTGACTGGCTTGCCAGTCAGCCTCAAACGGTAACAAAAGAAATCATTCAGCTTTTGGACCGTCAAGCCTGCCGGGAAGGAAGGCTTGACGAGCCGGTGAGTGGCATTTAACCGCGCTACTGCTTCGGCGCAGCGGGCTGCGGCGCTGGCGGCTTGACCGAACCGACCCTATGAATGCGCTTCGGGAGCGGCTTGCGGGCTACCGGGAGCACCTTGGTTTCGTCCACAGGAGTTGTGCCGTGGACGTCATTGGTGAAGGTTGCACCCGAAGGCACGAGGTAGGTTTCAACCGATTGCGCATCCGTAGTACCGGTAGCGACGCTGATGCGGGAAGCATCAATGCCCTTGTCGGTGACGAGGTATTCCTTGGCGTTGACACCGCGTTGTGCAGCGGAGTCTTCAACCTTGGCCTTCTTGTGCCTCTCGGCGAACTTCTCCTGCTTGGCTGTTGCAGCCTTTTCCTTGGCGTCGGACTCGCCCACAACGACGGCCGTAGCGCTGGCCTGGTTCTGGAGATCGAGAGCGACCTGGTCAAGGCATGCTTTGGCTTCGTTGTCGACGCGGGTCGGACGCTTCTTGTCCTTGTCGAAGCCGACTGTGCAAAGCGCCTGTGTGGGCGGCGGCGGCGGGATGTAGGGCTTCAGGATGGTGACCTTGGTCGGGACGGTGATTGTATGCCCCACGTCATCCTTGACATTGCATGTGATATCAACGTCGCCGATGGGCGCACCAGTGGAGTCGTAAGTTGCAGTAGTACCAGTGCCCGAGATGGAACCGGCGGCCGCCGAGTAAGAGTAGGTGAGAGGACGATTCTGGGGGCTGACACCGACGGCAGTGATGACGCTGGTATCGCCGGGCTTAAGGCTAGTCGGGTTGGCCGAGCAGCTTAGCGTCGGCGGATCAAACGGTTTTACGGTATAGCTGGCCGAGCAGGTAGCAACATCGCCTGCTCCGATGCCACCGCCGCCGCAATGAGTGCACAGAGCGGCGAGGCCTGTCTTGCCAGGCCTGTTCTGCACGAGGGTTGCCTTGACGGTGTAGTTGCCTGGAGCCAGATTCGCGGTGGCAACGGTGGCGACATTGCCGTTGGCGGTAACACCCGATCCGGCCCATGTATAGCTGTCGGTGTACTTCGGGTTTAGGCTGCCAGCCGTGGCCGTGATGGTCATCGGGTCGCCGGGGAAGATCGGCGTAGTGGTGCTGGCATCGCACTTGACGGTGATCGGGGCCGGCGGCTCAACGCTTCCGAAGTGGAAGACCAAGCCGTCGCTCATGCGAATTTCGTTGAAGCTGCCGCGGCCGTTGATGCCAAAGTTCACATGGCTGTAGTTGTAGTCGCCCTGAAAGAAGCGCCAGGAAATATTGTTATTAATGCGAAAGTCTATCCCAAGACCGGCTGCGAAGTCAGCGCCAATGTTGCCCTGCTGATAGGGGCCACCGACATGCTGGAAGCCGATCAGGCCATGAATGAAGGGGGTGTAGCGCCCCATGGGCGCGCGATAAATGAGGCCGGTCTGGCCACCCCACATGCCGTCGTTGTGGTCCTGGATCCGGGGGTGGGTGTCGAAGTTCCACTCCAGCCCGAAATTCCTGTCGAAATAGCGCGTAACGCTCCCGATCAGACCAAAGTCGTTGCTCTGGTAAGGGTGCCCATTCACCTGGGTCGATGCCGGCAGGTAAAGGTAGCTGTACCCGCCGAAAATATCCCATCTCGAATCGTCCTGTGCAGGCCCCTTTGCAGCGGGAGCAACCTGAGAAAACAGGACCGCAGGCATAGTAACCACTAAAGCCAGAATCAAAACCCGAAATGGAGTCCTGAGAAGTCGAGAGTGCATGCGTTTTTCCTCCACAAAGAAAGCTGAACGACCAGAAGACCTGGGTCCCCTTAGAAAATCGGTATCAAGCTGCGCCGTTGCCCAAATTGCCACTAAACACGAAGCCCAGTTTGAACTTACAGCACAACTAAAAATACCATAGGCGGTTTAGAGCAGGAGACATTTTTTCAATAAGTTGCATTCCAATGGCTTATCTCAGGCTTCCGGGCCGTTTCGATTACCTCAGTAATTCCAAATTGGCAGCACCGGAGTACTACCCGGTTCAGGCCAAGCTCAAGCCGTGTTCAGCCCAGATTGAGTGTCTTCACGAGGCTGCGCGGCTCCCGCTGGATCTTCTCCTGCAAAAGGGTGATGGCGTAGATGAGTTGCTCAGGCCGCGGAGGGCAGCCAGGGACGTAAACATCGACGGGAATGACCTGGTTGACACCCTGGAGGAGGGCGTAGTTGTTGAAGACGCCGCCGGAGGTGGCACAAGCGCCCATGGAAATGACCCATTTTGGCTCGGGCATCTGATCGTAGAGGCGGCGAATGACGGGCGCCATCTTGTTCGAGACTCGTCCGGCAACCACCATGAGATCGGACTGGCGCGGCGAGGGCCGAAAGACCTCAGCGCCGAAGCGGGCGATGTCGAACCGGGAGGCGCCCATGGACATCATTTCGATGGCGCAGCAGGCCAGGCCGAAGGTCATGGGCCAAACGGAGTTCTTGCGGATCCAGTTGACCGCAAAGTCCATCGAGGTGAGGAAGACGCCTTCCTGCCCTTCGAAGCCGTAGTTCACTTCCTTAAGTTTGACGCGGTTATTCGCGCTTGAATCCAGCGCTCCGAAAAGGTACCGGTCCCGCTCTGCTGTAGCCGCCATGTTTTTACTATACCGCGACTCGTGCTCAACGACGAAGCGCCACGCCGTGCGGGCATTCAACAAGGAGGGAATCATCACCAAGCAGGATTGGCTGAAGCAGATGGTAATCGGGCATTGGTTGATGGAACGAACAAGGGAGGGCGAACTCTCCCCGATGGCTGAGTAGCGTTTCCTGGGCGTCCTGCCCTGGAGTCGTCTTGCGCAATTCCCAATCACGAATTTTGGTGAACCAATTGTTGAACCGGGGGACTCTTTATTGCGTGCCTCTTGGCGGCCTTGCTATAAGAATTCGTGGTCCGCTACCATGCAATTTCCATAAGTCCTGCGCCGCAAGGCTGACGAACAACGAAGATTTGTCGCATGAAGCCAGGCACCTTGGCACAACTGAGACGTATGACCATAGAAGGGTTGCAAAAGTTGCGCACGGCGATTGGGTACAAAGGATTTGTGTTGTTTCTATCGGTAGCATCCTCGCAGTTCCTTATCGGGCAAACTCCGCCTTGCGGCGTCGCAATTCTCCACTCATTGGATGGTCCGAAAACGGACGAGCGGTTTCTTCCCGCTTCTCCGGAAGTTGTAAAGGAAGACCTGTTGAAAGCACTGCCGGCTCTTGGCTACATAGTCCGCAAAGACG
>Ga0182016_10008232_pt1 | contig 10571 bp, 6 predicted proteins | sample 712S2MmetaG_FD_120491 | JGI IMG/M metagenome (GOLD analysis project Ga0182016, IMG submission 120491) | Permafrost microbial communities from Stordalen Mire, Sweden - 712S2M metaG | ecosystem: Environmental > Terrestrial > Soil > Wetlands > Permafrost | place: Sweden: Stordalen | collected...
ACCAGAATCTTCCAGAGGCTTCCGCCGAGCGGCGCCTCCACCAACGTCGAACCTTCGGGCGCGACCACCGGAGCGGTTTCGTCGGGACCGTCATCAATGGTTGAGAGCGCTTCGGCCCTGGCGAACTCGCCCGCCGCTTCCCAGGCCGCCCGTTCGCGGGCGAAGGCGTCGCTCCGGCGGGCCTGGAATTGCGCGATGCTCGCCTGATTGTCCCGCAGAAAGGCGCGGTAATCCTTCAGGCGGAAATGCTCCTCCTCGATGCGGATTTGCCGCCGCCCGAGCGGGAAATCGCGGCGCCACTCGGTAAGCTCATCCGCGTCCACCGGGAAAAAGCGGATCTGATCGAAGAAACGCAAAAGCCAGGGCTTGCCCTCGATGAAGGCGCCGCCTTGGCGATAGGTGTTCCACACCTGAATGGTGCGTCCGAACAGCTGATAGCCGCCGGGCCCCTCCATCCCATAGATGCACATATAGGCGCCGCCGATGCCGACCACGTTCGGCGGGGTCCAGGTCCGGGCCGGGTTGTACTTGGTGGTCACCAAACGGTGGCGCGGATCGACCGGCGTGGCCACCGGCGCGCCGAGATAGACGTCTCCCAGACCCATCACCAGGTAGCGGGCGTCGAACACGATACGGCGCACGTCCTCGATCAAGTCGAGCCCATTGATGCGGCGGATGAACTCTATGTTGTCCGGGCACCAGGGCGCGTCCTCGCGCACCGAGGCCATGTATTTCTCGATGGTCTGGTAGATCGAGGGATCCTTCCAGCTCAGCGGCAGATGCACCACCCGCGACGGAATCTCGAAGTCGTCCAGGCCGGCCAGACGATCGTCGGCTTCGGCCAGGGCGGCGAGAAGCCGGTCCTGGCTGAGGATGCGGGCGTCGTAGTGCACCTGCAGCGAACGGATACCCGGTGTGATGTCGATCACGCCGGGCAGGGCCTGGGCCTGCACTTCCAGCATCAGGGCATGCACCCGCAGACGCAGCTCCAGATCCAGCGCGATGGGGCCGTATTCCACCAGCAGGTGCCGGTCGCCCTGGCGGCGATAGACGGTGCGCGGCCGCTCACCGCTGGCCTCGGTCGCCGCCAGGACGGCGCTGACGGCGGGCGCGGCGGGCTTGGCCGTCCTGGTCGGAGGCGGGGTGGCGCCGGCCAGTGTCCTGACCAGGTCGTCCTGGGCCTGCTCGGCGAAGCGGGCGACCGCATCGTCCACCGGATCGAAGCGCACCGTGTCGCCGGGCGCCAACTGGCCGACCTTCCACAGATCGGCCTGGATCACCACGAAAGGACAGACAAAGCCGCCCAGCGAGGGCCCGTCCGGGCCCAGGATGATTGGCATGTCGCCAGTGAAATCCACCGCGCCGATGGCGTAGGCGTTGTCGTGAATGTTGGACGGATGCAGGCCCGCCTCGCCGCCGTCGCGGCGCGCCCAATGCGGCTTGGGCCCGACCAGGCGCACGCCGGTCCGACTGGAGTTGTAATGCACCTTCCAATCGGCCTCGCCGATCATGGCGATGTCGTCCGGCGTAAAAAAGTCCGGGGCGCCATGGGGGCCGCTCAGGACGCGGATGCTCCATGCCTTGGTCAGGGGCGGCGCGACCTGGGCGCCCCGCCCTATCTGGGCAGTCGCTTCGGCCGCCGCGCCGGGCGCGGCCAGATGCAGCACATCGCCGGCGATCAGCGCGCGACCGGCATGGCCGCCGAAGCGTCCCAGGGTGAAGGTCGAGCGGCTGTCCAGATAGGGCGGGGCGTCCAGGCCGCCGGCGACGAGCAGATAGCCGCGCAGCCCCAGCCCGCGCACCCGGCCAATCTTCAGCGTCTGGCCGGTCTTGATGTGGAACGGTGCGTAGGCGGCGATCGGTTGGTCGTCCAGGCTCGCGCCGAAATCCGCGCCGGTCAGGCACACGGCGCAGTCCGTGTTGAAGATCAGGCTGGGTCCCGCCGCCGCGAACTCCAGGCCGGCGGCCGCCTCCGGATTGCCGAGCAGACGGTTGCCCAGGCGGAAGGCCAGCGCATCCATCGGACCGGACGGCGGCACGCCCACGCCCCAGTAGCCGAGACGCCCCGGATAGTCCTGCACTGTCGTCGACGGCCCGCCGCTCAACACGCTGATGCTTGCAGGATGATAGCCGACGCCGGCCAGGGCTTGGGTCGACACCCGGCCCGAAACGAACGCCGGGGAGGCCGCGACATCGCGCAGCCAGCCGAGGTTGGTCTCGAGACCTGACAGGCGGGTGAGCGCCAGGGCGCGCTGCAGCGCCGCCACGGCGGCGGGACGGTCGTCGGCGGTTACGATGAGCTTGGCTAGCAACGGGTCGTAATAGGCGCTGACCTCGCTGCCGTCCGTGACCCAGGTCTCCACCCGGGTGTCCTCGGGAAAACGGACCTCGGTCAGGAGGCCCGAACTTGGCCGGAAGTCCTGCCCCGGATCTTCCGCATAGAGCCGGGCCTGGATCGAGGCCCCGACGGGCGGGGGCAGCAGCTCGGCCATGAAGCCGAAGTCTCCGGCCGCCCCGCGGATCATCCATTCCACCAGGTCCACGCCGGTGACCTGCTCGGTGACGCCGTGCTCGACCTGCAGGCGGGTGTTCACCTCCAGGAAGAAGAAGTCGTCGCGCCCCACGTCGTAGAGGAACTCCACCGTGCCGGCGGAGCGGTATTGTGCGCCTTCGCCCAGGCGTGTCGCGGCGTCGATCAGGGCCTTTCGCGTGGCGGCCGGCAGGCCTGGGGCGGGGGTCTCCTCGATGACCTTCTGATTGCGTCGCTGCAGCGAGCAGTCCCGTTCGCCCAGAGCAACGACCCGTCCTTGGCCATCGCCGAAAATCTGCACCTCGATATGGCGCGCCTCTCGCACATAGCGCTCAAGAAACACGCCGCCGTCGCTGAAAGCGCCAGTCGCCAGCCGCTGCACGGCGGCGAACCCGGCCAACACGTCCGTGTCGATTTCGCAGACGCGCATGCCGATGCCGCCGCCGCCCGCGGTGGCCTTCAGGATCACCGGATAGCCGATCGTCTGGGCGGCGGCCAAGGCGTCCTGCGCATTGGCCAAGAGGTCCGTGCCGGGCGCCAGCCGCACCCCGTGGCTGTGCGCCAGGGCGCGGGCCGTGTGCTTCAGGCCGAAGGTGCGGATATTGTCGGCGGTCGGTCCGATAAAGACGATGCCAGCCGCCTGACAGGCCTCGGCGAAGTCGACATTCTCCGACAGAAAGCCGTAGCCCGGGTGAATGGCCTGCGCGCCTGTCGCCTTGGCCGCCGCCAGGATCGCCTCGAAATTGAGATAGCTCTTGGCCGCCGCCGCCGGACCGATGGGCACGGCCTCGTCGGCCTGGGACACGTGCAACGAGCCCGCGTCAGCGTCGCTGAACACGGCCACCGAGCCAATGCCCATGTGTCGCAACGTGCGGATGATGCGGCAGGCGATGGCGCCGCGGTTGGCGATCAGAACCTTGGTGAACACGGCGCGCTCCGACAACGGGACTGAGGCCGCACTAGCCGGCGACAATCATGCGCACCGGCGTCGGATTGAAGCCGTTGCAGGGGTTGTTGATCTGGGGGCAGTTGGACACGACCACCGTCACGTCCATTTCAGCGCGTAGGTCCACATAGAGGCCCGGAGCCGAGATGCCGTCGACGATGCCCAAGGTCCCGTCCGGTTCGACCGGCACGTTCATGAACCAGTTGACGTTGGAGACCATGTCGCGCTTACCGCGCCCCTCGCGGGCGTTGGCCACGAGGAAGTTCTCCACGCATGCATGCTGGCTCTTTGTGTGAAAGCCGTAGCGCAGCGTGTTGCTTTCGCACGAACAAGCTCCGCCGATGGTGTCGTGATAGGCGACCGCGGTGGCGGTCAGCGTCATCATCGGCCGCCCCTCGTTGGACAGCAGCACCGAACCGGTCTTCAAGAAGATGTTCTCCTGGGCTGCGATGGTGTCCTGGGCGCTGTAACGCTCGGCGTCGTCGTGAGTGTTGTAGGCGAGGAAATCCACCGCCTGATTGCCCTCCAGATCGACGATGCGCAGGGTCTGGCCCTTGCGCAGGGCGTAGAGCCAGGGCGCGCGCGCCGGGACGATTTCGTCGTGGGCGATGGGGTCGGCAAGCGGCGGGGGGGTGAGGATCATGGCAAGCTCAGCGACAGAAATAGTCTTCGACGTTGAGGAAGGCGCGCAAGGCTTCCGGGGTCGCATTGCGGATAGGATCGGTCGGCGGCGTGATCGGGCCGCGCCAGGCCGTGGCCCTGACGGGCGTCACGCTATAGGCGGCGCGCTGGTCCAGCACATGCGGGCAATTGGCCAGGACCACGATCAGGTTCATTTCCGCGCGTAGGGTGACATGGCGGCCGGGCGCGAAGGGGCCGCCCTCCAGGACGACGTCGCCATCCGTCGCTACCCGCACGCCCTTGAACAGGTTCAGGCACGGATGGATGTCCTTGCGGCCGAGACCGAACTTGGCCACGCCCAGCGAGAAGCGGTCGCGGGCGTTGGGGTGGGCGCCGTGGTTGAAGCCGTCGCCATAGTTGCGTGCATTGGAGGCCTGGTTCGACGCGCCGCAGAATGCATCGTGGGTGGCGGCCGTGTCCTCGATCAGGCTGGCCATGACCCGGCCCATATCGGACAGCAACAGCCGTCCGCTTTGCAGATAGCCGGTCCACTGCACCTTGAGCGTATCGGCGATATTCAGGCGCTCCACCGGCCGTTCGGCGTTGAACACCAGCAGCGAGATGCAGCCGTCGCCCTTCAGGTCGGTCAGGCGAAGACAGGCGCCGCGGTCAAGTTGGCGTTCGGCGTAGCCGCCTGCCGCGATCACTTCGTCCCAGACCACCGTATCGGCTGTCACGCCAGGCGGCAGATCGACTGCGGCGGCGGCGGGCACCGTGGGCATGGCTTCGGCTTTCAGGCCGCCCATGGAGCGGGCATGTTCGCGAGCGGCGAACGGATTGGCCGTGCTGGAGCCGGTCATGGCAAGGCCAGGCGTTCGGCAGGACTATCAGGCTGTTCGGCGCTGTGAGCGTGCAGCGGCGGCAGCAGGGCGGTCGTAGCGACCAGCTTGATCTGCAGCACGCCCCTGATCTTGCGCAGGTCGTCACACAGCGACTGCAGCCGCTCGGCGGGTCCCTGCACCAGGAGCACCTCGAGCGATTGATCGTCCTCCAAAAACACATGCTGGGAGGAGATGACTTCTTTCAGATAGGTCAGCTGGGTTTGAGCCAGGGCATGGCGCACCCGGCCGCTTTCGGCGCGATAGATCAGAGTGATGGTTCCGGCGGTCACGGCGCCGACCTGACCTTCGCTGTGCTCAGACAGTTCATGCCGGATCATCTCCGCGATGGTCTGGGATCTATTGGGTAGGCCGCGTTCGGCGATCATCACGTCGAGCCGATCCAAGAGGTCCTGAGGCAGGCTGATGCTTAGTCGGGCGAGGTGGGGAAGCTGTTCGATGCTCATGGCTGGACACTACGAGATTATTACTAACTGGCCAAAACATAATACTGAAGCGTCACCGGTTTCGGGCGCGACAAAGCGCGACCGCCCGAACGGGGCGGGATGGGCGACTGGGCCGGACCGGAAAAAGACTCTAGAATAAAGCTTTCAGTGACACGCCGACGACGCGGGGATGAACCGTGTAGCCCTCGTAGACCGTGTTGATTTCCGGCGTCTGGATGATGGTCTGGTCGTTCAGCAGGTTCTTGGCGTAGAGCGAGATCTGGTAGCTCATCATCGCCAAGGTGATGTTGGCGTTCATCACCCCATAGGAGGGGTTGTTGTAGTTGAGGTTGAGCGGCGAGCCGAGCGCAACGGTGTTGGTGTAGCGCTGGTAGCTGCCGTTGGAACGGCCCGTCCAATCATAGCCGATCAGCCCCGTAAGATTCATGGTCGAGGTGACGGGCGTGGTGTAGCTCAGTGAAACGTCCCCCGTGGCCTGCGGCACATCGATCAGGTTGGAGCCCACCGGCACCGTCACAGGATTGATCGAATGGGTGATAGTGGCGCTCTGGGCGCTGCCGCTGGCGCTGAGCGTCAGACCCCGGGCGAGCTTGAACGCAGCCTCCAGCTCGGTCCCGTAGATGCGGGCGTCGCCGACGTTCTCGGTGAAGTAGTAGCCGCAATCGGGCAGATAGATCTGCTGCTGGATGCCGCGCCAGTCGGTGTAGTAGGCCGCCGCGTTCAGCGAGGCGAAATCGCCGAAATAGCGGCCTTTGGACCCAAGCTCGTAGGTCCAAAGGTGGTCGGGACCGAACTTGGTCGGCTGGGTGGTTTGGTTGATCAGGGCGAAGTCGCCGGCGCAGACGGTGTTGGGGCCGAAGGTGATCGGACCGGTCGGACCGCCCAAACGGAACCCTTCGCCCGCGGAGGCGTAGACGGTCTCCTTCGGCGTCAGATCGTGGCTGAGGGTGAATTTCGGCGTGAACGAGGTCGAGGTCGCCGCCTGGGTGTAGGGGGTAACCGGATTTCCCGGTGGGAAGCCGGTGAATCCGAGGTTGCCGATTTGGTAGAACCCGGTCTCTTCGGAGATGTAATGCTCGGCCGCCACTTCGTAGCGCCCGCCAGCGCTTACGCGCCAGCTGGGCAGGAAGTCGTAGTCGATCTGGCCGAAGCCAGAATACTGGGATTCCTTGTAGGTCCGGTTGTCGGACTCGTCGATGTCGCCCGGAAATAGCGTGGTCCCGTTGACGCCGGCATTGAAGGTCCCCTCCGCGGCCGTGGCCTCCAGGGGCACGCCAAACAGGTTTTTGAAGGTGCTGTTGATACCGGGGATGCGCTGGAAGTCAGTGTTGTGGATCGACTGCTGCGCAAAATAGGCGCCGATGACCCAGTGCAGATGGTCGCTTGGTAAATCCGGCGAGGCTAGGCGTATTTCCTGGGTGAATTGGACGTAATGGGTGTCGAGCTTAACCGGCGAAGGCAGGTTGGACAGGATGTTCAGTGCGTTCTGCGGCGGCATGCTGACTGGATTCGGCAAGGGGACCGCTGGGGGCCCCGCCAGCAGCGAGACGAACGAGGCGCTGTTGAAGAAGGTGCCGTCCTCCTGCCGCTCCGCGGTTCGCTCCAGCAGGCCGGTGACGGAGGTCAGCTGCACGGACCCGAAGTCCTCGTGAACGTTGAGGCTCGCCAGATCGAGCGTGTCGGTTCCCGGCTCGGTGACCTCCTTGTCCTGATCATAGAGGCCGAGGCCGGGCGTCTGCACATAGAAGGCGGAGCTGTCGTCGGCGTGCTGGCGTTGGTGGAAGAATGCGGGCGTGATCGTCAGGCCGTAGCCGGGCTCGTACTTGCCGACGACGTGCAGGGTGTCGACCTGCTGGGCGTTTACGCCCTTTTGGAGCAATGAGCCGCCGCCGAGCACCGAGTAGTCCGAACCGATGGCCTGGCTGTAGCGATTGATCCAGCCGCTGTCGGATTCGGCGCTGCCGCTGATGCGGACCGCGAATATGTCGGGAATGATCGGCAGGTTGACCGCGAAGGAGCCATTGGAATTCTGGCCGCCGTGAGCGGTGTTGGACAGATCGACCGTGGCCTCGCCGCTGTAAGTGCTGAGGTTGGGCGCCTTGGTGATGTAGCGGATCGTGCCGCCTTCGGAGCTGTCGCCGTACAGCGTCCCTTGCGGGCCGCGCAGAACCTCGATCCGCGCCAGGTCGGTGACCACTGGCTCGACGGCGCCTTCGTAGAAGAAGTTCTTGGTCGTGATCGAGACGTCGTCGATGTACAGGCCGACCGTGGCCGCTCCGGCCGAGGAGCTGACTCCGCGGATCGAGATATTGGTCGTGCCGAACGTGGCGTTGGAGTCGAACGAAATCCCGGGCGCCGCGCGGCTCAGGTCGTCGAAGGTTGCGATATGCTCCGCCGCCGCAGCCGATCCTGACAGGGCGGTCACGCTGATGGGCACCTGCTGCAGGTTCTGAGTGCGTTTCTGCGCGGTAACGACCACGTCCCCGGTGCTGTCCGCGCTGCTTGGGTCGGTCGCCGCTACGGCGGCGTCGGTTGCGGCCTGGGCGGCGACGGCGAGCGTGCTCATCGACGCGAAGGCCAGGAGTGAAGCGATATGTGCAACGCCTCGTTTCGCCGGAGACGACGGCGATGTCTGAACCTTGATCTTGGCCATGGAGCTCCCCGCTGCAAGGCGGAGTCATCGACGCCGCCTGATGATCGGGATCTGGATTCGCCGTGAAATGACCTTTCGCGGCTTCGATTTCGACCCCGAAGTTATTACGAAGAAAAAAAATCGTAATAATCCAACAGGAACATCGCCGACCCTTCGGCTCAATGCTGCGGCGCCATAAAATTGGGCGCCCAGGGGCTCGCTTCGGCTAAAATCATCCATCATCGGTGAGCGCGGCGTCGATCGTCGCCGTCTGGCCGTTGGCGCTCGGCGCTCCGGCAGGGCGCGCGTCGCTCGCCGTCCGATGACGCCATCCACCCGGTCCTCGCGGGCGCCATTGAGACTCTGAGCTCAGGTTGTGTCGACAGGGTGCGGGCAGGTCGCGAGGGAGACATGGAGTCTCACCTGGCCAGGGTGGAGGTCCACTCGACCACCCACTGTACAGCTCTGCCGATCAGGCGGGCCGCCGTTTTCAAGGGGCGGAGCGACCCTCAAGCTCGGCGCCGGGACCATGGCCGCCCAGATGGGATAGGAGAGGGGGCGTCTGCGATCCCGAACCGTTAACCTGACAAGACGGCCAACGGCACATCGAAGTCTGGCCCTGTCCGAGCGCCAAAAAGCTCGGGCGCGCTTGAGCGCGCCCGAGCCGTTCGTGTCACTTCGCGTTTATATAGGACCTTCGTTGGAAGATCCGCCATTCGCCGTGGCGCTTCTCGAGGATGTCCTCGTAATGGCCGGGCCATCCGACGATCGATTGCCTGGTGTCGATGGGCCGCAGGTTTTCGCCCGTTTTTTCCGGTTGCGGGTAGATGCTCAGGAAATACTCGTAATGCGTAGCCTTGGTCGGGCTTTCGAAGTGGTAATAGTCGGCGAACGGCATGTGCCAGACCTCATACCCCCCGCCAGCGGGGGGAGCCGCGCCCGGAGGACCACCCGGAGGACCACCTGGGCCACCCGGACCGCCCGGACCGCCCGGACCACCTGGAGGACCTCCCGGAGGCGCGCCGGGAGGAGGCCCTCCGGCCACCGGGGGGGTGATCCCGGTAGGCGGACTGCCGTCCAAGGGCATGTTGATCTCCCGGCCGGGGCTGGGAATGGCGATGTCGGCGCCGTCCTCCCAGAAAGCACTTTTGAGAGCCTTCCCGTCGTGCTTCTCCACGCCCCAGCGATAGCGCTGGATCACCTCGTTGACGCCCAGCCAATCCTTCATCGTCGCCACATAGCCGGATCCGGCTTTCGCAGCGGCCTGGCCTGATCCGGCTTTCGGAGCGGCCTGAGAAAAGCCCGGCGCGGCGCAGAGCAGCGTCAAGGCGCTGAGGCCTAAGGCGCGGCGCAAGGCTCGCGGGGAACGATCACGCATACGCATCACATTGTCCTTCGGGTGAGACGGCATCACGCTCACCGACCAAGCTTATCGAGGAACTTCACCATCTCTTCCGGATCCTTGTCGTTATAGGTGTTGGTATTAGGATCGAAGCTGGTGATGGATACGGTGCAGACCCACTCTTCGGGCTCGCCAGAGAACGGTCCCTTCTCGCTTACCCCCTTGACGATACGGTTGTATGTGCGGGTCCCCGCTTCGTAGGGCTGCTTCCAGACTGTGTCGTCATAGACCGTCAGCTTGCCTTCGATCGTGTCCGGGCTGACCATCCGATAGCGTTCCACCATGTGCATGCCTTCGCCATGGGGTCCCCAGATCGCTTTCGATAGACCGTTCGCGATTTCAGGCGGAGGGCCGCCGCCCGGCCCGCCCGGCCCGCCTGGCCCACCCGGAGGACCGCCAGGCCCACCCGGAAAACCACCCGGCCCACCCGGGGGTGGCCCGCCAATAGGCCCGGAGGAGGAGTCAGGAGGCAAGCCCGGGCCCACGCCATACTGGAACGAGATTTCGTTCAGGAAATCCTGGGATTCGATGACCAGGGTGTCGCCTTCCCAATGGCCGACCGAGCTGCCGTAATATTTGGGGGTGGTGGTCCCCATCGGCTGATTCATCCTGATGAATCGCGTGTGGCCCGTCCCCTGCATGTAGATGGTGATCAAGCCCGGCGAGTAGGCGAACTTGATCGGGCCCGAGCGCATGGCGACCGGCAGCCCAGGCGTGAGGCAGCCGTCCTGGGCATAGGGAAGGTCCCGCTTGGGCTTATAGGCGTCGACGTATTTCTGCGCCGCGTCGGTATAGGGCACGTTCACCTTCTCGCTGCCATCAACCATGGGCGAGAAGGTCATCCACATGCCGGTGAAAAAGTCCGGCATCTTGGCCGCGTCGGCCCATGTGGCGGCTGGAGCGCCGACTTGCGCCGGCGCGTTGTTCACGGGTTGCCCGTGAGCGGAAGAAAATATCGAGCCGGCGAGTAAGGCCGCGATCGACACGGCCATCCTGGAACGATTGGTCATGGTCCAAATCCTCCTGTCGGCCATCAATAATGGGGGCACGAAGCGGACGCATTGCCGCCGCCGGCGCCGGTCCCGCCGAAGTTGC
>Ga0182016_10008236_pt1 | contig 10569 bp, 9 predicted proteins | sample 712S2MmetaG_FD_120491 | JGI IMG/M metagenome (GOLD analysis project Ga0182016, IMG submission 120491) | Permafrost microbial communities from Stordalen Mire, Sweden - 712S2M metaG | ecosystem: Environmental > Terrestrial > Soil > Wetlands > Permafrost | place: Sweden: Stordalen | collected...
GCGTGAACGTATTTGAGCAAGTGCCTCTGGCTGAATTGGTTGCAAAAACCGCATCGCAAAATGAAACCTCCGATTCACGTAACCAATTGGTATTCAACATGTTTTAACCGGATGACAATGGAATCAAATATTGAAGTGGGGAAAAGCAGAGAGCACGTACTCCAAAGTTGAAAGTTGAAATGGGAAGAGAGAAGTCAGATGTCCGCCCTTCGCCCTCTGATCTCTGGTCTGGATTTAAGCTTACCCAATGTCTGCGTTTAATCTGTGTCCAACTACCGACAAATATTTAAGTCAACAGCCCTGCTTGGAGGAACTCAAGTAATTTTGACCATTATTGGTTTGGGACGCAATAAAGTGCTCGCTGTCTTACTGGGCCCGGCGGGCGTGGGGTTAGCCGGCCTTTATACGTCAATAACAACTCTGGTTGGCACACTTACCGGATTCGGGATTGGAAACAGCGGAGTACGTCAGATTGCGGAGGCAAACAGGTTGAGCGATAAAACGCGGGTTGCGCGGATTGCTAAGGTAATTAGCCGAGTTCTATTTCTCACCAATATTATTGGAGCGCTGATTATTTGTTTCTTTAGTCGGCCAATCTGCCAAGCTACCTTTGGTGACAAAAAGTACGCATTCGGTGTGGCCCTAATGAGTTTGGTTCTATTGTTCATGGGTATATCCGCTGGCCAGATGACCATCTTGCAAGGCCTCTTAAGGATAAAGGATTTAGTCAGTTGTCAGATTCTGGGATCTGTATTTGGCACTCTGGTCAGCATAATCATCATTTACTTTCTTCGGGAGCGCGGAGTGGCGTGGTTTCTCGTTGCTAATGCTGCATTTGCCATCCTGACCTCGTGGTGGTTTACCCGCCAAATCCAGTTCGTGCCTGCAAGGGTGGGTTTGGTCTGCTTGGTTAAAGAGACCAGGATCTTGGGCGGGCTTGGCATTGCTCTCATGTCCGCCGGACTTTTGGCATCTGTAGTTGCCTATTTCACAAGACTTATCATTATTCGTCAACTGGGATTACAATCCACCGGTCAATTCCAAGCCGCGAACACACTTTCGTCCTATTATGTTGGATTCATTCTTAGTGCCATGGGAACCGATTTTTATCCAAGACTATCGGGGCTGTGTAATGACAATCCGGAGGCTAATCGCCTTATGAACGAGCAGGTTGAGATCGGGTTGATGTTGGCGACCCCCGGTATTACGGCGACTTTGGTCCTGGCGCCTTGGGTATTGCGTGTATTTTACACAGGGAGTTTTGTAGCCGCAGCAGACATTGTCCAATGGCAGGTCATTGGGGTGTTTTTTCGTATGATTAGTTGGCCACTCTGGCACATTCAGATGGCAAAAGGCCTGGGAAGGCTATTTGTCATTACCGAATCAACGAGCGCAGGCTTGCAGATTCTCTTGAACTGGATTTGTATCAGGAAGTGGGGTTTGGAAGGTGTTGGCATGGCATTTGCCCTTTTTTACATGATTCATATCGGCGGCATGTATATTCTTTGTCGCCGGCTGTCGAGGTTCACGTGGTCTCGCCGCTTTTTCCTCATTAGCCTCCCGGGAGCCTTTGTTTTAGCGTTGTCCTTCGCGGCGGTCAAGCTGCTGCCGGTCGTTTGGGGTGTTAGTTTCGGGCTGGGGATGTGCCTGCTGTCTTGCCTGGGATCATTCCACGGACTTCAAAAAGTGCTCGGCGTGAATATCAAGTCGATGATTTTAAAGCGGTTCACTCCGAATCCTGCACAGATGTAATCATTGCGAGACAATCCTTTACGAGCACACCGTATTACGATAACATTGTTATGACAAAAATGGAAGAGTTGTGCAGGTGGGTGCGGCATGAGTCCCCATTAAAGAACATGGCGGGGCTTTGGAACACAATCAGACCTTTCTATGATGGTTATTGGCGCTTGGTGGCCCGCGACGGGCTTCCAAGAACAATCAATGGGACAGACTCACTGAGAATTAGTCCTCGTTTGCGCCATCTGAATGATATATATGAACCACAAGTTTGGAAGTGTCTGATGCAAGAAATCCGGACGGGAGACAACTTTGTTGATGTGGGGGCCTTTGTGGGTCTTTATAGTGTGGCAGTAGGCCTTCGCGTTGGAAGCTCTGGGCGCATTTGGGCTTTTGAGCCTGATCTGGCCAATTTTGACCTTTTGACGCAACATATTGCGATCAATGCCTTGGAAAAGATCGTGGTCGCCAAAAACATGGCTGTTTCCAATAAGACATTATCGGCTGTGTTTGTATCAGGCAAAGGTTCGGAATCTCACTTGGCGACTGATTTGAACGCACAGGGTAAGCGTATCTCTATAATTGCGTTACAAGAATTCTTTGGGCAACAACGTGTTGATGTCTTGAAGGTTGATGTGGAAGGTTTTGAACAGGCTGTCCTGGAAGGGGCTATGGAATTGCTGAAGAATCTGCAATTTCGCCCAAGATCAATATTTATTGAGATGCACCCATTTGCTTGGGCTAGGTCCGGCGCCTCTTCAGAGCGTATATTGCAACTACTAGAGGAGGCAGATTACCATGTTTACTCACTTGATGGGCGGCGAATTGCCTGTGTTGATTCGTATTGTGAAGTTATAGCCAGACCTGCGGTAGCGACAGCAATGTAACAAAAGCACTAGATTGACCGTTTAGACCATTAACGTCCCTCATTGGTGGTTCACACATCAAAAGGTTAAAGTAAAACCAATTAGTCTTTTATGGAACGTTTGAAATGGCTTGACCATCTGCCTGCGGGGTTAAGGCTGCGTCGCTTGCTTGCCACCATTTGGGCAGAGCTTACTTTTGCTCAAAGTTGCGCCCCGGGACACTTTTATTCCCCGATTCCGTCCCGTAAGGAGGTGGTGAATGACCGACAACGGATTTTCCGCGCGGATTTTGCCGCATTGCCGGAGATAGAGCTTCGGGAGGCCGCGCAATTGCAATTGCTTTCCCGTCTGGGAAAACGCTCAAAGTCCGCGCATTTACCCGAAAGACCCGCAGCCCCAAAAAGATTTTATATGGAGAACGACTACTTTTTCGCGATGGATGCCATTGTATTTGCCGGCATGTTGTTAGAAAACCGGCCGGGCCGTTATGTGGAAATAGGAAGTGGTTTCAGTTCGGCGCTTGCCCTTGATATGAAAGATGAGTTTTTCGTTGAAAAATTGACATGCACTTTTATTGAGCCGGATACGAATCGGTTGCAGAGTTTACTTCATGCAACCGATAAGGGAAAGGTGACCATTTATGAACGGCGCGTGCAGGAAACCCCCGATCACATATTTCAAGAACTAGATAAGAACGACATTTTGTTTGTTGATGGAAGCCACGTTTCAAAGGTCGGGAGTGATCTGAATGATGTGGTTTTTCGGGTCTTGCCATTGTTGAAAGAGGGGGTATTGATTCATTTTCATGACATTTACTGGCCATTTGAATACGCCGAGACAGATGTGCTGCATGGACGAAGTTGGAATGAAGCTTATTTGCTCCGAGCCTACCTTTCGAACAATGCAAAATATCGAATCGAATTGTTTCCTTCATGGCTGGAAAAAAATCATGCACTGGAGTGGCAGAATGCTTTTCCGGGAGTGGAAAAGCACCAGGCATCAAGCCTATGGCTGCGCAAAGCTTCTTCAGAAGCGTGATCTGATGTGCGATCATCCGATTGCCGTGCGATGGGTTTATGGATTTGCAGAATTGCTCCGGTTGCGCAGTTCACGGTTTAGGAATGAACAAAGCTGTGGCCCTTGCTCTTGGGGCTATGCCGCCCAGGATTGGCTCCCGGCTAGGAGAGCAAGGACGCCGAGGCGGAATGTGGACGGCATTGCGCATGACTGAGTTAGTAGAGTTGCGTCATGCCACCGCGCGCATGCTTTTCAATGAAGTGGATCATATAATCGCCGTTTGTGACTGGGTGCGCGAAGTATTGCTCCGGAATGGTGTGTCGCGGGAGAAAATCACCCTCTGCCGCCAGGGACTGACACAGGAAATCTCGAAGTTGAAGGCTGAAGTTCGCAATACACAGAACGAAAATCCCGAGCCAGAAGTCAGAATCCAGAAGTCAGAGAACGGAAGGCAAAAAGCAAGTTACAGCCCTTCATTGCTTTCGGATTCAGCTTTTAAAAAGATTGTGCGTCTTTGTTTTTTTGGCCGTTTTGATCCAACTAAAGGCCTTCATGTCTTACTTCGAGCGCTACTTTCTATACGGAATGCTCCCTTACAATTGGATATTTACGGAATCGCCCAGACGGGCGCGGGCGAATCATACGAGCGGAGATTGAAAGGACATTCCTCCGGTGACCCGCGCGTTAGTTTCTTGCCGCCGGTACCCTCGGAGAGAGTCGTAACTACTCTGGCCAAATACGATCTGCTTGCAGTCCCTTCACAATGCTTGGAAACCGGACCTCTAGTGGTTTTGGAAGCTTTTGCGGCAGAGGTGCCGGTGCTGGGTTCACGGCTTGGGGGAATTGCTGAATTGGTTAGAGATGGCATCGATGGCATTTTGGTTGAATCAACATCGGTGCAAGCTTGGGTTGATGCTCTCCAAAAAGCCGTTACGGATCGGAGTTCGCTAAGTCGGATGAAGGCAAACATCCGCTTTCCGAGAACAATGTCAGTGGTGGTAGATGAGATGGTTGCGGTTTATGAGACTTCAACTATGCGGAATGCTCCGGCGAATGTCGTATGAATCCGATCGTGCCAATGCGCCGTGAACCGCCAAGCGATTTTTTCTCCGTAAAGAATCTTTGGTTATATCGAGCCCTTCTTTCTGTTCGCCCGGCGCAACTAGGAAGTTTGCTAACAAAGGCTCTTTTAATCCGGAGGCGTGCGTTTTTGGCTCGAACAGGTCTTGTGTATTGGATTCATCCGGTCACCGTATTTGGCGGTGCGCTTCTCTCCGATGGAGTTTATGAATCAGAATTGACTGAGGTCGTTGATACATTGTTGCGAGGGGGAGATACATTTGTGGATGTGGGTGGAAATGAAGGCTACTTTTCGATTCTTGCCGCCAGCAAAGTTAAAGAAGGGCTGGTCTTTTGCATAGAACCGCAGAAAAGATTGTTGCCGGTCATTCAACGAAACATTGAACTAAATGCAATTTCTTCTGTTTCCGTCAATAATATCGCATTTTCTGATAGAAAGGGGTCTATCCAATTATATCTTCGACCTTCGACGAATACCGGGTCGAGTAGTTTTTTCAAGCATTGGACACTGGGTGGCGCTTCGCAAAGCGTCGAAACCGTAACACTGGACGAATTTGTGGAGCAACAGTCGCTCAAACGGATACGGTTGATCAAAATTGATTGTGAAGGCGCGGAAGGATTGGTTATAAAAGGCGCGACAAATTCCATCCAAAATCATCTCTTTGATTTTCTGGTAGTGGATTATCATTCCCAGATCAAGGGGATGTCGGAGTGCGATGAGATTCACTCAAAAATTCAAAATGCTGGCTATCGACTGGCAAAGTTTGTCGGCGTCAACGTTTATCATCTGCCCGGAAGTGTTCAGGATTTGGAGAGGATGGGAAAATGTCGGATTGCGCAATCGTGGAGGGAATAACATTTGAGGCATCGGATCGTTTATGTTCAATATACCAATCCTGCCGGCTACCCTCCGCTGGAGCACAGTTCCAGAATTTTGGCAGGGAAAGGCTGGAAAGTATTATTCCTGGGCACCGGCGCCCAGGGCGCAAATGCTTTGGAATTTCCGCCTCATCCAAACATTCAAGTTCGCAAGATGGGATTCTGCTCGGCGGGATGGTTGCAAAAGGTCCATTATTTTGGATTTGGACTGTGGACGGTCCTTTGGGTTTTGCTTTGGCGACCAAAATGGATTTATGCTTCGGACCCGCTTTCGTGCCCTGTTGCCCTGACGTTGAACTTTTTGCCGTGGTTGCGGGTGATTTATCATGAACATGATTCGCCGGCGGCAAAAAATCAGAACGTCAACGTGAAGAGTGAGAGTCCGGACTTGCGGCCTTCGATGTCATCCTTTCAGCGTTTTGTAATGTGGTCTAGAAGGAAACTGGCTTGTCGCGCAAGCTTGTGCGTGTTGCCCAATGAAAAACGCATTGACCATTTTAAGGAGCAAACTGGAACGACGCGCCCCGTTGTCTGTGTCTGGAACTGCCCCCGATTGGAGGAGGCCGAGGCCGTGGCTCCGAAAGTGACGAACGGGAAATTTATCGTTTTTTATCACGGCTCCATTGTTCCTTCACGTTTGCCGCTGACTGTAGTGGAAGCTTTAAGGCATTTGCCGGGGACAGTAATTCTGCGAATTGCAGGCTACGAAACAGCGGGGCATCGCGGTTATGTTGATATGATTCGTTCCGAAGCCGTGCGCGCAGGTGTTGAATCTCGCATTGAGTTCTTAGGCGCATTTTCTCGCTACAATCTGTTGGCTCAATGCCGTCAAGGAAATGTCGGGCTTTCCTTCATGCCATTTGAAAGCGCAGACTTGAATATGTCAGCAATGGTCGGAGCGTCAAATAAGCCGTTCGATTATCTGGCATGCGGATTGGCCTTGTTAGTTTCCGACCTGCCGGATTGGGAAAAAATGTTTGTCGAACCCGGATACGGGCTGGCATGTGATCCGGAGGATCCCGCCAGTATTGCCGCTGCGCTGGGGTGGTTCATCGAGCATGCAGAAGAAACGCGGCGGATGGGTGAGTGCGGCCGCAATCGGATATTGAAGGAATGGAATTACGAGAAGCAATTTGAACAGTTATCTGGAATGATGCTTTATTAAGCAAATGATAGCGCACTCATGAAAATGCTTCTAGTAACCGGATCATCCGGCTTGATCGGTTCCGAAGTCTGCATGCATTTCGGCCGAGAGCTTGGCTACCTAGTCCATGGGTTGGATAATAATCAGCGTGCGGTGTTTTTTGGGCCACAAGGGGATACCCGCTGGAATCGAAAGCGATTGCAGCAAAGCATGCCTGCGTTCGTTCATCATGAACTTGATATTCGTGATCGACCTGGTGTGCTGGCTTTGATTAAGGAGATTCGACCCAATGCGATTGTTCATACCGCCGCACAACCGAGTCATGACCTCGCTGCCACCATTCCTTTCGATGATTTTGACACGAATGCGGTGGGCACCTTGAATTTGTTGGAGGCAGCGCGGCAATTCTGTCCAGAATCGCCATTCGTTCACATGAGCACCAACAAAGTTTATGGCGATGCGCCCAACAGAATCAAGTTAAAGGAATTGGCGACGCGCTGGGAATACGACGATCCGACTTTTGAGCACGGCATTCCGGAAGGATTCACCATTGATCAGTCGAAGCACTCCGTTTTTGGCGCATCCAAGGTGGCCGCCGACGTGATGGTGCAGGAATACGGCCGCTACTTCGGCATGAAGACCTGCTGCCTGCGCGGCGGTTGCCTAACCGGCCCGAACCACAGTGGAGTGGAACTCCATGGTTTCTTGAGCTACCTCATCAAGTGCAACGTCACGGGGGGACTTTACAAGGTTTTTGGTTACAAAGGCAAACAGGTTCGCGACAACATTCACTCTTTCGATGTGGCGCGCTTCATTCACGCCTTCTGTGAAGAGCCACGAAGCGGGGAGGTTTACAACATTGGCGGTGGACGCGCCAACAGCGTGTCCATCCTGGAAGCCTTTGACCGGGTTGTGAGGTTAAGCGACAGGAAAATGAATTACGAATATGTCAGCCAAAACCGGGCGGGCGATCACATCTGCTACATCAGCGATCTTTCGAAAATGAAAGCACATTATCCTGACTGGGACATCACCAAAAGTCTCGACGATGTTTTTAGCGAAATTTACGAGGCTACGATTAAAGCCATTGATCCGTCTATACGATTATCCTGAGAAGTGTCATGTTTCCTCTTAACAATTTAGGTAACCTGTCAAAAAAAGACTGTTGGTATGCATAATGTCGCCCTCTTAATTCCCGCGTTTAATTGCGAAGCCTACGTAGAAGCGACATTGGCAAGTATTTTGGTACAGCACCCCGATCTGTCACGTATTGACCGCGTCATTCTGAGTGATGATTGCTCGACTGATCAAACAGTGAACAAATCCCGCACCGCGTGGACGAGTGACGTGCCGTTCGAAATCCTTGAATCCAGGCGTAATCGAGGCGAATATAAAAACGTAAATGAAGCTGTCGCATCGATGCCGCCATACATTGAATGGTTTTTAATCATTCATGCCGATAACCTTGCCAAAGAGGGCTGGCTTTCGACCTTGTTGGATCGAATTGATCAAGCTAACGATAGGATCGGCTCTATCTGCACGAGCTGGGATGATTTGCATGAGGACGGAAGAATCACTCCAGGAGAGCGTCGGGAATCGTCAACACCTGAAAGAATATACGGCAATAAAGAAAGCGTACGTAGCACGTTACTGCGAGGTTGCTGGTGGCACATTTCTTCTTGCGCCATTCGCGTAAGTGCATATCGCGAAATTGGTGGCCTTCCACTTGGGCTTCGGCTCAAGGGAGATTGGGACTTTTTGCTCAGACTTCTTGGTGCCGGCTGGGATATCGAATATGTGCCTGTTGCTCTAATGAAATACAGGACAAACCCGGCCGGAAGTTCCTCCTTGTCGTTTCGGCGTCACAACGATGTCATTGAGAGTTTAACTGTGTTGCAGCGACATGATTCTGTTTTGAAGATGGGAGATTTGGTGAGATGTCATTTATTCCATCTTAGATGCCTTGGGCGGCGGTTTGTTGGTGCGATGTTGCGTGGGCGTTGGGAACGAATGTTTCGTGCGATCACAGTAAGCGTATTTGTTATCCGGTCATTTGCAAAATGCTCGCGGAATCGTTGGCTAGGTCGGCGCCGATTCGATTGGGTTTCTAGCGTGGATCCTGCGGCAGAAGCCCGTCTGACGCTGCTGTCCTCAAAAATGGCGCGGTTTTACAGAAGCCCTATAACACGAGAGGCGTATCAAAAGATGGTGGATTCACCTGACAGCGCACAACCAGAAACAGAGCGTATGTTACGCGAATGGGTGATTGCGACGAGTTCGGGACATGTATTGGAAGTGGGATGTGGCAGCGGACGGATTTATAAACGATTGCGGGGGGATGGCTTCCGCGGATATTACACTGGCGTCGAAATGGCCCCGCATGTGATTGATGAGAATAAGAAACGATTCACAGACGCATGTTGGATTTGTGGATCTGGCTACTCATTGCCCGTGTCGAGCGAATCTCAAGAGTGCGCGTTTGCTTATTATGTTCTTGAACATTGTGCATTTCCCGAGCGATTGCTGAAGGAAATGCTTCGGATAATAACGCCCGGTGGGAGTATGATACTGACGTTTCCTGCCGTTGTGCAAACTGGAATTTTTGGATCACAGGCGCTGGGCCTTGCTGAAGGAAATGCACGTGAACACGTTCGTTCAGGACGTTGGCTGAGTGCGTTGATCGGATTGTGGGATTCGCGCGTGCGACTACCTTGGGCTTTGCGCCGAGCCCGACGATCTGTCGGTGTCTTCCCTGTTAATCTCCGTCCGAAATGCCTGAACCCAGGCGTGATTATTCAGCCTGATGTGGATGCCATTTATGCCGCCAGCCGCGACGATATTGTAGAATGGGCACGGAACCAGGGGATTCAAGTCCGCTGCGCGGAAGCGAGAAATGGAAGTCTTCATGCAAATGTGCTAATAGAATTGAAAAAGCCGGTTGCGACTGCAAACGATGCTCTGCATCATTGAAACTCATCCGATTCAACAGTATGGGTCAGTCAAACATCGCGGTGTCAGGTTACGAATCGAGTTCAATTGCGTCCAGTATGTTTGAGAGGAATATTTCGCAAGATTTAAAACAACCTGCAGTTTCCATCTGCATACCACAGTTCAACCGCACATCCTTTTTATTAAAAGCATTGGAGTCATTTCGGGAGCAGACTTTTAAAAACTTTGAAATTTGCATCTCGGACGATTGTTCGACAGACGGGCGGGTGGACGAATTGCTCGATTACCTCAAGAATTCTGGGATGTCCTTCCGATATCATCGCCTGGAGCAGAATGGCCGTTACGACAAGAACATCCGCTCCAGTATCAACCTCGCACAGGGCCGATTTTGCATGCTCATGGGAAATGACGACAAGTTTGCTGATCGGGCCAGCCTTGAGAGAATCTGGGCTCAGTTACAGAAGCACAATTGGCCCGAGGTCGCGATTACTAATTATCAGGAGCTTGCCTCTGGTAGAGTCTTTCGTCGAATATGCAATACTGGAATTGTGGGAAGCGGACCTGAAATTGCTGCGAATAATTATCGCAACTTCAGCTTTGTCAGTGGAATTTTGCTTGATCGAGAGTTGGCACACAAGCACGTTACGGATAAGTGGGATGGTAGCGAAATGTACCAAATGTTTGTTGGCACCAGGATGATCGCCGCAGGCGGTCGTCTGCTGGGAATCGCTGAAGTTCTTGTAGGCAAAGACATTCAAATCCCTGGGGAGTCTGTGGATTCTTAGTAACCGTCCGGCGTCGCCGTCTTACGCTGAGGTAGGCGGGATGGCAGGATGGCAGGGTGAAACGACAATCAACTCAATCCCGCCCAAGCCAACGACATCGCACCCCGAA
>Ga0182016_10008237_pt1 | contig 10569 bp, 4 predicted proteins | sample 712S2MmetaG_FD_120491 | JGI IMG/M metagenome (GOLD analysis project Ga0182016, IMG submission 120491) | Permafrost microbial communities from Stordalen Mire, Sweden - 712S2M metaG | ecosystem: Environmental > Terrestrial > Soil > Wetlands > Permafrost | place: Sweden: Stordalen | collected...
ATAATGCGCATTACGAAAATCCACACCAGCAACTGCACCTGCACCAGCGGATCCGTAACGGCCAGCACTATGAATGAAATCAGCGCGACGCCGGTTACCCCGTAAGTCTCGAAACCGTCCGCGCTGGGACCCACCGAGTCGCCCGCGTTATCGCCCGTGCAATCCGCGATCACGCCGGGGTTGCGTGCGTCGTCTTCCTTGATCTTGAACGCGATCTTCATCAGATCCGAGCCGATATCGGCGATCTTCGTGAAGATGCCGCCCGCCACGCGCAGGGCCGCCGCGCCCAGCGATTCGCCGATCGCGAATCCGATGAAACAAGGGCCCGCGAAATCGCTCGGAATGAACAGCAGGATGCACAACATGATGAGCAGTTCCACGCTGATAAGTACCATTCCGATGCTCATGCCGGCGCGCAACGGGATGGCGTAACACGGATACGGATTGCCTCGCAGGCTGGCGAACGCGGTGCGCGAGTTGGCGAAGGTGTTGACGCGGATGCCGTACCAGGCCACGCTGTAACTGCCCGCAATACCGATCACGCTGAACAGCAGGATCACGATCACCTTGATCGCGTCGAAATGCTCGAAATAGCCAAAGTAGAAGAGGATAATGGTCCCGATAAAGAGCTCAAGTATCAGCAGGAATCTGCCCTGGGTCCAGAGATACGTCTTACAGGTTTCCCAGATCAGTTCGGAGACCTCGCGCATGGACTGGTGCACCGGCAGATCGCGCAGTTTCATGTAGGTGATCAGGCCGAACAGCAGGCCCAGCGCGCAGATTCCGAGGCCGCCCATCAGCAGGGTGCGTCCGCTGGTTCCCAGAAAGGTTCCCTGGCTGAGGTCGGGCAGAATCAGATGGGCTTCGCCACCGGTCTGCGTCGGGGCCTGCGCCAGGGAATGCGAGGGCACGAGAAAGAGGATTACCGCGGCGAGAAGCAGCGGAAGAAGGAACTTCAGAGTTCGGCGATTCGGCATCGGGGACAAGTTTACACTCCGGCTTCAGTTGGTGCGGACACAGCCACCCGATAGCCTATCCGAGGCAGTAACGCTGCCGCAACACGGTGGGCGGGTGTTTCGGTCCGATTCGGGCCACTTGGACACAGGGGCACGGCTTCTGATCGGTGTCCCGGCGCGGGCAATAGAGTCGCGTTTCCCTTACGGCACCGAGAGCTTCGGCAATGCGCTGCTCGACCATATCTCGATCCTGTCGCGCTTTCCCCGATTGGGCGCACCGGTGCCCGGTCGGCCGGGTATCCGCAAGTTACTCCACAGCCCTATTCATATCTACTATCGATTGGACGAAAGGCGGGGTCTGATCGAGAATCTACTTTTGGCATGGCGCGCGGCGCGATCCCGAATTCCGATCGGAACTCGCGGACTCAGGCCCGCCAGGATCAACGCCAACTCCAGCACTCGCGCCCCGACACCGGCGCGGGGTTGATGCTGCTGGACCAAGTTGAACGCTCTCATCAACGCCGCAAACATCGAGCAACCCGGCGGCGTCCTTCGGTGATCCATCCGCTCCAGGACCGTGTGAATTCTCCCCCCCATTGCGCTAAGAATTCACTTTCCCCATTTTGCGGGTCTTTATCAGCTACAGGCGCAACGACACCTTCGCGCACGTCAGAAACGTGTACGACCGGCTCGCCGCGCATTTCGGCAAAGCCGAGGTCTTCATCGATATCGATACCCTGCGCCCCGGCGTCGATTTTGTCGATGTGCTGGAAAAAGCGGTGGTCTCGTGTGCGTGCTGCATCCCAAACCTGCACGCACGCTGCCCTAAACTCCCGCCGCGTCCCCGCTGTTCTTTCTCCCGTACCTCATGCAGCCAGACCAGCGCCTCATGCAGCAACAGCCTGACGTATGTGTCATACCCAATCCCCCTCTCCTGTGCCAGCCGGGGGGCATCCGACAGCGGCATGGCCTTGCCGTTGCGAAGCGCGAAACGCAGATCCGCTTCGACAGCCGCGCGGTGTTTCTCCTGCCAAGCCAGTTCCTCCGCTTCATTTTGACGCGTTGGTATCGCAAGCTTTTTGCCAGCCATGGATGTTCAACGCGGATCGTAAAGACGATGACAAGCACTCGCAACGAGTTGGCCGCTCCAACCGCCGACGGTCATAGCCCCGGATTGCCGTATCCACACACGATTCCCCATGTCCATGGCCGCAAATCCGCCCGAACCGAGCCATCACCTCCGCCTTCGCAGGGGCAAGCCTTCGGCGTGGCGGGGAGCGTGCCTTGTTGCCGGTGTAGGCTTTGCGGCGCAGAATTTCGCGGCCGCCCGCCTGAAACCTGACATGCAAAGGCCTCCTGGCGCGTCCGCTGGTACGATGGATATGGTGCGCCATCGCTATGCGACAAGCATCCTCGCCGTTTGCGCCATCATTTTCGCCGTCGGTAATGGGCCGGTTCCGGTCCGGGCGCAGACGCAGGATCTCTCCCGTCAATTCGAAGGCAAGCAGATCGCTCAGATCGCGTGGGACCCCTCAGTTCAGCCGCTCGCGATGAGCGAGATTACGGCTCTTATCCCACTTAAGAAAAACGAGCCGTATCGCGCCGCCGATGTCCGCGCTGCTATTGAACGCCTGTACGCCACGGGCCGGTACCAGGATGTTCAGGTGGATGCCACGGCAGTCGATAACGGCGTCTCCATTCGCTTCATCACTGCCGCGAGCTGGTTCATCGGACACGTAGCGGTCCAGTCCGACCTTTCCGACCCTCCCACGTCCGGTCAGATCGTCAGCGCATCCCGGCTCGATCTCGGCGTGCCCTTCGACGAAGCGCAGGTGACAGTCGCCGAAGGTAATGTCCGCAGATTGCTCGTGAACAACGGCTATTTCAATCCCGAGGTGACCCATCGGCTTGAATACGACAAAACGTTTCAGCAGGTCGCTATCACGTTCGTCATCGGCAAAGCGAAACGGGCGGTTTACGAAGCCCCGCAGATCAGTGGCGACACCTCCGTTCTGAGTGCCGAAGCCATCGACAAGGCTACCCGCTGGCGGCGCTTCCTGCTGCCCGGCTACCGCGGCATCACGCAGTCCCGCACCCGTTCCGGTATCGACGATATACGGACCAAATACCAAAATGTAAATCGCCTCCTCGCCACCGTAACGCTGGACGCCATCGAACCCCAGGCCGGAGGTAAGCAGGGCCTGCCCCGCATCACCATAAATCCCGGAGCCATTGTGGACATCACCGCCGAAGGCGCCAAGGTCGGACGGAAAGCTCTTCGCCAGAACGTGCCTGTCTTTGAAGAGCGCACCGTCGACCCCGACCTTCTGGCCGAGGGTTCCACCAACCTGCGGGACTACTTCCAGTCGCGCGGCTATTTCGATGTCGAGGTTGAGTACAAACAGGCTCAGGTCAACGCGGGCAAAACGGAAATTCAGTACCTCGTGACGCCCGGCATCCGCCACCGCTTCTCCCATCTGGAAATCGCAGGAAACAAATACTTCGACATCAAGACCATTCGCGAGCGGATGTTCCTGATTCCGAGTTCGTTCGAATTCCGCCTCGGCCGCTACAGCGAAGCGCTGCGCCACCGCGACGAGAACGCCATCGTCGATCTCTACGAATCGAACGGCTTCCGCGACATCAAAGTCACGTCCCGTGTCGTCGACGATTACAACGGCCGCAAGGGGGATGAAGCCGTCTTCTTCAACATCGCGGAGGGACCGCAATACCGGGTTGCCAATCTGCTGGTAAATGGCGGCAAGAGTCTGGACATGACCAAAACGATCGAGTCCCTCAATTCGCAGGGCGGTCAGGTTTTCAGTGAATTCAACATCGCCATCGATCGCGAGACCATCATCCGCAAATACGGCGACAGCGGTTTTGCCGATGCGACTTTCGAATGGGATTCGAAACCCGGCGTGCAGCCTCACACCGTGGACCTCACCTTCACCATCCACGAAGGTGAGCGCCAGTATGTTCGCCAGGTCGTTATTACAGGGCTGCATACTACGCGCCCGGGTCTTGTAAACAAGCAACTCCTGCTGAATCCGGGAGACCCGCTTTCACCCTCCGCCATGGCCGACACTCAGCGCAAACTTTATGACCTCGGTATCTTCTCCCAGGTCGACATGGCCATTCAGAATCCCGATGGCGACGAAGACCACCGTTACGTTCTTTACGATCTGGAGGAAGCCCGCCGCTATTCGGTCACGGGCGGCTTCGGTGCCGAGTTCGCCCGCATCGGCGGGAGCAACGCGATCACGAACCTGTCGGACCCCGGTGGGTCGACCGGGGTCAGCCCCCGCGTCACGCTCGACGTGACCCGGCTCAACCTGCTCGGTACGGGCCAGTCGATCAGTTTACAGAGCCGCATCTCCACTCTGCAGAAACGCGCCTCATTGAGTTATTTCGTACCGCGCATCTTCGGCCTGCCGAAGTTCGATGCCACGTACTCCATTCTCTACGACGACACGCACGACGTCAGAACCTTCGAGTCGATCCGTAAGGAAGGCTCCGCGCAGATCGTCCAGCACGTTTCGAAACCGCTGACGCTCTTCTACCGGTTCAGCTATCGGGAAGTGAGCGCGTCGGATCTCAAGATCAATCCGTTGCTCCTGCCGCTGCTCGCGCAGGCCGTCCGCGTCGGCATCGCCAGCTTCAACCTCGTGCAGGACCGCCGCGACGATCCCACCGACCCCCATAAGGGCATCTACAACACCCTCGACGTGGGCCTCGCGTCGAAGGTTTTCGGTTCACAAACCAGCTTTGTACGCGTCCTGGGGCGCAACGCCACCTATTACAAACTGGGTGAAAAGGTTGTGCTGGCGCGCGAGACTCAATTCGGTGTGCAGCCCGCCTTCAGCATCCCGGCCAACTCCGACCCCACCGACCCCATTCCGTTGCCGGAGCGCTTCTTCGGCGGCGGTGGCAATACGCAACGCGGTTTTCCCGAAAACCAGGCCGGCCCGCGCGATCTGCTGACGGGCTTCCCCCTGGGCGGCTCCACTCTGTTCTTCAACAGCACGGAACTGCGCTTTCCTCTCTACGGTCCGAACATCAACGGAGTGCTTTTCGAAGATGCGGGGAACATTTACTCCAGCCTGAGCCAGTTTTCATTCCGCGTGGACCAACGCAACGATTCCGATTTCAGCTACATGGAGCACGCCGCCGGGTTCGGCATCCGCTACAAAACGCCCGTGGGCCCCATCCGCGTCGATCTTGCGTACAGCATCAATCCGCCGAAATATAACGGCTTTCCCGGCACTTACGTCCAGTTGGTGCAGTGCTCCATCAACAACAATTGTCAGGCGTCGCTGCAGCAGATCAGCCATTTCCAGTTCTTCTTCTCGATCGGTCAGGCCTTCTGATGCGTCTTCTGATGATCGTTATGCTGGCCGTACCCGCGCTGACCACCATTGTCGACCGCATCGCCATCACAGTTGGCAATAAGGTCATTACCGACAGTGAGATCGATCAGCGCATCCGCCTCACCGCCTTCGAAAGCGGCGATAAACCGGACTTCTCGCTCGCGGCGCGCAAGGCTGCGGCGGACCGCCTCATCGATCAGAAGCTTGTCGAGCGCGAAATGGAAGTCGGCCATTACCCGCGCCTCAAAGCCGAAACGACCGCAACCGACGCCGCAGCCCGCGATCGCGCGCTGGCGCAGTATGGCCTGACGCCCGCGGACTTAGAAGCAGACCTCGCCCGCCAGGCGGATCTGCTCAGCTTTCTCAATCTCCGTTTCCGCCCTTCTGTGCAGGTTTCCGATCAGGATGTGCGGCAGTATTTCGACCAGCACGTGAGCGCGAAGGAACAGGGTCAGGTAACGTTGAACGATGTGCGCACCCAGATCGAGCAGCGCATCGCGGGCGAGCGCGCCGATGCCGAAATGGAGACCTGGCTCAAAGACCGGCGCAAAAACACAAGAATCGTGTACCTTGAGAAGGATCTCGCGCCATGAAGACCCGGCTCCGAATCGTCGCCGTAATCGCCGTTCTGGCGCTGCTGGTCGCCGGCGCCGGTTTGTGGCTGGCGCAGAGCGACTGGCTGCGCGATCGCATCCGGGCCGAGATCGTCACGCAGGCGGAAACCGCGACTGGCGGCCGCGTGGAACTCAAGGCCTTCCATCTCGATTGGCACACGCTTCAGGCTCAGATCGACGGACTGGTCGTTCATGGCAACGAACCGGCGGGCGCAGCGCCTCTGCTGGCGGTGGATCGGGCTACGGTCCGCCTTCGCATTCTGTCGCTGCTGCGTCACGATTTCCGGATCGATCATATCGAGGTGGAGCACCCGCAGGTGCATGTGACGATCGATGTCCAGGGGAGAAGCAATCTCCCTCAGCCCCGCACGCCATCCGGCAAAACCGCTGCCGGGATTATTCTCGATCTGAAGATCGGCCAGTTCGATCTGCGCGACGGGTCGTTTGTGCTGGAGTCGGCCGGCAATCCTCCGCGCGTAACGCCGTGGGAAGCGCAGGGCCGGGACCTGGCGGCTCAGGTCAAGTACGATCCTGCGGCGATCCGGTATTCCGCAAACGTTTCGGTCGGGCGGTTGCATGCGGTGTCGCTTGATTTTCAACTTGCGGCCGATGCCGCGCTCGAGCGGAATCGGGTGGTGGTTTCGCACGCCACGATTCGGAGCGGCGATTCCGAAGTCACTCTGACGAACGCAGTGCTGAACGATTTCACACATCCCGTTTCGACGGCGCAATTCCGCGCTCGGGTGTCTTTACCCGAAGCGATCAAGGCGCTGAAGATTCCGGTCAGACAAAGCGGAACCATGGAACTGGAAGGCCATGCGAGGTTCGTTTCCGATTCCGATTACAATGTCGGAGGGAATCTGCACGGCGCAGGCGTCGCATCGGCATTTGACGCAACGCCCTCGAAAGTCGTGCTCACCGGGCTTCGGTTGAAGGCGCTGGGCGGCGTGGTGGCGGCTAATGCCGAACTGCGCGATTTCCAGACCTTCACGGCGAAAGGGCGCATCGATCGTTTCGATCTGCGGCAGGTCGCAAGGCTCGAAACACCCCGCCCCTTGCCCTATGACGGCGTCGTTTCGGGGCCGTTCGACGTGACAGGCCGCATCGATTCCACGAAGCCGGACATTCACGCCGTGCTCGACATCTCGCCCGCTGCAAACGGTCCTGCGGCGCGCGGCCAGGTAAACGTTCATTACAACGCGGCGCACTCGCTTATCGAATTGGGAGAGTCGTGGGTTCAGTTGCCGAACTCGCGTGTGGACTTATCCGGCACGCTGGGGCAGCACCTCGCCGTGAAGGCGGAGTCCCGCGACATCTCCGATCTTCTGCCCGCCATCGACCTGATTCCCGATTTCAAAATGCCCGCTGTCGCATATGCTTCGGCGACCTTCAACGGCACCGTGAGCGGCCAACTCAACGATCCGAAAATCGCCGGGCACGCCACCACTGAAGGCTTCCTCTACAACGGTCAGAAGATTGATTCGATGGCCGGAGATATAGCCGTGTCTTCCTCCCGCGCGGCTGCCACCAGCGCCGCCATCCGCTATGGCGATTTGCACGGCCAGGGCGGCGGTTCGATCCAGTTGCAGAACTGGAAGTTCGACGCCGCGTCCGCTGTCGCGGCCAATGTCGATGTGAAGAATGCCGATGTGACCCGGCTTCTCGCCATGGCGGGCCACAAAGAAGTGGAAGTGGCCGGAACTCTCAGCACCACCGCACAGATCTCCGGGACGGTTGCGAGTCCCGTCGCCAATGCCGACATCATGCTCACGAAGGGCACGATCTACGAGCAGCCGTTTGATTCGATCACCGGTCGCCTGGAGTCGGCAGGCAGAACTACCCAGACGCTGACGGGCCTGTTTGTTTCCGGCCCCAAGCGCGTCAATATGAGCGGGCGCTTCGATCATACCGGGCGGCAGTTCCCCGCCGGAACACTCGAATTCAACCTCACCAGCAACACGATGCCGCTGAGTCAGATCGCGCTCGTCCGGGCGCGCCAGCCCGATATCCACGGCTTCGGCAAGTTCCATGCCGATGGAGCGATCCGCATCGACCATGACGCTCAACATCAAATCCAGTTCAGCCTGCTGAAGATGAATGCCGATGCCTCCGCCAACAGCCTCGAACTGGTGGGACGCAATCTGGGCGACGCGCGCTTTGTCGCGACCACACAGGATGGCATTATGCAGGCGCGCTTCGATTCGAATGCAGCCAAGGCCGTGATTCACGGTGAAGGGACCGTCAAGCTGGATGGCGATTACCCGGTAAACGCCAGGGTCGTTTTCACAAAGGCCGGCCTGAATGCGTTGGCCGCAATGGCGGTAACCGAAGACCAGGCGCAGAGTCTGAACTTCGATGGCGAACTGGAAGGTGAAGTCGCCATTACCGGCCCCGCGCTGAAGCCGGATCAGCTGGCCGCCCAGATCGACATCACCCACATCGATCTGCACGCGCTGCCGGGCACCGATATCGCTCAGAACCTTCCAAACTTCGTTTTGACCAATGCCGCCCCGCTGCGCGCCACCGCCAACCGGACGCAGCTTCGCATTGGCAATGCCCGCTTCCAGGGGCCGGAAACAAATTTGAGTCTGAGCGGTACTTTGGCGCTCACAGGCGAGGCGGCACTGAATCTGCGGGTTGACGGAAGCGTGAACCTGGCCTTGGCGCGGACGTTCAGCAAAGACTTCACCTCATCCGGCGTCATCGCGCTGAGCGCCACGGTACGGGGCGACTGGAAGACGCCCGACTTCAGCGGGCGCGCCACCATACGCAACGGCGACTTCCATTACGTCGATTTCTCGAACGGCCTGACAAACGCCAATGGCGAGATCGCGTTCAGTGGTACCCGGGCGACCATCCAGTCGTTCCACGCCGAGTCGGGCGGCGGGAAGGTGGACGCCACCGGCTTCGCGGCGCTCACCGGCGGGCTGCTCAACTTCCGCCTCGAAGCCAGGGCGCAGCAGGTCCGCATCCGCTATCCGGAGGGCGTGAGCTCCATCTCGGACGCCGATTTCACGCTCGCCGGCAGTTCCCAACGCAGCGAGGTTTCCGGTACGATCAACATCCACCGCGTCTCGATCAATCCCCGGTCGGATGCCGCGAATATCCTCGGAAGCACCGTTGAGCCTATCAAGACTCCGGCGGTGAAGACCGGGATCTTCTCGAACATGAATCTCGATGTCCGTATCCTGACCGCGCCGGACGTCGCGCTTCAGACCAGCGTGGCGCAGAGCATTGAGGCGGACGCGAACCTCACGCTGCGCGGCACCGTCACCAATCCCGCGCTGCTCGGCCGCATTAACGTCACGCAGGGCGAGGTGACGTTCTTCGGCAACAAGTATTCGATCAACCAGGGAACCATTTCATTCTTCAACCCGGCCCGCATCGATCCGATTCTGAATATCGATTTCGAGACGAAGGCGCGTGGCGTGGATGTGATCCTCACGGTGTCGGGGCCGATCGGCAAGCTGAACGTGGCCTACCGTTCCGATCCGCCGCTGCAGTTTTCCGATATCGTCGCGCTGCTGGCGACCGGGCGTGCCCCGACCGATGCGACGCTCTCGGTAAGCCAGACGGGCCAGTCGCAGAGCTTCCAGCAACTCGGCGCGACCGACCTGCTCGGGCAGGCGATCGCCAACCCGGTGGCGGGCCGGCTTCAGCGCTTCTTCGGAGTCAGCCGGCTGAAGATCGATCCTTCGCTTACGGGCATTACGGGCAGCCCGGAAGCCCGGCTGACAGTGGAACAGCAGATCACTCCGGAGCTTCTGTTCACCTATATCACCGATGTTTCGAGCACCAGCACGCAGTTGATCCGGATGGAGTGGTCGTTCAATCGCCACTGGTCCGCGATTCTGATTCGCGAAGAGAACGGCTACGTGGCCCTGGATTTCGCTTATAAGAAGAGATTTAAGTAGCTCAGCTCCAGAGCTCTTTTACCAGGTTGCCCGCGAGCACCGTGGGGCGTTCCGCGCGGCCGTTGTGCAGGTACGTGGTCTGCATGTGGTCCAGGCCGAGCATCCACAGAATGGAGGCGTGGATATCATGCACATGAACCGGCCGCTCCGCCGCGCGCATGCCGATTTCGTCCGTTGCCCCGATATACTGGCCGCCCTTGGCGCCGCCGCCCGCCATCCACATCGTGAAGCCCCACGGGTTATGGTCGCGGCCATCGCCGAGTTCGCTGAACGGCGTGCGCCCGAATTCTCCGCCCCAGACTACCAGCGTGTCCTGCAACAGCCCGCGTCGTTTGAGATCGGCCAGAAGTCCGGCAATGGGTTTATCGGACGAGCGGCACCATTTGCCATGGTTCTGTTCGATGTGTTCGTGCGCGTCCCAGCCGCTGCCGGAGCCGGAGTAAAGCTCGATGAAGCGAACACCCCGCTCCACAAGCCGCCGCGCCATCAGGCAATTCGCCCCGAATACCGAGCATGCCGGGTCGTCCAGGCCATAGAGGCTCTTAGTGGCGGCGTTCTCTTTGGTCAGATCGACGGCATCCGATGCCGAAGACTGCATCTGATACGCGAGCTCATAAGACCGGATGCGGGCGTCGAGTTCGGAATCTTCGGCCTTATCGCGCGACCAGAGCTCATTCAGCGAACGCAGCAAGCCGAGTTCGTTTTGTTGCTGGGC
>Ga0182016_10008238_pt1 | contig 10568 bp, 13 predicted proteins | sample 712S2MmetaG_FD_120491 | JGI IMG/M metagenome (GOLD analysis project Ga0182016, IMG submission 120491) | Permafrost microbial communities from Stordalen Mire, Sweden - 712S2M metaG | ecosystem: Environmental > Terrestrial > Soil > Wetlands > Permafrost | place: Sweden: Stordalen | collected...
CAATGTCCATCCAATACTCGGTGCCGTCCTTGCGGCAATTGAGGACCTGCCGCCGGATCGCCTGGCGCTGCGTCATGGCGTGATGAATCTCCGCGCGCACGCGCTCATCGGCCTTGCCGCTCTGGAGAAACCGCGGGCTGCGACCCAGGGCCTCGGCGGACGCATAACCGGTGATCCGCTCGAAGGCCTCATTCACAAAAACAATCCGCGGCCCGGGTTCGCCAACCGGGTCAGCCTCGGTAATCATGACGATCTCGTTGAGATGGGTGATGCAGGTGCTGAGCAAGGCCAGTCGTTGCTCGTTTTTTTTGCGCACCGTGATGTCGCGAATATTGCACTGGATCACGCGGCGTCCGCCCGCCTCATAGACGTTGCTCACAAATTCGACCGCCACCCGGGCGCCCGCCCTGGTTTCCAGGGGCAGGTCTTCATAACGAACGTACCCCTCTTTTTGCAGGCGCTCGAGCATGGCCTGGTTCGAAACCAGGTCCCGGAACGGGCTGAGTTCGCCCACGGTCTGGCCGACCATCTCGGCCCGGGTATACCCCAGCAACCGGACCAGGTACGGATTGACATCGGTGATCCGACCCGTTTGCGCATCCAGAATCAGGATGCCATCCTGCGCCGCCTCAAACAGCCGGCGATAACTCAGTTCGGACGCGCTCAGAGCCAGCGCCAGCCGCGCCTCGCCGCCGGTTTTCGTCGCATTTGGATGTGGGTTGCGCATGGCGCATGGCGGCGGTTTTATTCCGCCGGCTGGGTTCTCCGGGGACGCCATCGCGGCCCGGCAACTGACTTGAATTAAACGGTCCGTCTTGTGCCGGACTGGCGGCCAGCCGGCGGCACGATGCTGGCCAGCGAGTCACCCGCCAGGCGCAGGACGATTTTCACTGCGTTCACCAATTCCTCAAAGCTATAAGGTTTGATCAGCGTCATGGCCGGTTGCAGTTGGTTTTGGCGGGGTACTTCCTCGGGGGGTAATTTGCCCGTGGCCATGATGACAGGGAGAGGCATGCGGGCGGCCTGAAGTTTCTGAATCAACTGCACGCCGGTCACCTTGGGCATGTCATTGTCGGTCACCAGGAGATCATAGCTGGTCCGTTGCAGAGCGTTCCACGCCACTTCGCCATCCTCGGCGGCGTCCACATGATACCCGGAGGAAGTCAACACGAGCGTGTTGATCCGGCGGATGGCATCATCGTCTTCCGCCACGAGAATGCGCCGGCGGGGAATGAGTTCGTCGTGATGCGGACGCGGTGGACGGGCTGAGCGGGCTGGTTCGCGGAGGATTTTTACCATCATAACCATATATTAAGCGCGATTAAAATTGCGCGCCATGGGGTGTACTCCCCAGGGTGTCCGGCCAGGCATCAGGCCGGCAAACGACTGGCGGAACGCTGGCCTTGCCAGTTTGCGGCCGGTGCGTTTACAGCGCGGTCAGTGGCGGTTTCGGGCAGAATGCTGGCCACGAGACCCACCAACTTATCCATGGTATAGGGTTGGCGCAGCATGGTGACGGCGCGCAGACAAGGGTGCAGGGCAAATTCCCAGGTGGGTAAAATTTCCGTGGCCATGATGACGGGCAGCGCGAGGCGGGCGGTATGCAGCTTCTTAAGCAATTCCACGCCGGAAATTTTCGGGAGGAACTGACCGGTGATCAGCAGATCGAAACGGCGGAGTTGCAGCGCATCCCAGGCGGCCGCCCCATCCTCGGCGAGTTCGACCTGGTAGCCGGCGTCCACCAGCACTTCGGCGTTCAACTGCCGCAGGTCGTTTTTTTTCTCCACCACCATGATACGCTGGAGGGAGTTGGAGCGGCAGGGGGAAAGCTGAGCGGTGGTTTTTCCGGCTGGCGCAGTGGGCTCATCTTTCATGCATGCAGAGTAAGGCCGAAGGCCGCGCCTTTACCATGGGGTGTTCTCCCCAGTCACCGCATTCCGACGGCGGGGCGGGAAGTGAGGCCGCGGAGGGAACCCGGCGGCGCCCGGCTGCTTGGTTCCCACCAACGCCCTAAAGGATGGTCAACTGCACGCTGTTCTCAATGATGCCGGCGCTGATGGCATAGCGGGTAAGCCCGGCGGTATCATGGATGTCGAGCTTCTGCATGAGATGCTCGCGATGCTTTTCCACGGTCTTGAGGCCGATGCCAAGCTGGCCCGCCGCCTCTTTGTTAGCCTTGCCTTCGGCGATCAATTGGAGCACCTCCATTTCGCGCGAGGTCAATTGGGCGGCTTTCGGTCGGGACATGCCCGAGTGGTTGGGTGATTGGGGTCGGAGCCGGTTGAGCCGGCGGGAAATAACGGGGCTGAAAAAGGTTTTTCCCGCGAACACCTCCCGGATCGCCCGGCACACCTCATGGGAGGAGCTTTGCTTGAGCAGAAAGCCCACGGCGCCGGAGGCGATGGCCGTCTCCACGTAGGCGTCATCATTATGCGCGGAGAGCATGATCACGCGGGTGGCGGGGAGGGCCTTGAGAATCTGCCGGGTGGCCTCGAGCCCGTTGAGCTGGGGCATGGCGATGTCCATCACCACCACGGCCGGCGAGAATTTTCTGGCCAGCGCGACCGCCTGGCGCCCGTCCTGGGCTTCCCCGACCACATCAAAATCCGTTTCGAGCTCGAGCATCCGGTGAATTCCCTCGCGCACGAGCAGGTGATCCTCGGCGAGCAGCACGGTGATTTTTTTCATATCAAAAAATTAAGATACCCGCTTGGCAGCCTTCAGGGGTGATTCCTCCACCCCGTTTTTTTCCAGCGGAATCAGCGCCTTGATGGTGGTGCCGGTGCCCTGGACGGATTCAACCGTGAAACGACCGCCGACCATCTCCACCCGCTCCCGCATGCCGAGCAGACCCAGGCGTTTTGCACCCCGGGCATTCAGCACGCGTTCCACCTCGAAGGATTTGCCGTTATCAGCGATTTTCAGGCAAATCCCCTCCGCAACTTTCTGGATGCTGACCTCGACGCGGCTGGCATGGGCATGACGCGACACGTTCGTGAGCGCCTCCTGGGCCACGCGATACAGGATGGTACGCTGGTTACCGGGCAACTGTTCGACGCCGGCAAAGACTTTCAAATGCACGTGGATGCGGGTGCGCTTGGAGAAGAGTTTTACAAAGGAATGGAGGGCGGGAATCAACCCCAGGTCGTCCAGCGCCGCCGGGCGCAGTTCCCGGGCGAACTCATGGACGATGCCGACCGATTTTTCGACCAACCGCTGCGTGCGGGCGATGTTACGGTCAAGGCCATTGGTATTGATCGCGGCCTCTTTCTTCAAGGCGGCCAGCCGGACGTTGATGCCGGTCAGCGTCTGGGCGATGACATCGTGCAATTCGCGGCTGATGCGCTTGCGCTCCTCCTCCTGGGCGGAAAGAATCTGGCGGGACAACCGCCGCAACTGTTCCTGGAGGCTGTCCGACTGTTTGAGCAACTGGGCGTAATGGTGCTCGCTCTTGCGGAGCGCCTCCTCGGCGGCCTTGCGCTGGGTGATCTCGAGGCTCAATTCCAGGTTCGAGGCGGCGAGTTCGACCGTGCGCTGGCTCAACGTCTCGATGAATTTTTTCAACAGGACGGCGGCCTCGCGCGCGTTGCGGTGCGTCTTCTCGATCGGGGTGATCGCGACGGCAAAGAAAATGCCCGCCTGCTTGATGAGGGCGGAACGCCGGCCGACCGGGCAAGCCGGCAACACTTCGGCGACCAGGATCTGTTCGTGGAGCTTGGCCAGATCGAGAGTCTCCAACCCGGCCGCCAGCGCCTCGCCGCCGAGTCCGCGCGCCGGTTCGAGGCTGGCGTGCCGGCCCTGCTGCAAATGCGTCCGCAACGCCGCGCGATAGCGCTGCGATAATTTAAGAAATTTCGGTTTCATTTCATATCTGGCACAGCTTGTGGCCGGCCTGCCGCACCGATCGCACTGAGCTTGCCACCAACTGCCGGGTGCTGGCGATGGAATTCTTGAGGCCCGTAGATTTACTCCGGGCCTCCTGTTTCAAGGACAGGAGCCGGATATTGATGCCCAGCAGGGTTTGGGCGATTTCATCCTGCAGTTCATGACTGATTTTTTTGCGTTCATCCTCCTGGGCCGCCAGCACCTGATAGGTCAGCCGGCGCAAACGCTTTTGCAGTTCGAGCGATTCCTCCAGACACTTCCGGTGGTCCTGGCCACGGCGAGCGAAGTCAACCTCCATGGCTTTGCGCCGGACGACGCCCCGTCGCAATTGCAGGCTGGAAACGGCCAGTTCCTCGGTGCGCCGGCCCAGCGCGGTCATCAGCCGGCTCAGCTCCAGCTGGTTCTCCCGGGCTACCGGGTGGGTCGCCTCGATGGCGGTGTTGGCCTCGGCAAAAAAAATCCCGGCGAGCCGGGCAAACGCGTTTTTGGCCCGGGAAAGGTCGAGGGCCACCAGCGCCTGCTCATGGATTCGCGCCAGATCCAGCGTCTCCAGTCCGAGGGCCACCGCCTGGCGGCCCAAGGTCAACGCCGGCAGCAGACTGGCGCCCGGCCCCTGCTTCAGCTGCTTTTCCAAAGCAGCCGTGTATGCTTCCGAGAGCCGGATTAATTTTTGTTTCATGTCGTCATGCGGGTTCGGCGGGAAGGCGGACAAGCCTAATTGCTCGATGCCAGGACGTTGGTGAAAAGCAAGATCGGACAACCGTCTGAGATTGTCCATGGGGTGAACACCCCATGGATTTTGACCGAGGTTGGGCGGGTGCCTTGGGCGATGGACCCTAAACGATGGCTGGTCACGTTTCCCGCCGCCACCACGGAATCCACCTGAAAAGTATCAAAGCCGGACGCAAAAAGGACAGCGAGCGGTTGACGAATGGTTGGGCGGGAAAAACCCGGGCGGGTGGGCGATAAAACCGGCCCCGGCAGCGCGCCGGCGCACCGCCGCACGCGGCCGCGGCCATCAGGCGGGGCGGGGAAAATCATTTCCCGCGATATTTTGAGGGATTGCGGATCCGATCGAGCCGTTCGGTTTCCAGCGTTTGCAGCATGGCCCGTTGCTGCCGTTGCTTGAGGGCGGCAGAGATGGTTTGCGGGAGCAACCAAACTTCTTTGGCCAGACGAATGAAAGTCAGGCCGATTTGTTTTACTGGATTCATGTTTCCTTTTTGGCTTTGACCGGCGATTGTCCCAGCCGACGGTAGATCTGGGTTACAAACGCATCGGCGCGAAAGCCGCTCGGCCCCTCCCACGGTTTAAACCCCTGACTTTCATCCCGCACAAAGTCGCCGCGCAGCACCGGTTCATCCCATTGCAAGGCCCGCAGCTGCTCCGCCAGGATGGGGACGACGGGAACGGCGGGCGGGACGGATGGCTCGGCTTTGCTCATGAAGCACGCCTGGGTTTAAATAACAGCAGCACGATGCCGCCGATCACCATGAGGGCGCCCATGGCGGGCGGGATGAAATGGTTCTCGGTGGTGGCGATGTGCATCCCGAAAAAGTTGACCGGCGCGCCGGGTGTCTGAAAGCTCAAGCCTGAGTAGGCGAGCACCACCATGCCCACGGTGATGAGCAGGACGGAAAGGATGGCTTTGAGGTTCATAATTTTATACAGGGGGTGGGCGGACGGTATCGCTTGCGCGCCCCGTCCGCGATGGCGGACTGGATTATCGCACGGCGACGGGCACGGCGATGGTCATGTTATTGATCACGCTGGTCACGCCCTTGACATCGGTCGCAAGCATGGTGACGAGGGTTTTTTCCGCATCATTTTTGGCAATTCCACCCACGGTGACCACGCCGTCCGTGGTCGATACGGTGGTCCGCAAGGCGCTGGTCGAACGATGCGACAGCAATGTCGACTTGACTTGCGCCGTGATGGAAGCGTCATCAATTTTGTCGCCGATGGTGGCGTCCGGCGCCGCCGGGGCCGTGGCGATGGTCATGTTATTCCTGACCTCCTTGACGTTGTCAACGTCCTTGGCGTATTGGGTGGTCAGCTCCTTGGCTGCCTCGCTGTCGGCAACGCCTTCCAGCGTGACGACGCCGTCCCGCGTGTATACGGTGGTTCCGGTGGCGCTCACATTGCGGTGAAACAGCAGCGCGGTTTTAACTTTCATGCTGATCCAGGTGTCCGAATGTTCCGCCGGTGGTTCACCGTTGATGAGGAGTTGATTGTCCACCTTGCGGACCCCGGGCAGGTTCGCCACCGTATCCTCGGCCAGGGATTTTTGGGAGGAATCGGCGACCGTGCCGGTGAGGGTGACGACGCCGTCCTGCGATTTCGTCTTGATGGCATCGTCCTTGAGATAGGTCTTGAACACATAAGACTTGGCGGCGGCGGATTCGATGCGACTGTCCATGTCGGCCGCGCGCACGGGCGAACTGGAGGTCAATACGACGCTCACGATGGCGGCGAGCGTTAAGGGGAACAGTGATTTCATATGATTTCTTTTGGTCGTTGGTTGGTTTGGTTTTGTCACCAAAGACACTATGGTGGCAGCGGCGGTTCCTGGCCATGGGGTGAAACCCTAACGCCGGCTCCCCCACGGGCGCCGCGCAACTTGGGGTAAATCCAGCTCCAGCGTTTTCCGATGAACCGTGGGAAGCCCAATTTGCGGTGGCCATAACCCGGCCATAACCCGGCTTGCTTTCCCCGCCAAATAGCCCATGTTGAAAGTCATGAAAAAATCCTGGCTCGGTAAAATATTTTTTGCGGCGAAGAATTCCCGACCGGCGGCGGCCCATTCGGATGAGGCTGACGCGGCGGGCTTGAATTGCGTGGATGCGGAGGCGCAGTTCAACCGGGGCCTGCAATGTGCGACGGGTGCAGGCGCGGAGCAGAATTATGCGCAGGCGGCGGACTGGTATCGCAAGGCGGCGGCGCAAAGCCACGGTCTCGCGCAATTCAATCTGGGGGTGATGTATGCCCGGGGCCAGGGCGTCGTCCGCGATGACGCGCAATCCCTGGCCTGGTTTGACCGGGCGGCCCATCTCGGCGATGCCGGCGGCCAGTTTCACATGGGCCAAAACTGCCAGCGCGCCAGCCTCGCCGGCTTGCCCGCCGACGCCCCCGAAGCGCGCATCGAGGCTTACAAATGGTTCCGACTCGCCGCGGCGCAAGGCTACAAGGATTCGGAAGGCGCCCACGCCCCGCTGACCATCAAAATGACCCGGGAGGATGTCGCCGAGGCCATTCAACGCGTCGCCCGATTCGTGGCCACCGCGGCGCCCCTACCATTGCCGGCGTGAGGCGGTCTGGCGGTGGGTTCAAAAATCCGAAAATGATCCAGGCCGGTAAAATTCGTTCGACAGCGTGCCCTTCGCTGGGTTTAACTAAACGCTGGCACCGAAAAAACGAAAATAAAATCATTGCCACCTTATGATATATTCACTGCCTCGTTTCGCCTGCCTGGCCGGCCTGATCACCGCCGTGCTGGTCAACAGTGGTTGCCGGACTTCCCCGACCGCCGGGCCGGGAAGCGGCGCGGCGACGCGTTCGCCGGTTCCAACCAAGGAAGCGCAAGCCGCAATGACACCGTCGCAGGCATTGCAGGCGTTGCGCGACGGCAACGCGCGATTTGTCGCCGGCAACCCCATCCGCCGCAACCTCCCGGCGGAGGTTCACGCGGCCGCGGCCGGCCAGTATCCCTTCGCGGTGGTCTTGAGCTGCATCGATTCGCGCCAGCCCGTTGAAATCGTTTTGGACCAGGGCATTGGCGACCTCTTCAGTATTCGTGTCGCCGGCAACGTGCTGAACGAAGACGTTCTCGGCAGCCTGGAATTCGCCTGCAAGGTTTCCGGCGCAAAACTCATTGCCGTCATCGGCCATTCCAACTGCGGCGCGATCAAGGGCGCGATCAACCACGCCGAATTGGGCAACCTGACCGGCCTCCTGGATAAAATCAATCCCGCGATCGACGCGGTCCCCGCCAACGTTCAGCCGCGCCTTACCAGCAACCACGCCTTCGTTGACCAGGTATCTGAAGCGAACGTGCGGCTGGTAATGCAGGAGATTCGTGAGCGCAGTCCGATTTTGCGCGGAATGTTGGACAAGGGTGACATTAGTCTGGTCGGCGGCATGTATGATCTTGCCACCGGCAAGGTCCAATTCTACGACCGCTAGAGAGTCTCCGGTGAGTCGTCAAGGACGGGCGTCCGTCCGCAACATCACTTCGTTGCGCCGCAAGAAAGTGGGCGTCCAAGGCGGGTCAAAATAGGCGTACACCGGCGGGGATAGTATGCTGATTTGCCGGGCCGCCAGCCACTGTTTTAACCGATCCAGGGCGTCCCGCTCTTGCGTCGCGTTCCGCCCCCCGCTGAATCTCAGCACCGCAAAACGGCCCGCCGGCACCTCACGCACCGTCACGGCGCGGTCCGCCGGCTTGGGGGCCGCTCCGAACTTGAATTTCGCCGGCATCACAAAGGCCATGGTTGAATTCGTTTCGTCGCCAGCCATGAATACCGGCGTGGTCATGGCAATCTTCTGCTTTGCCTCGTTGCCACCCGTTATGTACTGGAACAACCGGTTGAAACTGCCGCCCGACCCGCTGTCACCACTCCGCATCGGCGTCTCCACAACCGTCAATGCCGGATAATCCCGCAACTCAAACTTGCCGTCCGTTCGCACTACTGTGTAAGGAGCCGATTCATAACCGCCCCGCGTGGCCTGACAACCCGCCAGTATCATCGCCCCAGTTACCACTAAAATGGAAAGTATAATCCACATTTTCTTCACGCCTGCCAGTTTAGCCGACAGGTTCGTTGGGGGGAACTAAAATGGGTGGAACGAACAAAGGCGCCGCTTTTTTGAAGCCCAAAACCCGTCTCCCGCGTTCATTCCACCACCAAGTGCCGGGGCGGCTTGGCCGGATTCTTTCCCGCCGCCGGTGGACCCGAGGAGATGCGCAACGCGCGGGTGGCAATGATGACTTCGCCGAGAAACGACACCAAGGCCAGAAAGAGCGAAAACATCGCCGCAATGAACAGGCCGGTGATTACCCGGGACAGATTGATGGTGGTGAATGTCCCGATAAACAGGGTGGCAATCGTGACGCAGGTGAGCATGGCGCACAGGGTGCAGAACGTGATGGCAATGTTGGCCAGGCGCGCCCGCGTCGAGAGGCCCGTAAACTCCTCCAAGGCCAGCGCCCGCCTGGCCTCGTCCGGCAAATCCAGTTGGGAGTCGAGCACTCTGGCCCGGTCCACGATGCGGCCCAGCCGGTTGGCCAGCACGCTCAGCAGGGTGGCCACGCCCGAGATGAGAAACACCGGGGCGATCGCCAGTTGAATCACATGCGCAATGGCGGAAATCGGACTTTCAGGTGTCATGGTAGTTGGATGGTTAGGTCGATTTTGGTTTTGGCTTCGTCCTTCACTGATGCTGGCGCAACCGCGCTTCCGCCAGGTCAATGTCGAGCTGAATGCGCCGGAGCACCTCATCGTTGATCGTCCCCTCATCCCGCAGCCGGATGATCGTTCCCCGTTCCACTTGCAATGCTTCCAGCGATAATCGCTCGAATTCCGACGAAAAGAGCCGCAGCGGCGTCCCGGCTGGCTGCGGTCCATCCGATTGCAGCTGCCGAATGTGATCTTCGTACTCAATGCGTAATCGGTTCAAGGCTTCGAGCCGCGGCGGATCCGACTCCGTCACGTTTCCCAGACGCGACAAGACGGACTGGTTCGCCCGCAGCCTGGCATCGCGTTCTTCCTGCTCGACCGAGCCGTCGTCTTCCACCCCCAGCCACCGGATCAGATACGGCAGGCTCAGCCCCTGCACCACCAGCGTCGCAAAGATGATCACAAACGTGAGAAACAAGATCAAGTCACGGCCGGGGAACGGCGTGCCGTCGGATTTGTTGGGCAGCGCCAGCGCCGCCGCCAGCGACACGACGCCGCGCATGCCGGTCCAGGCCACGATCGCCACATGCTGCCATTGGGGATAAGGATCATGCTGCAGCAGCTTTTTAAAAATGAGACGCGGCAGGTAGGTGGCCGGTATCACCCAGAGAATGCGCAGCACAATGACCGCCACCGTGATCAAGACCGCATCCCCGATCAACACGCGCACCGGCCAATGTTCGGCCGACAACCGGCGCAAAATTTGCGGCAGTTGCAGACCGATCACAATAAACACAAAGCCGTTGAGTAGAAACTCGACCATTTCCCAAACCGGCCCGCCCCGCAGCCGGGTTCTAAAACTGAGGAGCTCCGGCGCGCGCCGGCCCAGATAAAGACCCGCCGCCACCACGGCCAGCACGCCGGAAACCTGCATTCGTTCCGCGAGCAAGTAGGCCGCAAACGGTGTCAGCAGCGAAAAGGTCACCTCGATGGAGGCATCGTCCACATGCCGATGGAATTGTTCCGCCAGCCAGCCGATGAGCAAGCCAATTAGCACACCCCCCACCCCAATGAACACGAATTGTTCCCCGGCCTGCGCCCCGGAGAACGAACCCGTCGCCACCGCGATGACTGCCAGCCGGTAGGCCACCAGCGCCGTCGCATCGTTCACGAGACTTTCGCCCTCCAGGATGGTGACGATGCGGCGCGGAATCCGGAGCCGCTCCGCAATGGCCGTGGCGGCGATGGCATCCGGCGGCGAAATGATCGCCCCAAGGACAAAACCCA
>Ga0182016_10008241_pt1 | contig 10567 bp, 8 predicted proteins | sample 712S2MmetaG_FD_120491 | JGI IMG/M metagenome (GOLD analysis project Ga0182016, IMG submission 120491) | Permafrost microbial communities from Stordalen Mire, Sweden - 712S2M metaG | ecosystem: Environmental > Terrestrial > Soil > Wetlands > Permafrost | place: Sweden: Stordalen | collected...
ACCGCCGCACCATGGAGCCGGACTTGATGGTGCGCCTACTGCGCGCTTGCATCTGCACACAAACCATCACTTACAAACAGCTTGTCGCCACGCCGGAGCTAGCGTGATATTCATCTTGGAGAGATGCTCTAAGACACCATGTATTCCCGATAGAGTTTCTCAAGATATTCGGCCAGCCGAATATCTTTGAAGGTGGGTTTCTGGCCGATGTCCCACGTAGTTAGCCACACGCGCACCGAAACCCATACATTCTGCCAGTCGGGATGATGATCTGTGATTGAAACAAATCTTGCGGCCGTGGTGATGAAGTGAATTGCGTCTGCGAAAGACCTGAACTTGAATATTTTATAGAGTTCAACGGTCTGGCGACTTGGATCGCCGGGGAGCACTCTGTTGACAATCTCCCATCCTGGCAAGGTAGTAAGTGCTTGATCCAACTCGTCTTCTGTCAATGCTTTAGAGGTGTCGATCGGCGGCGGGTAGGAGAGATCAGCACCAATCACATCAGTCGAGGTTTTTGGAATTCCAAGCTCCTCAAGCCGCTTAACGAGATATCCCGTGTCTCTTTCCCAGTATTTGTCGTTAAGTTCGTATCCCTGAGAGCCCAATAATGGTTGCAGGCAGGCCGGAAGGGCTTCCAAACCTGGGAGAGTGGCTCCCGAAACGAGAACCGGCAGCACGATTCTTCCGCCCTCAAGTGCTGAGAGTATCTCCGCGCGTACCCAGTCGCTTTCGTTATCGAGTCTGCGCCTGCCATCCGCGTCTTGCAGGAATAGCCATCGTGGACCGATTACCGCTATAAGTACCGTAGATTCATGGAGAGCTTTATCTATATCGTTCTTCCACTTATTTGCCATTCTTATCGAATCAGTATCGATGAATACCGCGTGGGGACCGAAGGCGCGCGTCAAACTGTCGGCAAGGCGGCGAGCAACCGGGCCGCTGTCTTCGCGCCGATAGCTAACGAATATTCGTCTCATGGCAAAACATAGTACATGAGATTTTGACGCCGGATTCATCGTCGATTGCGTCCCGCCAGAAAAAGCGATTCCTATTCCGCAGCGGGTAGAGCCCCGTTGATCTTGCGGGGTTTTTTATATGCGCTAACCTGCGTTTCTCCCAGAGGGCTCGACAACCCAGAATTTCGAGTTGAGTGAAGACTCGGAGGGCCGGGAGGCCCTCCGTACAGCCGGCCAGGAGGCCGGCGGTACAACTTTTGGTGGCCAGTTCAGAGGTCTCTTAGCACTCGCAGAGCTGGGCGGCCCAGTGGCGGAGGGACGCGGGGTTGAGGGGCTGGCCAGGGGCTTCCGTGGCGGCGAGCTGGACGGCGAAATTGCCGATGGTGGAGCTTTCCGGGTGGCCGGAGGATACCGGTAGGCCGGTGCGCTCGGCGGTGAGGGCGGTGAGAAGCTGGTTGCGGCTGGCTCCGCCGAGGATGGCGATGCGGTCGAGCTTGCGGCCGAGCATCTGTTCGAGCTGGGCGAGGGCCGAGGCGTAACGGGCGGCGAGGCTCTCAAAGATCAGACGCGCAAAGAGCGGCTCGTTGCCGGCGATGTCGGGGATGGGCGGGAGGCCGTGGCGGGTCAGCTCGGCGTTGATGCGGGCGGGCATTTCACCGTCGAGGAGGAGCGGCTCGGCGTCCACATCGAGAACGCCAGAAACTGGCTGGCCGGCGGCAGCTTCGCGGACCAGGTCTTCGATGGTCCAGGGGCGTCCCTGGGCGGCCCAGGCGCTTCTGCACTGCGCGATGAGCCACATACCGTTGACGTTGGTGTGGAAGCAGAATCCGCCGGCGGCTGCGCCTTGGTTGGTGTAGCGGGCGGCCATGGCTTCAGGAGTGGTGACGGGAGTGGAAATCAGGGAGCCAACCAGCGACCAGGTTCCGGAGCAGATGTAGGCTGCCGAGTCGAGACTGGTGGGAAGGCCAGCGATGGCCGAGGCGGTGTCGTGACAGGCCGGGGCGATGAGCTGGGTGGAGCGGAAGGCGTCGAGGGCGGCCAGGGGACCCTGCAGGGGGCCAAGGAGCGAGCCGGCGGGGACGATGGGCGGGGCAGGCTCAATGGGAATTCCTAGCTGCGCGAAGAGGCCGCGATCCCAGTTGCCGGTGGCGAGGTCAACCAGGCCGGTGTGGGTGGCGTTGGTGTACTCGGCGACGCGAGGCGCGCCCAGCCAGTGGAGAACGTACTCGGGGAGGCAAACCCAGGGGGCCAGGGGGTCGATGCCGGATTGGGCGTCGGCGAGGAGCTGGTAGACAGTGTTGATGCGAAGAGGCTGGGCGCCGGTGCGGCGGAAGATCTGGTCCGGAGGGATGAGGGCGTCGGCGGCTTCCTTGGCGGCGATGGTGCGCTCGTCACGGTAACAGAAGGGGTCGCCGAGAGGATTGCCGTCAGCGCCGAGGCGGACGTAGTCCACAGCCCAGCCATCGACCGCGATGGAGGCAATGCCTTCGGGAGCGGCCTGGGCGGCCTTGCGCAGGCCTTCCTCAAGACCGGCAAGGAGGTTTTGAAGGGGCCAGCGGAGGGATGCGCCGCGATGAAGGGGGCCGTTGGGGAAGCGGTGGACGAGCTCGATGCGGGGGCGGTCGCCGTTCCAGCGGAGCAGGGAGACGCGGCAGCTTTCGGCGCCGAGATCGATGGCGATGCGGGCAGGTGGTTCAGCGGCAGGAGTGGGGCGCGCGTTTGCGTTCAGAGCAGGAGTGGAGTTCACCGCGGAAATGCCTCCGTTGGAAATCGTAGAGAAAGTTCAAGACGTCGAAGATGATTGGCAAAAGGAAACAATTCAATTGATCCGGCATGAAGAGAATTCATCGTGGTTTCCCACCCTTTCCGCACAAAACGCGGAAAGGATGGGGCACCCAGTCGCGGTGCGTTCCTGCTGAATCGATGGCATGGAATTCCGCGGTGTTCTCCGGGGCGCAATCAGGCATTGTCTTCGGCGCTGAGGGTCTCCGGCGTAATGGCGCGGTGGCGCACATAGTTGTAGGGAGGCACGGTGTAGCCGCGGAGCAGGGCGATGCCGAGCTGGATGAGGCGGGGACCGTAGGTGTCGGCCTCATGCGAGATGGAGCCGATGATGGCGCTCTTGCCGGAACGCATCTCTGCGAGGATCTCGGGGATGCAATCCTGACCGACGATGGCGAGATCGGCTTCGCGTCCGGCTTCGCGGGCGGCGTCGAGGGCGCCGAGGGCGCTCAGATCGGTGGCGGCAGCGACCAAAATGCGCTGGCCTGCGGGACGGGTGCGGAGAAACTCGGTGACGGCGCGATGGCTGTGTTCCCGGATGCCGCGACCTTCAACCTGCACAAAGCAGTCGGGAGGGAGGTCCTTGATGCGTTCGCGGATGGCGTCAAAGGCGCCGGAGATGCGGCTTTGGACGAAGCTGCCGGCCTCGGAGAGACCGATGCCGAGGACCCAATCGGCCGAGCCCTTCCAGTTGCGCAGAGCGTGCTGGGCGAGCAGGCTGCCGGCTTCGTAGCCGACTTCGAAGTTATCCACGCCAAAGTAGGTGGAGTTGGGATGAGGCACGTCGATGGCGACGAGGGGAATCTCGGCTTTTTTCAGGATGTGGGCGATGCGTGGACCAGCGTGTTCCTCGACCTGAAACTCGAGGACCAGGTCGACGCGCTTGGAGACAAACTCCTGCGCGTTCTGGATGGCGATGTCCGGATCGTAGCGGTTGTCGAGCAGGACAAGCTCCACGCCGGCACCCGCAGCGGCGGCGGTTACGCTTTCGGCTACAGCGACGGAAAAGGGCATTTCGGCGCTCTGGATCGCGAGGCCGAAGCGGAGCCGTTTGGGACGGGAGACGAGCCGGTACTGGCCGTTCTGCGCCTGGGCGACGTAGCCGCGATGGACCAGCGTCTTGAGAATGCGGTAGACGCTGGTCTTGGAGATTTTGGTTTTGCGGTAGACGTCTTCAAGGGTGACGGGCACATGGTCCTGCTCAAGCAGCTCAAGGACGTCGAGGGCTTTGGAGAGAATGGGGATCAGGTAGAGCCGTTTGATCTTTGCTTTGGGCATGGTTTCGCTTTCCTTGAACCCCAATTTCGATCGGTGCGGACTTTGAATCAGGATAACTCTCTTCAGGCGTAGCTGCTTACCGTGGAGACACGGCTTCCTCTTTCGGCGGTGACGCGCTCAACATAGCCCGATTCTCGTAGCGCGGCCAGCGGGTCGGGGGCCAGTCCGCGCGCCTCGCGCCAGGCGGTGGCCAGGGGCCGGACATCGCTCCAGAAGGCGCCGCGGAAGAGCTCTTCGGCTTTGACGAGGTTGCAGGAATTCTGCAAGCCGGCCAACTGTGCGCGATCGACGAGGGCGGACTTGAGCCAAAGCTCCTGCGCTGTGACCACGGTCTGGACGGTGGCTTCCATCTTGCCTTTGAGATTGTGGCTCTGGTCGATCATGAAGGCTATGTCGTGGGCGATGCCTTCGGCGAGGCCGGAGTGAATCTCATGGAAGATGCGGAAGATCCGGTAGGGATCGATGGAGCCGAGGGTGAGATCGTCGTCGGCATAGTGGCGGTCGTTGAAGTGGAAACCACCGAGGAGGCCGGTGTGGAGGAGCCAGGCGACCAGCTGCTCGATGTTCTGCGAGGAGTAGTGGTGTCCGGTGTCGACCAGAACGCGGGCCTGGGGGCCAGCGATGCGGGCGAGTTCCGAGGACATGCCCCAATCGGCTATGTCGGTGTGATAGAAGGCGGGCTCGAAGGGCTTGTACTCAATGAGCAGGCGCTGGCCGGGGGCAAGCTGGTCGTGGGCGGCTTTGAGCGACTCTTCAAGCCAGCCGATGCGGTTGCGGATGCTCTGGGTGCCGGGATAATTGGAGCCGTCGGGGAGCCAGAGGGAGAGGTCGCGGGAGCCGAGCTGCTTGGCGATGGCGATGCAATCGAGAAGATGGTTCAGGGCCTTTTCGCGAATGGCGGAAGAGGGGTTGCAGAGCGAGCCGTACTTGTATTCCTGCGATTCGAAGAGGTTGGGGTTAATGGAGCCCGAGCGGATGCCGTGGCGGGTTTCCAATTCCTTCACCTTGGGCACGTCGGCGAGGCCGTTGGGCAAGTCCCAGAGAACGTGAAGAGCGAGGGTGGGCGTGACGCCGGTAAGGCGGTTCACCTCGGCTGCGTCGGCGAACTTCTCTTCGAGGGTGGAAGCGGCGGCCGCCTGGACAAATTTGCCGAAGCGGGTGCCGGTGTTGGCGAATCCCCAGGAGGGAATCTCGATCTGGAAGGCGTCGAGGGCCTGAACGGTCTGATCGTATAGGGAGGAATCGGAGGTGCTCATAGGTCGTTTGCCTGGGGCAGCCGTTCGGCGGCGGTCTCAGGCTTCCTTTCATCGCGCACCAGGACGACATGGAAAAAACGCGGTCCATGGACGCCTTTGATGCGGGTCATTTCAATGTCTGCGGTGGCGCTGGGCCCGGAGATCCAGGTGGCCAGCCGGGGAGGCTGCGGAATGCGGCTGAAGTACTCCGGGAGGGATTCGACAACCTGGCTGGCGTAGAGGACGCAAAGGTGCCAGTCGGGCAAAAGGGAGAGGACGCGGCGGCCTTCAGCCGGAGAGTGGTGAAGGGCAATGGTTCCGGAGTCGGCGATGCCGGCGGAGGAGGAAGTGACCACGCCTTCGGCAAGCTCGATTTCCTGGGTGGTGAGGTTGTAGTCAACTTTCCAGTCGAAGCCGGGGATGAACCAGGCGGCGGGCAGTCCGGCGGGAGCGGCAAAGATGTGTTTGCCGCTGGCGGAGAGTTGAGCGGCGATGGTAGCGGTGAGCTGGCCGGGCGAACACTCGACCACCTCGGCGCCATATTCGCGGAGGCGTTCGACCATCAAGGCAAGAAGAGCTTCTGTGTTGAGCTGGCCGTGGTGGTTGTAAGCGCGGGGCAGGGCCGCATACGCGTCAGCGAGTTTGGCGGCGCTCTGGGCGACCGACTCGGTGCCGGCGCGGATGCTGTCGAGAATCTGTTGGCGTGCTTCTGCGGACGAGGTCATTTCGCCTCCTTATCGCGGGCGGCCCACCACTCATGAAAGGTCTGGCGGGGAAAGCCGCGGAGGTCGCGGGTCTGGGTCCATTTGGCGCCGATACTGGGCAGGGAGTGGATCCAGCCGTCCCGGCGCGTGAAGAGGCGGATGCCGCTGCGGCCGAAGCGCTGGGCGAGATGGAAGCGGCCGGCGCGGGCAAAGAGGAAGTTGGCGATGCGCAGGCCGAGATACATGGGGTCAAGGAAGCGCGCGGCCTGGTGGCGCTCCTGGTTGGTGACCTGGGCGCGCAGTTCGAGCAGCACCTGGGGAATGTTGATTTTGACCGGGCAGACCTCGTAACAGGCGCCGCAGAGGGATGAGGCGTAGGGCAAGGTCTGAGCGTGCTGGAGGTGCATCAACTGGGGGGTGAGAATGGCGCCGATGGGGCCGGGATAGACCGAGCCGTAGGCGTGGCCGCCGGTCTGGCGGTAGACCGGGCAGGCATTCATGCAGGCGGCGCAGCGGATGCACCTGAGGGTCTGGCGTTCGACTGGTCGGCGGAGCATGGCGGAGCGGCCGTTGTCGAGCAGGACGACGTGGAAGCGCTGTGGGCCGTCGCCGGGAGTGACGCCGGTCCAGAGCGAGGTGTAGGGATTCATGCGCTCGCCGGTGGCGGAACGGGCCAGGAGCTGGAGCATGAGTTCCAGATCGCCAAAGCGGGGCAGAACTTTCTCAATGCCGGCCAGGGTGATCATGGCGCGGGGCAGGGTGAGGCACATGCGGCCGTTGCCTTCGGATTCGACAATGGCGACCGAGCCGGTTTCGGCTACAAGGAAGTTTGCGCCGCTGATGGCGGTGGGGATGGTCAAAAACTTCTGGCGGAGATAGGTGCGGGCCGCGGCGGTAAGGGCCTGCGGGTCGTCGGAAAGGTTTTCGAGACCCATGCGGCGGGCGAAAATCTCGCGCACCTGGGCGCGATTCACGTGCAGGGCGGGAACCACGATGTGAGAGGGTTCCTGCTCGCCCAGTTGCAGGATGATTTCGGCCAGATCGGTCTCGTAGGTCTTGACGCCGTGGGCCTCAAGAAAGGGATTCAGTTGAATCTCGGCCGAGGTCATGGTCTTGATCTTGATGACTTCGCGTGCGCCTTCCTGGCGCAGCAGGCCGAGGATGATCTGGCGGGCCTGGGCGGCGTCGGCGGCCCAATGGACCTCGCCTCCGGCGGCTGTGCAACGGGCCTCGAACTCTTCGAGGTAGGCGTCAAGATTCTCAAGGACGTGAGCGCGCAGGGCCGAGGCCGCCGAGCGCAGTTCCTGCCAGTCAGTCTTTTCCGCGACCAGCTTGCCGCGCTTGGACTGGATGACGTCGATGGCGTGGGCCACGTTCTTGCGCAGTTGAGGATTGCGCAGGACGTTCAGAGCGCCCTGGGGAAACGGCGGCGCGAAGCGAGGGTCGAGGATTACCTTGTCTGAGGCGGGCTGGGTCATGCGAGCGCCTCCACGGGGGATTCCTCAGTGGCGGCCAGAATCTGGGCCAGGTGGATGGTTTTCATGGCTGCGTATTGGCGGTGCATGGCGCCACCCAGGTGCATCAGGCAACTGTTGTCGAGGGCGGTGCAGTATTCCGCGCCCGTTGAAACCACATCCTGGAGCTTGGCGGCCATCATGGCCGAGGAGACTTCAGCGTTCTTCACGGAAAAAGTTCCACCGAAGCCGCAGCAGCGTTCGACATTGGGCAGGGTCGCGAGATCGAGGGCGCGGACTTTGGCCAGCAGGCGATAGGGGCGGTCGCCCAGATGCAGGGCGCGAACTCCGTGGCAACTGGCGTGATACACGACGCGATGAGGGAAGTAGGAGCCCACGTCTTCTACGCCGAGGCGGTCAATGAGGAACTCGCTGAGCTCGAAAACTCGTGGTGCGAGGGCTGCGAAGTCGTTGCGGAGGGTTTCGTTGCCTAGCTCTTCGAAGAGGCCGGGGTACTGATCGCGGATCATGGCCACGCAGGAGGAAGAGGGAATGACCACGGTTTCGGTGTCGCGATAGAGCTGGACGAAGCGCTTGGCCTGGGAGAAGGCCTCGCCGCGAAAGCCGGTGTTGGCGTGCATCTGGCCGCAACAGGTTTGCCTGGGGTGGAAATCGAGTTGCACGCCCAGCCGCTCGAGCAATCGGACGACGGCACGGCCGGTCTCGGGGTAGAGGGTGTCGTTGTAGCAGGTGATGAAGAGCGAAACGCGCATGGTGAGGATCGCCCCCTGGCGAAGCGGTAACCGGAAAGAGGTATGGTATTCGATAGGAACACGAATTGTCTATTGCACTTTGGATTATTTCAGAATCCCTTGGCGCGTGCTGAGAGGGTGAAGGAGATCTTGCCTGCGATGGAACAATTGAGGCGCCGCTAGCGTCCACCTGTTCAGGAACTTGAACCATCCTTATTTGAAGGACCAAGCGTCGCGGACGATTTAAACAGCAAAGGGGGAGGGCCTGAGCCCTCCCCCTTTTGTTGCTGCGGGAAGCCGCGCGCGGATTTATTTGCCGAGCTTGTCGAGGTCGCGGTTCAGGGCCAGAACATTGACCCTGGGTTCGCCCAGCACGCCAAACTGGCGGGCGGTGATGTGCTGCTCGACGAGTTTCTGTACCTGGGGCTCGGTGAGGTTGCGGGCTTTGGCGACGCGTGGGATCTGGTAGACCGCGGCGTCGGGGGTGAGGTCCGGGTCGAGGCCGGAGGCGGAGGCGGTGACCAAATCAATGGGCACCGGCTTGCCGGGATTCTCCTTGGCCAGCTTGTCGATGGAGCCCTGGATGCGGTCGATCAGGGTTTTCGAGGACTGGGACAGGTTGGAGCCGCCGGATGCAGAGGCGTCGTAGCCGTTACCGGCTGCCGAAGGGCGGGGGTGGAAGTAGCGGTCGGAGGTGAAGCTCTGGGCCAGCAGTTCGGAGCCGATGACTGTGCCATCTTGCAGTTGGATGAGGCTCCCGGCGGCCTTGTGGGGAAAGAGCAGGCCGGCAATGGCGGTGACCACCAGCGGATAGCCGAGGCCCAGCAGAACCGTGGCGATGAGCGTGAAGCGGATGGATGTCTTCCAGACGGAATGCACGTTGAATCTCCTTGCGGGGCCTGAGGCCCCTCGTTCCCCAAAAAGCCGTTACGCCAGGTGCAGGGCGACCAGGAACATATCGATGGCCTTGATGCCGATGAACGGGACAATGATGCCGCCCACTCCGTAAACGAGCAGATTGTTGCGAAGCAGCACATCTGCGGCCTTGGGTTCGTACTTGACGCCTTTGAGGGCCAGCGGAATGAGCGCCACGATGATGATGGCGTTGAAGATGACCGCCGACAGAATGGCGGAGTGCGCGTTGGCAAGGTGCATGATGTTGAGCGCGTTGAGCACCGGGAAGACGCCGGCGAACATGGCGGGGATGATGGCGAAGTACTTGGCCACGTCGTTGGAGATGGAGAAGGTGGTCAGCGCGCCGCGGGTCATCAGAAGCTGTTTGCCGATTTCGACGATCTCGATGAGCTTGGTGGGGTTGGAGTCGAGATCGACCATGTTGCCGGCTTCCTTGGCGGCCTGGGTGCCGGAGTTCATGGCCACGCCCACGTCGGCCTGCGCCAAGGCGGGTGCGTCGTTGGTGCCATCGCCGGTCATGGCCACCAGCTTGCCCTTGGCCTGTTCGCGCTTGATCAGGTCCATCTTGTCCTTGGGCTTGGCCTCGGCTAAAAAGTCGTCCACGCCGGCCTCGCGGGCAATGACGGCGGCGGTGAGCGGATTGTCGCCGGTAATCATGATGGTGCGGATGCCCATGGCGCGGAGGCGTGCCAGGCGTTCCTTGAGCCCGCCCTTGACAATGTCCTTGAGGTAGATGACGCCCAGGGCGGTGGAGTTTTCAGCCACCACCAGCGGGGTACCGCCGAGGCGGGCAATCTCCTCGACACTGTCTTTGACTTTCCGCGGCAGCGAGGAGCCCTGATCTTCAAGGAAGCGGGTGATGGCGTCCACGGAACCCTTGCGGATGCGCACGCCGGAGATGTTGACGCCACTCATGCGGGTTTGAGCGGTGAAGGGAACGAACTCGGCGTGGATGCTGCCCAGGTCGCGTCCGCGAAGGTTGTACTTCTCCTTGGCGAGGACCACGATGGAGCGGCCTTCGGGGGTCTCATCGGAGAGAGAAGAGAGCTGCGCTGCATCGGCCAGGCGCTCCGGGCTCACATCGGGAGCGGGAATGAACTCGGCGGCCTGGCGATTGCCCAGGGTGATGGTTCCAGTCTTGTCGAGCAGCAGGGTGTTGACGTCGCCCGCGGCTTCCACGGCGCGTCCGCTCATGGCCAGCACGTTGTATTGCACCAGGCGGTCCATGCCGGCGATGCCGATGGCCGAGAGCAGGCCGCCAATGGTGGTGGGGATAAGGCAGACCAGCAGCGAGACCAGCACAAAGACCGTTTGCGGGGCTTTGGAGTAGATGGCGAACGGCTGCAGCGTGACGACCGCCAACAGGAAGACGATGGTGAGCCCGGAGAGCAGAATGCTGAGGGCGATTTCGTTGGGCGTCTTCTGGCGGCTGGCGCCCTCGACCAGGGCGATCATGCGGTCGAGGAAGGTTTCGCCGGGGTTGGAGGT
>Ga0182016_10008244_pt1 | contig 10562 bp, 9 predicted proteins | sample 712S2MmetaG_FD_120491 | JGI IMG/M metagenome (GOLD analysis project Ga0182016, IMG submission 120491) | Permafrost microbial communities from Stordalen Mire, Sweden - 712S2M metaG | ecosystem: Environmental > Terrestrial > Soil > Wetlands > Permafrost | place: Sweden: Stordalen | collected...
AAGTCGAGAGTTGGTGCTCCTGGGTAGGATTCCTTCTCGTCTTCGGCACACATTTCCACGTCGAGGTTTCGAACCTCTTCTACGTTGTCTGGGTCGGCATTTATACGCTCAGCGAACCAGGGAACCTGGCTGGTGGGCTGGTGCTCGACAAAATTGGTTTGAAAGCGCATGCCAAAGAACGCGTACTGAATGAGTTCTGAGTCATAGGCGATGTCCAGCACACGGCTAAACAGCGGGTCGTCGGGTCCGTTAAAGATCCGAGAGATACTGTCGAGTTCGCAGTCTTCAAACGCTCTTTCAATTGCCCCAGGTCCCTTGTAAGCCAGGATCGTGGCGATCATTTCGCGTGAGCAGTTGTGTGGGTTCTCATAGATCCCCCGGTGCTCTCGGCCAAGACTCTTCAGGATACGTTTCATATCACGAGAGTTTGGTTTGTGCATCTGAGCCAAGATGCTCCAGGCTGGGTTAGCCAACACGAGGTTCAGGGCTTTGGGGGTGAGGAGTTTGCACGGGGTTAGGGAGTGACTGGTGTCGGTCCTCGCTCCATGGTCTACGCCGGCGTCGATGAGAGCGGCCACGAAGCGGTGATCCCAGACGTGAGCGGGAACACGCTTAGTCCAACGGCGTCGGCGTCTTCTCGGACGAAGAAGTCCTTGGCGATAGCGTCCAATTGTGCTGTAACGGTCTCGCGGGCTTGGTAGTTCCCGGCGGTGTCGATGGTCGCCTCGCCGCCGTCTCCGTTGTTGATGTAGGTGACAGAGGGCAGGCTGGGCAAGGTGAGCGTGAGATTCCAGGCGAGGCCGCGGGAGGTCTCGGCGCTCTGGAGACGGCCCCACTTTGTGCCACCCAGCACGGCCAAGGCCTCCGGGCGAGCGGGTTGGTGGAGCAGGTAGCGGTCTCCCGGGAAGTCGGGGTTGTCACCCGGTTCAGAGTTCTTGGCCAGGATGTCGTAGAGTTGGGTGACGAGTTCGGTGCTGAGTATTAGGTCTCCTTGGGGGCTACTACTATGTTGTCACGGCACCCTCTTGGAGGCATTCATTAGCGGACGCGTTTGGCTGCTCTGTGCTACATGCGATGGCGGCTAAGGCGGGCCCGGCCGACTGCGGCCAGCATACGCGCGGTGATTCTACCACCACCCAGCGTCACCTCTAAAAGGTCCGCAAGCACGTTGGGACGGTGGCGAGCGGCGGCTATGGTTGCGTCGAAGTTTGCGGGCATCAAGCGACCGAGGGCGGCCAGGATAGCGGTGTCGCGGAAGTGGCGGTCGAACTCATAGGCCAGGACCGCTTCGTATGCTTTGGGGGATCGGCGGTGAGCAGGGCGTGGGCCGCGATGCGGCCGCTGGCGAGGGCGTAGAAGATACCTTCGTCGCTGAGGGGGTTGATGAGCCCGGCGGCGTCGCCAACAAATAGCACACGGCCTGTGGAGCGTTGCAGGCGTGCTGAACTGAGGGGGAGGTGGTGGGCATGAAGGCTGGGGTCGGCGGGGTCGATGCCGGTGAGTTCTGAGGTCACTCCCCAGAGGGCTTTGGTGCCACCACTTGGCATGCGGTCTTTGATGCCGCCGAAGCCGACATTGGCTGTGCCATCTCCTAAGGGGAATATCCAGGAGTAGCCCGGGCCGTAGTTGGGTTCCCAGGCGATGACGATGGCTTCTTGGTCGGTCTTCATATACCCGCGCGCGGCGAAGGCGAGGTTGGTCCCGGTTGCGCCGGCGAGTCCCAGTTGGCGCCGACAGCGCGAGTTTGCCCCATCGGCGGCGACCACAAAGGGAGCTTGCCAGGACCCGTTCACCACCACCTGAGAAGACGAGACCTCGAGCGTGTCTACTCGCTCTACTACTACCTCGACGCCATGGCGGATGGCGACTTTGATGAGATTGGCGTCGAGTTCAAATCTGCGAATTACGTAGCCGGGACGCGGGATGACCCCGTCAAAGCGGGCGCCGTGGGGGCCGCGTAGTTCGATGCGTGTTATGGGCTCATGTCCAGAGAGCACCTCGTGGGCGCCGAGCATGGAGAGTTCGGATATGGCGTGGGGACCAAGGCCGTCGCCACAGATCTTATCTCGGGGAAATGGTGCTTTGTCCAAGATCACCACGCGGCTCTTGGGGGAGAGTTGTCTCATGCGCAGAGCCGCGGCAGCTCCGGCGGGTCCTCCTCCTATTACGATCAAATCGGCGCGCTGGAGAGAGGCGTGGTTGGCTGGCACTTTAGTAGTTTCGGACCTGCGTGCTCGTGGCTCTTTGGCAAACACGGTGCAAAGCATGCAGAATACTCGCTATCGGCACCGGGACAACTCCGGGATGGGTCTGATCTGGGCGCTGGTTCTGGGAGGGTCGGCACTGATCTGTCTCTACACCGGAGCTGGGTTACTTTTGTTGCACTACGTGCACTAAAACCAAACCTGCTTCATCTTAGGTCACAGGCACCACATGGGTGGCGGGGAACACTACATGGCAGCTTAGTGCTTTAGCATTCTGGACAGCGGCTTATTTTCCTGGTCCCACTGAGTGATCAAAAAAGATCCTCTCATAACAGAGAGGATCTTTTCAGTCTTAGTTGGTGGGCTTTCCCAGCCTATGCCAGAGAAGCCGCGCACGCAACCATCCGATGTACCCAGTCGCTGCGTTCTCATAGTTTTTGTAGTAATAGCGCCGCGGTCTCACCAGAGACCTCTGCACGTACCCACCAGGGATGCTAAATGATACCTTCATGCCTTCCTCGTTCCTTTATAAGTTCCACTCCGTTGCGCTCTTCTGTGCATAACCGTTGCCGCACCCCGTGGTCATGAAACAACATGACGCCCGGGCAAAATCTTATCCAGCGCATGGAGCAAACACTGTAAATCCCACGCCTGAAGCGCACACTTCTCACTCTCGTTATCTCGAAATTCTACGGCATCCTGAGGCACTATCTTGATCACCATCCCGAGACGATCGGCTACAATGGGCAACAACGTATCCGCCGACCACGTCACCGCAGCCCTTCCCGCCATTTCCTCCACGCCATTAGCAATTCTCAACGCCTCTACTACGATCGGCAAAATGCGCGCCAGTGCCTCGCCGCGAAACACCATGAATCCATGGCACCCACTGAGAGTCCACCGCTGCCCGGTAGCAAAACTAATGATCTGGGGGATTACAAACTTTGTGTGGTACTCCTCCGCCGAGCCGGCCCGCAATGTCGTCTCATCAAATACCATGTCCAGTACGGCCATGTCCGCGCTCTCCAGCAAAGAAAAGGCCATCGGCAACTTGCCACGGTCATGCTCGTTCGTGTCAATGCGCGCCACCAGCGCACCCGGCTCCACTGCCCGCGCGAGGCCCGCCAGCACCGCGGCGTTGAATCCGGGTGTACTGTAGACATGCTCCACGTCCACGTCGGCCTCATCAGCAGAGTCGACACCGTTGATCGCCGCGACTATATGCACCCCACCAACCGCCGTTCGAATACGCCTGGAGAACTCCCCAGACACCGACTCACGACCCTCGTAGTTAGGGAACACCACAATGCGACCACTCACCGCGTTCTCCATCCCGTAGAGCACCTTGCTCGACCCCGACCAGGTTCGGCCCCAGGTCCATGGTGGGTTTGGCGATGGGTCGCATTGTGATCTCGAGCGCGATGGCTCGTGGCGGACTCTCAATGCTCGCGCGAATGATCAATGACCCAGCCGGTCACTACTGCGGTCTCTTTAGTCGGCCGACGTGCGCTCTATGACAACTGTGCACGATCATTCTGATGAAATGCAAAGGATCCTTCTTGGAGTCACGGTGCTGGCTGTCATCGTTTTCGATGCGCACTCCAGGGTACAGGGGTGTGTTGTGGCGGTGAATAGCGACGCCCGCGAATGGATTGCCACGCGTCGCGGCCTGAGAGGGGGGATTGTCACGCCGGAGTTGTCGGCGTCACTTTGTCCGGGGGACACAATCGCGGGTCCTCTCCTGGTGAAAGAGGATTGGTTACTGAAGGAGCCAATAGACACCCGGGGGCTGCAGGTTGAGTTCGCCGCTATCAATTCTGAGCAAAAGCTTGCCTCACCAGCTCGCGGTGTGCTGGCGCATGAGACTTCACGCAGAACTTACGCAAGGTATTCGGAGGCGCTGGGTGCACTCGATCGCCCAAGTTTGTTTGAGGATCGCCTTTGCTATCGCGTGATGAACGTCTCCTTGTCAGGTAATCAGCCGAGTATAGCATTGGAGCTCATGACCTATTTCGACGCAATCGACTTAGGTGAGGCAATGCGTCACGAACTGGCAGTCGCTAAAGGGAGCCTTGCGAAAGCCCCATTACGTAAGTCACTTGGTGACCTAAGAGAGATTCGTTCACGACACACTCTTGGTGCAGTGAATGTCATCACCCTTCGTGCTGAAGGTGCCGCGATGACATTCCTTCTCCACGAGCGCGACGGTTCAGCAGTCGCAACCGAAGGAGGTGACGTCCACGTCACGCCCTGCGGAGTATTTCAGCCGGCGTCTCCTTCCCTCGGCGCCGCAGCAGCCGATGCCGACATCTGGAAGTCTGCAGTCCGCGAGTACGCGGAGGAGTTTCTCGGCTTTCCGGAAGCCGGAGTCGCGGGTTCGGCAAGTGTCGATTACGAGAGTTCACCGCCGTTCGACGAGTTCTGGGCCGCACAGCGGGACGGAACATTTCGCCTATTCTTGATGGGCGCTGGGGTGAATCCGACGACCGGCGTCATGGAGTTCCTATGTGCGGGCGTATTCGAAGCCGCGACATTCGATCGCTTATTCGAATTGCAGGTCCACCGAAACGAAGAAGGCCTGATCTTGGCTGCCAAGAGCAGCGGGGGTCACCTGCGGGGCTTCTTGCTCGATGATGGCATGGTGAATACACTGCCTCGACGACACCGATTAGCGCCGGCGGGCAGAGCATGTCTCGCTCTTGCGTTTAAGCACAAGGCTTTTCTCCAGGCATCAGTAGCTTAGGCCAATTGATGCCAGTTAGCAATAGCTCGAATTGAGTTAGAGATCACCACTCGCGTCCTCTAGAGGGCGGGACGCCTATGGTCTCTGGCCTATGCATATTCCCCCTGCGTTAGCAACAGTGCGAAGCGCACCGAGGTACATCTTTTTCGTAAAAAAGAGGGGGCAGTGGCGGGACTTGTGTGCATCAAAAGCCTTACTTATGTGCATCACTCTTGGAGCGGACGACCGGGCTCGAACCGGCGACCTGAACCTTGGCAAGGTTCCGCTCTACCAACTGAGCTACGTCCGCGATGTGTGTTTACTACATAACTAACCAGGACCGTCGTTGGTCATTGCCCTCCTTCCAGATTTTTTACTGTCCGCGCGACAAGCGCGGTAGCCACTGGGCCTCTGGTTAATCATGCGTGTCGCAGGAGGGAGTTGAACCCTCACGCCTAAGCATCGACTTTTGAGATCGACGTGTCTGCCAGTTCCACCACTGCGACGTGGGTTTGTTCGTAGGGATTTTATTCGGGGATGCGGTACTACTTGAAGAGATTTAATTGAGCCGGCGAAGGGACTCGAACCCCCGACTTGGTGATTACAAATCACCTACTCTACCAACTGAGTTACACCGGCATTGGGATATTACGGTAAGGAGCGTGTTTTAAGCACCCCTATCAGGAACTTTTCTGTAGTGTCTCGCTGATCGGCCTGTGACACACTAGAGCAATGAGCTCCGCTGTCGTCAGTACCATAAAGCGCACCAAGCGCGTAGTACGAGGTTCCATTGCAGAAGAGTATCCCGGGCATGTAGGCTTTGTTGTTGCCGCCGAAAATCTCAAGTTGTCTTGTGCGTCCAATAAGCTAATCGAGTTTCTGTGTGGCAACTGCGGGGTGGTTAGTGCTTCACAGGTCCGCAACCGTACGAGGGCCTGGGATGGCGGTGGCGCCGGATGTCCTCTTTGCTGGAGAGGCAAGGGTAGCCTTGCCGAGGAGTACCCCGAACACACTGGTGAGGTTGTCAACTCTGCTGATCTGGTGAAAGCGTCCAAGTCCCATGCTGAGATTGAGTTTAGATGCCCTGACTGCACTAAGGTGTCATTGTGCATGATAGGGGCGCGAACAAATGCTTGGGACATTGGCAATACTGGTTGTGGGCTCTGCCGGGGCCACAGAAGCTACGGCTCCTTAGAAGGGGAATATCCCGAGCACATGTGCGAGATCGTTAACACAGACGACCGGCTCCTTTCTGCTAAGTCTCACAAGAAAATACCCTTTAGGTGCCCAGACTGTGGCCAGGTTAGCGTGTCGTACGTCTACGGGAGAACTAATTCTTGGGACAAGGGTAATACGGGATGCTATATGGTTGGGTGCAAGCGCTTTAGGAATCTGGCAGAGGAGTACCCAAACCATGTTGATGAGATAGTAAATGAATCAGATCGGAAACTTTCTGCCCGGTGTAACGCCTACATCGATTTCAAGTGCCCGGACTGTGGGGCCGTCCGTACTGCCCGCGTGTCTCAGAGAACCATGGCGTGGGACCACGGCAACACTGGGTGTCCCTGCACTGGCGGCGGATACAACCCCTTCGCCACTGGCTGGCTGTACCTACTTAGTAATGACGTATCAGGGCTCCTGCAGATAGGCATCACGAATGACTGTGGGCGCCGGTTAGCGGAGCATGCACGCAACGGATTCGCACCACTTGATGTCGAGAAGTACGATGGGGTGCTGGCAGCGGAACTCGAGGCTGCCCTCAAGAAGTTTTTAGTGAACACACTCGGACACCCCCTTGCGGCCACAATTGATAATGCCACCTTCGACGGTTACACCGAGTCGTGGGATGTTTCAGAACTTTGCATTAGCAAGTTGTCTGAACTGCGCTCAATGCTCTATGACACGGAGTTTGCAGTTATCTGAGATCCCTACGCGTGGTGGTGTCGCAGGAGGGACTTGAACCCTCACCCGAAGACTGGGGCTTAAACCCAGCGCGTCTGCCAATTCCGCCACTGCGACGTGGTACTGCAGCGGAGGCGGTAGGATTTGAACCTACGGTAGGTTTCCCTACTTCCGCTTTCAAGGCGGATGCATTAGGCCGCTCTGCCACGCCTCCAAGGGCATCACCAGCGGTGAGTGATGTGGTCGGGCTGACAGGACTTGAACCTGCGACCCCCGGTCCCCCAGACCGGTGCGCTACCAAACTGCGCTACAGCCCGTTGCTTTTTCTAATTCGTGTGCACCATCGTACAAGTGTGACATACTAGTAGTACGCCCCCTTGTAAGGAGTTGGTTATGCATTCAGTTGTCGTACCCGAAGAAGCTACCGCCTTTGAAGCCCCACTGGAGTGTTCTAACTGCCATACCAGTTTTGTGGCTGAATCCGAGGACCTCAGGTATGCTCGGTTCGTGACCGGTGGTTATGAGTTCGCCGGGACTGCTACGTACGCGGGGCGCTTCTTTGTCGACTGCCCGGGATGCGGCGGTCACGTTTTTGCCGACGAGAGCCTGGTTGGTGTCCTCTTGCAAAAAGAGTTGATCACAAAATATCTCCAGCGTTAACGCGAGCAGCCACTGTTCGAATTACCCAAGTTCGCGGCGGGATTTGTACCCGCATCTCCGCGTCGGCTCTGGCCAGAGCATAATCGACGCGGTGTGCTGACCTTTGCACCACGCTTGCCTGGGAAGACCGCTCGGCGTGACCCGAGGCGACCTACTCACAAAGTATTCTCCGGTTTTGCACTGCGCCGCCGAACGCACACGAAGAGCTTTGGTCACGAGAGGTTACGGCGATACCGTGGGCAGGTGCTGCCATCGATATTTACTGCGTGCGCCCGAAGGGGATCGAACCCTTAACCCTGAGCTTAAAAGGCTCCCACTCTGCCAATTGAGTTACAAGCGCGTGATACTGGCGACCCGTACCGGTCTCGATCCGGCGACCTTCTCCGTGACAGGGAGACGCTCTTCCAACTGAGCTAACGGGCCATGCTGTTACATCTTGATGTCTTGGTGGCGGGGAAGGGATTTGAACCCTAAAACTCGAGGTTATGAGCCTCACGTGTTGCCAGATTACACCACCCCGCGTCGGGTATACTACATTACTTCTGGTCGGGCTGGCGGGATTTGAACCCACGACCTCTACGTTCCGAACGTAGCGCCCTGACCAAGCTGGGCTACAGCCCGTTGGGAAAACGTGAACGGTGCACGTTGATGTCTTGGTGGGCACGGTGGGATTTGAACCCACAACAAGCTCATTATGAGTGAGACGCTCTAACCAGATTGGAGCTACGTGCCTTCGATGCAGTTCTATTTGTTCACTCATTGCTATGAGGAACACTCGTGGGCGGGGCAGGAATTGAACCTGCGATCTTTGAGGTATAAGCTCCCTGCCTTAACCGAACTTGGCCACCCGCCCCCTGTGTCCCCACCCGGCGTCGATCCGGAATCCCAGATTTAGGAAATCTGTACTCTATCCAATTAAGCTATGGGGACGAGAATTGTAGTGCGCCCGGAGGGATTCGAACCCCCGACAAACGGATTAAGAGTCCGTCGCTCTACCGCTGAGCTACAAGCGCGTGAAATTCGTGCGGATGGCGGGAGTCGAACCCGCACGCTCTTTCGAGCACCAGCCCCTCAAGCTGACGTGTCTGCCAGTTCCACCACAACCGCGTGATACTGCGAGCCCGAGGTGGGGATCGAACCCACGACCTCCTCCTTACCATGGAGGCACTACTACCACTGAGCTACTCGGGCGAGTATTGCTGCGAGTCGGTGACGGGAATCGGACCCGCGTGTCCAGCTTGGGAAGCTGGCATTCTACCACTGAACTACACCGACGTGCTCCGTACTGTGACGGACCTTGTTGCATTGTAAGGCAGTCGACCTGTAGGCGGGGTTCTGTCCAGCCCTTTCGGGCCTGTATGGCCATCCATCTACGCGGTATACCCTGAGATCCTTGCGGCGGACGAGCAGCCCTTCTCTCATGTTTTACCTTGCTCCGAGTGAGGTTTACCTAGCCGGCCTGTTACCAGAGCCGCTGGTGCGCTTTTACCGACACCGTTTCACCCTTACCTGATCTCGGTTACCCGAGCCATCGGCGGTTTTGCTTTCTGTTGCACTTTCTCGCGGATCACTCCGACCAGCCGTTAACTGGCACTCTGCTCTGTGGAGCCCCGACCTTCCTCAGGGGACTGCTCCCCCGCGACCATCCAGTCGGCTGCCTTACATTTTGATGCTCTTGGTGAAAGATGGTACTCTTTCATCGTCGCGCGGGCAATATTTGAACTTGCGACTTCCTGGTTCCGGGCCAGGAGCCCTACCAAGCTGGGGCAGCGCACGTGGTGTTACAAGAAAAGAAGTAGCGCGGGTGACGTTACGGGGGAGAGTCGAACTCCGTCTGGTCCAAGTGCAGTCGCGGGTTATCCAATCACGCCGCTTCCCGTGTCACCGGCCACATAGGGAACAACCGGTCACGCTACTTCGCTGACGGGGTAGGGCTCGAACCTACGACCTCCTGATTCAGAGTCAGGCGTTCTGCCAACTGAACTACCCGCCAAAGGGTACTACGGTTCCAGAAAATCTCTGGTTAGGGTGACCGGTGGAATTCGAATCCACAATCCCTGGGGCCACATCCCAGTGCTTTTCCAGTTAAGCTACGGCCACAGCGGAGCGGGTGGGATTTGAACCCACGGTACCTTTATGGGGTACGCTGTCTTAGCAGGACAGTCGATTCAGCCGGGCTCTCGCACCGCTCCAATGAATCAGGGACCTTAGCGTGGTGGCCAAGGCCCCTGGTACTACGTTGGGCTCTGGCCCAAAAAACTCCTACCAACGTCGTAGTCGTGTGCTGAACGAATCGGCTTTCCGGGCTGGCCAGGCGGCTTTGATGAGTTTGGCCCAGGCCTCAGATGGCTGTTGGGGTGCCCTGGTTATGGGAAATACCTGGTCATGGGAGCTCTGGAGTGTCGCGTAATGCAGTCGTGACATACTAAGGGCAATGAAAGACGCGGTAAAATCCACCCGTAAACCTTACGTCAGACGAAAGCTTGTTGTCGGTGTAACCGATCTCGCTACCACGCACCCAGACGTCGCCGCTCTGGCTGATGGGTGGGGCCCAACGCAGTACACCGCGGGCAGCGATGCAAAGTTGCTGTTCCGCTGCCCTGAGGGCCACCCATCTTCGGTGGCCAGGCTTAATGGTCGAACGTCTGCTACCGCCCCGAGAGGCTGCCCCGTGTGTGCGGGGAAGGTGGTCATTGCTGGAGTTAATGACCTAGCTACCACACACCCTGATGTAGCAACGCTGGCTGATGGGTGGGATCCGACCACGGTTACCGCGGGCAGCGGTCGGCGACTATTGTTTAAGTGCCCACTTGGGCACTCGTCACGTCGGTCGCCTGTTTGTGCCCGAACCTCCCTTCTCAATCCCAGAGGATGCCCTATTTGCGCGGGCAGAGTAGTTGTCGCCGGCGTTAATGACCTGGTTACGACTCACCCGGAGATTGCGGCGCTGGCTGATGGGTGGGATCCGGCCACGATTACCGCGGGGAGTGGGAAGCGGCTTTTATTTAGGTGCCCGATTGGTCACCCCTCTCGACCCACTATGGTTTTTAACCGAACAGGGGCTGGTAGATGTA
>Ga0182016_10008245_pt1 | contig 10562 bp, 8 predicted proteins | sample 712S2MmetaG_FD_120491 | JGI IMG/M metagenome (GOLD analysis project Ga0182016, IMG submission 120491) | Permafrost microbial communities from Stordalen Mire, Sweden - 712S2M metaG | ecosystem: Environmental > Terrestrial > Soil > Wetlands > Permafrost | place: Sweden: Stordalen | collected...
CGCTGAACCAGCGGCCATCGCGTGCGCTGATCGGTTTTTCCACGGCGGCCAGTTTCTGCAACACCTCGCGCGCATCGTCGGCCAGTTCCGGGTATTTCAACTCCGAGGCGAGGTCGGTGATGGGCCGGCCCGCGTCCGCCGCGATGAGCTTGATGATTTTCGTCGCCTGCGGGGTGAACCGTCGCACGTTGAGATCCTTGTCCAAAAATAGGGTCGCAATGTCCGTGCTGTCGAGCAGGTTCTTCATGTCGTTGCTCGTCCGCGAAAGCTCGTCCACCTTGGCCTGCGACTCGGTGTTGACCGTCTGGAGTTCTTCGTTGAGCGATTGCATCTCCTCCTTGGAGGTCATGAGCTCCTCGTTGGTGGACTGCAATTCTTCATTGGTGGATTGCAGTTCCTCGTTGGCGGACCGGAGTTCCTCCTGCGTGGTCTGCATTTCTTCGTGCGTGGCGCGCGACTCGCCGCGGACCCGCAGAAGCTCCTGTTCCAGTTCCACCAGACGCAGGCTGTGGGCGGGCGACTTCGGCAGCCGCCCCGCCGCTTTTTGGGCGGTCACCGGCGCGGCCACGTCGGTGAAAACAATCATCACCAGCCCGTTCAACGGCCCGGATTCATCAAGCCGCTGGACAGATATATCCACGCATTGCTCGCCGTCGTTGGTGCCGGCCTTGAGGCCATGCAGCGTCACGTTTTTTTTCTGCCGGACCGCTTCCTGAAACGCGCGCGCCAGTTCGTAGCGCAGCCCTTCGCGGGCCATGACAAAAATATTCCAGTTGGCCTTGCCGGCGGCCGGTTCCAGATATTTGCCCGTGCGGCCGCTGACGTAAAAAATGTCCCCGGAGTCATTGGTGATCACCGCCGGCGGAGCATAGCTTTGCAGCACCAACTGATCCGCCAGCGACTGGAGACTGGCGGGCGGTTTGGGCACCGGACGAGCCTCCGACCCCGGCGGCGGCCCGGCGCTGAAGGACGAGGGAAAGGCGATCTGCTCCGGTCGCAGGACGGATTCCGTCCGCCGGAAGATCCGTGATTTGCCGCTCAACGGGGCAAACAGATCGGTGTAATCGCCAATCGTCTCCGCGCTGCCTTGAAACAAAATGCCGCCGGGCGTGAGGCTGAAGTGAAACAGCGGAATCAGTTTCTTCTGCACCTCCGGGGTCAGATAGATCAGCAGGTTGCGGCAGCTCAGGATGTCTAGCTTGGTGAAGGGCGGCTCCATGATGAGATTCTGCGGCGCAAAGATCACCATCTCGCGGATCTCCTTGCACACCCGGTAGCCGTTTCCTTCCTTGGTGAAGAATCGCTTCAGCCGTGCTTCCGAAATGTCGGCGGCGATGTTGGCCGGAAAGACGCCATGGCGGGCCTTGTCAATCGCGTCCCGGTCCAGATCGGTGGCGAAGATTTGAATCGTAAATTTTACCCGGGGCTTGGTCTCCTCGACCGCCTCTTTGAGCACGATGGCCAGGGAATAGGCTTCTTCGCCGGTGGAGCAGCCGGGCACCCACGCGCGCAATGCCTGGCCGCACGAGCGGCTCGCGAGCAGCGCGGGAATGGCCTGTTCGCTCAACTGCTCCCAGGCGGCGGGGTCGCGGAAAAAGTTCGTGACACCGATCAGCAATTCCTTGAAAAGAATATCCAGCTCCTGCGAGTTCTCCTGCAAGTAGCGGACATAAACCGCCATCTTGCTGATCTGGTGAATGCCCATGCGCCGCTCGATCCGGCGATAGAGCGTGTTCCGCTTGTAGAAGGAAAAGTCGTTGCCGGTGTGGGTGCGCAGCAGGATGACCACTTTTTCCAAGGCGCTCTGCGTCTTGTCTTCCGGCGCCGATTCCGTCCGGGCGATGAGCGGGGTGCGTTGCAGATAGTCGAGGATTTTTCCCGGCAGTTCGTCCGCCGGAGCCATGATGTCCGCCAGCCCGGCATCAATCGCGCTGCGCGGCATGCTGTCGAATTTGGCCGTGGCTGGCTCCTGTACCAGCACCACGCCCGCCTTCTCTTTGATGGCGCGCAGGCCGAGCGTGCCGTCGGAACCCATCCCGGAAAGAATCACCCCGACGCTGTGCTCCTGCTGATCCTGCGCCAGGGAGCGAAGGAAAAAATCAATCGGCAGACGCAGCCCGCGCGTCGCCGCCGGTGCGAGCAGGTGCAGCACCCCGTGCAGGATGGACATGTCCTTGTTCGGTGGAATCACATAGACGCAGTCCGGCCGCACCGGGGTGCGATCCTTGACTTGGATGACTTTCATGCCGGTGGCGCGCTGAAGCAGTTCGGGCATGATGCCTTTGCGCGTCGGATCCAAATGCTGGACGATGACAAACGCCATGCCGCTGCCCGCTGGCACGTGCCCCAGAAACTGCTCCAAGGCTTCGAGTCCACCGGCGGAGGCACCGATACCGACGATGGGAAATAAAACTTCCGCAGATGAAGCGTAGCTTTCCGGGAAAACAACTTTGGCCGGTTTCTTTTGTTGGCGTGAGGGTGAATATTTCTTTTTCATGCGCTTAACTTGTGCGCTTGATCATGCCATCTTTGGTTCCGGTTGAATAGTGCGGCTTCACAATCTTTGCCGGCGCCTGCACGGGCGGCATCTGTTGAGTCGTGATCCGGCCGTTTTTCCCGCCGCCGACACCCACCAGTTCCATCAACTTGGGAGCAATTTTATCCAGGGGCAGAATAAAATCAACGTCGCCGGTTTTGATTGAAGTTTCCGGCATGCTGAAATCCTGGGACGTGGGCCGGTCTTGCGCGATGACCCGGCCACCCTGCTTCCGGATGATCTGCACACCGAAGGAGCCGTCGCCGTCGCCACCCGTGAGGACCACGGCGATGGCATTCTTTTGGTAAACCTCCGCCACCGAAGCAAACAGCGGCTCGGCGGATGGACGGGCGTAATGAACTTTTTCCGCCGCAGAAGAGGAGAGTTTCAGGCAGCCGCCTTTTGCCACGAACAGATGATGGTTTGGCGGGGCGACAAATACACTCGCCGGGCAAAGGATATCGCCCGTGTGCGCCTGCTTGACCGTCAGCGGTGTGCGACTGTTTAAAATCTCGGCCAGGATGCTTTTATGCTCGGGAGCAAGGTGCATCACAATGGCAATCGCGGCCGGGAAGTTCGCCGGCAAGCCGCCCAAAATGACGGATAAAGCCTTCAAGCCGCCAACCGAGGCCGCCATGGCGATGACGGGAAACGACCAGACTGCTGTCACACCCGATTGCGATAAGCCGATTGGTTTTTGCTTCATATATCGTGGTGCTGGAGGCGGCTGGGCAGGGCGGAAAGCTTTGTCTTTCAAAATCGCCTATTACACCTTCCAGTATTCGTCGTTTAAAATGATTTGGATATGGGGTGAAACCCTACCGAGCCTCGATCGGGGAAAAATGGAAAAGCCCGGTGAACACCGGAGGAAAAGTATTCACCGGACATGCCGCCCGAATTTTTATTATTTATCCGGGCTGTGCAATGGGTTCAGGCCCGCTGCGAAGCGCACCTTAAAATTATCTCCCGCGATACTTCGACGGGTTGCAAATCCGGTCGAGCCGTTCGGCTTCCCGTTCGTTCAGGACCGCCTGCCGCTGTCGCTGCCTGCTGGCGTTGGCCATTGTTTGCGGCAGCGCGCCGACTTGTTTGACCAGTTGAACGATGGACCGGTAAATGAGCTTCAGGGTGTTCACGACAATTGTTTTGCTCCCGCCGGCCGTTGACTTTTTTTTCGGTAAATCGGATTCAAAAACGCGTCGGCCCGGAAACCGCCCGGTCCTTCCCATGGTTCAAATCCCCGCTGCCCATCCACGACCCAGTCGCCGCGCGCCACCAATTCGTCCCACCGCAGACGCCGGAAGTTGTTCGGAACTTCCGCAAGTGTGGTTGTTCCAGCTTTCAAATCGGAGGTCATGTAATTGCTCTTCATGTCGGGAACGACTTCGGTGTCGGGCTTCAAACACTCTTGGGTCTCACGAGCAGCAGGACGATGCCGCCAACAAGCGCAAGCGCTCCGACCGCAGGCGGAATAAAATGGCTGTCGGTGGTTGCGATGTGCATTCCCAGGAAATCAATGGTTTTACCCGGAGTCGTAAAGCTCAAGCCTGAATAGGCGAGCACCACGATGCCGAGAGTGATGAGCAGGATGGAAACGATGGTTTTTGTGTTCATATGAATTTATCTTTGGCTAATTGTTTCTCAAAGCACAGGTTTCGTGCCGGAAATGACCCGGAGCAAAACGGCGATGATCGCGAGAACGAGGAGGATGTGAATCAATCCGCCGGCGGTGCCGGTCACCAGACCCAGCACCCACAAAATGATCAGCACTACGGCGATGGTGTATAACATAAAGTTTGTTTGGGCTGGCCAGTGCGCTTTCGCACCAGCCAGCCTTGGGTTGGACTGCTTAATTGGCGGCCACGGGCACAGCGGCGATGGTCATGTTGTTGATCACGCTGGTCACGCCGTTGATGTCAGTGGCAAGCTTGGTGACGAGGCTTTTTTCCGCATCATTTTTGGCAATGCCGCTCAAGGTAACGACGCCGTCCGTCGTGGTAACCGAGGTGTGCAGCGCGCTGGTCGAGCTGTGTGACATGAGCGACGACTTGACCTGGGCCGTGATGGAGGCGTCATCAATCTTGTCGCCGACGGTCGCGTCGGGCGCTGTCGGAATCTTGGCAACGGTCATCTGGTTGTTGACCGATTTGACATTGTCAACGTCCTTGGCGTATTCGGTGGTCAGTTCCTTTTGCGCCATGCTGTCCGCGACACCCTGCAAGGTGACGACACCGTCCTTCGTATAAACCATGGTGCCGGTGGCACTCACGTTGCGATGGAACAACAGCGCGGTTTTCACCTTCGTGGTGATCCAGGCGTCGGAATGTTCCGCCGGCTGTTCGCCGTTGATCTTCAATTGATCGTCCACGCTCGTGACACCGGGCAGGCTCGCCACGGTGTTTTCGGCCATGGACTTGTGGGACGCATCGGCCACCGAGCCGGTCAGGGTGACGACACCATCCTTGGATTCAACCTTGATGGAATCATCCTTGAGATAGGTTTTAAACGTGTAGGACTTCGCGGCGGACGATTCGATGCGGTCATCGGTGCTGGCGGCACGCGCCGTGGAACAGGTGATTAACATCGAGCTCACGACGGCGGCGAGCGTTAGAGGGAACAGGGCTTTCATTTTCATATTTTTAATTTCGTTGGTTGGGTTGTTGTTTTTTAACACTTGAGGCAGGCTAGATGATGCCTCCTTTTCGCGCTATGGGGTGTAACCCTACCTGGAGATGGGAACTAAATTTGAAAATACACGGTAGGGTTATACCCCATGGCGGCTACAACGATTTCAAGCCAGACTGCGTTTTATGAAAAATCAAATATGGCTCGTCACACTTCTATCCGCCATTGCGTTCGCCACCGGATGCGACAAGGAAAAATCCACCTCGCAGCAGATGGACAAGGTTGAAACCGAAACCAAGCAAACGGCCCAGGACATGAAGGAATACACCTTCGCGCAGAAGGCGGATTTCATCAAAGCCATGCAGGTTCAGGTGGCCAAGTTGAATGAGGATCTGGCGGCGCTTTCCGCAAAAATTGACAACTCCAGTGACTCCGTCAAGGCTGAAGCCAAGCCCAAGCTCCAGGCGTTGCGCGATCAGGTGGCGCAATTGAACCAGCAACTGGCCGATGCCTCGAACGCCACCGAATCCACCTGGGACAGCGTCAAGGCCGGCGCACAAAAAACCTATGACGCGCTGGCAAAAAGTTTCGCTGAAGCCCGCCAATGGGTGAGCGATAAAATCGCCCCGTGAACCGTTTCTTCCCGGCCGCAACCTGACCGATCGAAACATTCGAATCATTTCCCGGGCTTTCCAAGCTTGCCATCATTCGTCACATCATCAAACTTGTCGAAGTGAATCAGGATACTTATGACACGCTGATCATCGGGTGCGGTCCGGGCGGCAGCAGCGCCGCCACGTTTCTTGCTCGCGCGGGCAAACGGGTGCTCGTGTTGGAAAAGGAGTTTTTCCCGCGCTTCCACATCGGCGAATCGCTCCTGCCGTGCAACATGACCATTTTCCGCGACATGGGCGTGCTGCCCGCGTTGCAGGCCGCCGGTTTCCCGCGCAAATACGGCGCGCAATTTGGACTGGGCAACGGCTCCATCAGCACGCGCTTCGTTTTCCGGCAGGGCAAATTCAACCGCGAACCGGAAGCCATCCAGGTGGAGCGCGCGACGTTTGATCATGTTTTGCTCAAGCACGCGCGCGCGTCCGGCGCGGACGTGCGCGAAGGCTGGTCGGTGACCAAAACCATCTCCGATCCCGACGGCGTAACGGTCGAGGCGCGCGATCCCGACGGCAAAACCCATAATTTCCGCGCGGCCTATTTGATTGATGCCAGCGGACGCGGCAACCTCACCGGCAACCAGGAAAATCTGCGTGAGATGCACCCGACCTGGAAAAAGCTCGCCGTCTTCGGCCATTTTGAAAATGTCGTCCGCGATTCCGGCGAAGCCAACACCGACACCGTCATCGTCCGCCTCAAAAACAAATGGTTCTGGGTCATTCCGCTCTCCGACGAAAAAACCAGCGTCGGTCTGGTCGTGGACAAGGACGAGTTCAACCAATCCGGCGGCTCGCCCGAGGAAATTTTCCACCGTTGGATCGAATCCAGTCCGCCCGTCAAGGAACGCATGAAGAATGCGCGCCGCCTCGGTGATTTGCAGACAACCACCGATTTCAGCTATTACAACCGCAAGTTCACTGGCGACCGGTTGTTGCGCGTCGGCGACGCCGCCGGTTTCATGGACCCGATTTTTTCCGCCGGGGTTTTTCTTGCCATGTGGTCGGGGAAAATCGCCGCCGAGGCCGTTCAAAAATCACTCGCGCAAGGCCGGCCGAGCCGCCTGCTGTTTGCCAGCTACGAAAAGCGCGTCCGCAAGGGACTCATGTTTTACTGGCATGTCGTGGAAAATTATTACACCACGCCGTTCATGGAACTTTTTTTGCAGCCGCGCGACCACCACGATCTGCCGTCCGCCGTCAACGCCGTGCTGGCGGGCGAGCTGGAAGGCGGCTGGAGTCTGCGCTGGCGGTTGAAATACTTTTTCCTGCTCGTCAAGCTTCAGAAACGCTGGCCGCTGGTGCCGCACCTGCCTTTTCTGCGGCGACCTCCGAAACCATTCCCAACCTCTGAAGCCGCCGCGAAAGCTTGAAACATCCGATCGAAACTGAAATCGTTCGTGTGAGCCGTTCCATCCTCATTTCATCCGCGCTGCTGCTGATTCTTTGCGCGGGCTGCCGCACCGCCCAGCCGTTGCCGCCCGCCGATTTTTCCGCGCCCGGCTGGCGCGTCCAGCAGGGCCAGGCCGTCTGGAAACCTTCGTCTAGCCGCCCCGAACTCGCCGGCGATCTGCTCCTAGCGACCAATGTGAATGGAAATTTCTTCATCCAGTTTTCCAAAATGCCGTTTCCGCTAGCGACTGCGCAGGTTTCGAGCGACCAATGGCAGATTGAATTCGGCGCGGACAAATATTCCTGGCATGGTTATGGCACACCGCCCAATCGCTTCGGCTGGTTTCAACTGCCCCATGCGCTGCTTGACCTGGACCTTGGCGGCGATTGGAAATTTGCGCAGGTTGAAACCAATTCGTGGCGCCTGCAAAATCCGCACACGGGTGAAACGCTGGAGGGCGCATTTTTCCCATGAAATGGTTTCGCTGGTGGTGGTTGCTGCTGCTGGTTCCAATCATCGCGGGCCTCGCGCGATTGCATTTGGATGCTGAAATGCTCGACCTGCTGCCCGCAAACATTCCCGCGGTTCAGGGGCTCAAGATTTACCAGCAACATTTCACGGACGCCCGCGAACTGATGATCACCGTCCGTGCGCCGGATCGTGAAGCTACCGAACACGCCGCCAAATCCATCGCCGAAAGCTTGCAGCAGGCGACCAATCTCGTTGCCGCCGTCACCTGGCAACCGCCGTGGACGGAACATCCCGAGCAGACCGCCGAACTCATCGCTTATCTCTGGCTGAATCAACCGCCGGAAAAATTCGCGCAGCTGGCTGGGCAGCTTTCCGAAACGAATCTTGCGAATGTGCTCGCGGCCACGCGCGACCAATTGGCCACAACGCTTTCGCCCAATGAAATCGCGCAGTTGAGTTACGATCCGTTCGGACTGACGCGCCTGCCTGAAAATGTTGCCGGAACCGTTTCCGGTTTCGGGTCAGGAGATGAATTATTCGCCGCCGCCAACGGCACGTTCCGGATTATTTTCGTCAAGGCGCGCGGTGAATTGAACGGTTACCGCGAATGCACCGCCTGGTTCAACGCCATAAAAAACGTCATCAACGCGTCTCCATCCGATGAAAGGATAAAAATCGGTTACACCGGGAGCCCGGCGTTCACGGCGGAAATTTCCGGCAGCATGCAGCACGATATGATGCTGTCCGTCGGCGGCACGGCCTTGATCATCGCAATTCTTTTTTGGTGCGCCCACCGGCGGATCAAGCCAATGCTCTGGCTGCTGACGCTGCTGGCCCTGATCCTGGCGGCGACGCTCGCGCTCGGTGGCCTGATCTTCGGCGCGGTCAACGTCATCAGCATGGGCTTTGCGGCGATCCTGCTCGGCCTCGCGGTGGACTACGCGGTGGTGCACTATCAGGAAGCCCTCGCGCAGCCGGAACTGTCCATTCCAGAAATCCGCCGCGCGATTGCGCCGAGCATTTTCTGGGCGGCGTTCACGACGATTTCCGCCTTTCTCGTTTTGAACTTCGGCGGCTTGCCCGGCCTCGCCCAGCTCGGCTCGCTGGTCGGCATCGGCGTCGCGATTTCGGCCGGCGTGATGATTTTTGCGTTTCTCCCACCGCTGTTTCCGGAGCGGATGAAACCTCAATCGAATCGTGCTGCCGCGAAAAGCGCCAATGATTCCGCGCCACCAATGACTCCCCTGCGCGCAAAAATAATTTTCACCCTCACCGCTGCCCTGCTCTTCTGCTGCGGCGCGATTTTATTTTCCGGGCTGCCAAAAATGGATCCCACCGCCAACGCCTTGCGCCCGCGCGACAGTCAGGCTTACACGACGCTCGACGCCATCAAGGAGAACCTGAACCAAAAGCGCGAACCGCTCTGGCTGGTGGTTTCGGGCCATGATGAAAGCGAAGTGGCGCACCGGCTCGATGCGGTTTTGCCGGCGCTCAACGTTGCGGTCTCCAACCAGACGCTTTCCGGCTTCACGCTGCCCAGTGCGCTCTGGCCACGTCCGGATTTTCAAGCCGCCAATCATGCGTGCGCCCGGCAGCTTGTCGCTGAACGTGATTTATTCCGCGCCGCCGCCTTGACCAACGGCTTTTCCGAAACCGCGCTCGGCCTGACTGGGAGCATTTTGGAAACTTGGCAGCGCGCCGCCGCGACCACGAACGTCTTTTGGCCGACCAATCCGCTCTGCATCTGGATTTTTGAGAAACTGTCTGTCCGCGAGCCGCAAAATTTTTTCGCCGTCGGTTTTCTGTATCCGTCAACGAACGCAACATCAGTTGCATTTGCCCGGCTGGATGCGCAATTGCCGCACGATGGCGTCTGGCTATCGGGCTGGGACTTGCTCGGTGGAACAGTTCTCATTGCCGTCAAAAATAATCTCTGGAAAGTTCTGTTGCCCATGATCGGATTGATTCTGCTTTCTCTCTGGCTCGCGTTCCGGCGGTTTGTGGAAGTTTTTTTCAGCCTCGGCATTTTGTTTTTGAGCGGGCTTTGCCTGCTGGCGGCGATGAAGATTTTTGGCGGGTCGTGGAATTTGCTCAACCTCATGGCGCTGCCGCTGATTCTCGGCACCGGCGTGGATTACAGCATCTTCATGCAGCTCGCGCTGCGCCGGCATGGCGGCGATTTGAAACTGGCCCATCAATCGGTCGGGCGCGCGCTGATGCTTTGCGGCGGGACGGCGATTGCCGGTTTTGGCACGCTCGGCCTGTCGAGCAACATTGGCATGTCCAGCCTCGGCCGGGTTTGCGCCATCGGCATCGGGTGCAACATGCTGCTCTCGGTTTTTCTGTTGCCGGTCTGGTGGAAATTTTTTCTCGGAGAGAATAAATTCAAATCCATGTCCGCAAAAATTTCCGAGCCGTCGCAATTTTACAGCATCTTCATCTGGCGGGCCGGCTTGGCGCTCGGACGTTTCATTCCGGCACCGGTTTTCGCATTGTTTGCCCGGTTGCTGGCCGCGATTTATTGGCGGCTGGCGGCGCAGCGGCGCGAAATCGTGATTCAAAACCTTCTGCCCGCCTTAAGCGGCGACCGGCCGCACGCCGCCCGCGTTGGCCGGGAGTTGATCATGGAATTTTTTCTCAAGATCACCGACCTCTGGCGTTACGAAAGCGGCGTGGCATTTGAAAGCTGGCTGGGCGAGTGGAACGGCTGGGAACATTTTACCGCCGCCCATGCACGCGGCAAGGGCGTGCTGCTCGTGACGCCGCACCTCGGCAACTGGGAATTCGGCGGCGCGTTTCTCGTCGAACACGGTTACAAACTGCTCGTGCTGACGCAGCCCGAGCCGGATCAACGGATGACCGAACTGCGCCA
>Ga0182016_10008246_pt1 | contig 10560 bp, 10 predicted proteins | sample 712S2MmetaG_FD_120491 | JGI IMG/M metagenome (GOLD analysis project Ga0182016, IMG submission 120491) | Permafrost microbial communities from Stordalen Mire, Sweden - 712S2M metaG | ecosystem: Environmental > Terrestrial > Soil > Wetlands > Permafrost | place: Sweden: Stordalen | collected...
CCGTTTGGCCCTTCACAACTGGCTCTTCCCGGAAGCGCCACTTCGGTTTGAGGGACTAACGGAATTCGATGGAGAACTGCTTCCCGTGGTATCCCAACCGCACATAATTGCCGTGCGAGGCGCTTCCCAATCAGAAACAGACCATTTGATGCAGGGCCTCGGTTTCGATCCCATTCGCCAGATTGATCCAACTCGTCAATACGATTATATTAACCGATCCGTTGGCGTGGAGGTCAACGATCTCCACGACGAAAATGTAATTGTCACTGGGGCGGATGATGTCATCGTCGTTGATCCTGTGCCCATGATGGAGCAGGAATCCAAAATACGACGTCTCTTAGAAGTCTGAAGACGCAAGACCCGATTGTTCACGATGGCTTCGATGGTCTGACTGTTGAGGACGGCCGCAGTTCCTGGCGGACGGAACGAGCCGCTGACTATGCCGGGAACCATTGACCGTTCCCCGTTTGCGACGACGCATTATCCGGCATAGTTCTGCGTCAGAGGTTTTTGAGGAACGCCAACAGCGAGTCGTCCGGCTTGAAGCGGTAACGACCGGGCCCATGATTTGCAGTTTTGCTCAATATCCGTTCTTTCAACGCCAGATCGGCATCCAGATAGACTTTCGTGGTGTCGAGCGATTCGTGGCCCAGCCACAGTGCTATCACGGTTTGATCAATCCCTGCCTGCAATAAATCCATTGCAAGTGTATGGCGAAGGACGTGCGGGGTAACCCGTTTCTTCAGCAGTGAAGGACAGATCTGGCCTGCCACAGTCTGGTATTTTGCCAGAAGGTCCTGCACGGCGTCGTGGCTGAGACGCTCGCCGCGCGCGGTGCAAAATAGCCATTGTTCTGATCCTTTGGCGGATTCCTTCAGCCATGACTTCAGCGCTGTCACGCTTGATTTGGTCATGGGCGTGCAGCGTTCCTTGCGGCCTTTGCCGATGTCGGCCTCTTGAAGCCCTAGTTCACAAAGAAACTCGAGCACCCACGCGGTTTGGGTTGGGGTGCTTGTCCCCCGCCCGTGATGGTCGTCATCGAGGTAAGACAATGTTGATTCGCCGAAGCCGCCATCGGGATTCTGAAAACTCATCAGAGTCCTGGCAGCTTTGAGAAGATACGACGATTGAGGTGATTCCCCAGCCCGCAACGGCCCAGTTCCGGCCTGGGTGGTGCCATAGAAGGTGTTGATGCCCCAGCGGCCTTCCCAAAGACCCGTCTGGGGACCTTGGGCACGACGCAAGAAACGGACAGCCCGTCTGACGGCGCGAGAATGCTGCGAGGTCAATCCGCAGGCGCCGAGGCCGGCGAGCACATGGCCCGTATTGTCGGCTGAACTGCCGTCAAACAATTCCACCGAATCTGTGAGGTTCTTGGCAAACAGCTTCGCCAACCGGCTGCCAACGTTGTCTTGGTCAAAGGCTCCCCAGCCGCCGTTAGAATTTTGGCGTTGCAAAAGCCAGTGGAGTCCCAGCGCTCGCGATTTGGCCGCTCCTGTTCGCCGGGTCAATGGCGCCATCTTCTCCGGGAACACCAACGCCCTGGAAGTGTCATCGACGTCCGGGTATTGCTCGGAGTCCCGCCCGTAGGGAAAGACGCCTTCGGCAGTCTGCGTATCATAGAGATGATTGGCGGCAATCAGCGGCTCGCTCGTTTCCCCGGCCTAAGCATGCTCGTCGTGGATAAGACAGGCACCCTCACGGAGGGCAGCGAGCGGATGTTCGCTGTTCTGCTCCGGGAACGGCGGTCTTTCTCACGCGCACTAAAGAGGACGTCCCTCCTTTGATGGTGTGGCACCTCAACCACAGCCGCGCTCTTCACCAACGCTTGTTCGTGCTCACGGTGGACACGGAGCCTGTCCCATGGGTCAACGATGACGGGCGCCTCGCGATGACGGAAATCGCCCCGCAGTTCTGGCGTGCGTCCGCCCGGTACGGATTTATGGAGCGCCCTGATATTCCGGCGCTGCTCGGACAGGCCCATGCGTCTGGCTGTGGCATCGATCCTTCTGACATCACCTATTATGTTGGCCACGAGACCATTCTCTCCCGCGACGACGGCAAAGGACTGCCGAAATGGATTGAGGCGTGCTTTGTCTTGATGCAGCGCAATTCCACCCATTTGAGTGAATACTTCCGGCTGCCCTCGGACTCGCTGGTTGAAATCGGGCGGCAGATTTCCATTTAGTCGTGAGCAGAGAAACCCCCGTTCTCTGAACGGGGTTAGAAAAATGGCTATGCCGGAACGAATCACCGCCCGCCGTTTCTGGATCGGAGCAACCAGTGGGGTATCGCATAGCGGGGGCTTTATTCTGAGAGGCTCGAATGGAATGACGATATTCGGATATCTGACGGCTCAGTCAGCAGAGGGCGTTGCATGGCCTCCTATGGAGGCCCCTGTCCAAAGCCCCGCCCTCTGGGCGGGGATTTTGTGCGCCTGAAAGCGCACTGGAACAGCAGGGTGAAAGTCCCTGACCTGGCCGACACTGTAAGGCCAGTAACCGAAAGTAACTGCATCGGGGCGATACCCCCGGGTGGAGAGCAACTGGAGGTGAACCACCAGTCCGTAACGATGACCGTCCGAATGGGCGGCGAATGTGAACTCGATTCGGTCGGCGGTTCTGGCGAACCTGCAAGATAATGGTGAAGCCCGAACAGAATAGTGCGGCCAGCGCTGAGGGAGTGGAGCGCGTCTGGTCGAGAACCGCAGATGATTGGAGACAGAATGGTGGGAAGTTCTGGTGACGTGAATCAGGGAACCACGGCAGGTGATGACGACAGGGCCTGTCGGGGTCAGAGCATCCGTGGTAGCGAAGAAGCGAGTAATGATCGTGGAGCGAAGGGATGTAGGAAGGCAGTGTCAGGAGGGGAACGCAGGCCATCTCACGAGGGCCGACGTAGTGCCGCAAGGCTGAGCGCGTCGGTGCGGTGGAGAACCGCTTGGCCGAGGTCCTTCTGCTGGCAGTGGGCCGCCCGTAATTGGGTGAGCGGGTCTGCAAGGACAACGCGGCTGGCGTGTTCCCTCCGAACATCTCGGAACACCAGCCTGAGCCAGCCCATCGGTAGCTGCCGACTGGAAAGCCGGATGCGGGTGATCCGCCTGTCCGGTTTGGGAGGGAGGGGGAGCGCATACCGCTCCTCCTATCCTCATTACTGGTGAGCAGAGAACCCTCCTTCTCTGAAGGGAGTTAGAGAAAGGGCTACGCCGGAATGAATCCTGGCACGAAGTTTATGGATCGGAACGATCAGAAGCGTCTTTCGGAAACCGATGGGGCTTTATCACCGACTCAGCAATGCCATCGTGCTCTTTCGGCCGAAACCGGTGGAGCCGCACCGGAGTAACTCGGTTCTAGCATGGGAGGCGAAGAAAGCACGCCGACACGCCAAGCCTTATTTCTTCACATGACCGGAGACCAGCTTGGTCATCTCAAACATACTGATCTGCTTTTTGCCGTTGAACACGGGCATCAAATTTTCGTCGGCATTGATGAGGGTCTTCTTTTTTGCATCCTGCAATCCGTTCTTGCGGATGTAGGCCCAAAGCTTTTTCGTCAACTCGGTCCGAGGAAGGGGTTTGTCACCAACAACTTTGACAAGCGTCTCGTCCGGTGTGACCGGTTTCATGAACGCTGCGTTCGGTGCTCTCTTTGCTTTTTTAGGTGTTTTAGCCATGCCTCCATCTGCCCGGCTGATGAGAGGAAGGCAATCATAATCTTCCAAGTGCAAACGCCGCCCCAGTTGGCTCCGTCCTTGATCACAATTTCGCGACCGCGATAAACAGTCAAGGTTGGGCTACCAGATTTGACAATGGCCAGACCCAAGGGCCGCGGCGGTTCCCGTTGGAGCGTCGCCGAACTTGAAAGGCTCGCAAAGAGGCCCGATTCCGTCCTTGCTACCAGCGGTCGGCGGACCATCCAAGAATTCGTAGCCATGCAGGAGCAGTTTTCCTGCTATCATGTTTTGATGCGTTGGGTGGCATCTTGGTTTGGCTTGGAGACGCTCGGTAGGGTTTCACCCCATAGCGCCCCTGCACTTGCTTCGACTACTTTCCCATGGATAAAGACCAGCTTTAAGAAGTGGCGCGAAAGAATGCAATTCCGTCAGCACATTCCACCTGTTTCTCGCGGTTGCAAGAGCGGCTATCAAAGACACCGATTGAAAAGCCGTGACAGACAGGGGCGTATGAATGACCTGTTCTTCGGCAAAGTTCAGCCTTTCTTGGGGTTCCGAAAACCTCAAGTCGGTTTCGCCCTTTGCCTCTGCGGGAAGGAGATCAATCAAACCGGCAGAATAGAATTCTTGGTTTGGCAGTGGCAGAATTCATGCGTTCATCACCAGCACGAGGTGAACTAGCGCGGACCAATCGGCTCACTTGCCTGAAAAATGAAAAAAGTCATCGATACAAGTGAAATTATCGGAACGGTGGACACACCCGAGGGTGCCTGTGAAGTGTGCGCGACCGCCGACGCTACCTACGACGACGGTGAAGGACGGCTAGTCGTACACTTGGAGTCGTTTCTCCGCACCACGACCCTGCGGGCCAGGGAAAAGCATATCCCAGCAACCTGGCTGCCTACGGCGGAAACCATAACGGAATCGGTTGATCCCAGCGAAACGAGGGAAGCTGCCCGGAATATCTTCCATCGCTGGGTTCGGAAAGTGCGCCAAGCAGCCCCGTCGCTACATAATGCATAATCCGGACCTCTAATATCAACGTGATGCGAACTGCGATGCCGAATGGTACTGCAGATTACGAAAGCCAACGCAGCACGATAATCACGGGGAGTGTCGGCCCATAATTACAACGATGCACCAGAGCATCAGCCGCGAGCTGCCTGTTTGAAGAACGCCTGACAGAAATCTCTCAATGATGAAAACCATGACCAACGTACCAAAAGCCGCCAAGCCTAAAGTTTCCATGAGCGTGCTGGATGCAATCTACTATCGCCGTTCGGTGCGCGACTATATGCCTCGGGCAATCGAGCAGAGCGTCGTTCGCTCGCTGCTCGACGCCGCCGTCCACGCCCCCACCGCCATGCACGAGGAGCCATGGTCATTTGCCGTCATTCAGGATAAAAATCTCCTAAAACGCTTGTCGGACAGCGCCAAAGAAATGGTGCGCAGTGAGGCGCAGGGTGCCGATTCCGAGCACGCAAGACATTCGCTTGATCAGGTCAACAAACCGGATTTTCATGTTTTTTACAACGCTGGCACGCTGATCGTCATCTACGGCAAATTCCAGGGGCCATTTGTCGTGGCGGATTGCTGGCTGGCAGCGGAAAACCTGTTGCTGGCCGCCTGCGCAAAAGGCCTTGGGACCTGCGTTATCGGTTTTGCAGTCTCGGCGCTGAACACGCCGGAGTGGAAGACTGAATTGAAGATACCTATTGAGATGAATGCCATCGCGCCGATCATTGTGGGCGTGCCTGTCGGCGAAACACCTCTCGTTTCTCGCAAACAGCCGGAAATTGTCATTTGGAAATGACGCCGATGGAGGTGCTGTCGCGGCAAAAAAATCCCGTTTATCCCAGGATTGCCGTCTGATCGAGTGGGAGCCGTTATGTGATGGTCACCATTGCCTGCGGCGGGGGGCGGGGTTGAGGTGGCGGGAGCGCAAATTGGATGCGCTTCGGAGAATGTGAATTCTATCCATTAGACGATGGTCAACTGGACACTGCTCTCGATGATGCCTGCGCGGATGGCGTAACGGGTAAGTCCGGCGGTGTCGTGGATGTCGAGCTTCTCCATGAGATGCTCCCGATGCTTCTCGACGGTCTTGAGGCCAATGCCCAGTTCCACCGCCGTTTGCTTGTTGGCGTTGCCTTCGGCCACCAACTGGAGCACTTCCATCTCGCGCGACGTCAACTGGGCGGCCCTCCTCGGGCACACTCCCGCGCGATCGTGTAGCTGATCGCGACTCATGGAGATGGCGGCACTAAAAAACTTGTTTCCCTTCCGGACTTCCCGAATCGCCAGGCAGACATCGTGGGCCGAGGTTTGTTTGAGCAGAAAACCCACGGCACCTGACTCGGTCGCGGTTTTGACATACGCGTCGTCATTGTGTGCGGAAAGAATGAGCACCTTGGTTGCCGGGAAGTCCTTGTGGACCTGGCGGGTGGCTTCCAGACCATTCAGCAGAGGCATCGCGATGTCCATCAACACCACGTCGGGGTGAAGCTTCTTCACCAAAGCAACCGCCTGTCGTCCGTCTTGCGCTTCGCCGACCACTTCCAGGTCGTCTTCCAGTTCGAGCATCTTGCGAAAGCCCTCGCGCACGATCGTATGATCGTCCGCCAGCAAAACAGTTGTTCTCTTCATAGAGTTAAATAGCCTCCTCCTTTGTGGCGTCAGCGCACGAAGCCACTAGGCCTCGTCCAACCATTGCCGCGCCTTGGCGGCCTCGGCATGACCGAAGTGTCGCGTCGTCGCTTTGGCAAACGACTTGCAGAAAGTCGCCATGCCGTGTCGCCACTTCTTATCTCCCACCATTGCCAGCCGCTCGATGTTGGCAGAGTGCTTATGATTGAACTTGATGTCGTCCCAACGCGCACCAGCGTCCCATCCGTGAAAGCCGGTCAGGTGGAACAGCACGCGAAGCTTTGCGTCCTGTCGGACGCGTCGCTCAAATTTAGGCTCAAAACGCTCGTAATCTGCTTTGGCCAGTTTTCCGTTGACGTGAACGGCAAGAATTCTCCCGTCGTGCTGTTCATCGAGTTGAATGGGCATGTTGTACTCCTTTGTTTGGTCTTAAGGTTGGGCACCAGCGTTTTGAGCTTCGCCCCAGCTCCAATTTAAATTCCAAATCTTCCGGCAAATTGAATTTCCCCTCGGAGCGCACTCGTTCCGCAAACACCATCGCGCCAGCAGGACTTCCGCCGTCCGCTATAAAATTCCAAGGATGAAGTGGCAGGGGATCCCCAAGGGGATCCCCTCCCGCTTCGCTTGCAACCGCGCTCGATCAATTCCAGGCAACAGCCAATTCATTATTGACTGACCAAACGCCAGGGGCATTCCAGGCAATGCTTCCCGCTTCGTCTTTTTGATACATTGAAGCAACCGTGCCGGTCAGTGTTGCTCTATGGCCGGAAACCTGCACCCGAATATTATTGTCATAAAAAGCCCAATCTCGTTTGAGTGCATTTTCAATGGCGGCTTTTTCGACGGACTCCATCGATTCTGATTTAATCGAAATATTGTTTGTCACACCTGTTACGCCCATCAGATTCACAATTGCGTCCTTGGCGGCGTCTTTTTGATATTTCCAGCCGAGTTCACCGGTTAAGGTAACCCATCCTGCTTCGACTTTTACTTTGACTCTGTCGCTAGGCACCACCCAACAAGCCTTCAAGGCAGTTAACACTTCGGTGGCAATCTCAGCGTTGGTTTTGGTAAACGAGCTTGGATATTTGACCTCAATTTTTTCAACCAGGGCAGTTACGCCTGCGACGTTTTTTGCCGCATCTTCCGCTTCTGTTTTCTTGGCATAGTTGTCAACGACACCTGTCAGTGAAACAACGCCATCTTTGGCTGTAACACCAATTTCCGCCGCGTTCAATAACGGTTGGTATTTGATGGCATCCTGGACGTCTTGCTGTAATTCCGCATTGCTTTTCATTTTTTATCTTTCAGTTTCTGATGGCAGTTTATTTGCCGTCATAGATAGATGTTGGTCCCCTGGCCATGATTTGCCTATGGGGTGAAACCCTAGGCTGCTGCGGTTCGTCTAGAAACGAACTTGAAGTCGAGAGAGCCGACCGGTTACGCAACCCGTCAAATTATCGGGGAAAGTGATCTCATATTGCGTCCAGATAGTTTGTCAAAGCCATGAGTGGAAAAACTTGAGGATAGACCGGATATTCCACGTATAGAATACCGGGATGCCCGGTGCCTACGACCGAGCCATCACGCCAGGATTGCGACTCGCTTCTGGTTTCGATGAGGTAGTTCACGGCCTTGGAAACGGTCTCGTTTTGGTGAAGCTTCATTTCGCAAAGAAACTCGAGCACCCAGGCGGTTTGGGTCGGAGTGCTGATCCCTCGGCCATTATGGCCGTCATCAAGGTAGGACAGGGTTGATTCGCCAAAGCCGCCATCCGGGTTTTGAAAACTGACTAAAGTCCGGGCGGCCATGCGGAGATAAGGCGACTGAGAAGATTCGCCCGCCCGCAGAAGTCCGGTCCCGGCCTGAGTAGTGCCGTAGAGGGTGTTGATACCCCAGCGGCCTCGCCAAAGGCCCGTTCCGGGGTCCTGAGTTCGACGCAAAAAGCGGACAGCCCTACGGACGGATCTAGAGTGCTCCGCAGTCAATCCATAGGCACCAAGCCCAGCGAGCACATGGCCCGTGTTGTCCGCTGAACTGCCGTCAAATAATTCCACCGAATCTGCGAGGTCCTTGGTGAACAGCTTTACTACCCGGCTCCCAATGTTGTCCTGGTCAAAGGCCCCCCATCCGCCGTCAGAGTTTTGCCGCCGCAAAAGCCAGTGGACTCCCTGCTTTCGCGATTCTGCCGCTCCCATGCGGCGAGTGAATGGCGACATCTTCTTCAGGAAGACCAACGCCCTCGACGTATCATCGACGTCTGGGTCTTGCTCAAAGTCCCGCCCATAGGGAAATCCTCCTTTGGCTGTCTGCGTTTCATAGAGATGCGAAGCCGCCAGCACCAGAGCATCGCTCGTTTCCCCAGTCTGGGCCAGGGCCTGCGCCGCCAGGATGGTATCCCAAACGCCACCGTCCATTAGGCAGCCGCGGTAGTTGCCCTCTCCGTGGTCAAAATACAGTTGATCCGCGAACTCCAGTCCACGCTTGATCGCCCCCGGAAGGGTGGAAAAGCGCACGGGATGCTTCCGATGAAAATGGTCCAGCGCCGCGACGCTGAAAAGAGTTGAAACCGTGTAACCGCCCCAACTTCCGTGCTGCCGCTGCTGCCGTAGGATTTTGCCCACCATGAATCCATCGTACCAGACGGAGGGATTGTTTTCGTCCTGGCTCTTTTGCCAGACAGGCCCGACAAAGAGCTCGTCCAAGTCAAGCTCCGCCCCGAAGGTTCCGCGGATTTTGCGCGAGACGCGATTGTGGCGCAGGTAAGCCATGGGGAGCAGGTGGGGGATGACCCATTGCGAAAACTGCCGGTAATTGAGCGGGAGCGCTTCCAGAAAAACCAGGTAGGGGATTTCGCTGATTTCATCCCAGCCACGCAATCCGAAAAGTGCCAGGAAAGTCTTGGTGAACTGATTCGTGGTATCGATTCCGCCGGCCCCAAGAACGAATTCTCGGGCAGCCCCCAAGGCCGATTGCACGTTGGCGGTCGAAATGGAGGTTCTAAAGAACTTGAGCGCGGCATAGTTAATTACGGTCGCATTGATGTCGCCAGAGGGAATTGCCGGGTCCCGGGCCTGCTTCCATGAACCGTCCGCCAACTGGCTCTCCAGGAGGATCTTTGCCAGCCGGTTCAAATCCAAGCGGGACGAGAATCCCCTGAAACGGAGCCACTCGAGGAATAGCGCATAGAGGGAAATATAATGGGATCCCAAGTGGGCAGGAAAGCTCCAGCATCCTTGTCCGTCTTGTTGCTCTAACAAACCTGCCACTGATTTTCTTACAATGGATTGCACCTTCTGTTTTATTAAACACATAGAGATTTTGAACTGTCTTGGTGGTGTTCTGATGTTCCAGCTGCCGCTATCTGCGCCTACTGATCCCCTCAAACAATAACCGTGGAAAACTTCCCAGCGCTATGGGGTGTTTTCCGGCCAAGGACGCTTGGGAAAGCGGCGACGCATGTCGGTCTCGTCCAACTTGGAAGGCCCTGATCGAACCAAGCCATTTATGTGATTTTTAAACGGGCAAAGACATAACCCTTCATCAAATCCAAGACGAAGACAAAGGCGACGGCGTTGCCAGCACGCTGCTCAATACGTGAGCAGGACCTCTGAGGTGAACACCCCATAGCGGAATAATGGCCCTAGGGTGAGAATCGCATCTGGCATAAATAATTTGCCAACATAAAATTATGAATAAAAGTATCGTTAGTCTTTTTAAATTGTCCGCTTTGTGGGCTACCCTCGGCTTGGTTACCGGTTGTAATACGGACAACTACTATCAAACCTCTTTGCCTCCCAGCAGGAGCAATGCAAGCCAGACAGCCATGCCAATTGCGCCGACGCAAGTGCAAACGCAGCCAAAGGAAACAGCCAGCTCAACTTCGGATGTCAGCAATAGTGTCCTTGCCAGTAACTCCGGCTTGGGCCCCGCCTGGAGCGAGGACAGGACTTCTTTGGATGGAGATAAGGTTTACTTTAATTTTGACAAATCAGCCATCAAATCCAGCGGAAAATCCAAACTTGATGCAGTGGCATTCTTTTTAAGAGGCAATCCGCAAGTCTCGATCCGCATTGAGGGAAATTGTGACGAGCGCGGCACGGAGGAATATAACCGGGAGCTGGGCCAACGCCGCGCCACGGCTTCCCGCGATTACCTAGTGAGCCTGGGAATTGTGCCTGCCCGCATCCAAACACTCAGCAGGGGACGGGATAATCCCGTCGGCGCAGGCACGGCACCCAA
>Ga0182016_10008248_pt1 | contig 10557 bp, 13 predicted proteins | sample 712S2MmetaG_FD_120491 | JGI IMG/M metagenome (GOLD analysis project Ga0182016, IMG submission 120491) | Permafrost microbial communities from Stordalen Mire, Sweden - 712S2M metaG | ecosystem: Environmental > Terrestrial > Soil > Wetlands > Permafrost | place: Sweden: Stordalen | collected...
GCCTGGCTGATGGCGTAAAAGCCCGCCGCCAGGTTGGCCGTGGTGAACAACGAGGGCAGGATGTACATGCCCTTGCGCAGGCGGCGGGCCTCGCTCGTGGGCTGGTCGGCCATCAGCGGCCTCCCGTGGAGAGGATCGCCAGGGTCGAACTGCCGCACAGGACGTGCTCTCCCACCTTGACCTTGACCTCGGCCGTGGCGGGCAGAATCACGTCGCAGCGCGAGCCGAACTTGATGAGTCCGATGCGCTCGCCGCGCGCCACGCGGTCACCCGCCTTGCGGCTGAAGACGATGCGACGGGCCAGCAATCCGGCAATCTGCTTGAAGACCAGGGTGCCACCGTCATCGGCACGCAGGGTGCAGATACTCTGCTCGTTCAGCTCAGCCGAGGCGGGGTTCATCGCGTTCAGGTACTGACCCTTGCGATACTCCACCTTTTCAATCACTCCGGCCGCAGGCGAGCGGTTGACGTGCACGTTGAAGACGTTGAGGAAGATGCTGATGCTGATGCGCGCCTCGCCGTTGACCTCAATGGGGGTCACGCCCGTCACCTTGCCGTCGGCAGGAGAAACCACCGCGCCCGGCGTCTGGGGAATGGCACGCTCCGGATCGCGGAAGAACCAGAGAAAGAAAGCCGCCAGCAACAGCGGCACAATGGCCAACAGCGGCGTGGTCCAGTAACCCAGCAGGACCGCAACCGCCACCAGCGCCAGCGCGTAATAGATTCCGTCGCGTACCATGAGACCTCTTAAGATGAGACCCCTTGATTATAGCGAAGGCCACCCCACCACCGCCGGAGAATGAAGAACGGCGGCCAGCGGCGGATTATGGCTCGTTGAGCAGCTCATCGAGAGTGCGCTCAAAGCTCTGGCGCACCTCGTCAAAGCGCCCGGTGGCCGGCCCGCTGAATCCGGCATGAACCAGGCGGGCGCGGCCGTGACGATCGAGGAAAATCGTCGTGGGGAAGGCCCCGAAGTTCTTCAACTGCGGCAGGGTGCGCTCCACGTCACCTTGATCGGTGGTTCCGGAGAGCAGCAGCGGAAACGTGATGCCGAACTTCTTGCGGTAAATCTCAATCAGCCGCAGGCTGCGCGCGTGGTCGTTGGTGTACTCGTAGCTCAGGCCTACGACCTCCAGCCCGCGTGAGTGATATTTCTCATAAAGAGATTGCAGCAGCGGCGCCTCATCCTGGCAGTTGGGGCACCAGGTGCCGAAGAGGTCGAGCAGCACAACCTTGCCCTGGAAGCGGGGATCTGCCTCGGTGATGACTGCACCGGCGGCGTCCTCGGCGTGGAAGTGGAAGACGGCCTTGGGGTCCTCGGCGTGGGTCAACTGCTCGGCCTCGGCAAAGCCCTCGGGAGCGGCGGTCGGAGCGGCCACAAAGCTCAGCGGATAGCCGGGCGAGACATGGAATGTGCCTTCGATGCGCTCCGGTGAGACGACACGGGCATCCAAGCGCAGCAGGTGGATGCCATCAAAGCGGGAGAGGTGTAGTTCGCCAGAGCGCAAGGTGCCGGAAAGCAGACCGTAGTCTCCGCTGACTGGAGCGATGGTGCCCTCGACGCGATCAGCCTGCACGGTAAAGTGGCCGGGAGCAGTGGGTTCCGACGCAGGCTTGCCGTCCGGGCCGGTGAAGGTGAACTGCCAGTCCGGCGCGAGCTTGGCTTGGCCCATAGGTTCGCCGTGGCGCTGCCGCGTGGCCGTGACGGCGTAATGCGATACCCCGGTGGAACGCTGGCGGCTGTACTCACCCTCCAGCCGCGAGCAGATCCTTACGCCCTGCGTGCAGCGCAAGGTCAGCGTGGCGTCGTACTGATCCAGCCGAAGGACAAACTCGCCGCCATTGCGTTTGACCGAGTTGAAGGCGATGCGGTCACGGCCGTTGCCCAATGACGCTGAGAACCCCTTGGCGTCGCGCTCAAAGTACAGGTTGAAGGGCACACGATAGCTGTCTTCGACGCCCGGGCGGGCGGCCACGATCTCGGCCTCCCAGCCGCCAGTGAAGCTCACGGCCTGCGGCTTTGGTTGTGGCTTTGGCTGTGGCTGTGTCTGGGCCTGCGAGGTCAGGCTGAACGAGGCGATAAGTGTGGCAAGCAGCAGCGCGCGGGGCAGTCTCATGGTCCGTTGATTTCACCACATCTGACCTTTCCTGCAAAGCCGCCCGAAAGCCGAGGCAAGCAGAAAGGTGGAGCGAACTTCCACGCGAAGACTGGAAAAAGCGAATCCCCGGCCACACCCACTCGCCCATTGTGGGCGGCGGTATGACCGGGGAGAAAATCTTGATGTTGGCGGGCCAACGGCGACCGCAGCCTTGCGGCGGCCTGGTCAGCGGCGGCGCAACGGCAATTTCAAAGAGTATCGGCTCTAGGCTATGCCTGGCACGCGCACGCCAAAGCTCTCCATCTCATCCTTGAGGCGGAGTTTCAGCTTTTTCAGCTTCACTTCTTCCACTTTTTCTTCTTCGGAGAGGTATTTCTTACCGGAAAGGTCTTCTAGACGCTGGGAGTAGGCACTATGCTCTGCGGCCAACTTGCGGAAATCCTCGTTGCTGGCCAGCAGTTCTTCGCGTACGGGAGCATTCATTGCAGCACCTCCAAGCCTGAAATCAGGTGCTCATCAAACTAGCACCCGACCCAAAGGGCTGCAAGCGAAATTCATAGCAAATTCATAGGGCGTGGTCGAGCATGTGCACCAGTATCAGTGCATCTTCCGCAGGAGCCTCATAATATCCCGTGCGCCGCGCCAGCAGTTGGAATCCCGACGCCGTGTAGAGCGCCCGCGCCGCCAGGTTCGACTCCCGCACCTCCAGCAGGATGCGGCCGGCATGGGACTCGGTGGCAGCCATCAGCAACTGCCGCAGCAACATACGGCCCACGCCCTGGCGCCGAATGGCTTCAGCCACAGCCATGTTCTCGAGCTCCCACTCCGCGGGTTCTCCGGCCGCGGCCACGCCCGAGGCGGCCACCAGAAAGCCGCATGGGCCTTCGGGCGACTGGGAGATCCAGGCGTGCCGCGCAGGGATTTCCGTATGGAAGATATCGTTCCACTGCACGGGGCTCCAGTGGGCGGCCTGCGACGAGGCCTGGCTGAGCGCCACGAGCGCGGGCAGGTCCTTCAATGCGGCCGTGCGGATGGTGATGGGAGTTCGGCTCATCGGCGCCTACTCTTTGGGCAGGCCGGGCTTGGGGGCTGTCCGGGGGGCGGAGAAGATCTCGGCATCCGAGCGGCGCAGGTAATTGGCATCCAGAGTGGATGGGTCGTCGTGCTCTCCGGCCAGATGGCGGGCAAGGGCGATGCGGGCATAGTCCACCGCGCTGGGGCGCACGACGAGCAGCACCTTGCATTGGGCATCCTGCATTGCCGAGGTCAACGCCTCGGCGAGCTTGGCGTCGTGGGTGACCAGCACGCAATCCGGCGGAAACTCTTCCGCCCGCTGGACGGCCCGGGCAAAATCCTCAAAGGCGGCCAGGCCTTCGCGCTGCATCACCGCGCTCTCGCTTTTGACGACATATTCGCCGAAGAAGACCTCCTTACGCTGCGCGTCCACAACGGGCAGCAGCCGGCCTTCGACCTTGGCGGCCAAGGCCACAGCCTTCAAGACACTGACGGCCACCAGGGGGGTGCCAAAGGCCTGCGCCAACCCCTTTACGGTGGCCACGGCCACGCGCAGCCCGGTAAACGAGCCCGGCCCGCTGGCGACCGCCAGCAGTTCAATGCTTTGGCGCGGCAAGCCATTGCGCTCCAGCATGGAGGCCACCGTGGGCAGCAGTTGTTCGCTGGCGTGACCTCCGGGCAGGCTGGCCAACTCGATGGTGTGCAGCAGGTTGCCCTCGGCGTGCAGTGCATTCTCACCGCGCAGCAGGGCAACGCTGGCGTCGGCGGAGGAGGTGTCAATGGAGAGAATCAGCACTAGCGCTCCCGCCGGGTGAGTTCGCCCACGATCTCGCCAATCAGTGAGTAGGGATCACGCTGGTGGCTGGCCACCTGCTCGGCGTAGCGGCTGACGGCCTCGTCGGTAAACGCTCCGCTGACGATTTGGCGCAGCACCTCGTCGCGCAGCATCTCCCGCAGGCGATTGCGCCAGTTGGCCACGCGGCGCTCGCGGCCGAGCTCGCTGGTCTTCAGGAACTCTTCATACTGGTCAATGGCCGCGGCCAGTTCCAACACGCCCGCGCCTGTGCTGGCAACGGTCTTTACCACCGGAGGAGTCCAGCTATCGTGCCGCTGGCTGAGCGATTGCATGGCCTTGATCTCGCGCTCGACACGGTCGGCGCCATCGCGGTCGGATTTGTTGATGACGAAGATGTCGGCAATCTCCATGATGCCGGCCTTGATGGACTGCACGTCGTCGCCCATGCCGGGGACGAGGATGACGAGCGTGATGTCGGCCAGGCGCACGATGTTGACCTCATCCTGCCCGACGCCAACGGTCTCAATGAGGACAAGGTCGCGGCCGGCGGCATCCATGACGGTGGCCACGTCGGCGGTGGTGCTGCTCAGGCCGCCGAGAGCTCCGCGGGTCGCCATGCTGCGGATGAACGTCCCGTTGTCTCCCGTGTGGGACTGCATGCGGATGCGGTCGCCGAGGATGGCTCCGCCGGTGTAGGGTGAGGTGGGATCAATGGCGATGATGCCGACGGTCTTCTGGCGGCGGCGATACTCTCCGGCCAGGGCGTCCACCAGGGTGCTTTTGCCCGCACCGGGCGAGCCGGTAAGGCCGACGACACGCGCGCGGCCGGAATGCGCGAAGAGAGCCTTCAGAAGTTCATGCGAGTCGGCGGTGCGGTTTTCCACGGCTGTGATGGCACGCGAAAGCGCACGCAGGTTGCCCGCGCGAATCTCCTCCACCCAGCTGGTGATAGTAGTGTTCATAAGGGATGCTGCTCGCAGCCTCTTAGTCTAGCAAATGACAAAGGGGAGGATGTATTGCGAATCAGCACTGCGTTCGTCCGGAGCAGGCTAGCTGTGTGATATCCTACCTGCTAAAGGGATCGTATGGTCAAAACCCAAAAACCAGTGACAGTCACAAAAGTTGTGGATGACAGGGCAATTGTCCGTTGCACAGCCGGACAGGCCATATTGCGAGAGGAGGTATGGCAGGATTCCAAAGGCAATTTGGTGAAATACAATCTGGCGTTGATCAATCATATGCTCTACTCCGGCGACAACGGACGGGTTTTAGGTTACGACAACGCTCACGGCAGCCATCATCGCCATTATTGCGGCACGAAGACATCTATTCGATTTACTGATTACACAAAGCTATTGAAGCGTTTTTTGCAAGAAGTTGAAAAGTTGAAAAAGGACGGAAGGCTATGAAGATGTTACAGGTGCACACTGACGGACTGAATGGCTTCACAAAGAGGGCCCTGGCCCGTGCGCGCAAGATCGATGCCGGCAAAAAAATCGAGCGTTCCATCTCCATAACCTTCGATGACCCAGTTGCCATGGTGGAACTACTGACAGCGCAAAGGGTAAGACTCATCCATCAGGTTCGCCTGCGCCCGGCGTCTATCACGGAATTGGCAAATACGTTACAGCGTGATGCTTCTGCCGTGCGAAAAGATGTAACCCTGCTTGAAAAGGCAGGCGTCATTCTGACGGAGAAACGTATACACCCTGGTCATGGGCAAATCCGCTTTGTCACACCAGTGGCACAAATGGTTCTGTTGACCACAGCTATTTAATACTCACGCAGCTACTTCTCCAGCAACTGGCGGGCGATGACCAGCCGCTGGATTTCGCTTGTCCCCTCGCCGATGGTGCAGAGCTTCACGTCGCGGTAGAACTTCTCCGCCGGGTAGTCCTTGATGAAGCCGTAGCCGCCGTGGATTTGCAGCGCCTCGTTGGCCACGCGCACGGCCACCTCGCTGGTGTAGAGCTTGGCCATTGAGCTTTCGAGGGTCGTCTTGCGATGGTTGTCCTTGAGCCAGGCGGCGCGCATGGTCAGCAGGCGTGCGGCATCAATTTCCGTGGCCATGTCGGCCAGCTTCCACTGCGTGCCCTGGAAGTCGCTGATGGCGTGGCCGAACTGCTTGCGCTGCTGGCTGTACTTGAGCGCGCAGTGGTAGGCCCCGGTGGCCATGCCCAGCCCAAGCGCGGCAATCGAGATGCGCCCGCCATCGAGCACGCGCATGGCATCCACAAAGCCCTCGCCCAATTTACCCAGCAGATTTTCCGCGGGAATCTCGCAGTCTTCGAAGATCAACTCGGAGGTATCACTGGCGCGCAGGCCGAGCTTGTTTTCTTTTTTTCCGGCGCGGAAACCCGGCGTGCCTTTTTCTACGAGGAAAGCCGAAAGCCCCCGCGTGCCGCTGGACTTATCCGTCACGGCCACCACGACCACCACGTCGGCATAGCTGCCCGTGGTGATAAACGTTTTGGTGCCGTTCAACAGCCAGCGGTCGCCCTTCCGAATGGCGGAGCAGCGCGCTCCACCAGCATCCGATCCGCTGCCGGGCTCGGTGAGCGCCCAGGCGCCAAAATGCTCTCCGCGGGCCAGCTTGGGCAGGTAGCGGAGCTTCTGCTCCTCCGTGCCGGCAAGGTATATGTGATTGCTGCACAAAGACGTATGGGCGGCCACGATGATGCCCACCGAGCCATCCACGCGCGAAAGCTCCTCGATGGCCAGTACGTATTCGATGTATCCCAGCCCAGCGCCGCCCAGCTCTTCGGGAAAGATGCAGCCCATCAGCCCCATGCGGCCCAGCTCGCGCAATACCGCCTCCGGAAAGCATGCCGCCTCGTCCCACTCCATCACATGAGGCGCAATCTCTCGGGCGGCAAAGTCGCGCACCGTGGCCTGCAGTTGCAGTTGCTCGTCAGTCAGTTGGAAGTCCACACGCACTCCATTTCGATCGGAATTTGGGGGATCGAGACCCTCCGCCCCACGCGGATAGGTCTATAAGGAAAACTGATGCTTATATCACGCGAAGGCATGGCGGGGGAAGTTAGAAATGCGAAGATTGGAAGCCGGTTTCTAGCGTGGAAGAGAATTTTGCCTCCCGCTGGCCAAGGTCGAGTATCATCCGTGCGGTATGGCTATCCTCATGGATTCACTCGACCACCTGGTTCTGACCGTTGCCAATATTGACATCACCGTGGACTTTTACACCGAGGTCCTGGGCCTGGAGCTGGTCGTCGAGGGCGGGCGCAAGGCGCTGGCGTTTGGCGAGCAGATGATCAAACTGCACCAGCGCGGGCACGAGTTTACGCCCAAGGCCGCGCACCCCACCTGCGGCTCCGGCGATATCTGCTTCATCACCTCCACGCCGTTGGAAGAGGTCATCCGCCACCTGGCCGAGCAGAAGGTTCGCATCGAAGAGGGTCCGGTGGAGCGCCGCGGCGCGATGGGAAAGATGCGCTCCATCTACGTGCGCGACCCCGACCACAACCTGGTGGAGATCGCCAACTACTGATTGCTGATGCGCGCTTGACGGACGGCGGTTAAGCCTCGGCTTCGGCTACAAGACCGGCGAAGAGTTGGGCGATTCCCTGCTCCAGCTGCGGCTTGATTGCGCTGCCGAAGAACATGATGGGCGCGCCGCTGAACTCCTGAATGGTACGCAACTCGGTGGCCGCCGGGGCCTCGTCCCAGTGCAACTCATAGTGCTGCTCGGCGGTGACTCCCGAGCCTTCGCCGCGCAGTTGCAGCCTTGCGGCCGGCTCGACAGACACAACTTCGGTCATCAACTGGATGGGAACCGGCTTGCGCAAACCCAGAACGAAGCGCGCACCGGGCGTCCACGGTTCGCCGCTCAGCCAGCGCGCCTCACTCAGCGTGGCTGGGTCGAAGTGCGGCCAACGCTCCAGCTGCGTGAAGACCTGCCAGAGCCTCTCCGGACGGCAGCGCGCGGTGATGGCGTACTCAATCTTCAGCGACATGCAAATCTCCTCTTCTCAACGCTTGGTTGGCGTGGGGCTGTCGCAAAACTTCAAGCAAAAACTCAGGCGCGGCATATGGCAGCTAGCTTCTCCACTGCCTGACGGCACTGCGCGGAGGTCACGTTCAGGTGCGTAACAAAGCGCACCAGCTGCGGGTTGACCGTGCCGAGGAGCACGCCCGCGGCCTTGAGACTGGTGGCGATCTCCGACGAGGTTTTGCCCGTTGCGCTGACGTCGCAGATGACGACGTTGGTCTGCACCGTGGCGAGGTCGATGGTGATGCCTTTGATCGCGGCGACGCCTTCGGCCAAAAGCTTTGCGTTGGCGTGGTCCTCATGCAGGCGCTTCGGACCCTCTTCAAGAGCGATCAGCCCGGCGGCGGCCAACACTCCGGCCTGGCGCATGCCTCCGCCCAGAGCCTTGCGCACGCTGCGCGCTTCGGCGATGAACTCCTTGCCGCCGACCAAGAGCGATCCGACGGGCGCGCCCAGACCCTTGGACAGACAGAACATCACGGAGTCGCAGCCTTTCGTCAGTTCGGCGACCGGGCGGCCAAGAAACGCGGCGGCGTTGAAGATGCGCGCGCCATCCAGGTGTACGGGAATCTTGCGCTCGTGGGCCTTGGCGCAGATGTCGTGCATCGTAGCTTCGGGCGTGACGGTGCCACCAGCCATGTTGTGCGTGTTCTCCAGCTCGATGAGGCCGGTTGGCGCGACGTAATAAATCGGCGGCGCAATCTTGGGGGCGATCAGATCCCAGCTCAGGATGCCCTGCGGCGCCGCGATGGGACGCACCATGCAGCCGCTGAACCAGGCGAGCATGGCCATCTCCCAGTTGGCGATGTGGCCGCGCTCTTCGCACAGAATCTCCTGCCCGGGGCGGGTGTGCAGCTTGATGGCGATTTGGTTGCCCATGGTGCCACTGGGAACGAAGATGGCGGCCTCGCGGCCAAAGACCTCGGCGGCACGGGCCTCCAGGCGGTTGATCGTCGGGTCCTCGCCATAGACGTCGTCGCCCACCTCGGCCGAAGCCATGGCGCGGCGCATCTGTTCGCTGGGCTGGGTTACGGTATCGCTGCGGAGATCAATGATTGCGGTGCTCATAAAAATGTAGCTCCTTGGATTGGACTACGGCGCGGGGCTGGAAATTCTAGTGTAAATCGAAGTTCGGCTCGTCGCTCAGAAACTCGGCGAAGACATCATTGGAGAAGAGGCGGCCTTCGGCGGTCAGCCGCAGAAAACCATCTTCGATCTCCACAAGTCCGCGCTCCACAAGGGCCGTGATGCGCTCTTTGTACACGTCAACGGCATGGATGCCGAACTCTTCTTTGATGGCCAACAACTCAAGCCCCTCCACCGTGCGCAGGCCGAGGAAGTAGGTCTCCTCGATGGCCTGGCGCTCGCCGACCACGGTGCGCTCGGCGGCCGTGTTGGCGAGCAAGGACTCGATGGTCTCCGGCCAGGCGAGGCGAATGGCGCGGTGCGGTTCGCCTTGTGCGGGCGCGGGCAGCATGGAGTGAGCGTCCACGCCAAATCCCATGTAGGGCAACCGATTCCAGTAGCGCAGGTTGTGGCGCGACTGGTGCCCGGCGCGGGCGAAGTTGCTGATCTCGTATTGCGCCAGCCCGGCCGCGTTGAACCGGAGGCAGGCCTCGCGGTAGAACTCGACGGTCAGCGCCTCATCCGGTACATGATGCGCGTGGTAGCGCGTGCCTCCGGCGATGAGCTCGCGGCCGAGACGGCTGTCGTCATCCACCTCCAGCATGTAGACGCTGGCGTGCGGCACGCCGAGGGCGATGACCTCATCGAGCGAGCGGCTCCAGCTTTCGGCAGACTGATGCGGCAGGCCGGCGATGAGGTCCACGCTGATCTCCGTTATGCCCGCCGCGCGCAGGCGGGCGATGTCATCGAGCGTGGTGGCCCGGGTATGCAGGCGGCCCACGGCGCGCGTCTCTTCGTCCACAAAGCTCTGCACGCCCAGGCTGACGCGGTTGACCCCGGTGCGGACGAGCACATCCAAAATCTCCGGCGAAAGCGTGCCCGGCGCGACTTCGACCGTGACCTCGGCCTTGGGCTGGATGCGAAAGCTGCGCGCGGCGGCCTTGAAGAGCCGCTCAAGCTGATCGGGGGCGAGGACGCTGGGGGTTCCGCCACCCAGGTAGATGGAATCAAGCGCCGGATCGAAGTCCGCGCCGCTGGCCTGCACCCAGCTTTCGGCGGCGGCCATCGCGTGCTCCAGGTGCGCCACGTAGCCGTCAAATTGCTGGCGGGAGAAGACTCCGCTGGCAAAATTACAGAAAGAGCACTTGGAGCGGCAGAAGGGCACGCTCAGGTACAAGGCGGAATGGGCAGGGGCGGGCATCACAATGGGAATCCCAGTGTACGCCGCGCCGGGAGGGGATTTTTGCCCCGCGAAGGGAAAGCTGCACCCCGCGGGGGCTCCGCTCCATCTAAACTAGTGGATAGACGTAGACGCAAATGACTCCTGCTTAAAAGAGAGCAATGGCCGCAGAAGAAGAAGTACTGGCAAAACCAAAAGATGCGCAGATGGCCCGTCGCCTGATGGGCTACCTGCGCCCCTACTCCCTGCAGGTGCTGATGGCCTTTGTGGCCATCATCCTGAAGGCGTTGGCGGATGTGCTCGGTCCGTTTTTGACCATGCTGGCCATTGATCA
>Ga0182016_10008253_pt1 | contig 10555 bp, 14 predicted proteins | sample 712S2MmetaG_FD_120491 | JGI IMG/M metagenome (GOLD analysis project Ga0182016, IMG submission 120491) | Permafrost microbial communities from Stordalen Mire, Sweden - 712S2M metaG | ecosystem: Environmental > Terrestrial > Soil > Wetlands > Permafrost | place: Sweden: Stordalen | collected...
AACGTGATTCCGATCCGGACGTTTTACCGTTCCGCTTCCCGTCGGAATCCGTATTCACATCGCCCCGGAATCGTTATTCACTATTTCCCGGAACGCTTATTCACATCGACCGGATTCCACAAGCGTCTTGATATTGAGTGGGAACTCTATGCCCTGCAGGTCGAACAGTTCCGTGTAATCCAGGTCGATCGCGGTGACACTCGGGTCTAGTGTTGGCAGTCGAGCAAGCGAGGTTAGCTTGCTCGGCACGCCCTTTAAGGAAATAAGCCGACAACCTCGCACATCCAGTTCGTCTAATGCCTCGCAGGCGAATAGCGGCTCCAAAGAATCGAGGTTGCAGCAATCCTGCAAGATGACACGCCGCAACTGCTTTGCGTCTGCGACCACATCGATCCTATGGATGGCGCACTGATCAAGAACAAGCGACCGAAGCGACGAAGCCGCGGCGGCAAGGCCGTCGATCCTTATGAGCATGGTGTTTCCCCCCAGATCGACCGACTGTAGCCGAGGCGATCCCCCGAGCGCACGGACGTCGCGTAGGTCAAGGGCACGAATCGATAACTGCTCGAGTGCTGGTGCCGCAAGGCCAGCTAGAGAAATGAGGCTGGCACCGGTGGTCCCACGGTCGGGCGCGATGCACAAAATACGCAGCGCCGGTAGTGATCCAAACGTCCTGAGGTCCTCGCTTCTGACACCATCACTCAGCTTGAGTTGCAGTTCTTCAAGCCTGTCAAACCCTTTGAGCAGTGGAATTCCAGCCACTGTCATCGAGACTGTCCGGACAATCGTCCTGAGCGCTGCCGCGCGAGTTCCACGCGGTGCGACTGACAGCAGCCCCAGCAGCGCCACATTAATAGAAGGCTGAGTGCGGCTGGAAATCGAGAACTGCGGTCCGGGAACGAGTTCCCCCGATTCTCCAACACCAACGCCTTCCACAAGGTCGTCAATCTCCCCCGGAAGGTGACAGGCAAGGTCGATGCCCTGCTGCACAGACTGCAAGTCGCCTGAAGAAGTAAGCGTCAGAGGAAACCATCTATTCCAAGAACGAATTTGGTGATGAAGTAGGGGAGTGAATGACGGACAGGTAGGCAGAATCGGCAGGAGGTCAAGTTGGTCGCGGAAGCCGGACAGTGGGCCGCTATTGCCGGGCAGCCCACGCCGCAGGGGTCAGGGCCGCAAGGCGCTGGATGGAAACATCGGCAATACCCGGCAGGACGGCGGCCAGGTAGTCACGGATCGGAATCTTCATGCGGCGGCAAGTTTCCACGATCGACAGAATCGCCGCCACCTTCGGCCCCGCCTTCTGGCTGCCTACATGGATCCAGTTCTTCCGGCCCAATGCCACCGGACGCATCGAGTTCTCCGCCAGGTTGTTACTCAACTCCAATTCCGGATGCTCCAGGAAGCGCGTGAGCTTCTTCCACTGCAACAGTGTGTAGCTCGCCGCCTTCCCCAACGTACTCGAAGGCAAGCAAGCGTCGCGGGCGGCCTCGACTTCCCCGCGGATTATCTCCAACAATGGCTGTGCCCTCTCCAGGCGCAGCACCTGGCGTGCGGCCCGGTCGAGTTTCTCCTCGCGAGCCATCGCGTCGATTCCGAACAGCTCATCGATCAGTTTTACGATGCGCGTGGCGACCGCATCGTCGGGGTTGAGCTTGACCGCATCGAAGAACTTCCTCCGCGAGTGCGACCAACATCCGGCATGCACCACCTTTGGCCCGCCCACGCGATCATAAGCGGCGTAGCCGTCGGTTTGCAGAATTCCTTCGAACTGTCCCAAGAAATCATTCGGCCCTTCGCGCCCGCGCCCCAGGCAGAAGTCGAACACCACTTCGCCTCCCGGCCGGCTGTATTGCCACAGATACGCCTGATGATTCTGTCCCCGCCCATCGTGTAACTGTACATCTACCGGAGTTTCATCCGCCTGAATATAAGTTCCACTGAGTAACTCGCGGCGCATCACACCGACGAGAGGAATTAGTAACTCGCCCACCCGCATCACCCACCCATCCAGCGTCGCCCGTCCGATTTCGACGCCCGCCTCTCGTTCGAGGATCGCGCTCTGGCGGTACAGCGGCAGGTGATCGCTATATTTGGCCACTACCGTGTCGATCACCACACGGTCGCTCACCAGACTCTTTTCGATGATCCGCTCCGGTACCGGGGCCGCGGCCACGCCGCCTTCCTCGCAATGCTTGCAAGCACGCTTTTCGCGCTTGGTGACCATCACGAAGTACTGCGCCGGCTTCACGTCCAGTTGTTCGCTGACATCGTAGCCGATCACCGCCTTGGCTTGTCCGCAGGCCTTGCAGGTACACTGTTCGGGCGTGCAAGCGATCACTCGCTCCACGCGCGCCAACCGCGCGGGCAGTTCCTGCCGGCCAGGATGCTTGCGTCTCTTTTGGTGCTTCTCCGGCGTCGCTGTCAGAGGCTTACGTTCGCTCTCGGCCTGGACTTCGGCGTTGCTCACTCCGGGCTCCAGATCCAGCAACTGGAGTTGTGCATCGCTGAGTGTCTCGCTGCCGGGTCCGTACTTCCGGATCCGCTCCAGGCGCAGCCGCTCTTCCAACACCTGGATCTTCAGCTTGGCCAGGCAAGTTCCTTCTGTAACTCGACGATCTGCTCGGCTTCGGACAGCGGAATGGAAGAGGGACTCGCCACGTCAGGTAATAACTAAGATAACCCGGCGTGCGATCACTTACAAGCACTTATGCGGATATTTGTGCACTTATAGCTGGAGTCATGTCGCGCCGGTACCATTGTCGGCGCCGAGTGTCAGCCAGGTCGATGCCCCCCAGCAACAACGCGAGTTCCTCCTGGCTCAGCACGACCTTCGTTTCCTCGCCCGTGCTCTCCGGCCAGCGGAAGCGTCCCTTCTCCAGGCGCTTGGCACACACCCATAGGCCACTGCCATCCCAGAACAGCAGCTTCAGACGATTGCGTTGCGCGTTGGCAAACAGAAAGACGTGCCCGCTCAGCGGATCGCATCGCAAACGATCCCGCGCTATTCCGTACAGTCCCTCGAAGCCTTTGCGCATGTCCGTGGCCCCGGCTGCCAGGTAGATTCGCGTTGCTCCTCCCCAGCCGAACATGTCAGACCTCCTCCAGCACGTGTACCAACTGCTCCAGCGTACCCGCATCGAACCCGCGCCCGACTTCGATTCGCCGCCCGCCTCGCAGTACCACAGCCAACGCGCGGCCCGTTGACGCGAAGGGATCCGGCGCCCGGCCGGATACCTCCACGGCCAGCAACGTGTTGCTGCCAGCGGGCGCTTGCCGCTTCCCCTGTGTCCGGTACCGGGCGAGAGTGCTCAACGCCAGCCCCCGCTCACGGCAGAATTCGTTCCGGTTCAACCCGCTCGATTCATACTCCGCAACCAACTGCTCGACCTCTTGCCGGCTGCGCCGGCGCCGCACTTCACACACCTGTTGTTCATTCATGCCCCTACTTCATCACGAAGTTCATCACTCGAACAGATGGTTTCCTCTGACGCTTACCCTGAAGAGAGGAGCGTCCAAAGACGGGCGGCTTCGTCAGTGAGCGACTTGGTCCTCAGCAGCGATGGAGGCAAGCACGCCTCGGACAGAGCGCGACGCAGCACTTCTTCGGTGATGATCAGGACGGCCGCACGCATGTCCAGGTTGGCGAGTTGTCTGTTTGGCGCCACGATGACGTTGGCCTGATCATGCCTGTCGACCACCAGCCCGCCTGCCTTGGTGATCCACTGTTCCTGCAACTCGCACGGCATCGCCCAGGTTGTTCCAACGAGGTGAACGCGGAGCCCCGTGAATGGCTTGCCCCGTGGATCCGGTCTACCGCTCAGCCTCCAATCGTTAGCAAAGTTGGCGCCAAACTCCAAGACATTGTCCTCGCGGAGCCAGCGCTCATTGAGTATTCCTTCGTCGAGTTCCAGGTTGGACCCACGATGAACTATAGCCATTCCTTTTCCGGCGCACACCGCAATCGCGCGCCTCAGGTCGTCTTCGGTGTCGATCATGTCGAGCAGAGCCTTCATAACGCGATTCTCTCTTAACGGTAGTGGCTGTGAATGCGGGTTTGTGTTCGTGCCATTGCCATCTCTTTACTCTCGATTGCTCGTGGGCCAACCCGGCGGCTCGCTCGAAAATGTTGGTCATCAACACAAGCTCCGGGACCTCGGCGAGCAGCGCCGGTATTCAGGTAACGCCTTGTCGCGGTGGAGCAACTGACCTTTTCCGGGGTTGTTGATGCCAGACCAACGCACCTGCGCAGGTCAACACCGTACTCACGCACAGCGTACTGCCCGTAAACCGCAGCCAGCGCGAGTTCGTCGAAAGACAACAAACCTCCAGACCGCAGCGGTCCGGCCGCGGAGCTTTCCTGCAATTGCTAGTGAATCTCTTGAACCACCTCCCGTTGTGCATGCTGCCCCACACCAAACCACCTCCGACGCATTGTATATGTCCGGCAGCCGCTATCGAAAGACGTCCGATTCAGATTCCTTCCAGCAAGGCTCTCTCTAGAAAACCTCCGACAGATCCAGGTCGCGTTCGTCGTTAAGAAACTGGTGCAGTCTCCCCGAAGGGATCTCGCGCCAAGAAATGCTCGCCCGTTCCAAGAGCTGTTGAACGGCAGGGTCAATATTTGTGGTCACCACGACCAGTCGGGTTCTCCCGTTCTCCCGAGAAAGGAGGTCCCGTTCTAGGCCCTTGATCCGTTCGACGTCGCGCTCGGTGACTGGCTCCCATTGGCAAGCAACTGCGAGTTCGACGCCTTGGCTGTCGGCAAATATTAATATGCTCCTCCCGCAAGGCCCGACAGCGCGATTGCTCAAGAGGCGTAGACCATTTTCGATCAGCTGTGGGTACTTGACGAGTACGGCGACGAACCCGCGCCGGCTCGCACGCTTTCGCGCCAGACGCTCTTGGCGTTGGCTTTCCCATCCTCCCTCCACTTCTCCAAAACTCACCGAGATCCCCCATTTCGGGGAGAGAAACGCCAAGAGATCCTCATTAAAGCTCGGTGATGTATAGAAGACCGGTTGCGTCTCACAATCGAGACGTCTCTTGGCGGCTGTTCTCAAGTCTGGATTTCCCTCCTCAGTCGAGCAACACCAGCGCGTCCACAGGCGACCCTGGACGTAATCGAGAAGTTCACTGATGTCGTCGGCAATGGCCTGCCCTGCAAAACCGCTTACTCCGATACGATCCTCGTGCCAGCCACCGCCAAAGGAGGGCGTGAAGCTGACGAAACCGACCCCAATCTGCTCCCCAACATGAAAGTAGAAGTCGCCATATGCGCCGCCGCCACAGTAGCCGACACAGGTGCCGTACAGGTCAAAGAACGGCTCAGAACGGCGCCGGATTCGGCAATACGCCAACGCTAGTCGGACTCCTCGGCCCTCAGGGTCATACTGGATAGCTATTTTGACTCTTGGCTTCACCGTCATTTGAGAACCTCTATTTGGACTACCTCCGAATACCGGCAAATTAAGGAAGAGAAAGTTAGCCCGGGCGGCAAGCCCCTCTCGATCCTATTTCAAGTAACCCCTTATCGAAGTCGCCCGGTTAATCTGGCCCCGATCCGTCGATCCGGGGGCAATGCAGCTTCGTAGGTCAATCGTCTTCTCACGAGCAGAGTACGCAGTCACCTCGCTTAACGAATCATCATCCTCGTCTTCATCCGATGTACACTTCCACAAACGGCAAGCTTCACACCAAACATCAGTGTGATCGAGGTGCTGTTTCCGGTTGTGCCTGCTCCAGCAGGAAAACATCCCACAACCGCAATGAAAATACCCCTTCGCATGGCAAAACGGACAGCCATCGTAGAGCCTGCCGATATCGATTTTAGCGTTCAGGGTGAGTGCCTCGAAGGATATGGCCGCATCCGCGGACATTTCACCGTCGAAACCGCTGGCCGGCGCAGCATGGGCGTCCGGTTGCGATAACAACTTCTTGCCACACTCCCTACAGAAATTCCAGGCGGGCTCCAACTTATGTCCACACCCGCTACAGAAATTCCAAGATTTGTGGGTGGGTGTCGCAGGGTGTACAGGCACACCGCTCACCGAAGGCGCGGCGGCAATCGCGACCGCTCGAACGAGTTCGAGCACCACGCGCCCTGGCCGCCGAACAACCATCACGAACGCTTTACCAGTCTGTCCGCAAACCGCTGGCAATGCCAGTTCGTCAGTCTCTAACCTCAGTCTCATGTTCATGTACGGCCTCCTCACTGCTACCTGACCGCGTAAACAATTGCTGCCAAGACCAGAAACGTCAAGATGGCCCCAGCGGCGAGCAACGCTCGAACCAAGAGGCTTGCCAAACCAATCTTCAGGAAAGTAGTGGCAAGTCCTACAATGGTGAACTGGTCGCCGGGTCGGAACGCAATCAAGCATCGCACCGGCGTTTGGAAGCTACCAGTTCTTCGCGTGTGAGCTTGTCTGGCCATGCCTGGTCTCAGCTGTACTGAACACGAGTGGTTCCGCCGACAGTGCTTCGCACGGTAGTCCTCGTCTTGCCTCCGCTAAATGTGGTTTTTCGGACGGAGCGGTTGCCGGTTCTGGTGATGGTGGAAATACTGGTTACGCGACCTTTTCTGTTTTTACGCACAATCGTTCTTGACATCTTCTTTCTCCAATTAAGTTTGCGCTAGCCATTCTGGCTTTTCATGTCTACCATTCAGGAATTCCCGGTTGGATTATTCACGTACCACGTCCTTTCGCCCGGAATGGCAGTCGCAGCGAGTCGCCGGGGCTGATTTCCTCGATCGACATGTCCACGGCCTTCCCTACGGGGTACCAGCCTAGAGCGATTCTAAGCCGGTAGGTAGCTCATAGCGTGAGCCACATGGAGGATTCCTATGTGGAAGGTACCTGATACCGGTTTGCGGCGGCTCGAAGTTGTTCTTCCACGCGGCGGCGAAGGCCTTCAGGCGCAAGGACCTCGACGTTTGCGCCGTAGCGGAGGATGTCCATCGTCAGTTCGTAATCCGCGGAGTAGGGCACGGACAGCACCAGATGGCCGGTCGGCTCGATGTGCTGAGTCTGCTTAACATGCCATATCTCACGGGAGACCCAAGGCGTCACGTGAGGTTCGAATCGCAGTACCGCCGTGTTCCGGGGAGCACCGGTGAAAATCCCATAGCCACTGCCAAGGTTCGCGTCGAGCTCTTCATCGGGGATTTCGTCCGCCGGGGTATCGCTGATTTTGGCATCCCGGATCATGTCCAAGGCGAAGCTGCGAAGGTCATTACGCAGATGGCACCAGGAATCCAGGTACCAGTTCGCCCGATAGTAGACCAGACGTTGTGGGGAAACCTCACGAACGGTTTCTTCATTATGAAAACGACCGAAGTACGTCAAATGCAAACGCCGCCGGGACAACGTCGCCATGCTCACCAGCTGGAAACACTTGGGGTCGACCGGACGGGATGCCATGTGCAGGATGCGAATTCGGCGCCGAATCTGGTCGGGCTCAAAGTACCTGGTGCCGAGTAGCAGTTGCAGTCGTTGCCGGAGAGGTGCGAGATCCACTTCGAGCAGGCCGGGTTGGAGTTGGATGAGAAGGTCCTGCATGAGCAGCAGCGCATGGATCTCAGTTGCACTGTACATTGGACCCGGGATGCTCCCCTGCCCACCCCCGCCACTGGAGCGGAGGTCTTCGCAGTGGTATCCGCCTCGTTCCCGGCTCCACTCGATGTTGACCTGAAAGCGGCTTCGCAGGAATTCCAGATCGCGCTTGAAGGTCGCAAGCGACACCTCCAACTCCCCCAGGAATTCCTCCCGCGGGATGACCTTCTTGACCTGCAACATCTGCTGAATCCGCAGTACCCGTTCCGTTTGGCTCATCGAAGCGGACATTATAGCCCGCTGCCCCATACTGTTGCGCTGCCCCGATTGCCACTCCACTTTCGTCGGGTTCGGGCGGGCATCCAGGCAGCGGACACGCTGGCGCAATCCGTCAGAACGGAAGCCTCGTAGAACAGATGAGCCAGGGTCGTCCGCGCGGCGCCTGAAATCGGCATTGTGATCCGGGAGTCCAACATCCGATAATCGGGGCATGGAGTCGCAAGCGGGCAGAAACCCGATGCCTGGCAAACCGGCCGCTGATCGTCGCATCAACATTTACATTGACGGCTACAACTTTTACGTCCCGTTGAGCACAATGGACGAGAAGCGCTACGAGCTTTGCTGGTGCGATTTCCTGGCTTTAGGAACTGCAATCGCCAGAAGACTGGCCGCGGAGCACCCTCACGATTTTGGTGGGTGCCGCTTGGGTTCGGTCAAATACTATACGGCGACGATCCCATACAACATGCCGAAGGATACCGGAGGGATTGAGCGGAAGCATTTCTGGCTGGATGCGTTGCACTATCACAGCCATGGTCTGGTGGAGATCATTCATGGCACCTTTCGGCCACGCAAACACCGCTTCTACATCGAGCGCGCCGAACTGGACAACCTGGCCCGTTGTGGTGTCCCGATTCATTGGGACCTTCTTGCCGCCGGCGCATCCACGTTTCATCCGGATTTGAAGATCCACGAGGAGAAGCAGACGGACGTGATGCTGGCATGTTCGCTTGTGACCGATGCCGCGCTAGGTCGTGCCGGGGCGACGCACCAGACCGTGGTACAAGAGGCGCCGCACCATCGTACGAATTCGCGGCCGACACCGTCGCCGTGCCACGCCGCCGTAGTCGTCAGCGCCGATATTGATTTCTTGCCGGCGGCGGAAATGGCAGCAGGCGTCTTTCAGTGCCCCGTCGCGACCGCGTTCATCTTTCCGCACGTGGGATACAAGTTGAGCGACCTATCGTCTCGGCCCATCTCCAACCTGTTCACGCTCGAAGTCGATGAGAACCAACTTCGGAGCTCAATGCTACCGCGTGAAGTTGTGCTCCCCGATGGCCGGAAGATCGACTTTCAGAAGGTGAAGAGCTCGCATTTCGGCCGGGTGAGGGCGCTGGGGGGCTAAGCACGCCCGGGTTGGCAGTCGGGCTACGCCGGCGCGAAGACCCGCTCGGCTTCGGCCAACAGCGCCGCTATTCGGCCATCGTCGCGTAACCCTGTCCTTCCGGATAGACCATCCCGCCACCGTGCCGGCAAACGCACAGTGCCGTGAAGAGCGCCTACGGCAGCGCCGACAATGGCCGCCACCGTATCGTTGTCCCAGGTGTCGTTTACCGCGCGGACGATTGCCTCTTCCGAGTTTTCCGCATGCACGACGGATGAGGCGGCGCATCCATTCGTAGCAGCCCCCAAAGCAGGTAGACGAAGGCGAGGCACGAGGCGATCGACGCCGAGTCGTTGTGGGTCAACATCCCGCAAAGCGCCGCATCGGCCCAGAGGCCGGGACTTGGGCAGCGAAGGTGCGGGATGAGAATCGGCGCAATACGCATCAGCGCACCGTTGCCGGCCGAGCGCAATCCGCAGTCGCGCCAGTCCCTGCCGCCTTTGCGGTGCGCGAGTGCATGCTTCACGGTGCCGCCGATGCCGAAGATCTCGCGAGACAGGAAGGCATCGATAACATTCCCCGGTACGAAGGCCCCGTCCGCGATCAGTTGCTCCAAGGTCCAGAAGGCCAACTGGCTGTCGTCCGAAGGGTACCTTCCACGCGTTTTCGCCCTTCTTCAGCTGACCGATCACCCAGGGTGGAAGTGTCAGGCCCTGAACAGGTCGGCGGTTGCGGCAGTGATCGGGAACGGCAGCGCTGAGAGCCTTGAGGCAAATGGTCCCGACCCCGCTGTCTCCTTTGCGAAGGTCCGTAGGCCATGAAAACTACCCACCCAATTGCCCACCCACGAGTGTACTTTTGGTACTTAGAATGAAGTTTCTTGCAAAAATATTTGCTTTGTACTCAAGGAGATAGCGAAGGCCGCAGCTTCGGGATCAGGATGTCGGTAGTTGCGTGAGTGGACGTTACTCGGGCTCAACCGCGTCAACCAGCCCTCTTCTCTTCAAGAACTTTGTCGGAGGCAGGCACGCTCCCCCCACTGTCCCACCTCACCTTGTGTGTAATGGGCCGCGATCTTCCCCACCGCCGTTGTCACATTCGCGCCCGGCCAAACCAGGCTGTTTTCCCCTTCTAAGTAGAGGCTCCAAAGCGGACCGGAGGAGTCAAGGGCGCGCCGATAGGCGCGGCGAAGCGGACCCTTGACGCCGAGGACCGCTTTGAGAGGATCGAGAAGGGGGGAGACAAGCGCGACAGAGCCAGGGCCGGAATCTGGTTCGGTCGCCGGTAAAGATCGAGGTCCGTTACAGCGTCAGCCTGCAGGCAACACCGCCGCGCAAGCGATGGAGGAGCAACGGCGAAAGCGCCACGAACTGGAGGCTCATGCGTTGGGATTGGCTCCGCGGAATGAAACCTCGGAGGTCGTCACGCCCACTGAGCCGGCCTCAGTTCGGAAGTTGCTCGACCGATACCTGGACCAGATCAAGACTCTGAAAAAGCCCAACACACACAGGAAATACGACGCCGTCCTGACCAGATTCGCCAAGGTCTTCGATCGACGAACTCTGGTTTCGATCTCGACAGAAGAGCTGAACGACTACGTCGTGGAATTGATGAAGTC
>Ga0182016_10008256_pt1 | contig 10553 bp, 11 predicted proteins | sample 712S2MmetaG_FD_120491 | JGI IMG/M metagenome (GOLD analysis project Ga0182016, IMG submission 120491) | Permafrost microbial communities from Stordalen Mire, Sweden - 712S2M metaG | ecosystem: Environmental > Terrestrial > Soil > Wetlands > Permafrost | place: Sweden: Stordalen | collected...
AAGCAGGCCCAATTGCCACAACGGACCGCGAAACGGCACTCCGAATGCTATCTTGGCAAATCCCAGGAAGAACGCAACTTCAATCGTTTGCATGGTCAGCCGCGAGATCAGAAACGAAGCTAGATACTGCCACTTGGGCATAGGCGAAGCGACCAGCCGCTTCAGAAGTTTTTTCTGCCGCGCCTCGACGATCGCGAACCCCAGCCCCCACATGGCCGACCCCATGAGATTCAGACCCAGCAGTCCGGGAACAACAAAGTCGATATACCGAGCGCCGGTCTCATGGATGAGCTGATCGGATGCGTGAAAGAGGTCGCGACGGCCACCGGCCGATTCGAGGTCGCGATCAACCAGGAGCCGGGCATTGCGGGCGTCTGGGTTGGTGTCGTCAAATTCGTAGACTACGTTTCTTTCCGTGTACCCAAGCACGAGCAGCACGATTTTGCCCGTGGCCAGTTCGTGCGTCCCTTCCGCCTCACTCATCGTCGCCGCCGTCAGCCCCTTGTCCGCCGCCAAAGCCTGCGTCAACTCCACCGTCGTCGCTCCCACCGGCAACACATCGGCGGGCCGATTGCGAAACGCAATTCCCAATCCCACCGCAAGCAAGATGGGGAATACAAATATCCAGAAGATCGCCTCCGGTTCACGGAGAAACAACCGGAACCGTACCATCGTCAATTGATAAAGGCTGCTCAACTCCAGGCTATTCATCGCGCAAATTCCTTCCTGTCAGCCGCACAAACACATCTTCCAACGTTGCGGAGTGCGTGCGAAACTCGCTCAAGTGCAGCCCCTGGTCCTTGAGCGCCGCAAAAATGCGCGGCACCGCCAAGTGCAACTCACTCACCGAGAGTTGGTGCAAGCCTGCATCCACCCGATGCGATTGCACTCCATCAATCGCCAGCAGCGGCGCTGTATCCACTGCGCCGTGCGCATGCGCGTCCACACCGCTTACAGCGAACTCTACAATGTCCTCGCCACCCACCGTGCCAATCAGCTGTTGCGGGGTCCCAAGCGCTATTACCTTCCCATGATCCATAATTGCCACGCGGTCGCACAGCCGCTGAGCTTCGTCCATATAATGCGTCGTCAAAATAATTGTCCGCCCGGCCTGCTTCAGTTCATCCACCAGGTCCCACAAGTGCCGGCGCGCCTGCGGATCGAGCCCCGTGGTTGGCTCGTCCAGGAAGAGCAATTCCGGATCGCCTACCAGCGCCGTGGCCATAGCCAACCGCTGCTTCTGCCCACCCGACAATCCTCCCACGCGCGAATTCCGCTTCTCTTCCAATTGCGCCGTCTTGATCGATTCATCCACAGGAATTCCGCGCTTGAAGAAGCTACGAAACATGCGCAGCGTCTCTTCCACCGTCAGCTTCTCCGGAAACTGCGTCTCCTGCAGCTGTATCCCAATCCGCTGCCTCAACTCGTCGGCTCCACTTCGCCAATTCAATCCGAGCACTTCCACTGATCCTTCGTCCGACGCCGTCAACCCCTCGCAAATCTCAATGGTTGTAGTCTTCCCCGCTCCGTTTGGGCCAAGCAGACCGAAGCACTCGCCCCGCGCCACTTCCAGGTCCAGCCCATCCACCGCCTGCACGTCTGCGAATGCCTTCCTCACCCCGCGCAGCAGCAGCGACGGACCGCTCCCTTGCGCCGCCGGCCGGGTTCCCGCCTCTGCCAAACCCACTCCCTCACTCATCTGCTCTGCCTCCAACTCTCTGGTCCCAAAAGTCTTCGCCTCAGATTACCGCATTTTGGTTAAACACCCTGTTACATCCTGCGCCCATTTTGGATTCGCCATTTTTCTCCAGAACAAGGAAAGGCAGGTCCGCTCATCTTCCCCGTCTGCCGACTTGCAGGTAAACTGGAACTATGGCGGATATTCAGCGCAGAAAAACACCCACGGTCAAGATTGGCAACGTTCGCGTCGGCTGGGAAGTCCCGGTCGTCGTGCAGTCTATGACCAATACCGACACAGCCGACATTTCCGGCACCATCGAACAGGTCGCTGCTTTGGCAATGGCCGGTTCTGAGATCGTCCGTGTCACCGTCAACAACGAAGACGCCGCCGCAGCCGTTCCCCACATCGTTGAAGGCCTCGACAAGCGCGGCATCCGTGTTCCCATCGTCGGCGATTTCCATTACAACGGCCATCTGCTGTTGAAGAAGTTTCCCGCCGCCGCCCGCTCGCTGGCCAAGTACAGAATCAATCCCGGCAACGCTTCCATCGGCAAGAAGGATAACGACAACTTCCAGGTCATGGTCGAAGTCGCCGTCGAAAACCAGAAGCCTGTCCGCATCGGCGTCAACTGGGGCTCACTGGATCAAGCTCTTCTCACGCGGATGATGGACGCGAATTCGAAACTCGCCAATCCGCTGCCGGCCCGCGAAGTAATGATGGAAGCCATGGTCGTCAGCGCCCTCGAATCCGCCAAAGCCGCCGAGCACTACGGCCTCCGTCCCGACCAGATCATCCTCTCCGCCAAAGTGAGCGGCGTCCGCGACCTCATCGACGTCTACACCAATCTCGCCGCACGCTGTAACTACGCTTTGCACCTCGGACTGACTGAAGCAGGCATGGGCGCTAAAGGCTTGATCGCCTCCACCGCCGGCCTGGCCCCGCTGCTGCTCGCAGGCATCGGAGACACAATCCGCGTCTCGCTCACGCCCAAGCCTAACGGCGATCGCACCGAAGAAGTGCAAGCCGCGCAGCAGATCCTGCAATCGCTTTCCATTCGCAGTTTCATGCCGCAAGTTACAAGCTGCCCAGGATGCGGGCGAACCACCAGTACTTACTTCCAGGAGTTAGCGGAACAGATACAGAGTTATCTCCGCACCTCGATGCCCGAGTGGCGCAAGAAGTATCCCGGCGTCGAAGAGTTGAAGTTAGCCGTGATGGGCTGCGTAGTCAACGGCCCTGGCGAATCGAAGCACGCTAACTTAGGCATAAGTCTTCCCGGCACATTCGAGGAACCGAAAGCTCCCGTCTACATTGACGGAAAGCTATCTACCACGCTGCGTGGCGATACGATTGTGGCGGACTTCAAGGGAATATTGGATAAGTATGTAGAGAGCCACTACGGGCAGAACGCGAAGAGCGAGGAGCTAGTCGGCGTACGATAGGTTTTCCTTCTCGTGGTTAGTACTACAGTTGTAGTTTGCAGATTCTGGAGGGAGCAGGACGCTTTAGCGCCCTGAAATGCCGCAAAATCCGTACGCCTTTAGGCGCGGGCCTTGGCAATTTGTCACCCTCAGAAATAAATACAACTGTAGTATTATGTTGGCGTAAAATGGTTAGTCATGGAGACCGCACCATGGATAGCTATCGCAATTGCCACTTCGAATAGCCAATTCGCGGGTGCCCCAGGTCTCGCTTCTGATACCTCGGATTGATCCGCCCGCTGTAACTCAAGTCGCAATTGGCCGCAGAAACGGGTTCTCAATCCGCACTCCCTCCACCACCTGCCCATGCTGCATATCTTCGCTCAATAACACCGAGCACCTCGCATCGATAGCCGCAGCCAAAATCAGCCCATCCCAAATCGAAAATCCGTATCTCCCACTTACTTCCAACGCACGCAGGTGAATATCGACGCTCAAGGGTCGCGGATTCGGGCATAGGATCAGAATTTTGGCGATAGCCGATTGAATCTGGTTCCAGTCAAAGCCAAGCTTCGCACGCGCTACAGAAGCAAACTCGTTCAGCGCCTGAACACCGACCACACCACCGTCAAGCAACAAAGCTCTTGCGATATCGCTCCGATAGTCTCCCGTCGTGTGGGCATAGACCAAAACATTGGTGTCAAAGAACCGGTCTTTTCTCACTGAGCGGCCTGATTGTCCTTGCTCGATTCCAACTCCGCTAGCGCAATTGCTTTTCCCAGCACGCTGTTATCAAAACGGTCGTAAAGCTCTTCACGATTAAACTTGTATCCCTCAGGAAGCGGCATCGCGAGCTTGCGGATCGCCTCAATAGCGTCTTGCCTGCGGCGATTGCGCGTCACCTCAAATGAGTTTGCCCCGGTTATCTTAAGCTCGAGTTCTTCATTCGGCGAGATCCCGAGCTTTTCCACCACGTCCGCAGGAATTCGGATTGCCAAACTATTTCCCCATTTCGCAGCTTTCATAAGACCTCTAGATATACAATGTAATTGTATATCTAATTCCCAAGGATATCAAAATTCACTTTACCCTTCTAAAGTCAAACGTAGCCAGGTTCATCTGCCCCTCGGTCAGAATATGCACCGTCAGCACCGCCTTCCCCTTTGGCAGCTTCAACCTTGCGATTCCCGGCGCGATGTTCCAGTGGTGCCACTGCCGCCAGTCCAGCACATCGGCGGCGTCAAACGTGCTCACAATCGGCAGCGGGCCGCCCGCAGGCTTCCCGTTTACGTCGATCGAAATCATCCCGCCGCGGTTCGAGGTATACAGCAAGTTCGCCGAGTATTCCCCTGCCTGAGCCACGTTGACCGTGATGTTGAACCACTCGCCGGGGACTGTCCAGCCTACGTAGAGCAAGTTTGCAGGCGGAACAACCTTGTCCAACGGGTTGTCGTCGATCTTCGGGTCCTGCCCCATCTTGGTGTACGAAGTGTCAACGCCCTCATTCATGCGGAACTCGTTCAGATAGGTTCCATTGGCAGGATTCAACCCACCGCTGCCGTTGTTCTTGGAATCCGAATCGTGATAGGCCACGCCCTCGCCGCCCAGGTCGTAGTACGCGCACATCACCTTGCCGGGAATCGCCTGGGCGCCACCCGCATATCGGCTATCCTGATACGGTCTTCCCTTGTAATGCGCCAGAAAATCCGCCTGCAACGCACAAAGTGTAGCGGCGCCAAGCAGAGCGGCCGACATGGCCAAAAACAAGGAAAAGCGGCGGACGATATCGTGCATCGGATTGAGCCTCAGAAATCTGGGTTGAAAAGCCAAGGTTAAATGTACAGCCAATTCTCTCAGGCGGTCCAAACGATTCTCCATTCACTTACTGACGGCTGGCTGATCCGCCGCTAAGACAGTGACCGCATAGGTATCTCCGTGCGGCGTACGTCACACAGCCTTGGCCGAATCCGGGCGTATACTTTCTCAAGATTGCGGGGTGCGTTGTGGGCTCTGAATTGGGTTCCGATACAGATTCGCAGCCAGGAGAACAGTAATGCACAAGTTTCTTTTCACGTCATTTTTAGCTTTGGTTGTTGCTGTCCCTGCGCTGGCCAAGCCAAGCGATGTCTACCCGGTCCCCTGCAACGATCTTTGGTCGGCGGTGAAGGACACGCTGAACAACCCAGGCAATTACGGAGTCTTGTCGATGAACGATCTTGCGCTGAAGGCATCTTTCACCGTCGTCGGCAACCTGGCTCCGTACACTGACAAGATCTCATTGTCGGCGAATGGCGGCGGTTGCGCGATGCAGTCGACTTTTCTTGAACTCGGCAACGACAATTCGGACTGGCGTCAATTTCACCATCGCCTCCAGAAGTCACTCGCAAAGCTGCAGGCGAGCAAGCCCAAACCAGCGACCTTAGAGAAAGGTCAGATGTAATCGGCGTTCCGCAATCTCCCGGAGAGCCTCTTCATGCGCCTGCAGCAGACGTTCGCATTCCTGATTCTTGCCGCTTCCTTGTCGGCCTTCGCAGCCGCGCCAAAGCCCTGCGTTCCCGCTGACGAGGCCTCAAAGCTGATCAACAAGGATGTCTGCATTTCAGCGCACGTTTACGACGTAGTCCAACTTCCCGACGGCACTCGCTACCTCGACGTCTGCACACCCCAAACCCCGGACGACGCCTGCCGCTTTACCATCCTCAGCCTGTGGGAAGACCATGATGAAGTAGGCGAACTCCGCAAGTACCGCGACATGGACATAGAGGTCCGCGGCATTGTTCAGCCCATGCACGGGCGCGCTGGAATGCTCCTTAGCCATGCGCGCCAGTTCTACGGCGGTCCGCCCAAATTCAAGCCCAACCCGAAGCTGGCTCGCGGCTTCTCCGCAGGTCAGTCTCGCCCGCCCGTCAACGACCCCAATCTCCGCTCCCAAGGCGCAGGCCGCGCCTTCATGAATACCCGCGACCAGGAATCCCGGCCACAAAAATAATCATCACCACGCACGCCACTTGATCATCCCGCTCTTCAGCTCGCTGAGCGGATAAAACGTTCCGCGCCATGAGACGCCGCCGCGCTTCAGCGTAAGAATCGTGGAGCGCAGAAAAGCCCAGCACAGCAGCGCAAGCGCCGGCGCATAGGCAAGAGCCAGAACCGGCGAGGCGGCATTGACCTTGCGGTTAGCGCAATAGCCGATAACGAGGCCGATGTACATCGCAGCCGTTGCGCCAACTCCGAGCCAGCCGCAAAAGAGCGCGGCAAACGGCAATACGATTTGGAGACCCATCACCGTCAGCGCCACCAAAACTTGAGGTGGCTGGAACCGAAAGGCTGCGAATCCGTTCTTCTCGAGATTCGCCACCATGCCGAATGCGCCTTCAAACCAGCGAATTGAAGCCTGGCCCGGGCCAAGAGCTACGCATGAGTGGAATCCGTGGCGCTTGACGAGCCATCCGATGGACATATCTTCGACAACCTCGAGCCGGACCTTCTCTATCCCGCCAATTGCCTGGAGTGCCGAGGCGCGGACCATGTTGAATCCCCCCACGCCGAGAAAGTCGCGGGCCTTCGGATCTTCGACCTTCCACAGCCGCATCGACCAATGCGTAATAACCTGGAAAACAGCCACCATTGCGCTTTCTCTCCAGTTTGAGCGGATCAGCGTGGGCAGCAGAACAAGGTGGTCGGCGCGGCGCGCCTCAGCAAGGCGTAAGGCGCGGGAAAGGCACTCCGGCGCAAAGTGCACGTCGGCGTCGGTGAGCAGAATCCACGGAGCCGCCCCGCGGGCGACCCCCAGGCTCACGGCATGGGGCTTGCCAAGCCAAGCTGGCGGCAACGCGCGGTTGCGGATGATCTCGAGTGTATGCGGCGAGCCTGAGCATCGAGCGGCAGCCGACTCCATCCGCGTGCCTGTCTCATCTGTCGAGCGATCGTCGACCGCGATGATTTGCAGGCGGATTTCTCGCTGTGCGAGCAGCGATGCGAGGGAACTTTCGATCGCCTGCTCCTCATTGCAGGCCGGAACGATGACCGTCAGATGCGGTTCACTACCGGCCGAAAGTGGCGGCAGGACGGAAAAATCGACTTGGTTCAGATCGGGAAGCCCGCGTATGCCAAAGAACGCGCGGGTGGCTTTGTAGAGCCAGGTAAGCGCCAGGCAAAAGGTTAGCACCAGAATGATCGTGGAAAGCGGATGAGCGTGAGCCATGAGTCGAATCTCGTGAAGTTAGTGCGATGGGCGCCCCGCAGCCACACTGTCGTCCAGCGGCGGCGCAAACCGCGACCCAAACCACAAAATCGTGCCTGATATCACCAGAAAAATCAGCGTCGCACCCAAGCCGATGCGCAAGTTCGTTCTGTCGCTGATCGCCCCGATAATCTGTGGCGACCATGTGTCGCCGAAGAAATGAATGCAGAAAAGATTCAACGAAATCGCTGCCGCCCGCACTGGAGCCGACACCGAGTTCACAATCGCCGTATTCAGAGGTCCGGTGTTCATGAACAGGAAAAACTCCGCCAAGAACAGCGACGGCACTGCCCAAGCCTTCGGTCCAAAGAAGAGCAGAATCCCAAACGGCAGCGTCAGCGCCACGCTCCAGAATGAAAGCAGGTAAAGCGCGCGGTGATTGGTTTTCAGCCATCGCTGAGCTACCCATCCGCCGACAATCGTCCCTGCAATTCCGTCTACAACTGTAATTGCACTCACAACGAGGCTCGCCTTCCCCATTGACATTCCCGCGGATCGCCTTAGAAACTCTGGAACCCAGGACGAAATGCCGCCCATTGCAAACGTAAGCGTCGCCAGCCCGAAGGTCCCCGTTAAGAACGCGCCGTTAGTAAAAAGCCCAAGAAACGTCGCGCGATTCGCCGTCGTCTTCACATGGTCGCTTGCACCGCGTACGGGTTCAGCCCCGATCCACCCATAGAGCGCCGCAATCACCAGCCCTGGAATCGCACAGATAAGAAACGGCATTCTCCAGCCCCAAATCGTTCCCATCTCGCCGCCTGCCAAATAGCCCAGTGCCGCGCCAACCGGAATTGCCAGGTAGAAAATGGACAGTATCCGGTTCCGATCCCGCTCCGGATAGAAATCCGCCAGCACCGCCGGCGCAAAAATTCCAAACGTCGCCTCGCCTACGCCTACCAGCGCATGGCGAAAATAGAGTGTCCAGTAACTGTGCACCCAGGCTGTTCCCAGCGTGGCAACGCTCCAAAGCACAGCTCCCGCGATAATCAGCGGCTTGCGCCGGAAGCGATCGCCCAGCCAACCCGTCGCCGGCGCGGCAAACATGTAGAAGAAGAAAAGCGCCGTGGTCAACGCGCCCATCTGCTGGTCGGTAGCGTGAAACTCCCGCTGGATCAGCGAAACCTCGCCGGGCAGAATATAGCGGTCGATGTAATTGAGCAGGTTGAGGCCAATCAGCAACACCAGCGTCGCCACCGCCGGGTTCCAAGCCATCCGCTTTGACAGGGTTGAATTCGGCAAGCGCCCTCAGTCTCGTGCAATCCTGGACCGAGTGTACACAACCCCCCGATCTATGCTTCAACCGTTCGGATCATGACGCGGGTCGAGGCCACCGTGCCTCCACGGTCGTCCCGATCCCGCCCCGGGGCCGAAAGACGCCCTTCACTTCGGCCCAGATCGGGTCCGTCGCCTTCACCACGTCCTCAAGCACCTGGTTCACGATGTTTTCCTGGAAGATCCCCAGGTTGCGATAGCTGAACAAGTACTCCTTGAGCGACTTCAGTTCCAGGCACTTCTCGCGTGGCATATACCGGATGGTCAGCACGCCAAAATCCGGCAACCCGGTCTTGGGACAGACCGAGGTCAGTTCCGGATCGTCGATCAGAATCTCGTAGCCGGGAAACTGGTTCTGCCATGTCTCAATCGCCGGAAAGGCAAAGTCCAGCCCCGCCTTGGCGTGTTCGTCGGTGTAGCGTTGTTCGAGAGCCATGCCTTGATTGTACCCAGTGCCAACACCCGCTGGCCAGTTCTCCGCCTCTTCATCCGCACCCGCTAAACCGCAATTTCTTGATTCCTTGGAACAGTTTGTGAGTCCTATATACTGGACCAGGTTGATTGAATGGAAGAGAAAAAGCAATCGGGCCGGCTCTGGCTTTGGCTGGGCGCGGCGGTTCTAGTGGTCATTGTGTTCTTCGTTGCGCGCTCCTTTACGCGCGAGCGTCTCCCGGTGCGCGAAGCGCGCGTAAGCCGCCAGCAGTTAGTGAACCAGATCAGCACCAACGGACGAGTCGAGCCTTATCCCGACTACCCGATCTACAGCCCCGTGTCTTCGACGGTCAAAGCCATCTATGTGCAGCAGGGTGACACCGTTCCAGCCGGCAAGCTGCTGCTTGAGTTGGACGACACGCAAGTCCGAGCCCGTGTGGCCACTGCCGAGAGCGGTGTGAAGGCAGCCCAGGCAGCTCTTGATGCGGCGACTCATAACGGAAGCCTGCAGGAACGGCAGACTTCGACAGCCGAAATAGCCCGCGACCGCATGGACCGCGATCAGGCCCGCCACGATCTCGATGCTCTAGTGCGGCTCAAGTCCACCGGCGCAGCGTCCGCCAGTGAGGTTGCCGCCGCGCAGCAGCGCCTCAACTCCGCCGAAGCCGCGCTCCACGCCGCCGAGGAGAGCGGGCACAATCACTATGCGCCGTCTGACGTGGCTCGCGCCCAGTCCGCGCTGGCGGATGCCGAAGCCGGCCTGGCAGCCGCACTGGACATTGAAGCCAAGACCGCACCGCGCGCCCCGGCAGCAGGAACCGTCTACAGCCTGGAGGTGAAGCAGTCGGAGTTTGCCGAAGAAGGCAAGCGGCTGCTTCAGTTGGCCGACATGCACAAACTGCGTATCCGCGCCTATTTCGACGAACCCGAGATCGGCCAGCTTGCCGTGGGCCAGATCGTCCAGATCAAGTGGGACGGCGACCCCAAGCCAGGGCATGTGTGGATGGGCAAGGTGGTTCGCACGCCTACTACGGTTGTTATGTACACCACGCGAACGGTCGGCGAGGCGCTGATCGACATTGACGACGGCGATGGGGGCCTTTTGCCGGATACAAACGTGACCGTCACAGTCACCACGGCAAGCCAGGCCAACGTGCTGACAGTTCCCCACGACGCGCTGCGAGTGGAAGACGGTAAACCGTTCGTCTTCAAAGTGGTAGGTGACGAGCTGGTACGAACCCCGGTGATTGTCGGGACCTCAAATCTCACACTCACACCCATCGTCTCCGGGCTGCAGGAGGGCGACGTTGTGGCCACCGGAACAACCAACGGACTGTCCCTTCAGGATGGCGTCCCGATCAAGGAAATGCATTGAGCCCGCTGCCTTTTGTGGGAAAAAGCCTGGCTACCGCCCTGCTGGCGGGAACGATTGCCTGTGCCGCAGCTCAGGCCGCGCCTGACTCGCTCACCCAGGTTAATGCGGCCTTGCAGGCGGGCGAGGCAG
>Ga0182016_10008257_pt1 | contig 10553 bp, 7 predicted proteins | sample 712S2MmetaG_FD_120491 | JGI IMG/M metagenome (GOLD analysis project Ga0182016, IMG submission 120491) | Permafrost microbial communities from Stordalen Mire, Sweden - 712S2M metaG | ecosystem: Environmental > Terrestrial > Soil > Wetlands > Permafrost | place: Sweden: Stordalen | collected...
CGGGTCGCGTCTTTCGAAATTTTGCGATACAAACCGATGCCTGGGACGTCTGGACCTGCGACTTCAAAATCAGTTCCGTCGAGTTCAACCTGAAGTACTTTCCGTCCTCGATACGGACCTTCCTGAATACCGCATTGCCCAGCCTTCCGATACCGGATTCCTACTTCGACCTGATCTCGGCTTGCTCGGTGTTTACTCATATTGACGAGGGCGAGACAAGCTGGCTCCTTGAATTACGGCGCACTCTCAAAGTGGGTGGAATCGCTTGCATATCGATCCACAGCAAAGAGACCTGGGAGCGCAAGGAGGGCGAGTTGCAGGACTATGTCGCCGAGTTCAGGCCTGACATTGCGGATGAGCCTGTCCTTCCCGAGGGCAAGACCGTGGTAACCTTCCGTCACGACGACCCATATCGCTGCCAGACCTTCCACAGCGATGAATACATCTCCCGAAACTGGGGACGATTCTTCGAGATATGCGAAATCCGTCCGCTGGTGCTGGGCATTCAGGCGATGGTCGTTTGCCGGCGCGTGGATTGAAAAACAGGAAAACTACAACGGTAGTTCCTGAAGATTTTTCGCCGCTGCCCGGTTTTCTGGATAAATCCCTTTGAGTTTTTCCCAGCGGCGCTGTGCCTCCGGCCAGTCTTCCTGACGCTGAGCTACCCATGCATAGTTCTCGAGAAGCTCTTCATCGTCCGGATGGAACTCCAATCCCTTGAGGACCAGGCTATCCGCCTCGGCAAATCGGCCAAGTTCGCACAATGCAACCGATTCCAGCGAAAAGCCGATCCTGTATTCAGGGAACCTGTCGCGAAACAACTCCCAGCGATTTACGGCTTCTCGCCAATCATGCCGGTGATGTGCGACAAGCGCATAATTGCTGAATACTTCAGCGAACGGAAATTTCTCCATCGCCGGTAGTAGCACCTCGTCCGCCTCGTAAAATCGGCCGAGCTCGATCAGCGCATACGAACCATGCGCGAATCCTTCCGAGGAATTCGGAAAGCGTTCTCGGTAAACTTCCCAGAGACGCGCGGCTTCCAACCACTCTCCGCCATGATGCGCCGCCCATGCTTTGTCCCAGATACTTTCGGCATCGCCCTCAATCGCGGCCTGGGCGGCAATATTCACGGGTAACGGCACGCGGCCGCTGAGAAATCGTTGCCGCAGCTTTTCGAATTCCAGCCGGAGTTCGCCCACTCTCCAGAGATCTACTTCCTCGATTTCATTTTGCATGTGAAAGGTGAAGTAGTCTCTGAGGTCTCTCTCTGCCGTTTCGTAATAACGGCGGACATCGATGTTTTTGAGTTGCGCCAAACCGCGATCGCGAAGAAATGCCACGAAACGATCGAGATCGAAAAGCGAGACGCCATATTCAAATTGCGGAAACTTCTTGGCCTTGTTGACGATGATCGTTCCAAGGAAAAATGTATCTTGAAACGACTCGTATTCTTTTGAACGCGGTCCTAGGATTTTCGCAAATCCATCGCGGCCTTCCATGCGCCTCACGATGAGGAACGTGCGATTGAGCATTTCCGTGCCGAGAAGCTCCGTCCCATGACAGGCGGAGCCTTCTTCGAAGAGCAGCACACTGGCTTTTCGATACGTATCCAACTGGACGGACAAGGGAGCTTCTTCCGGATAGAAGATGAGGAATCCTTCTTCGCTGAGGAGCTCCTCTACATAGCTCGCTCCCAGGATCCGGCCCCCATGCGGCATCCTGGACTTGGAAACATACACTTTAGGATGCAGACTCTCGCTCCCATGGAGCTGATCGAGCCGGGGCGCGGAATAATCCCGAAGCGCGTCAAGATACCAATGCGTCTGTACCCCACCCAAGTTACTCGCTTGCTCGCATACCGACAAACTCTCAACGACCGAGTTTTCGTTAATTATGTGTACCGAAGCAGGATCTACATCGAGGAATTCCAGCGCCTCACGGTAAGTTGCGCACAGCGTCTCGAAACCAGGTCCGCTCTCGTCGTCGAAGGTCGTCACAATTAAATACTTGTTCACTTCCGGAAAGAACAACTTCGACGGCAGGATTCGATGGATCATTTCGGCCATGATATGCCCGAAATGAGGGTATTTCGGCCCAATGTATGCCCACTTACCCTCAACAAATCTTTGGAAAGACGCATCCTCGTCGAAGGTGTCGCAGGCATGATCGCCCCTCTTGTGCCGGAATTGAGCGAATGCCGGATCGCGCAATACAGGGCCTCCATGAAAAGCGACCCCGAATGGATGCTTGTAGGCCTCCACGCGGATGTTTTCAAAGACCCGGTGGGCCGGGGGAGGAGAAGTCAATACGCTTTCCATGCTGCCATGCCCTCGGTCGGCTCCAGAATTGGGGAAGTTCTGCCAGGTATCTCAGCAAAAATGGTGACTCACAGTTTCGGCATGGTTCCGAGTATAACCTACGCCGTATAGGGCTTTGCGCGGGAGAACACATCGCGAAGCGGGCTGCTTTGTGGCTTCGCTACCAACAGGCTTCCCCCGAAAAGGACAAAATGCGTTCGCATAATGCATCGATGTTGACTGTGAACCGGCGATGCACCGGTTTTGTATCCTCGGGGTCGGGTCTCCCAATAAAAATCCCGTACTCCAGCTTCAACGACGCATACATTCCGGTGTAGCTGTAGATCCAGTGATGCTCGGACTGGATGTCAATCACTTTGGTTCCGGGATGGCAGAACATCACGTTAAACAGGCCGGAACCGGAAGGGCCAACGATCATGGAAGCCGAAGAGAAAGCCATTATTTGGTCCTGCACGGTCATCGTCTCCGGCTCGATGGTTTCAAATCCCATCCCCTCCAACCTCGTGATAAGTTCTTCTTCGTTGAGCATCGTCCTGGTTGCGCCTCTTCCACTCCTGTTCAGTCCCAGGCGCGAGACGTAGACCTTGCGGCCGGTGCGCGGAGAGCCGTGGGAAGCACGCAACTCCGCAAAAAACTCGAAACTTCCCGGATCGAGGTAGGCGTGCGGATTACGCATGCAAAGCACAATCGCGCGGTCAATCCGCGTGACGACATCCATCTCGTGGAAGATGATCCGTTCGGCAGGGAGACCGGAGTAGTTCAGCAGATCCATGAACGGTTTTTGTTGGGCATAGACGATGCAAGGAAGGTGAGTCAGCCCCAACTCCCGAATGGTTTTGACTTTGGGAGCGATGCGAAAAAGAAACGACCCGTAACTCAGTGGCTCATCGGAGCACAAGACCAGGGCGCTGCCTTCGATATGGCGATGCGCACGGTCGCCTGCATCGAAATGAAACGCCTCCTTCGCTCCCGTCGGGCTGAGCCCGGTCTTTTCATTCGCGAACGGATCCGGATTGGAGATTCGTGCCAGTTGACGTTCAAACACCTCAGGTTCGGCATAGCCCTCGTCCGTAAAAAACTGCCTCTCGGGCGTCAGGATAGTTCGGTAGCCCACCAGAAGCGCATCGTGCACAACTGCGGTGAAGACCGGCGGATAATAGTAAATCCCGGGTCCAATTCCGTCCGCAAATAGCCCAACCTCATCGGGGTCGTCGACAAACGCCGCCCCGTATCGCTGGAAGATGCGGTGGGGCTGGTCTCCCTCAAAGTAAATGCCGTCACTTGCGCCTGAAGTTATCGAAGATCGATCGATGCGCGGCAGATCGACAGGATTTACTGCCTGATAAACGTCTGTGTCAGAAGCGGGTGAAACATCGATGCCATCGACTGTCATGCTTCTCCCTTCACAGACTCTCGAGCCATCGCTCTTCCGCGAGTTACTTCGACCCTTATCATACCTTCCGGCGCATCGTGCAGGTCTTAGACTGGAGCTACTCGTCACCGAGCCAGCGCGTACGTGAGGGACAGGGAAAGCGCGGTCAGTACCACGATGATCGGCACCGCCCAAAGTCCCAGCACCACCAACTGCCCAATGCGCACTTCTTCCCCATCTCGCCGCGCCAGCGCGAGGACCAGCATGGTTGCCAGCGACCCGAAGGGCGTAATCATGGGGCCCGCGTTGGAACCGATGAGCGCGGCCAGCACCGTGCCCGTATGGGCGTGTGCGCCTAAGAGGACACTGCGGGCAATTAGCGCGGCGGGAAGATTGTTGACGATGTTCGAGGCAAAGGCCGTGGCGCCCGCTGCGGCGAGAAGCATCTGCGGCGATCCAGGGCTCATCTCCGCAAGCTTCCGGGAAGAGGCGCCGACGATGCCCAGATTTTCAAGCCCCTGCACGGCAATGAAAAGCCCGATGACGAATGGGAATAAGTCCCATGCTATTTCGCGCACGAATCGAATTTGTACGCGCCCATTCGCCATGCCGGCAAGCAGCAGCACAGCGCTGGCCGCCAAGGCAAACACGTAGGGTTCAAGCCCAAGCAGCGGAGCCAGAAAGTAACCAATGAGGACGGCTCCAAGGACACTGACGCAAACGAGAAAGTAGGGGCGATTTGGAACCACGCTAGCCGGGTCAGGGAACGATTCGGTGCGGAAGGTACTGGGCAGATCGCGGCGAAAGTGCCAGCGCAGAATGGCGTATGTGGTGACGAGCGCGACGATTTGAGGCACGATCATTCTCGCCGCGAAGGCAGCGAAGGTCTGATGGAAGGCGTCCGCGAACAGCAGGTTGGTGAGATTGCTGATGGGGAGCAGCAGCGAACCGACGTTAGCGACGAAGGCACAGAGCAGCACGTAGGGAGCCCCCGGAAGCTTGAGCCTCTTTACCAGGGCCAGCATCACGGGCGTAAGCATTACCGCCGTTGTGTCCAGCGAGAGGATTGCGGTAATGATTGCGCCAACGACAAATGCATTGCGGTAGAGCGCGTGCGCGTCCCCCTTGGCAATGCGCGCGCATCGAATGGCGGCCCAGTCGAAGAAGCCGCTCTTGCCGATCAGTTGCGAAAGTGCGAGTAGCGAGAGCAGAAAAAGAAGTGTGTTCTTTCCTGAAAGAACCGCTGCGAGCGCCTCGTGCGGAGTGACCAGGCCCAAAGCCAGCATCGCAATGGCCGCAAGCATCGTCCACCAGGCCTCGCTCCAGCGGCGCGGGCGCAGCATCATCAGGACCAGCATGGCCGCGAAGACGGCCAGCGTGACGACCATGCGTGGGCCGCCTGTCATGCTGACTCCAAACGCGTGTTATGAGTCTCGGGCATCAACAGATACAGAATAGCGAACGCCGCCAGCGCGATGCCCACATCCAGGAGTCCAAAACCGTGCTATTTGACCAGCGCATCTGCGGCGTTTGCCACCAGAATCCACTCACCTGCCGCGCTGATGGTGTATTCGTCTTCAAACCACAACATGCCAAAGTCGTCGATGCACTCCGGGAAGTCCGGCTTGATGACGATATAGCCCGGAATCATGCCGCCGGGAATGAAGGTTCCATCCGCGCGGTTATTTCCGTAGCCTTTCATCTTGGAAACTGTCCCGACCGATGAGATGTACGACGTGCTCGACACCGGATGTGTACCCAGCAAATAGTTAGCTGCGCGCAGCGTATATTCCGGACCCACGATCTGTGGGAACGCCTTGTGCAGGAAGTACATCTGCGCGCCAAAACTCGCCACCTGGGAAGATCCGCCCCAAGTGCCTGCGCTGGGCGGAACGCCGAAGGGAGTCTTGGCGAGGTTGGTATCTGTTTCGGCCTTGTATGCTCTGACCGACTCCTCGACCTGCTGCTTGAAGTCGGCATCCATGTAGGGCAGGGCCAGGACAACCGTCCATCCGCCGAACCCGAAAAACTGGCGCGCGGTGGGGAACAGTTCCTTGACTCGTGTCTTATACGGCTCGCCGCCATTGGTGGCGATCATCAACTCAAGTGCGGCCCTGAACTCGCCCATCGAAGCCATTCCCGGAGGTCCGAAGGAAGGCCGTTGGCTGGGTGTTGGATGCGCGTGCTCCTCATCCCACAGCTTGATGGCGGTCTCGAGGGACTCCTTGGCAAGCGGGTCGTCCCAGCCTTTCAGCGCCTGCGACGCAGAGGCCAGCGCGGCTGCGGCGCCGTATTGCAGGAACGGCATCTTGGTAGTGAAAGCCCATCGGTCGTCCGGCTTGCCGGAGTAGTTTCCATCGACCTCATTGGGGCCGAGCTTGTCTGAGTAAATGCGTTCGTCGGTGATGGAAGCGGCATCGCCCAGGTGCGTATACCCACGCAGGTTGGGCTCAATCATGCCCAGGATCGGATGACCAATGGACTTGTACTGAGCCAGCACCTGCAGTACTCCATGCTTGACCTGCTGCACAGCGTCCGGGATCCCATCGGGCCGGTGCATCTCAACCGTGCGGCCGGTCTCATCCACGGAAAGTTCATCCCACTTCAGCCCAAACTCCTTGTATGCCAGTGACAGGTTCTCAATCACCGAATATTGGCTAGGGGCGATGTTGTCGTAGTCCCCGGCGTCAAACCAACCGCCTACATTCAATCCTGAGATGTGTTCGCCCGGTTTGAAGTTCGAATCAAGATTGGGACCCATCGAGTAGCCGTCGAAATGCTGCGTGTTCGGCGGCGCCTGACGGGCGTCGTCCTGGTGAGAAACGCCATGCCACAGCCGATACCCTTCGCGTACTGAAACGTGGTCCATCTCAACAGCAAGAAATCCGTCCAGGCTCGATTGCCAAGTCCTACTGTATACATCTCTGGCGATCGGAAACTGATCCGTTCGCGCTCCGGCGTACTCAATCGCGTACAGACCGGGCTCCTTCACCGCAGAGAAATCGAATTGCGCATAGCGGTAGCGCAACCACGGCACAGGAGCGGAGATCGGCCCCTCGAAGACCTGTTTGAACGAACCATCCGTGTCCAGGCGAAGCACCTTCGCCGTCTTCGGCGCATCGAAGTTCGGATCCAGTTCGATCACCGCGACTTTCGGGAAGTCGGGAGCATAGCCCGCCTGGCTGTGCGCGACCATGGGAGGCCGCGTCCAGTTCGGGATCAGGTTGGGATGAATGTGCCAAACGACTGCTCCCGCCGTTTTACCGGATGGAATCAAGGTTCGGAGCACAAACCAGCCGTTCTGGGCGCGATTGCGTCCGTCATAGAGCGACACGGGTGCGGTTTCGGAGCTGACAGTAACGCGGTAGAGCGGATCCTCCGCAGCCAGCGTAATGCTGTTCCCGCCCGCCAATGGAAGAGGCTGTGTATAGCCCTTGTCCCTGTCCCATTCTTCCTGGTAGGGCAGCTTCTTCGGGTCGTCGGGAGACGGCAAAACCTGCTGCATGGGACTCTGGGGGCTGCGCGGAATCACGCCGAATTGGTTGCCATCCACGGCATAACTCTTCCCCGTATAAATTGAGGGCAGGAATTCCAGATTGAACCCCGCGCGTCCGGCCAGTTTTTCCGGCAACGGCTTGTCGAGGTTAACGCTCACTCGCACGCCACCGGGTTCGGCAGTTACCTCGAGGGTATAGTCCATCTGGTAAGTGGGGAAGGAGAGATCGGCCGTGAGGCGATTGTTCTCCTTGTCGACCTTGGTGCCCTTGAGCTTTGCCACCAGATCCCACTGCTCGGGAGTAGGCATCAGGCGCACGTCGCCATTGGTGGCAATGCGCTGGCCATGGAGAATCACCTGCATGGCGGCGTTTTTCTCATCGACGAAGACCGGGTGATAGGTGCTTTGATAGAGAACCACGCTGAACCCTTGCGTATCCAGATAACCGTTGTCGGTCACCTTCATCTGGGAGTCGGCGGAGGCCACGAGAAAACTCGCAAGCAAGACAGCGAATGGGATGGCCTTGGGCCACGCGAACATTGAATGACTGGACATAGGAGTGGGTATCCGAACCTTTTTGCGTTGCGAACTAAAACATGCAACGCCTGCAAAGCAGCATGGAGGATGGCTGCGGGATGAGTTCGACCTGATTGCCGGCCCGGCCAACCTGCAAACAGAGTGTTCCTGGACTTCTGCTACGGAATCAATTCGAAATCTTACACGCTGAGACTGCGCGCTGGCACGCGCCCGGACGCAACAGGGCATGCTTCTCCTGTTGAGGAAGACGAATTGTGGATTCTAAAGTTTCGAGAGTTTCGGATTAATGAATGATGCCATTATCCTCTCCATTGCGAACCGCGGATGGCAGAGCAGAAATTTATGCGATTGAACTTGGCATCCTTGTCCGCCAGTACATCTGCTTTCACATTGCCGAATGTCGTCTCAGGCTTGTGCTTAATGCCGTCGTAAAATGCCTGGATGATGTCTTCTTTAAAGTGCTCGGTACGCGGATAAGCGACGACGATCGCTTCGCGATCAGCGTCGGAGAATTCCGAATAGGCGATTCCGAGCACGTCCATCTCGACACCGTTAGTCAATAGCGCAATCACCGGATGCATATATTGGGGGATGCCAGGTGTGGTGTGAAGGGCAATCGAGGTCCACACGGCGTCGATGTCTTGCTGGGGGATCTTGTGTTGACGAAGAAATTCGCGAGCGGCATTGGCGCCGTCTACTTCAAATCGATCTGTGGCGCTGCTGTGTTTCGGAGTTAGACCCATATCGTGGAACATAGCACTCACATACAGCAGTTCAGGATCAAATGTGAGACCTTTCCGCTTGCCGGTTATGGCGGAAAAGTAGTAGACGCGGCTCGAATGGTTAAACAGCAGCGGGCTCTCGATGTCGCGAACCAATTCGGTGACCTCGCGAGCCATTTTGCTGTCGGGGATCGTTACACCGGACGTGAGAGTTAGTGACGGCGCCTGGACGTTTGACGTGGTGTGCATTGCAGTTTCTCCTGTGTAATCTTGATTTCAGCATCTTCATGACAATACGTTGCAAAGTGTGCGTCAGGTCCTGCAGAAAGTAAGCAGGCGTTTCAAGGAGCTGCGGCCGAGCCGCCAGCATCAAATGGCTCTTTTCCGGATACCTGCCCTAGATTCTGCGATTCAATCCCATCCCCTTGGTATCAGGGACACCGGCATCGATTTTCATCCAGCCGAAGTTCGATGAAACTAGTATTGGCTGCAGACCTGCGAGCGATTCGACACATGTCGAGCCTTTTCCGAGCCATTCGCGAATCGGTTTTCTGCAAAGGATGAAACGAGTCAGCCCTTGTCTCCGATCACAGGGCCGCCTCAGTCGCGACAGGCCGGCAGATCCCGAACCGCTCCATCTTGTAGATCAGCGTCGTGCGCGGCACGCCAAGCTTTGCAGCCGCACCTTCCGAGCCGCCCACAACCCAACCACGGTCTTCAAGTGCACTGAGGATCGTATTTCGTTCGATCTCCTTCAGAGTAGTTGGGAATGGATAGAAATTGACAGCTTGAGACTCTGGCACCGGCAAGGGATTGAAAAGGACTCCATCCTTTGAAAGGATCACGGCGCGTTCGATTCGATTTTGCAATTCGCGTATATTGCCCGGCCAGTCGTAAGAGCAAAGTGCAGACATCGTTTCCCGAGGAATGTAATCGATTTGCTTTCTCATCCGGCGGCCAAAAATCTCGACAAAGTGAGCCACTAGCGCTGGAATGTCCTCGCGGCGCGCGCGCAACGGCGGTAGCAGGACCGGAAACACATCCAGGCGGTAGTATAGGTCGCTCCGAAATTCTCCCTGCTTTACCATCTCTGCCAGATTTCGGTTTGTTGCTGCCACCAGCCGAACGTCCACTTTATGAGTCCGATTACTACCCAGGCGTTCGAACTCCTGTTCCTGCAGCACGCGCAAGAGTTTCGGCTGCAATGCCGCCGGAATGTCGCCCACCTCATCCAGAAAAAGCGTGCCTTTGTCGGCCAGTTCAAAACGGCCGATCTTCTGCGCGATTGCGCCTGTGAACGCACCTCGCTCGTGTCCAAAAAGCTCACTTTCCAGCAGATCCAACGGAATGGCAGCGCAATTCAGCTTCACGAAGGCCCGCCGACGCCGAGAGCTGGAGTTGTGAATTGCACGCGCGATGAGTTCCTTGCCTGTGCCTGTCTCGCCCCCGACAAGCACGGTCGAATCCGTAGGTGCGACGTGTTTGACTTGTTCGAGCCCCCTTTCCAACGCGGCACTACTGCCTATGATCTCTTCAAATTCACGTGGGGAAGAGTCTCGATCACGACTATTTAGCATCTGGGAAGTTTCCATTGTGACCTCCTACTAATCTGTTTTCTTACCTCATCGCTGTTCACCATTGATCCACTCACGGATGTATGGCGGGCAATTCCTGAGCTGGATGCCGCTCGTTTCGCAGCGCCTCAGAAAACTGACAGCATCCTGATCCACAAGTCTTAGGTCATTTAAATCGAGTACAATGATGCTATCGTTGGATTCTGCGTCGAGCGGTGCTTCCAACTCGCCTACGTTTTCTGCGTCCATTCGACCGCTTAGCTTAAAGACCACCTCTCCGTTCGAGGCCCTCGTGATCTTCAACATCAATCCTCTCCTGAGAGTTTTTATCTTTGTGGCTTCCGTTACGCATAGTGTGATTGCAATCACAGGCCCAATGTTAATATATTGAAAACACACGTCTTAACAATTGACTTAATCTCGAAGTTTCGGAAATTTTCGATTTTTACGAGATTTTCGAAGCTTTATAGCCGGGATTTCGGGAGAGTCGTGCGGAAGACAATCAAGTGCGATCTGTTGAAGGTTAGGTAG
>Ga0182016_10008259_pt1 | contig 10553 bp, 10 predicted proteins | sample 712S2MmetaG_FD_120491 | JGI IMG/M metagenome (GOLD analysis project Ga0182016, IMG submission 120491) | Permafrost microbial communities from Stordalen Mire, Sweden - 712S2M metaG | ecosystem: Environmental > Terrestrial > Soil > Wetlands > Permafrost | place: Sweden: Stordalen | collected...
GACAGTGGCTACCCCCGCCCCCGCTGGGGACCGGAAAGCACCTCGGAAACCAGTCACGCAACGTGGCCGACCCGGGAACCTCGCTGATCACCCACCGTTACATCTACTTTGCCGGGACCCTGGTGAGCGGGCTGGGCCAGTTCAGGGTCACGCGCTATGAATTTTGGCTGCTCCGGTTGCACTGCGGGGTGCATCGCCTGCCGGGTGTAGTCCTGTGGCTGAGAGGAAGGCTGGCCATAAGGCGGCTGCTGGCTCATGATTGATTGACGCATGCCAGCCCATTCCGGTTGACGTAGTGGCGGCTAACTACGATTCGCTCTGTATGCCATGGAAAGCGGCAAAACGGAATGCCGGGCGATAAGCGCGTGGCAGGTTATGGAAATACCATTCCGTACGAGGCGGCGTATTTCGTTCCTGCCTGCGCGCCGCCGCGCACCCGCTCCGGCACCTGGCGACGTGTGACGGTGCCCGATGCGGTCAGCATCGGCAAGTCGTGCTACGACACCGCCCGGGAGGCTGATCTCGGCCTGTCCTGGCGGCACGTGCCGCGCCATGCGTGCTGTTCACCGGAACAGCAGCAGCGCTGCCCCATTTTTCGACTGGTGCCCGTCGTAGGCCACGTGCTGGAGCCGCCAACCGGTCCGCTCGATCGCCTCGATGACTTCGGCCGCGCCGGAAACCGGCCGGCTGAAGCCGGAGCTTGTGGAAGGGACATCGAAGCGGTACAGGAATACGCCGCGGCCTTCCTCGCGTGCCCGAGTGGCGTGGTTTCGGGCGGTATCGGCCTTAACTTCCTTGATAAATCCCATCGTCAGCTTCCTTCAGTCGTGCGGGAAAGGATCGGCGCTACCTGTCGTTGTCGTCTTCCGGGTTCCCCGTCAGCGGATCCTGGCCGATCTCACATGACGCGATCTGATAGGCGCCTTGAGCGGTTGCGCTGCGATTTGTGGCATAACAGCGCGAGGGCCACGAAAAGGAGCCGCTGCGCGGCGAGGAGCGGTTTACGTATATCCGCCGCCGATCCCTTCGCATATCACCAGTAGCCGGCCAGTCCCCGTGGGGACTGGCCGACGCCTTTTCGTGGCCAGCGTGGACAAAGTCCGGTTCGGGTCTTCCGGCCCACCTGGCAATGCCCTCTTTCCCTAGATCTTCCAGCCCGCGCACTTGAGTGTGGACAGCAGAGGGGAAGTGACCCGTTATGGGCAAAACAGGGATCGGAGACCGGAAGAGCCAGGCACGCGACGAGGCGATGCAGAGCCTCACGCTGACATGGGGAGAGTATTACGAGGTCCGCGAGGAACTAGGGGTGTGGCGGGCTGTGCGGCTCGGTAACGGCCGGACATTAATCGGCAAGACCCCGGCGGAGTTGCGCAGCGCGATCATCCGCGACTACTCCGAAGAGAGGCACCCGCGGTGAGCGAGGTGAGCGAACGGGCTGTTGACCTTCACGATCAGGTGCCGCGGAAGCTGCGTTACCAGTTGCTGCATCCCGATACCGAGTTCTTCCCGCCGTGTGAGCATGACCCGATGTGGCGGGTCCGGCTGGATGGCGGTGGAACGGAAGTTAAGGCGATGCAGTTGGTCGACCTGATGGAAAGGCTGGAAAGGCTGGATCAGGTGGACCGGGCGAGTTTAGCCCCGCCCGTGGGTGCCCGCACGGTCCGGAGGCCGCCCCCTAAGTCGCTAGCGTCCGGACCGCGCGGGAGCTTGTTATCCGCCCATGACGTCCGTTTGCTGATCCGTCGTGTCTGCCTCGAGGGCGACACGTCGGCCCGGGCCTGGCGGCAGCGCACTGAACAGCACACCGCGTCGCGGCGGGCCCGCTCCGGGATCGGCCCGCGGCACCAGGCGCACAGCCGTCGCGTCCCGCCCGGGTGCGACGCGTCGCCCCGAGGCCTGCGCGACGCGTCGTCCTCGGCCGCGAGCGACGCGTCGTATTCCACCACGGCGAGACGCGACGCCTCAGCGGCCATGATGATGCCTCCCTGACGGGGTTGGGGTTGGTGCGGGCGGGCGCGGAAGTCGTGGCTGGCTGGCGCCCGCCCGGGTCTCAGGCGGGAACCGGGGTCTCCCCGGTGATCCACCTTCCGGGGCGGGGCATCTTCCCGCCGCGGCGGATGAACGCGTAGACCAGTTCGTAGACCTCGCCGAGGTCGTGTGGCACCTGGCGGAGCGCCTGCAAAGCGGCCTGAAGGCGGCGGGTGAGCGAGTCCAGGATCTCGGTGGTGTCCTCGCAGATGCCGATGCGCCGTTCGGCGTCCCTGATCCGTTCCTCCGCGGCGGCGATGGCTGCCTCGGCGGCGGTGATCGCGGCGGCCTTGCGGCCGTGGCGGCCGTCGCAGTCTTTCTTGGTGGGCATGGCGTACGCGGCGGCCAGGTCCTGCCGGGCGGTTTGCAGGTCCCGTTGGGCGCGGTCCCGGTCGTCGTGTGCCACATCGAGCGCGGCGATGACCTGTTCCTGAAGCTGCCCGGTGTCGCGGAGCCAGTCGAGGGCCTGGTCTTCGGCATCGCTGACTGCCTCGAGGAACTCGGCGTCCGACCCATACCCGCTGCCGGGGCGCCGGTCGGTGCGACTGCCCGCCTGATAACCGGGCGGGGCGCCGCCGGCCGGGTCAAGTTCGGTGATGGCGGCCCGCAGGCTGATGATGGCGCGCGGATCGAGGCCCGCGCCCGCCGCGCCGTCCAGGATCGCGGTGACGGCCGCGGCCAGTTCGCTGGTCTCCTCCAGCATCTCCGCGCGCGTGTGCAGCTGCTCCTCGTAACCGCTCATGATCAGGTCCTTTCGTTACGCAGTGCTGTCAAAGAAGGGGACGGGTGCGCGGGCCGCGCTATTCGTTCGCCGCCCCTTGCTAAGCAGGGCCGCGAACGAAAGCGAACGATTCCCGCGAACGAATAGGCGAACGAATACACGGTCACTCTCCGTCGCCATCTGGTGCGCTGGGGACCACTGAGAGCCGCTTCCGGTCGGCTATCCGGCGGACCTCCTCCAGCACCTGGGCGAGGTCCTCGTCGACGTCGACGAGGCCATCGTGGGCAGCCTGGGCGAGGTCTTCGAGCGTTTCGTACCGGCCGATGGTCTCCCGGCCGCGATGTGCCGATCGACCTCGGCCCGCTTGTCTTCGGGCACCTCTGGGCGTTCCGGGAGCTGCCAGCCGGAGGACCGGCCGCCTCCGGTGACCTCGGCGTACCCGTACGTGCGCATCGCGGCGAGGTACTCGTACGCGACGGTCTTCGACACACCCAGGGCCAGGCCTGCCTCTGCGGCTGATGTGCGGCCGGAAGCAAGGAGCGGGTACAGGGCCGCCATGACCTTCTGGGGCACGCCGGGAACCGTGGGAAGGGGCCCTTTCCCGGCAGGGGGCGGCGCGGTCTGGGGCGCGGTCTGGGTGGCGGTCTCGGTGATACTGGCGAGCCTGCCCCGCAAGCCAGTGATCTGCTGCGCCGTTTCGTCAGTAGCGCCCGCCGGGGCGGCCTCGGCCTGGTCGTCGTCCAGGGCCAGCGGCGGCAAGTCCCGGATACCCCAATCCCGCAAATCACGCCGGGCCGCGACGAGCCGTTTCATATACGCGAGCTCGTCGGGGGGCTTGCCGAGCAGGAACGCCCGGCCCCGCCCAGCGATGACACCGGAGTGCTGGTCCCAATCCTGGAAGTAGCCGGGCGCGCCCTTGGAATACTCGCGGATGTCAGGGATTTCTTTCTCCGCCCCGGTGGCGTGCCGGGATTCACTGGCCCTGACGGTCTTGCCGACGAGCGTCTCGCTCATGTTGGCGCGGACCCCGCCGCCGCCGAGCGCCGAGATGACGGCCCGCTGAGTGGCCAGCACCAGGCACACCGCGGCTTTCCGCTGCTTACCGGCGAGGAAATCCAGGTCCCGACCCGCGTTGGGTACGTGCTTTACGATCTCGTCGACCTCATCGATGATGATGCAGACAGCCGGATCATCCTCGGTGGGCTGGAACGTGGAATGCCCGGTCCTTTCGAGGGTCGCTGTCCGCTGGGTGACCAGCAGGCACAAGGCGGCCAGCGCTGAACCGATCTGGACTGAATCGCGATAGATTGCCTCAGCCGGCAGCCTGTTCCGTACCGAATTGGACTGGCCTGAACGGCGAAGCTATCCCCACATGGGTTGAAACCGCAGTAGCCCAGGAGCGGAGGCATCATTCACCGCCTGGTCCTTTGGAATATCGACCTCACGCTGGTCGATGTGACACGGGTGACACGGGACGCTTATGCCGAGGCGTTCCGCACCGTGACCGGCCGGCCGCTGATCCGGTTGCCGCAGATGGCGGGCCGGTCCGAATCGGAGATCTTCTTCGACGCGCTCGCCCTCAACGGGGTCGACGTCAGCGCCGTCGGGCCTTCTGAGCAGCTGCTGGCCCCGTTCGGCAGCGAGCTGGCCACCGCGCTCGCGGCCCGCCGGGACCAGCTGCGGACTCGCGGCCAGGCGATGCCGGGGGCCCGCGACGCGCTGGCCGCGGTGGCCAAGCTCGACGGCGTCGTGCAGACCGTGCTGACCGGCACCAGCAAGCCGAACGCCCTGCTCAAGCTGCGTACCTTCGGGCTGGAGGGCTTCTTCGACTTCGGCATCGGCGGCTACGGCTCCGAGTCCTACCCCAAGGGCACCCTGGTCCGGGTCGCCCGGCAGCGGGCCGCCGAGAAGTACGGGTTCACCGCGGACGAGCACGCCTGCGCCTGCGTCTACGTCGCCGATTCGGTGCGGGACGTCGAGGCGGCCCGGATGGGCGGCTCCGGCTCGGCCGCCGTGGCCACCGGGCGCTCCACCACGGCTGAGTTGCGCGCCGCGGGCGCGGACGTGGTGCTGGCCGATCTGACCGACGCCGACTTGGTGGCGGCCGAGGTCGACCGGCTCACGCGCCCGTGACCGGCATTGGCCCGCGGCGCGTTATGGCCGATGATCGAGGGGTAGAGGCACCCACGCGTTAGCGAAGGGTGGAGTACATGGAACAGAGCGCAGGCATCGTCGGGCCGGCCGAACCGCGGGAGCGTTCCGCCGGTGAACTCGTCAAGGAACTGACCGAGCTGGTGCCCCGGCTGGTCCGCGACGAGATCAAGCTGGCCCAAGACGAGATCAAGCTGGCCCAGGTGGAGATGACCCAAAAGGGCAAGCAGCTGGGGATCGGCGCCGGGGCGTTCGCCGGCAGTGGCCTGGTCGCGCTCTACGCGATCGGCTGCCTGCTGGCGTGTGCGATCATCGCGATCAGCGGCGTGGTCGCGGCCTGGCTGGCCGCGCTCATCGTCGGCGCGGCCCTGCTCGCCGTCTCCGGCATCGCGGCCCTGATCGGCAAGAGCCGCCTGACCAAGGCCACGCCCCCGGTTCCCAAGGAGGCCATCGGCAGCGTGCAGGCCGATGTCCAAGAGGTGAAGGAGAAGGCCCACCGATGACCACAGACCAGCCCGCGGGAGACGTGACCCCCGGCGCCGAGCCGCCGGACGACCCGGAGCAGCTCCGGCAGGAGATTGAGCGGACCCGTGATCAGCTCGGCGAGACCGTGGAAGCACTGGTGGCGAAGGCTGACGTCAAGGCGCAGGCCAAAGAGCGCGTCGGCCAGCTGTCCGATCGGCTGAAGGACAAGACCGCCCAGGTGAAAGACACGGCGGCCCAGGCCAAGGACCAGGCCACCGCGCGTGTCGGGCAGGCGCGCAGCCAGCTGGCCGGCAAGACTTCGGATGCGAAGACCGCGGCCGTGCAGACCGGGGGCCCCGCCCGGGACCAGATCCAGGCCCGGGCCGCCGCCGTCGGCGGTGCGGTCCGTGACGCCACGCCGGAGCCCGTGCAGCGCGCCGCCCGGCACGCTGCCCAGCGGGCGTCCACGGTGACCTCGCAGCGCCGCGGACTGGTCGCTGCGGTGGCGGCAGCGGGGGCCGTCGTGGTGGTGGGCTTCATCGTGTTCAGCCGGAGGAGACGTAAATGATCATTTTGAAGATCTTGTACAAACCGGTCGGCATCCTGGTCAGCGTGCTGGGCGGAATTGTGGCCGGCGCCCTCTTCAAGCGCATCTGGAAGCTGGCGGCGCACGAGGACGAAACTCCGGATGCGACCGACGCCCAGCGCGGCTGGGGTGAGGTGCTGGTCGCCGCGACCCTGCAGGGCGCAATTTTTGCCCTGGTCAAGGCGGCAACGGACCGGGGCGCCGCCACCGTGACCCGGAAGCTCACTGGTTTCTGGCCGGGCAAGGGAGCCGAAGCCGAGAAATAGCCGTGTGACCTACCCGGCGTTGCCACCCGGCCTGGCAGGCTGAATGCTGAGGTTATGGCCATCAAAGATGAAGGCAGTGGTACGGCCGGAGCCGGGACCACGGCGGCCGGCTTGCTGGAGCCGGGCTACGGCGACGTGCTGTGGACCCCTACGGCCGCGGTCACGGACCGGGCCAGGGTCACCGTCTACCTACGCTGGCTGGCGGCCGAGCGGCGCCTCGACCTGGATGGCTACGACGCGCTGTGGCGCTGGTCGGTCCGCCAACCGGGCGATTTCTGGGCGACCATCTGGGACTACTTCGACGTACTGGGCGAGCGCGGGCCCGGGCCCGTCCTGGACGGCGGTCCCCAGCCCGACGTGCGCTGGTTCCCCGGCGCCAGGATCAACTACGCCCGTAACGCGCTGCGGACCGCACGGACCGATCCCGACCGGGTGGCCCTGATCTATCGCAATGAACGAGACGGTGGCGGGCGTCTCACCTACGGCGCCCTGGCCGCCGAGGTAGCCCGGGTCGCCGGGGCGCTGCGGGAACTGGGGGTGAACCAGGGAGACCGGGTGGTCGGCCTGCTGCCGAACGGCCCGCACGCGATCATCGGCCTGCTGGCCGCGGCCAGCATCGGCGCAATCTGGTCCTCGTGCTCGCCGGACTTCGGCGCCTCCAGCGTCATCGACCGGTTCGCGCAGATCGAGCCCTCCGTGCTCATCGCCGTGGGCAGCTACTCCTACGGCGGCAAGGAATTTCGCCGGGACGACGTGGTCCAGCAGATCGCGGCCGAACTGCCCGGCCTGGCCGCGCTGGTGATGGTCGGCGGCGGGGCCGGAGAATCACTGGCCGGGGCGCCGACGGCCCAGGTCCTGGACTGGGACGACCTGGGCCAGCCCGGCGCCAACCCGCCGACGCTGGCCGAGCCGGACTACACCGACGTGCCGTTCGATCATCCGCTGTGGGTGCTGTACTCCTCGGGCACCACCGGCCTGCCCAAGCCGATCATGCACGGTCACGGCGGCATCGTCCTGGAGCATCTCAAGACCCTCTCGTTCCACCAGGACCTGGGGCCCGGGGACGTGTTTTTCTGGTACACCACGACCGGCTGGATGATGTGGAACTTCCTCGCGGGCGGCCTGCTGGCCGGGGCCACCGTGGTGGCCTACGACGGCAGCGCCACGTTCCCGGGTACCGACGCCCTGTGGCGGATCGTCGCCGAGGAGCAGATCAGCTACTTCGGGGTGGGCGCGCCCTACCTGCTCGCCTGCGCCAAGGCCGGCCTGACCGCCGGACGTGAGCTGGATCTTTCCGCGCTGCGCGGGCTGGGCTCGACCGGATCGCCGCTGCCGCCCGAGGGTTTCCAGTGGGTCTACCGGGACGTCAAGAGCGATCTGATCCTGGGTTCTTTCTCCGGCGGCACCGACCTGTGTACCGGCTTCGTGGGGCCGAGCACGCTGCTGCCGGTCCGGTCGGGCGTGATCGCGGGCCGCTGCCTCGGGGCGGCGGTCGAGGCGTTCAGCGCCGACGGGAAGCCGGTGATCGGCGAGGTGGGTGAGCTGGTCATCACCGAGCCGATGCCCTCGATGCCGGTGGGCTTCTGGAACGACCCGGACGGCACGCGCTACCGCGACAGCTACTACGCGGACTTCCCCGGCGTGTGGCGGCACGGCGACTGGATCAAGATCCTGCCCGACGGCGGATGTGTCATCTACGGGCGGTCGGACGCGACGCTGAACCGCGGCGGCGTCCGGATGGGCACCAGCGAGTTCTACCGGGTCGTCGAGGCGTTCCCGGAGGTAGCCGACAGCCTCGTGGTCGACACCGGTCAGCTCGGCCGGGACGGGCGGCTGGTGCTGTACGTCACCCTCGAGCCCGGCCAGGAGCTCGACGGGGATCTGACCGGCCGGCTGCGCGCGGCCCTGCGCGGCAAGCTGTCCCCCCGGCACGTCCCCGACGCTATCCACCAGGTGCCCGGCATCCCGCGCACGCTGTCCGGCAAGAAGCTCGAGGTGCCGGTGCGCAAGATCCTGCAGGGCACTCCGGCCGCCGACGCCGTCGACCCGGACGCGCTGGCCAACCCGGACGTACTGCCGTACTTCGCCCCCGACGGGAGCCAAGAAGGTGGCCAGCAGAGATAGTGTAGATGGCTGTGCGGTGGAACGTTCTACTGCACAGCGCCCGCGCGCAGAACCGAGCACGGTTACATAGAGAAACCGGGTCGTAACTTTACGACGGTACGGTGCTCGCCGGGATGTCGCGCCGCCCCCGAGCCGCGGCGCGTGGACACATGGGGAACAGACGGCGATGTCGGACACTGCGGACGAAGCGAACCACGATGTGCTGGATGAGGCGGCACACTACCTGGCCAAGGCCCCGGGTGCCGATGGCGGCGTCGGTAATCTGAGCAGATACCTGCGCTCCTACTACCGGCACGTTCCCGCGGAGGACCTCACCGCGTACGGCCCGGACCGGATCGCCGCGGTCGCCGCCCAGCACGCGGTCCTCGCCGCGGGGCGCCCGCAGGGCCGGGCCCTGGTCCGCGTCCGTGGCGCCGATACCGGGCCCGCGGATAGCCCAGGCAGCGCGGTGGTGGGGCTCGGCCCGGTCCGGGCCGTGGTCGACATCGTCACCGACGACATGCCGTTCCTGGTCGATTCGGTGACCATGGAGCTGAACCGGCATCAGGCCGACATCACGCTGCTCCTGCACCCGCGGCTGGTGGTGCGCCGGGACGTTACCGGCGTGCTGCACGACGTGTCCGGCAGTGTCAACGGTGCCCAGGCGGAGCCTGGGGTGATCACCGAGTCCTGGATCCACGTCGAGCTCGCCAGCCTGGGGGACCGGGTCCCGCTGCCCGACTTCGCGGCCGGGTTGCGCCGCGTCCTGGACGACGTGCGGGTCGCCGTCGAAGACCAGCCCAAGATGATCGCGGCCGCGGCCTCCCTGGCCGTCGCCATGGCCGGGGACGGGCCCGGCGCACCGCTGCCGGGGCGCACCCAGCCGCAGACCCTGACCGGCAGCGACACTGAAGCCGGCGAGCTGCTCAGCTGGCTCACCGACAGGCACTTCATCTTCCTCGGCTACCGCGAGTACGACCTGGTGCCGGGGGATGACGGCGAGGCGCTGCGGGCTGTCCCTGGCACCGGGCTCGGCTTCCTGCGCCACGACCGGCAGGGCTCGGACTCGTTCGCGGCGCTGCCCGCCGACATCCGGGCCAAGGCCCGCGATCCGCACCGGCTGGTGCTGGCCAAGGGCAACTCCCGGTCCACCGTCTACCGGTCCAAGTACCTCGACTACGTGTCGGTCAAGAAGCTGGGCCGGGACGGCCGGGTGGTCGGGGAGTGGCGGTTCCTCGGCTTGTACACGCACGCCGCCTACACCGAGAGCATCGCCCGCATCCCGGTGCTGCGCGGCAAGCTGGCCGACGTGCTGGCCGGGGCCGGGGTCACTCCCGAAGGCCACGACGGCAACGACCTCATCGAGATCCTGGAGAACTATCCGCGCGAGGAGCTGTTCCAGATCTCCACCCGCCAGCTGACCGAGATCGCTACGGCCGTGCTGCGGCTGCGCGAGCGCAAACAGACCCGGCTGTTCCTGCGCCGGGACGCCTACGGGCGGTACATGTCCTGCCTGGTCTACCTGCCCCGGGACCGGTACACCACCGCCGTGCGGCTGCAGGTCCAGGAGATCCTGCGGACCGCCCTGAGCGGGGCCTCCGTCGACTACAGCGCGATGGTGGGGGAGTCGGCCCTGGCCCGGCTGCACGTCGTCGTGCGTGGCGAGCGCGGTCGGCCGGTGCCCGCCGTCGATGCCACGGCGTTGGAGCGGCGGATCGCCGCGGCGGTCCGCTCGTGGGACGAGGACCTGGAAGAGGAGGCGGTGCGCACCCTGGGTGAGCAGCGGGCCCGGCTGATCCTGGATCAGTTCGTCGCCGCTATCCCCGAGACCTACAAGGCCGACGTGACCGCGGCCGACGCCGTCGGTGACCTCAGCCGGGTCCTGCGACTGCGCGAGTCCGATGACACGTTCGCGGTCCAGCTGCGCGACGACGGCCGCCCGGGCCACGGCCACTGGCGGCTGCGGGTGTACCGGTCGGGCAGCCCCGTCATCCTGTCCGACGTACTGCCCCAGCTGCAGCATATGGGCGTCGAGGTGGTCGACGAGCATCCGTACGCCTTTGGTGCCGACTCCGGCCCGTTCTGGATCTACGAGTTTGGCCTGCGCGCCGAGACCACCGCCTGGCGGCAGCGCCCGCCCGGCGAGGCCGGCCGGGAGCAGTTCGAGCAGACGCTGTGCGCGCTGTGGCGGAACGAGATCGAGGATGACGGCTTCAACGCGCTGGTCCTCGAC
>Ga0182016_10008261_pt1 | contig 10551 bp, 8 predicted proteins | sample 712S2MmetaG_FD_120491 | JGI IMG/M metagenome (GOLD analysis project Ga0182016, IMG submission 120491) | Permafrost microbial communities from Stordalen Mire, Sweden - 712S2M metaG | ecosystem: Environmental > Terrestrial > Soil > Wetlands > Permafrost | place: Sweden: Stordalen | collected...
GCCGGCCGATCGAACGCGATTTGGGCGTGAACGGTGTTTCTCGACTTTTGGAAAGCCAGCGCCGTAGTCGATGTTCGCCCGGACATCCCTGCGGTAGGGCTATCCTTGCGGCGACTTGCGGGCATTGCTCTCTCAGCTGCCTTGGCGCTGGGCTGTCGCTCGGCCTCGGCCCAATATCTGATCCAGCAAGGCGACACGATTGAAATCGCGGTATCGGGGCTACCCGAATTGCGTCACCGAAGCACGGTTCAACCCGACGGCGCGATTGCTTTTCCCCTGCTTAACGCAATGACCGTCGAGGGTTTGACGCCCGCAGAGCTTCGTCTCGAGGTGCAGAAGCAACTGGCTCACAAGATCTACAGGCTTCACACCGGGGAAGGACGTGAAGTCCTTACCGTAATTCAACCGGAGGAAGTGAGCGCGGAAATCGTCGGCTATCGGCCGATCTACGTAACGGGAGACGTCGCAAAGCCGGGGGAGCAGACTTTCCGGCCGGAGATGACTGTGCAGCAGGCGGTGGTTCTGGCTGGCGGAGCGGAACGGGGCCAGGCAAGGGTCTCACGGTCTTATCGTGACCGTGCTTCTATAAAAAGCGACTTGGAGATGGCCGCAATGGATCTCGCCCGATCGACGCTCAGAGCGGCGCGGCTGGCCGCCGAATTGAACGGCCAAACCGAACTCGGCGCAATTGATCTTGCGGGAATCGGACTTCCAAAGGAAAAGCTCCAGGAAATTGAAAAGTCGGAGGCGGAGATTTTAAGCGCGCAGACGACCGAATACCAGCGCGAGCACGACTTTATGGAAGCGGCGGTGACCCAGGCCGCCGATCGCATCTCGGTGGTCGAAAAGCAGCGCCAGCAGGAAGAAGAAGGCAGCCACGCTGACACGATCGAGCTGCAAAGATTGGTCGAACTGCTGTCGCGCGGGCAGGAGATCACCCCGCGCGTCACCGATGCGCGAAGAGCCTTGTTGCTCTCCTCGACGCGCGCACTACAAGTCAACGTCGAACTTCTCGAGCTGAAGCGGCAGCAAAGCGAAAGCGCCCGCAACGTGCGGCGATTCGAGGAAGAACGCCGAATAGGCTTGCTCAAAGAATTGCAGGACGCGACGGCGGCGAAAACCATGGCCACGATTAAGAGCCGCGCGTTCGAGGCCGAACTGATCGAGTTGAGCAGGGCGCCGTCGATGGAGTCTACCGGTGAAAACCTGCGGCAGACCGTACATGTGATTCGCAAGACCCGCAGCGAGTCGAAGACCCTAACTGCCGACGATCAGTTTTTGCTCATGCCGGGCGACGTCATCGATGTAGCGCTCCAATCCCCAGAGCAATCGGCCGATTTCGCAAGGTAGCCGACTTGGGAAGGTAGCAAGGGATGCCCGGACAACGCCGGAGCAACAGGTTTAAATTGCTCGGCTAATGCGTCCGTCCTCGGCGATCACCTTCGACAGTGCTTCGAAAACGGGTTCCGCGAAAATCTCAGTTCGCCAATGAAATTTCCTCGGCGGCGTCGGCGCTTATCCGTCCGCGTCGCGCGCACGCGACAAAGTCAAGACATCGTGCGCCTTCATCGCCACCGCCGTTCTGTTCTTAACTCCCAGCTTCTTCATAATATGACGAACATGGACCTTCACAGTGCTTTCGCAAAGGTTGAGCTCATAGGCGATGATTTTGTTGGGCTTGCCTTGTTGGATCGCGCGAACCACCAACATCTCGCGCGGCGTCATCGCGCTGGGATCCTCTGCCCGCACCGTCGCGGACAGGGTGCCGGCTCCCGCCAAAAAATACTCGGGAGGCACGTAAGTGCCCCCGGCGAGGGTGAACCGCACCACCTCCACTGCTAGATCAAACCCCATGCTCATCGGGATGTAGCCCTTCGCCCCGGCCGCCATCGCGTGGCGCGCCATTTCCGGATCCATACGGTGGGCAAGGACGATGATGGGCGCGCCCGGAATCAATTTGGACAAGGCGATAACGGTGCTCTCACTACGCCCTTGATCATCTGACGTCCACGAGACTATCGCCAGACGTGTCGAGGGCAGGCGCTCATCATCCTCCAGTTCGCTTGTGCTCGCATACGTGTCCAAAGCAATTGGAAATGCGGGCTGCATTCCGCGCCGAATGCATTCGCGCAGGAAGGTACGACTTTCGATAATCGCGATTCGGTCGCCGTCCTCGAGTCCTGGAGGTGAGTTGTGACCGCTTTCGACGGCCTCCGGAGACCTAGCCGGGCCGCCCACCGCCACGGAAGAGATGCCCGCCGCCGGAGCGGGCGTGAGACGCGACGCCGGATATATCAGCGCGTCCTCGTTGATATTCGCCCTCTTCGCGCCACCGATGTGCATAGCAGCCGCGGAACTCACTCGTGAATTATCGAAGCCCACTCGAGAACTCCCAGCACTGGAACAGTTTTTTCGCAAACAATTCAATAAGTTTCTGGGGACCCCTCCAGTAACGTTGCACCCTTGTAAATATATTGTTACCGCAGCGTCACACGATTGTCAACAATTTGTTACCAGACAAAATAAGCGGGAATCAACCGGAATTTCGTGAGAGAACAATGTCCAAAAGTAGTAGTACGCCAAAAGCCGGGTTTTTAATCGGCTTCGACGACCCGGAATCTTTAATTTCACGCGCCAAGCATTTCGCGAAAGAATTCTGTTCGATAATCCGGAACACCTTCGCGACTTTAACAGACGAAGCGCGCGGAGAATTTGCCTGCGCAATAGAGGCGGCTGGTTCGACCCCCATCTACTCCTTCCGGAGTACATCGAAGTTCCAAAGGGAGGCCGGTAGATCTTTAGGTCCCCCGTTTCAGAACTCGGCGCCTGAATGGGTTCGTTGACTTCGTCGGTGAACTGACCAACCAATTCGGAGCTATCAGCTCTTACTTCGTGATGCATGGAGTTGCGCGCGATGTCGGTTCACGTGCTTCTCCTGGGGGGCGAAGACCATAATTTGCGAATTCCGTTTATGCTCGCGCTACGTGATCGAGGATTTCGGATCACCGTGGCCGCCAGCTGTGACCCCGCGCCCTTCGTTCGGGCGGGTTTCGATTTTCACGGATTCCAGTTTAACCGGTTTTGGGACATCGGGTCCGACTTTCGCGCGTTGGAGGCGGTCCGAAAATTGCTCCGCGAAGTCAACGCGGACGTGGCACACAGCTTCGACACGAAGTTGAGCCTACTGCTGCCGTTTGCCTCGCGAGCCAACCGCCGCACTGCAGTCGTGCGCACCATTAACGGGCGCGGATGGATCTTTTCCTCGCGGTCTGCACCGGCGCTCGCATTGCGCCTGGCGTATCGACCGTTGCAGCGCCTTGCGGCCATGACGACAGACGCGACGGTGTTTGAACACACCGGCGACCAGACGTTTTTTCGTCGCAACGGTTTGATCGGTCCCAGCGAGTCGGTGTTGATCCCCGGCGCGGGAATAGACATCGAAGGGTTCGAACGCGGACGGCGACAAGGACCCTCGCCACAAGACCTCAAGTCTGTACTTGGACTCGAGGGAGCGGAGATCGTTACGACGGTTACGCGCGTGACGAAGCAGAAGGGCATTCCGACCCTTCTCCACGCCGCCGACATCGTCAACCGAGCGCGTCCGTCCGTTCGATTTCTGGTGGTGGGGCCTCGTGAGGGCGAGGGACCGTTCGCGGTGAGCGAAAGCGAGTTCAAGAAACGGACTGGTTATGTGCTGGCGACCGGATCGCGGACAGACGTTCCCTCGATTCTCGGCATGACCGACGTTTTCGCCTTTCCGAGCGAATATGCGGAAGGCGTGCCGCGAGCAATAATGGAGGCGGCCCTTTGTGCGTTGCCGATCGTGGCGACGAATCTTCCCGGCTGTCGTGAGGTTGTCTGCGACGGGTGGAACGGGCGGCTGACTCCGTTGCGAGACCCGCGCAAGCTGGCCGAACGCATCCTGGAGTTGCTGGAGAATCGATGCGGTGCAGCGGCGCTCGGGGCTCGCGGACCGGACATCATTCGCGACAAATTCTCGCTCGATGCCGTCGCGAATGGACACGCGGAACTCTACGACAAGGTGGCTGGCGAGCGCCGTTCCTACACGGCGAGAGGTGTCGGACCGTCCCACCGCTCGGGTAAACCGGACTTCAAATCTCACACAGCGCCTGACGCCAGCTCGCCCCAGCATGTGAGGTGATATTCATAGTGAAGGTAACAAATTTTAGTCCATACTGGGATAGTATTGCCGCGCTACCGATGCTGCTGGCGCTGGAGACACAATTGCGGCCGGCGGGGGCGGCTTTGGGTCCGGGCGAGGTGCTTTTCTCGCTTTGGTTGTTGCCTGTGATAGCTGCATTGATCTGGCGGGCACAGCGCCTGTATTCCCGTCAATTTATGACTCTCGCGGCGTTTTGGGCGACGCTCGCGGCCGCGCTAAGCTTGGGTGTCATCGTTGCCAGTGTCCGCGAAATCTCCGTGGACTGGTCGTTGGTCATACATGACGTCGCTGCGTACGTGCTGCTGGCGTTGCTGACCTGCGTTTTTACGGCGCTCCCTAACGCTTACGACAGGCTTTACCGCATCCAATGGATGATCGCGCTGCTCGGCGCAGCGTTGTTCCTGATGCAGTTGGGCAACGCCTACGGTCTGTTTTCGCTGGCCGGCATTGACCCTTGGTACTGGGATCGGATGCGCGGTTGGTCCGAAAATCCGAATCAGTTTGCGCTGCTTTGCTTATTGACGGGCTTCGCGGCCCTTGCTCTGGCGGATCGCAGAAACGGCGTCGCTGCAAAACTAGCTGCCTTCACGTGCTCGGGAATCGCTTTGTGGACCGGCTTGCAGTCCAAAAGCAACGCTTACTCCGCGGTCGTAATCGCTGGGATTTTGCTGTTGGCCTTATTGAAAGCCGTGCGTGCGATCCTAAAGGCGGATCGCACCGGCGCGCCGGCTACAGCCCTGTCGCTCGCAGGCCTCTCCGCGATAGGCTTGGCGTTGACCCTCTCCGCCTCCGTCGTGGATTTTCGGGCGGAATTCCAAAATGCAACCGGGGCCATCGCACGAAAGGGTGAAGACGAAAGCGCCGACGCTGCGCTTCGACTCCAGCTATGGGAACAAAGCCTCAGCGTGGGAACGCATTCGTGGGGGCTCGGACTGGGCCCCGGGCCGCACCTCGAAATTCCGCCCAGTATCATCGCGGGCCGCCAGGGCGAAGATGATCCGATAAACCTGACGCATCCCAAACCGGGTTTGGCGCCTAATTTCGAAGCGCATAACACGATCCTCGAACTATTCGTTCAGGGCGGCGTCATGGCCGTCGCCGCTTTCGTGGCGATAGTCGTGCTTGCAATAAGTCGCGCTTGGAAATCCGGGCATGATGGGTTGATCGCTTTGCTCTTCGCGCTTGTCGCATTTGGCAGCTTCCACGTGATATTCAGGCACCCCTTCGTTTGGTTCGCTATCTGTCTCGCCCTTGTGTCGGAGTCCCATTCGCGCCTCTTGCAACCGGCGGACAGCAGCGACAAAGCCTCTCCCGACTCCTTCACGCAGCGACTCGACTTCCCTGAGGCCGGCCGATTCCGGGCTCGAGAAGCGCTCGCCGTCCGGAGGTCTTAGGTAATGGTGAAGCACACGGACCTCTCTTCGTCGCCTCTCATTTCCTTGCCGGGCGCCAGCCAGAGATTTGCGCAATCGACGTCGAGGCGTCGAGAGGACCGCTCCTTCGATATCGGGCAGGCCGTCGCGCGGTTGCATCGACGCTTCGGACTCGTGATCGCCTGCATTCTCGCGGGCGTGGCCCTATCTTTCGCGGCAGCTTTTCTACCCGGGCCGACTTACACGGCGACGGCGCTCATTTCCGTCGCTGAAGGCGACGACAACGCGTCCAGCCGCGCGACGGACGCCGCGGTCGACACGCAAATTGCTATGCTTCAGTCGCCCATATTCATCGAGCGTGCGTTCAACGCTCTCTCGCTCGACGACCATCTCAAGCAGGCTGTGTCTCGAGTCTCCGACTTTGAGCGGCGGCTCAAGGTCATGCAGCAACTGAGGTCTCGTCTCATCGCGATATCGTTTAGCGCCAAGTCCCCGACGGCCGCCGCGGAGGTGGCGAATCTGATCGCCCGACTCTACGTAGAAGATCCTTTCCTGCAAAGCGTGGAAAGCGTCGACGATTCCAGCCGAAAGCTCTCACTCCGCATTCAAGAGCTGTCTGACGAAATTCAGCGTGCCGCCGATGAGGCTGCGCCGAACAAGGACGGACTTTCCTCCCCAGCGTCGACCGAGAGGATTCAGTCTCTGAAAGATCAAATGTCCTCGTTGCAACTGAGCCAAGCCTTGGTGCAGCGAAGAATGGAAAATCGCGAGCATACCCTCGCCATGACGCCACCAGTACAACTTATCGCCCTTGCGACTCCGCCGACGCGTCGTAGCTCAATCAATCCCGCGCTCATTATGATTCCCGGTGCGATCTTCTCTGCGATCTTTGGGATCGCATCTGCGCTGCTCTTGGGCGCGCTCGACAAGCGAATCTATTCGATTTCAGACCTGACCGCTAACATTGACGTCCCTTTCGTAGGGGGCATCCCTGCGCGACTTCGTCGATCTTTCTTTGGCGCGCCGAAATCGTCGGATATGCAGCGCGGTTACACTCGTGCAGTGGAAGCGGTAGTAACGCGAACGCTTCTGTTGCAATCGCGCCCACGCCGCGTCCTGCTGGTTACCTCAAGCGATATCGGCGACAAGGCGCCGGAATTTGCCCGCATACTCGCGGCTGCCGCAGCACGGCTCGGCCGGCGTGTTCTACTTGTCGAACTCGATATGACGGGCCCCCGAAAGGATTGCGAAACTGAGGTCAGCGAAAGCGACCCCTCGCGTCAGCGTGATATAGTGGACGTCCTCGCCAACTTTAGCCGGCCGGCGAGCGCGATTCGTCGCGTTATCGAAAGCGATTTGCATATTCTGCCGCTCTCGGAGGACAGAGATTGCGACTCTTTCGCCCTAGTTGCGAGCGGGCGATTGAAACATTTATTGGATGAGCTTCGCGTAGATTACGATTGGATCGTCGTGGCCGGACCTCCGGTGATCGGTGTCAACGAAACAAGAATCATCGCGACCGCGGTTGACGCGGCTTTGCTCATCGTCAGATCGGGTGTTTCCAAGCTCCCTGACGTGCGCGAGGCGCTCGACGCCATCGCCGAATCGATGTCACTTGCCGGCGTTTCGGACGTCGATCGGCTCGCCGCCGTCTTGATCGATGCGCCGAAGAGCGATCTACCCAAATGGCTCCGCGACGTCAGAGCGATCAGCCCGCCGCGTCCTGCCTTTGTGCCCGATTTTGGCGAGGCACAAGCGCGTGAGCCGGACGGCGGAGGTAAGCCTGACGTCAATCGAATTGTCGCCCGGAACGGATCGTCATCATGAGCGTCGTAAACCGAGTCGCCCCGTTGCCCGTCGCGAGCTGGGAAGATCGGGAGCGTTTCGTCGCGGGTCTTTCCGCGACGGCGGGTTATTCGCCGTCATCGATGCTTCTCAAGCTGATCAGCAGTTTTGGCGAGAAGGATATTAAGTACTGCTACTGGAAGTCTGCGACGCGCGTCGAGCGCGCGATGGCGGGAGAGTCGGATCTGGATCTATTGGTGGACAGGGGGAGCCGTGACCGGGTGACCGCCCTCTTGTGCGAGCACGGGTTCAAGCCCTGGCCCGACGCCGTTGGTCGCGGTCATTCCGTGATCGCCAGCTTCCTGGGCTACGAGGAATCATGCCAGACAATTCGACATGTTCACGTCCATTTTCGTTTGGTGTTGGGCCATTCGCTTCTGAAGAATTTTCGCTTGCCAATCGAGTCAAGGCTCATTGCGCGCAGCGTTCTGTACCCACGCTTCCCGCTTCGGCTGCTCGACCCTGCCGACGAGGCGTTGCTGTTGGTCGTCCGGTACAGCTTGGAACTGAGTCGGATAGATCCCATCGCGCTGCGGCAACGGAGCGAACTTGAGCGGAAATATGCCGAAGCATTGGCGTTCGTCATGACAAACGTCGACCCAAATGAACTATCGCGGCGCGCTCGCGAGCTGTTCTCGGCGAAGACCACTAACCAAATCCGCGAAACCGCGTGTTCGTTTGGCGCCACACTTCCGCGTGGAGCCGTCCGTGCCGCCATTGCGCGCGAGCTAGCCCCTTACCGGACTTACAATGGATTGGAGTCGTCCGCGCGTATCTTCGCTCGAAGCACCCTATTCGCCGCAAGCGCAGTGAACAGGCGCCTTTTCAGAGCGCCGCGTGCGCCACGGCGCCGATGCCCGGGGGGCGGCGTGTTGATCTCTTTCGTCGGCGTTGACGGCAGCGGAAAGAGTACGCAACTCGCTGAGGTTCGCAAGTGGCTTGGCGCCGAGATTGACGTGCTAACCTATTACTTCGGATCTGGCGATGGCGAGCCGTCGCTACTTTTTCGACCCTTCAAGACGATCTCAAGGAGCATCGCGGCGCGGATCCGCGTCAAGCCGAAGGGCGCCTCTCATGGAAAGATTTCGGATCGGCCGCCGGGGGCGATTTACTCTCTTATGTTTGTCGTCTGGGCCTTGGCCGTCGCACTCGACAAATGGATTAAGCTAGTTTCCGCGCAACGCGCGATCGCGCGAGGGTTTGTCGTCGTCACGGATCGCTTCCCGCAAAACGAAAACGTGCAATTCAACGACGGCCCGCTGTTGCACCGATTGACCCTGGCGCCAGCTTGGCTGCTTCGCCTGGAATCTTCGGTCTACGAGATTGCTCAGCGCTCGCCGCCGGACCTCGTGATCAAGCTGCAAGTGGGTTACGCCACGGTCGCCAACAGAGAACCGGACATGCAGCCAGAATTAATATCGCAAAAAATCGAATGGCTAAAGGACATAAAATTTGCTGACGCGCGAGTGGTGTCCATCGATGCGAAGCAATCGCTTGCGGAGGTCAAGCGACAGGTGAAGCGCGCGATATGGGACATCTTCTAACCCAATAGGAGCGATGACCTGATCGTCGAGCTTTTCGGCCCGCCCGGTGTAGGCAAGACGACGTTTGCGCAGGCGTTGTCGGCTCGGTTGCAACAGACGGGCCGCGACGCCGATGTCCGGCTGAGCCCGCGGCCCGGCGAGATCAAAGTCGGCTCGCAATACTCGGCGTCGCCGAGGATCGGCGAGCAAATGCTGCGGTTGAGCCGACCCTTCTTCCAGTTGGCCTTAGCCGTCGCCTACGATCTGCGATCGAAGTCGTCCGATCCGAGCACTGATCGGTTGGTATCTCTTCTGCCACCTGGTCGGCCACTTGAAACGCTTCGTATGCGGCAATACCTGATGCGACTGTCGGTTGCTTGGCGCGACGCTTTTGCTTCGCAGCGCATAGTCATATTCGACCAGGGGTATATCCAGGCAGTTTCATCAATTCTCCTCGCAAGCCGACGGATTGACGAGAATAGCGCCGCTGAGGCCCTCGCGGTCGCGCCGCGCTCCGATCTTGCTTTTCGGATTCTGACGCCGCCAGCGGAAATCGCTAGGCGCCTGAGCCTGCGCGCACAGACACACGGCTTCCTCGGGCGGCTCCTTGAATCGAAAGCCGACGACCCCATGATTCACGCGGGCCTCGCGGACCGCTTGCAGAGCGAACTTGAACAATGTGGGCGCCCGGTGATCGCCGTCCGATCGGCCGACGATGGGACCTTTGCGGGGGAAATCGCGCGCGCGGAATTAGAGGTCAATAGATGCAGGGCGAAGGGCGTTTAACATGCGCCGCCCCTGCCTATCGACATTCTTCGATCGCCGGTCGTTCGCCGGCGTGGGGTACCCCCGGACGCATAGCGACCTCGATTCCTACACGAACCTGAAGTCCACGGCATTCGCGGCCAGCGATATCGTCGCCTTGCTTACGCCGGTAAGCGTCAAAGCGTCTCCATTGAGATCGGTAATGACGGCGTTCCCCGCAGCGTTGTTTGTCGTGTCCGCGAGTAGCGCTATAAGGTCCGCGCTCTGGTTGGCCGCAGTGAGGCCCACGCCGAACGCAGAGGCATTGAACTCTAGTAAGTCATGAGTCGACGCGGAGCCGACCAAAAAACCTGTGATTGTGTCCTGCCAAAAGGAACCGGAAACGCCCGGCGTGAATTCGAAAGTTTCGCTCGTTCGGCCGGTCGCGTTTATAGTCTCATTGGCGTACGATGTTAGCGGGATCATCTCGCCCCCCGCAGTTACGCTCAGCGCAGTCCCGGCATTGACGGTCACTCCGTTGCTGTTGGTAGCAAGCGTTAGTGTGCCGCTACCAGCTCCGCTGTTAGACGAAGCTATGACGGCGTTGTTGGTGAAAGTTTGAGAAACGGTATCCGCACCGACGGCCGACAATGTCAAATCAGCCGCCAGAATTGCCGAGGTTTGGGTGGAACTGTAGGAGACGTTGGCGTTACTTGAATTAAGTCCGGTGACGTCTATCGCGGACAGTCCTGTGATCTGAGCGGAGGTCAGCGTCTGCAGATTTGCCGCGGTATCCGATATCGCAACATGCGATCCACCGGGAACGGCGACGGGGATAGCGGCGGTTTCCAACGCCTTGGCTTGAGCTACAGTGAGGTTAACC
>Ga0182016_10008265_pt1 | contig 10545 bp, 9 predicted proteins | sample 712S2MmetaG_FD_120491 | JGI IMG/M metagenome (GOLD analysis project Ga0182016, IMG submission 120491) | Permafrost microbial communities from Stordalen Mire, Sweden - 712S2M metaG | ecosystem: Environmental > Terrestrial > Soil > Wetlands > Permafrost | place: Sweden: Stordalen | collected...
CTCATCGTCCGGTTCGGGTTCGGGGCCTTTCCACTGCGGCTCCGCAGCCAGCTTCTCGGCATAACTGCAAAGACGCTCCATCACGACTTCGTCCTCGCAATCAATTTGCCCGTCCGCAAGCGCAAGGAGCAGCCTTGCGCACGTTGCGTTGCCCTTTTTCGCGTTCTCGGTCAAGCCTTTCGTTATCGCGTTGCTGTTGTCCTCCAGGGCCTTGTCAGCCTCCGCCGCCATCTTTGCTGTTCCGCGGCTAACTTTCTTCTTCTCGAGCCCTGTCCCGGACGGTTTCTTAACCACCGTCTGCCTCTGTCTTCCCAACACCATCTGTCCGCCAATCCCGTCCCACCAATCCGCGGCCTTGCATTCTTCTCCGTAGAAAGGGAAAGGGGTGATTCCTTGTGGGAACCACCCCTGCATCCTCCGAATTGGTTTCGTCGCGAACCGAAATACTCAGCAGCTTCGTCCTTCTCTGAAAACCGCCTTGCAAAGTCCTCGCAGTTCCGCGTCAACTCGGAAAATGTTCTGATCTCTTCCAGATCTTGTCTGATGCCATTCTGCCTTGCGCTGCTTCCGACGCTTCCATCCGCAGCCTTTCAATAAGACAAAACGTCCATCCGCCCCCTGAAAATACTCTCAGTCTCTCCCCACGCTTCCGAATCAGCGGAGGTGGTCCGAAAAAACCAAGAAAGCCTCACCCACGCTCTCCTGCCGTCTCATTCCTCTTTATTCCTCGTTGAATGTTCTTAGCTTAACCAATCTCCCCGAAATTTCCTGCAATCCAAAAACAACTTATTTCTCCCTTTCTTTCAACCACTTAACTGCACGTCTCCATCCTCAAATCTTTGACACGGGGCTCGAACAGGAGCATGCAATTACCAAAACAAAGCGTCACACACGCCTTGCACCAAATGTTCTACGATATCCCGGTGACCTCTCCTGCCCACCACACTCCCACTCTGCTCGTACACGGAGGCGCATGGGCCATCCCCGCCGACGCGGCTACCGCCCATCAGGCCGGTGTCCGCAAAGCGCTTGAAACCGGCTATGCCGTTCTTTCCCGTGGCGGATCTTCCATCGATGCGGTCGAAGCCGCGGTCACCGTCCTCGAAGACGACCCCACTTTCGACGCCGGCCGGGGCAGCTTTCTCACCTCTGACGGGCGCGTCCAGCTTGACGCCCTTCTCATGGACGGTGGCCGCATGAAGGCTGGCGGCGTGGCCTGCGTCGAACGACTTCGCAATCCCATTCAGGCCGCCCGCTTGGTCCTCGAACACAGCCAACACGTCTATTTCGTCGGAGCTGGAGCCGAGCAGTTTGCCCAGGCCCATGGCATGGCCCTCATCGACAACGCCGAGCTGGTTCTCGACCGCGAGCGTGAGCGCCTCGTCCATGCTAAGTTCCGCGAATCTGCTGGCTTCGGTGACAACACATTCTCCGGCCTGGATTCGCCTCTGCTTCCGGTCCTCCACGACGACAAGAGCCCGGAGACAGCAGTTGTTGACGACCCCGCCCGTTTCACCAGTCACGACACCGTCGGCGCCGTCGCTCTCGATGCCCGCGGCAATCTCGCCGCCGCTACCTCCACCGGTGGCACTCTCAACAAGACTCCCGGCCGCGTCGGCGACTCCTCCCTCATCGGTTGCGGCTGCTATGCCGACAATCTCTCCGCCGCCGTCTCTCTCACCGGCTGGGGCGAACCCATCATGAAGCTCGTCCTCGGCAAATGGGCCACCGACCGCGTCGCTAGCGGTGCCGCCCCCGAACTCGCCGCCCGCGAAGCCATCTCTTATCTCTTCAACCGTCTCGGCGGCCACGGCGGCATTATCCTCCTCGGTCCCGACGGCCGTTTCGGCTTCGCCCACAACACCCCCGCCATGGCCTGGGGCCTCGCCACCCCCGCCGGTCTCCAAACCGGCCTCACCATCTAGCTCCAGCCTCCCGTCTCGCTGACCCGCTGACTTGCTGACACCGCCAACTCCGCTGCCTTTGCAATAATCTCCTTATGCTCGTCCTCGCCTCATCCTCGCCTCGACGCCGCGAACTCCTCACACAGGCCGGCTTCTCCTTCGAGGTCCATCCCGCCCACATCCCCGAGGATCCCCGCCCCAACGAAGACCCCATCGCCTACGTCACCCGCCTCGCCCGCGAAAAAGCCCAAGCGGTCTTCCGCGAATTGGCCCTGTGTCAGGGCACGACTTTAGTCGTGCCGCAAACGCACCAAAAGGAGCCGGGGGCTTTAGCCCCTGAAGTAGTTCTTCCGGAGACTCTCACCGTCCTCGGCGCCGACACCACCGTAAGCCTCGACAATCACATCCTCGGCAAGCCCGAAAACCCCGCCGACGCCGCCCGTATGCTCCGTCTTCTCTCCGGCCGCACCCATCGCGTCATCACCGGCGTCGCCGTCGTCACCGCCGCACACACTGAAGTCGCCTCCGAATCCACCGCCGTCCGATTCCTCACCCTCTCCGAAGAAGAAATCGCCGCCTATATCGCCACCGGCGAACCCATGGACAAAGCCGGAGCCTATGCCATCCAGGGTCGTGCCGCTCGTTGGATTCCCCGCATTGAAGGCGATTACTTCAACGTCGTCGGCCTTCCCATTTCCCTCGTCTCCAGCCTCCTTGAGTCCCTCCTGCCCGCCGGTTCGCTCACTCGCCAATAACCGCCTGCCCCCGCTGCTCACAAGTTACATTGACAGGTGATTGCAGTCACAGCCTTGCCCGTGGCCTGGGGGGACCATCTTTGGCAGCATCGAGATGCAGCTATGCCGACCTCTGTGATGGCTCTGCTCGCGTTGATGGTATTTGGCGTTCTAGGAATACTGCTAATAACAACGGTGATCCTGGAGCGCTCGGTGCGCGTGCGCGCGGCGAAACGAAACGCCGCACATCCTTGTGACAACCGCTGTGGCTTCCGGCGCTGGAAACCCCTTCACCCGAAGCCTCGATAATCGCGCAGTGGCGGCGCGGAATCCGCCCGAAAAGGAGAAAATTCATGCCTGATGTCCTAGATAAGAAAGCCGATCTGGCTGGGCCGGGTATCGGCGATTACAAAGAATTGGAAAAAATCCTGCCGCATGATTACCGTTCCCTGCTGACTCCGAAAGAGACCCAGCAGGCCATTTCCCAGGTCAAACGCTATATCGAAGACAACCTGTGCAAGGAACTCAATCTGATGATGGTCGAGGTGCCGCTCATCGTCGATGTCGAGAGCGGCGTCAACGACATGCTGGATCGCGATGGCTCGCGCACGCCCATCCAGTTTTATATTTCAAACGATCGCGACCTTCATCCCATCGACGCGCAGGTCGTGCAAGCCGCCACCAAGTGGAAACGCCCCGCGCTCAAGCAATTCAATTGCCAGGTCGGCGAGGGCATCTGCACCGACATGCGCGCCGTTCGCAAAGACTATTTTCTCGATCACGACCATTCCGCCTACGTCGATCAGTGGGATTGGGAGCGCGTCATGACCGCCGATCAACGCAACCTGAAGTTCCTGAAGGGGGTTGTTGGCAAGATATGGAAAGTGATCGTCGGAGCGGAAAGGTTTGCCCTATCCCTGTTCCCGCAATTGAAAGACCCGCGCTATCCTGAATTGCCCGAGAAGCTGACCTTTCTGCACGCCGAGGAGATTCTCGATATGTTTCCCACGCTGCCGCGCAAGCAGCGTGAGACGGCGATCCTGCAAAAGTATCCCGCCGTCTTCATCATCTGCATCGGCTGGCCGTTGAAGGACGGCTATCCGCATGAGATGCGCGCCGCCGATTACGACGACTGGGTCACCGACACTCACGCCGAGACCGGCAAAGACACGCACGGCCTCAATGGCGACATTCTCGTATGGAACTCGGTCACCAAGCGTCGCCATGAACTCACCTCGATGGGCATCCGCGTCACCGCCGAGACCCTGAAAAGACAGCTTACGATGTCCAAACAGTTGGACTTCATGCAGCTGCCCTATCACAAGGCGGTCCTGAACGAACAGATCCCGCTTTCGATCGGCGGAGGAATCGGCCAGTCGCGTACTTTGATGCTGCTGCTCCGCAAAGCCCATCTCGGAGAGGTAAGCGTTACGGTCTGGCCGAAGATCCTGAAAGAGATGTGCGCCGAGAAGAATATTTTTGTGTTGGAGTAACGTCTTGCAGCTTCCACAGGGCAATCGCATGAATATTATTTGTTGCCGAATCGGGCTCCTTTTACCCTCTGCGCAGCCCAGTCTCTGCGTGCCTCCCAGCGGGAGGCGGCGAGAATAGCCCAGGGCGAAGCCCTGGGAATGCGCTTCAGGAGGATGAACCCGCCCCGTCGGGGCGGAACGAATCCTGTTGATGAACAGGATCGCCGTTCATACAATCGCCTTACGGCCTCCAGCCCCACACACTCGCGTTTTTTGCAAATGTGTGGGGCTCCCGGCTCGCTCCGGCAGCCCCGGTTGAAAATCCGTCCGCACCGTTTATCCCAACCGCTGCTAACCAAAAATTATCCGTTCAAACAACTTTTTCCTCGGAACAGGAATCTTTCCCCCTCGCCCAGAATCAAAGAAAGTGCAATTCATCCTTCCTGACGGAGTTCTCGCTATGACCATATCCGCTATTGAAGTCAATCACTTGAAGCAAGCGCCCGCAGCCGAAGGCGTGTTGCCTGCTGTGCTTGGCCGCTGGAGCGCGCGCTCCTTTGCCGGCCGCGATGTCAGCCCCACCGACCTGCGGAAGGTCTTCGAAGCCGCCCGTTGGGCCGCTTCTTCCTACAACGAGCAGCCCTGGCGCTTCCTTGTTGGAACGCGTAACTCGATGACATATAAGAAGATATTTTCCACACTCATCGGCTTTAACCAGAGCTGGGCAGGCGCGGCGCCGGTCCTGATTCTCGGTACAGCCAATACCAAATTCAGCCACAACGGAACAGACAACCGCAATGCTCTCTATGACTTGGGAGCAGCCACCTCCTATCTCACGCTGCAAGCTGCCGCGCTCGGCCTTACCACTCACCAGATGGCCGGCTTCGACCCGGTCGCCGCCCGCCAGGCCCTTGAAATCCCAGAGGATTACGCCCTCGGCGCAGTCATCGCTCTCGGCTATCAGGGCGAACCCTCCGCCTTGACCAACACGGATCTCATCGCTCAGGAAACCACTCCCCGTACACGTAAACCATTGAATGAGTTCGTCTTATCGTTCTGGGGCGAGCCTGCCAATTTGGGCTGATTTTGCCCCCGGCAAAGTCTTCCAAAGTCACTGCCCCGGCTCCCGCGCTAGAGTAGAGCCGGGGGAATTATCTTGACCAGCACGCGCCTTATCCGTAAGAAACCCGTCCACCGCACCAGCCATCACAGCAACCCATCGCGGCTCAGACGGCTCGGCTGGCGTGGCCGGTTGATTCTCTCCTCTATCTTGTTGATTTTTGGCCTCCTCGGCTGCGGAGTGGCTGCCCGGCTGCTGGCGCCCACCTCCAACACCTCGCTCACCCGCTTTGACGCCATCATCGTACTGGGCACGCCGGCCGACAGCGACGGCAACCCCACGCCTACGCAGTTGAATCGCGTAACCGAGGGGGTGCGCGAGTATGAGCGCGGCATCGCGCCCAGGCTGATTATGACCGGCGGTGCGGCGCACAACAGCTTTGTTGAAGCGCGCGTCATGGCGCGAACCGCCCACGCCCAGGGCATTCCGGACTCAGTCATCTTTATCGAGCCGCAAGCCAGGGACACCATCCAGAACGCCTGCTACTCGGCGCGGATCATGAGCACCCACGGCTGGCGGTCGGCGGAAGTGGTTTCCAGCGCCAGCCACCTCCCGCGCGCCGGTTATATCTTCAACGAAATGCCGCTCCTGTGGCGCACCCACGCCGCTCCTTCCCTCGAACCGGAGCCGTCCGCTTACCCTTGGGCCGCCGCCTGCGCTGAAACCGTGCTGACCGTGCGCTATCTGCTCTGGACGCGCTGGAGAGAGACGTGCCTTCCATAACGGAGGAATTGTAGCCCGCCCAGCGTTGTCCCTTGCCGGTATCGTCCTGTAAGCTGAAATACGATGCCTTTCTCAGTAAGATTTTCCGCCGCTCTTGCCGCCGCAGCCGTCCTGGCTTTGTCTTTCGCACCCCGCACCCAGGCGCAAACCACCGCCTCGCCCACGGCCGGCAATGGAACCTACATTGCCAGCGATCCGCTGGCCGGTGTGCGCTACGACAACCGCTACGATGTCTCCCTCGGCATGGCCTACGACCACATGAAGGCCGGCGCAAATGTGCTCCAGGGAGCTAACCTCGGCGGACTCGATCTCTCCGCTTCTTATTGGCTCCTCAAGCACTGGGCCGTCGAAGGCTCGGGCCGTTACTACCTGGGCACTAGTGGTGTGGGCAATGCCGGCGTCACTGTCCACGGTCCATTCGTCAGCGAGCAGTTTTTCGTTGTCGGACCTGAGTGGCTGGGTCCGCACAACAAGCACGGTGCGCTCAGCGCCCACGCCCTTTTCGGCGGAGCGCATTTTGATTCGCATACCTATCCGGACACGGCGCAACAGGTTAATTTCTACAGCAACCAGGTTGCCCCCGCTGCCATCATCGGCGGTCACATGGACCTGAACCGCTCGGCCCACTGGGTCTTCCGCATCACGCCCGACGCGGTGATCACCCGCTATAGCACCGCCTCCACGCCATACGTTACTCAGACCGATGTCAACTTCGCCATCTCGATCGGCATCGAGTACAAATTCAAGAAGAAGCGGTAATCCCCCACGCCCTTCGCTGGCAGTGCAATCGCATGAATGCTTCTTGTTGGCATGGAGGTTTTTGCTGTTCGTGCCGGTCTATAGCCGTGGCTCCTCCCGGAGGGAGGGGATGAGAATAGCCCAGGGCCGGGCCCCCACGGACAGGTCTTCGTCCGTGGGGTGGCAGGGTGAAACCCTGGGACTCCAATCTCCCAAAGTCGTCCGAGAGCTGCATCCCTTCCGGCAATCCTTGTAGACAAACTACCCCCGGGCGATATGCTGTACTGGATAGCGGCGCTTCCTGCCCCGGTCGATAGCTCTTCGGGCGCGGATGGCTACAAAGGCAGGGTCCTATGGACATGAGAGATACGCTTGGAGTATTGCTTGCGGGCGGCGCGGGTGAACGCCTCTTTCCCCTCACGCGCGATCGCGCCAAACCTGCTGTGCCCTTCGGCGGTCACTACCGCATCATCGACATCACCCTCTCCAACTGCATCAACTCCGGCCTGCGCAAGGTCTTCATTCTGACCCAATACAAAGCTCTCTCCCTCAACCGGCACATCCGCGAAGGCTGGACCGGCATTGTGGCACAGGAACTCGGCGAGTTTTTCGAGCTGATGCCGCCCATGCAGCGCACCGGCTCCAACTGGTATATGGGCACCGCTGATGCCGTCTATCAGAACATCTACTCCATAGGCAGCGAACAGCCGAAGTACGTCATCATCCTCAGCGGCGACCACATCTACAAGATGGACTATAGCCGCATGTTGGAGTACCACAAGGAAACCAGGGCCGATGTCACGCTGGCCACGCTGCCCATTCCGCCCGATGACGTCAAGCAGTTCGGCGTAGTCGAGGTCGGCCAGAACGCTGAGATCAGGGGCTTCCAGGAAAAACCCGCCTCCACCAGCTTTCGCTCGCCGTTCAACCCCAAGGCCGTGGATGCCTCCATGGGCATCTACATCTTCAACACCGAGGTATTGCTGAAGGCGCTGATCGCCGACGCCGAAGACCCCGACTCAAAACACGACTTCGGCCATAACATTCTGCCCAATATGCTTGGCAAGAAGAAGATGATGGCCTACAGCTTTGTGGACGAGAACAAGCAGCAGGCGCTCTACTGGCGCGACGTCGGCACGCTCGACGCTTATTACGACGCCAATATGGACCTCTGCGCGGTTTCGCCTGTCTTCAACCTCTACGACAAGAACTGGCCCATGCGCACCCGTGTGCGCCAGTATCCGCCGGCCAAGTTTGTCTTCGGTGAGCCGGGCCGCGCCGGCATGGCGGTCAACTCGGTGATTACCGCCGGCGTCATCATCTCCGGCGCCACGGTCTCCAACTCCGTGGTCTCGCAGGATGTGCGCGTCAACTCCTACTCCACCGTGGACGCCAGCATTGTCTTTTCCCACGTCAACATCGGCCGTCACTGCCGCATTCGCCGCGCCATCATCGACCGCCATGTCCACATTCCCGAGGGCACCGTCATCGGCTACGACCCGGTCGAGGACAAACGGCGCTACTTTGTCACCCCCTCCGGCCTGACCATTGTCACCCGCGACGCTTCGCTCTTCGAAAACCCCGTCGATCCCGACTTCCAGCTACGCTACTAGTATCCCGTCCCACGCTATTCGTGCCCCGTCTCAGAAGTACGTTGCATAAATGCGCTGTCATCCTGAGTGACCGGAGCGAAGCGTAGGGAGTCGGGGTCCCCAGCGACAGGTCTTCGTCGCTGGGGCGATGAGTCGAAGGACCTGCATTTTACGGAGGGAGCAGGAGGCTTCAGCCCCCTGAAACAGAGCACATTTGCGCGGCCTTCAGGCCCGGGCCTCCGAAGCTTTCGCGCCAAAACGACGCGGCGGAGAAGAACTACGGGTTCGCAATGGTATGAAACATTGGCGTCTTTGTAGCGTCCGTACAGTTGAACCCTGCCACGTAGATCGTGCTCCCGTCGTCCGAAACAAGAATGCCGGACGCGAGAAATCCAGCAGGCAACGCCGGGTTCGGTGTAATTGTGGTCGCCGCGTAGGGCGATGTCGTACTGATCGATTGCAGAGTCGTCACTCCGTTTGTCGTGTCCGCCAATGCCACGATGAACGCCCCGTGTGTCGCGTCCGGCGCAATCAGGTATGGATTTCCAGCAACTGTCGCGTATGCGCTCGTCGGCCACGAGAGCGCGTTTCCGGAACTGATGGTTAGAAAATCAAGCACGTTATCGTAAGAGGACAGCACCCCGACCGTTCCCGCCGCGATTCCTGACCCTCCAAGAATGCGCAGCGGCCATCCGCCTTTTGCGGCGGGTTCAGGCGTAGCAGCAGCATTAGCGCTCTGAACCGTTAAAAACGGTGTTATGTTGCTGAGGGCCGCGGATGAGCTCTCCAGCGCCGGCGTATTGCTGAAGAGGCGCACCATCTTGTCCTGTCCTGAATAAACAACAATGGCGTCCGCACTGTTCACCGTCGCCGCGTCGATTGCATAAGGACCGACGCCTGCTCCGACAGTAGAAACTGCTCCCAGCCCTGAGGTTGTTGAGATGGTGAATTGCCCAAGGTATCCAGCGCTCGGCTCGGTCACGTAGCCGTAACCGTTTCTTGCCGCGATGCTGGCAAGAACAGTTGCTGGCGTACCACTGGGCGCTATAATCCCCGACGTTGGAGTGCCAGTCGTTGAATCAACGGCTTCGAACTCAACGTCCGAAACGAGGGCTCCAGTCCCGCCAGATCCGCCGTCAACCGAAATAGCGGTATTCTGATTTACCACGGGGCCTACCAGCGAAAGAGTTCCCTCATTCGCCCCAGATGAAAGTAAAAACTCTTGGACACCAAACGTATACCCAGGGTTGAAGTATGCCGTCGTGCTACTTGTGTTCTCCACCAACTGCTGCTGATCGGTGGTTACCGCTACCCAGGCCGTGTTGCACACAGCATTTGCGCTCGTCGGACTTCCGCAGGTGAACTGCACAAAGGACGGCACTTCACTGATGCCGATGTCGACAACAAAATAGCCGTTGGTGAAATCGGTCTGGCTGATGGTGTAGGTTCCGGGCGTCCCCATCTCGGTTGTCTGGATAACATCACCCGCTTGGAGTCCCGTCTCATTGACCACTACCGGGAAAATACCAGCAGTTTCCGCCTGCGAAACAGTGGGATACAGTAGCGTGAGCGTAATAACGCGCGCTGCCGTTATCGTGATGCTCGCCGTGTCGTATTTGGTTCCATCTTGCGTCGAGGTCGCTGTGACAGTATCCGTGCCCGATGCTGGAGCAGTAAGCGGCGCTGTATAAACACCGGCGGTGGTGATCGCCCCGTAAGTCGCCGACCAGGTCACTGCGGAACTATAGCTTCCGGTTCCCTGCACCGTGGCAGAGCATTGGCTGGTCGCCGTCGTGTGAGCCTGCAAGGTAGCCGGCAAGCACGAGGCGCTCACTGAGGTAATGGTGGGGGCCGTTACGTTAACCGTCGCGGATCCGTATGCGCCAATATCCGCCACGCTCGTTGCCGTCACCGTGATCTGCGTCCCTGGGGTAACTCCCGTCGTGGACAAAACTCCGCCGGAACTGATAGTTCCCGCCGACGCCGACCACGTGACCGCGGTGTTCGTCGTCTTTGTGAGGGTCGCTGAGCAGGTCGAGGGATCACCCTCCGCAACGGATGTCGGCAAGCACGAAACGCTCACGGAAACCGCCGGTGTCACCGTGATGCTCGCCGGACCGGATTTGGTTGCATCTTCCGTAGAGGTCGCGGTGATCGTCGCCGTGCCCGACGTTGGAACGGTGGCGGGCGCTGTATAAACACCAGTGGTGCTGATGGTCCCGGAGCTCGCCGACCAGGTCACAGCGGAGCTGTAGCTTCCAG
>Ga0182016_10008267_pt1 | contig 10544 bp, 7 predicted proteins | sample 712S2MmetaG_FD_120491 | JGI IMG/M metagenome (GOLD analysis project Ga0182016, IMG submission 120491) | Permafrost microbial communities from Stordalen Mire, Sweden - 712S2M metaG | ecosystem: Environmental > Terrestrial > Soil > Wetlands > Permafrost | place: Sweden: Stordalen | collected...
AAATTAGGACAAGATACCCAATCCTTGAAATTAGGATGTGTAATGAACCAAATTACTGTATTTTGTAGTTTTCTTAAATCCATGTCCTCCGGTATGGGTAGTTTTTTAATATCGAGTATTTTATAAAATTGTTTTTGTGCTTCTTCTTCATCTTTTTTTTTAGCGATTTTATCTTCTTGGAAATCGGAACAACTGCCCATCGAATTACTCGTATCAATACATACCATTACACCCTCTTCATAAATTCTATCATCAACTAGTAATGTTTCACCTTTATTAGAAACTTTTTGACCCAATTCGGCAGCATTGACATCGGTTTCACTATCTGACAAGGGATTATAAAGTATGATGGGAAGCGAAACATCTTTTCCTTTCCCTGTAAAAACGACAATATTCATGTTTTCATTTAATGTGAGGAGAGGTGGAACTCCATTAACTAAAACTAATGGTGAATATATTGTGAAAGTCTTGTCTGTTCGTAAATCTTTCATTGCAAATTTCCAATTTACTTTTTCTGCAGAATTTATGGATAGTAACAAATTGCATAAAACGTTAGTACCTAAAAATACATTTTTAATATCACTAATTCCACTTTCTGTTTGCATTTTGTATATTAATTCGTGAAAAGTATTTGATAAAATCATTCTCTTTTTATCATCAAAGTTTGACATTCGTAACAACGATTCTAAAGCTGCTGTTCCAAATTGAATCTGAATTGGATGAATCCCGTAAAGAGTCATGTATTTTTCAAACTTGTTAATGACAGATTTTAAAATATCTTCGTTCATGTTGACTTTTTTAATTAAAATGTATAAGCACGATAACAGACAACTCAATTCTTGTTTTGAAGTCACATCTTTAACAAAAGGATATGGTAACCATGATATTTTTCCGGAAATTAAATTTTGAATAGTGGTCGATCCCATTATTCCATTATATTTTAGTTGCAGTTTATCATTTTCATGACCAGATTTAGGAACTTGGGAATGACCGCAGTCGGAATATAATATTAGAAAGTCTTTATCTATTTCCATTATATATTCCGTCGTGATACTTGATTCGATTATTAGTATACTTTCTGAGGTTATATCGACATTAAAAATATTTAAATTATCGAAGTCCTTACCGATTTCTTGATCTTTGTAAATTATTCTTATTTGATCCTTGAACAAGTCAAAACTTTTAGAAATTTCTTCTCGTAATTCTGTTATTGTTGTAGAATATTTAACAAAAAACGGATTTACTTGTTCTCCGAATTTGCAGTATATTTTCAAACCATTGAATCCTGCATGAATATCTGGTGTACACAGAGCGTATTTTCCTACCTTAAGATTATTACAATCATCGATATATACCTTTTTAAATGTTAATTTGTTTTTATCCATGTTGAGATTAAATTTTGTTCCTATTTTATTAACTAGATCATTTGTCTCAACATCAAATTCTTCAATTTGATCGTCATAGTGAACAATAATTTTAGTATCCTCAATACCGACAAATTTCCAACTGTTATTACAAATCGGACACACGGAACGCGTACTCAACCACTTAGATATACAACAATAGTGAAATTTATGAGAACATGATTGCGATTCTACGATATAACATTGATTATGATTAATTGGATTGGATTTTTCTGAATTGTCTGAATTATCTGATTCTTCCGATTTATTTAATTCAGTTTGACATTTTATACAAATAGAATTATGTGACTCTCTACAAATTGCGCACTGTCCTAAGTCAGTATCTGATTCAGTTTCTGAATTGTTTTCCGAATTAGTTCCTGAATCAGTTTCTGAATCATTTTTTGAATTGGTATCTTCATGAACCAAACCTTTGCCTTTTGGATCGATAACTTTCAGAATTTTAAAATTATCAATTGTCGTTGGTTGAATGCATTTATCACAATTACACTTGGATTGATTTAAATTAGGAAATACAATTGGAAGTTCTTCGTCGTGTTCTTTCTTTAATTTGATTGAAAAATGTTCTTCAATCAAATATGGCGTTATTTCAGAAAAGGTTAACCCTCCGAAGGTTGTTATTGACATTAAAATAATAATTGTTATAAATGGTCCGTTATTAATTAGTTTACCCAGTTGATGATATTATCAATTTTTAATAGAAAAATTGATATTTCCAATCATTAACTAACAGAATAAATTTTAGGATATACGAGTTATATCCAATGTATTTACCTAGGCTTTTTTGCTTTTCTTTAATCTGTCTAATATGTATGACTTGTTTCACTGCTAGAGTTTCATCTCAAGGACCAACGTGTCAGTCAGGACAATCATGTACTTATTCGCAAACGACTGGTAATTGTAGTGCTGGGGTTGATTGTACTTTCATTTGTAATGGACTTTTAGACTGTGGCACTTCGAATATTTATTGTGGAACCGGTTTATGTACAATTACTTGTAGTGGCATCAGTTCTTGTCTAACCCTAAATATTTTTGTTTTGAGCTCAGCAACTTATAAATTTGACTGTAGTGGATTAGGTTCGTGCATCGGTGCAAATGTTAATATAATTAATTCTATACCTACATCAACATCAACTACATCTTATCCGACGTCCACTGTACAACCAACAACGGCAACATCAACGTCTACAGTGGTACCAACAACGACAACATCAACGTCTACAGCAGTTCCGACAACGGCAACATCAACGTCTACAACATCTTCGGTATTGTCCACAGCGACGTCTACAGCGGTACCTACATCGACATCAACTGTATCTTATCCCGAAACAACATCAATAACATCGACTATATCTTATCCCACAGTTATACCCACCATACAACAAACATCATCAATTCCGCCATCCGTACAATCTACTGGAACACCGACAACGCCAACAAATGCACCATCGACAACGCCGGTTATAACAATCGCAACAATTTGCAGCGTCGTAGGAGTTGCTAGTACCATCATAGGCGTCGGAGTAAAAGTAGGTATGAAAATTGTAAAAAAAGCCAAAAAGAAGAAGATGGAAAATGCAAAAAATTCACCCTTTAGTTATTCTGCAGAACAACTAATGGTTTAGTTTATTTTATATTATTTTATTTATTAGACAAATATCACAAAGTTCCATACAAAAAATTGATGTTATAGTATTACTGTAGGGTACTATTCATTTGGACCCATAGTACTTTTGTTGAAAAATCGACACATCCAGCTTCTAACTTTACCAAACCCTCCAAAACAACAATCAGTTTATAATGGCATCTCCATTGGTCGAACAGTTGGGGCACGAGATCGAGGTTTGCAAGAATGTTCTTGATGCTGAAACTGATTTCGGTGCTTATTATCGCGGTGTCACCAGGTGTGGCAGATGCGATAAGGGCATCTGTGAATTCGACAGTGATTGCATGTTCTTTGAGAAAAGTTGGGCCGAGGACAGATTGTATCATGCCACCGAGGACTACAATGCTGTCTCATCATTCAGACCGGTTTTGGAAGATTGTTCGAAGCATTTCTCGGACGATGAGATTGTCCGCATTTCAACCATCTTGTCATCGAAGTTTGTTCAAACCTTTGTGAAGGACAAGCATGAGATGGCAAAGGTGCCGACCTCAGCTGAATTGGTGAGGTCGCTTGGTTTCCAGATTGGTGACTACATTTGGTCTCGTGCAGACGAAAGGAATGCTCTTGGTTACTACACAACTTGTGAGTGTGTGAAGGATGACTACGACGACTTCATTTGTGACATGTGTTCCATCAAGGAGAAAATCGTCTACTTCAGTCAGAAGATCGATGATCTCACATCATTGGTGTCCTTCATCAAAGATCACGAAACTTTCGATGGGATCATTTCTTGTTTGGTGACCTTGATTCCATCGATGTCATCTCAGGGCGTTCAGAAGTTTTTTGCAGACTTTGTGAAATGGCAGGAAATCGAGGCCAGAAACGCCCTTGTTATCGCAATCATTGATGATGATGACATTTTGGTTCGCGCTCTCGATGTTGAGTGTGAGTCCCTTTGTGCGATCGGAGGATTCGTCGTCAGGGGCTTCTTCAATGATGTTTCTGTGTCGAAACCGAAATCGAGAAAGAATCGTTCGTCCCCGAAGAACATCGAGAAGCTGATGAAGCAAAAAGACTTGAAAGAAAAGAAGCGCAGACTCCCTTCGAAGACAAGGGATTCTAAAATTAATTTCTAATTTGATTTGATTTTTTTTATTTTTATTTTTGAATAGTTAAAGAAAACGTATGTATGTTTTGTCACAACAATCGTTATGTCTTTTTTCTGCATAAGCACATTCGTCTGTTGTTGCATTAATTATTGTTCCATTTATTGTTACTTTCATATTATCCCTAAATGTATATGATGCGTTGTAAACAGGAATATTATTATTATTTATTACATACGGATCAGTATTTCCACCATTAATTGTTACAATTTTATTTGTCGAGAATTTACTGGGTGTATTATAAATAATTCCTGCATTGTTTGGACATAAACCTGCTGTAAATCCATTTTGATTATTTTGACCCAAATTTATTAATTCATTGCAACTGTAAACGGACTCTGAATTTGTGACCGATGCAACAGTTCCTTGTCCATTATTAATGTAACCCACAAGTCCACCATTATAACCATTTTCAGTAAATATGCTAATTTGTTTATTATTAGTCATTGTCAATTTACTGTTCGCGATGACATCTCTGTTGTGTAGTCCCATGAATCCTCCACACTTACAACCGGTTACATTTGAATTTATATTAATTTTATTATTATTTTTTATTAATAATTCACAATCTGTAATTGTATTTTGATTGGATCCTATAAAACCTCCGGCACTACTATTTATGGTAGGTGTACCTTCAGAAACAATATTAGTTGTATCATTACTTTCTATGATTAATTTGCAATCTGCGACAATAGAAAAAAGATTTGCTCCTATAAAACCACCTGAAGCATTTGAATTAATATTAACTATTTTATTATTTTTAATTATGGACGTGGAATTTGTAAGATAAATAGCGTTGTTACCTATAAAGCCGCCAGAATTAGTTGTGCTAATTATATTTATTATTCCATTATTTTGTAAAAACGATTCACAATTCGTAGTCAAAGTTCCGTTTTGTGTTATTCCGTTGAAACCACCCGATTGTCCTTGTGATATTATATTTATCACTTCGTTATTTGATAATGTCGATTTACAATTTTGAGTATAAACGTTTTGATTAAATCCTATAAAACCACCGCTAATGCCAAAAACACCAGATGCTATATATACCAATTTACAATTTGTAATAACCGATGCACAATCTGTCATAATACCAAAATTCGATGCTCCTATGAATCCACCGCTGCAATTAGTAATAAGATCTGGATTGCTATTAATAGTCGAGTTTACATTAATAGAACCGTTTTTAATATACATTGATGATAAATTTATAATTCCGCTGTTCATTCCAATAAAGCACCCGGTAGGTAGATTTAAATTTATAGAAATATTATGACTGCACTCTAGTTTGACATTGGTAATTAATGAATTAAAATCAACATTCGTTGCTAATATTCCACCATATAATGTTGTGGATATATCACTACATGTTATAAATTTAAAAAAACCAATCACTGATGATATTATCAAATTGAATACAGGATTTGTGAATTTTATTGTTCTTTCCTTACATTTGTAACCGTTGACCGATGCTGAATTAGTTCCCTTTACAAAATATCCAATAGGAAAATTTACATTTGGTGGTATGTAATATGTATATCTATCGTCAACTGCAAGTACCGGTGATGTAGTTGTATCATTTGTAACTCCGATTACAAAAGTACTCGTTATAGTCGGCGTATTACTTTGGAGACTAAAATCATTGTTAACTAAATAAATACCGTTCGCATTTGGAATAATATTCCAATCATTCGAATTATTTACAATATAAACGGCCATATTTGTAATATAATTCATGTATACAATAATATTTTTCCACTGGATGCCAAAATATAAAATTACGATTCATCACATTGTACTATTTCCTGAATAATTTTTTGTTCAATAATTTTTTGTTCGGATAATGCGCAACAATTAATCGGCAATACATCGAGATAATATTTGCTTCTTTTCAATTTATTCACAAAATTCATATTACTTGTAATTGTACATAAATTATTAGCATCACCTGTACCAAAAATCGCGACATTCTTTTCATCCAAAATATAATCACGTCTAAATTCTTCAATATTTGGTGATAAAGTATCTGGTAAACATATTAATTTATCAATAAGTTGATCAGCTCTATTTATCTCGTTCGGTCCGCCTACGATTTTGATAATACCTTTAAATGTTTCCAGAGCAGTATGACACACATATAATTTCTTATCTGAAAAATTATTTAAATTAAGTTGTTTAAATAACGGATATTCTTTTTCTTGTTGTAATTGTTCATGTAGTATTTTAGAACTAAATTTTGTATTCGGATCTGGATCATTAGTTGTATAAGATACCAAAGCCATCAATGCAGTCACATCTAAATTATATGCATCTGTTCGTGTTGTATTAATAGATTTTATATCATTCGAATTTGTTACAATAATTATACCAATTGATTCCAACTTTTGTTTTAATTCCTCAATTATACCATTTCCAAAATAAAAATATACCTGTGTAGGTTTAACATAAGATGGTAATTTTGATACAGTTTCCATAATTTCACGGCCCGTATCAATGATTGATTTCTCTTCTGAATATTCATCACCATCACGTGCATTAGAATCAAGCTGCCGCTTAATCGACATCGCAGTGACTTTGATCCATGTTTTATTCTTATGTGTAATAATATCAATATGTTTATTGTCAACATGGTTATCAATTTCGGTCGTATCATCATTTATGTTTGTTTTAATTAGGCATCTAACCATTGCATCAAACCATGCGACATTCGATGTTAGATATTGAGCTTTTGATGGCATTGATTGGATTACATTGATTTCTCTCTTTATTTGGTATGAAATTTTTTGTAATAAAACATTTTCTGGATTATCTTTGCATTGTTTGAGCAATTTTCTGCAGATAATAAGAAGCTCAGAAACATACATAATTTTGACTAAATGATATATTTATATAATTGGTATTTATTGTATAATCTATATTCGTTATACTAACTAATTCAATTTTATAAAATCTTCAGATTTTTGCAGAAATAAAATTGAAATTTGATAATAATGATATACTCATATATTTTTTCCATTAATTAACTTGATTATTCAAATAATTAACTTTTTTGCATCTAGTTTAAATCAAAATGGTTACTTACACCGATTGCTTGAATTTTCAGAAGGACTTCGAAGACTATGTTCTTCAACAAGAGGAGGCAATTAAAAGCACCGATAACATTACTGATAAGAAAGAACAACGCAAACAATCAACAAATTTGAGAACTGATTTGAACAAAAAGACTATTGAGCATGAGTCGAATTTGTCCCAAAAAATTCATACATCTTTACTGGAGATGGAGAAATTCAAGGGAACGCTTCTGTTTAATGTCCAAACTGTCAGAAATCTCTATGTACTTCTCGCAACTAAGGGAGGACGTCTTTGTGCTCGTTATGTGAAACTTCCGAAAGAGTGGGTTAACATTGGTGTTTTCGCTGGAATTCTTGAAGATATGGTTGTTGTAATGAGAACTCCAAGCCAAATTGGTTTGGGAAATAAGCACATGTTTTCGATTGATGAAATTATTTCAGGTTTTCGCACATATTGTGAACAAGAAATTAAAAATAATGTTCCGATTAGATTTCTTTTCCTACACAGGCTCGTGATGGATAATGCACCAAGCGAAATCAATGACATTCTTGAGAAATGTATTCATTCTCAGGGATCATCAAAACGAATTGGTATGTATCAAGAAGGAATTAACCATTATTATGCAATTCAAGGTCTCTACGGTGGCATTGAATTTGACAGACGAGTTGTGACAGTAATCACTCCAGAAATGTTTTCATCAAATGCAACCTTACCACTCATTGGTTTGCATTTTACTCGTGCTGAAATTGCGTCATCAATTTGGAACAATGAGGAGACTACATCACAAAGGCTAAGGTCAAATGGTAAACCAATTTTGCGCGGTAACATTTGTCGTTTTGATCGTCCGATTCATGCTCTTACAAATATTGGGCAAACTAATGGAAAGTATCATATTGTTTGTGATAATTCCAAGGATCTACGTGACAGAATGACGCACGGCATTAAGGAAGTTTCTGATCAACCGAATCAACAGAATCAACCAAGTAGGCAAAAATATGAGTCAGGTCTAATCATTGACATCAAGAAACTCGTATCAACTCTGCCACCTGGAGGAGTTTACATCAACGAACTTGGTACAATGCTTGTCAATGATGACATTCCACATGATTGCCTATTATATCATTTGAGTACTGATGAAGATCTCGAATTCTTCTGGAATAGTTAATCTAAATTTTTATTTATCTATTGATATTTTATTATTATTATAAATAGATGTCGAATAGTTATTATTTCACTAAATATCTTAAATATAAACAAAAATACTTATCACTTATTGGTGGTGCTAAAAGTTCTGATTTAGAAATCAAATTTGTACCATGGGGTAAAAAAGTATGAAAATATCTGACGGTACTGAATTGTACGATATACTGACAAAAATAAGAAATAATATTGCCTGTAAATTACAAAACTATTGTCAACAAAGGCCCTTACATACAGAATTGTCAGCGGAACCAAATTTAGAAGTATGTCAAAAAATGCAACATATATTAGAAAGTAATAAAGTAAATGTATCGATACTCGCAACTGATGAAAATAGCATAGGATGGACTTTTCATCACAAAGATGCACTTATGTTTAATTTACCAGAATGTAAGCATATTACTGTTTTTTATTCATCCGACATAAGAAGTAAAAGTGCACAAGTTGTTCAAGTAATAAACGATACATTAGAAGAAAACGGCTATAATAAATTACAATAAATTACATTTATTATAAAGTTTTAACGAAATAATAAGGTTTGTTGTAAGTTTACGTAATAACTACAATAAATTACAAAAAAATTATAATAAATTAATTCCAATCAATTGTATATCCGAATGATGGTGACATAGATCTGGACATTGATCGTAACATAAATGGTGACGTAGATCGCGATGTTGATGGTGATGTAGATGGTGCCATAGATTTAGAAATAGGTATACCAGAATAATGTTCGATTTTTGCTAACTCTTTTGTTTCTGTTGTTATTAATTCTTTATGTTCTTGTTCAGCGCTACATATTTCGTACCAAATTGCAATCCTCGGTGTTCCTATTCCATTATTTGCGACACGATGCATACCGTGTTTTATATCTGGATTTATTTTTGTTGCAACATCACCAGCCCAAATTATAGCGACATTGTTATCTTTTGGTGGTGATATCCATTCACCGTGTTCATTTTTTAATTGTAATCCTGGTTGTGTCGATCTATAATGAATAGATAATAAACCTGGATCGTAGTGAGCATTACAATTTAATCCTGTTTTTGAACCATCATTTTTATATTTTGTTATATCAAACATTCCCCAATAATTATTGAATCTAAACAAAGGAATATCAATTTGTTTTAATTTTTCATCAATATCAGGAAATAAATATGGAGTTGTCATTCTACATAAACGATGCATTAATTTATCAGAAAGATTACTCATTTTATTAATTTGTTCAAACTTTATCGGTAATTTGTGTTCAGACAATCTCTTGCCAGTCAGCAAACGAAACGATTCTTTATGTTTTGCATCAAAGTAACCAAAGATGGGCTTCTTAGTGTAAAGTTCCTTGTATTCTTTTTCATTCTTAAAAAAATCTTCTATATTTTTAACGCATTCATCAACTTGTCCCACTATTTCCGGCGATAGTTTCACATACGCATATCCTCTTATTTTTATTGAATCACTGAACTTTTCAATAACGGTTTTATTATTTTGAAGTATACTATCAAGTGGAAAAATATACACTTTTTCCGCATTGCTTTTGGTATATGTGGTCATTTTATATTACACATACTATTATAACATATATATTTAACCACACAATGAACGCATATTTATTGTATCTATATAAAGACATAAAACAATAAAATAAAAAAATATTAAGATTTAGGTTTTGTATGAAGATCATATCCCATATATATTAATCTCTTTTCTGTTGTTTCAATAACATCATCTGCTTGAGTCATGACCCAGCTGTGATGACGCCACAATCCGTCTCCTGATAATGCATATCCTGAAAATAATTTTAGTGTTGGATCATTTTTATAAAGCTTCAGTGAATTATCATGACATCTCGATTGTTCCATTAATTGTATTTTATAGTTTGAGTTGGGTATAATAATGGTATTAACATTAATTAAATCCAGTAAATCATTTGGACTAGCAACTAAATGTGTACCAGGAAATATTTTATTCATAGTTAACTGCAAATCATTATGCATATTTTTCCACCACGGTCTACTCGTTAAAAAATTAATTCGACTAACATCTAAAGGTTCTAATTTATCGATAATATCTTTAATT
>Ga0182016_10008272_pt1 | contig 10540 bp, 7 predicted proteins | sample 712S2MmetaG_FD_120491 | JGI IMG/M metagenome (GOLD analysis project Ga0182016, IMG submission 120491) | Permafrost microbial communities from Stordalen Mire, Sweden - 712S2M metaG | ecosystem: Environmental > Terrestrial > Soil > Wetlands > Permafrost | place: Sweden: Stordalen | collected...
ATCAGTAACTCAAAGATTTTCGGTATGAAGCTAATTCTCATATCAGTAATAGCACCATTTAGATATTCTGTGTCAGAAATAACTAACCAATTTAAATTAGTTCTTCTATTCTTTAGATTTATTAAGGGATCTAAACACTTAGGATTGCATTCATTATAGATAAGGGTTAGGGAATGTTGGTGATTTATCTTATCATTACCCTCTATGTATTTATCATAAGCGCTATCTATATGTACTCTATTTAATCTTTCTGATATATATAAAACGTGGCAATATTCATTGATCCTTTTTAATAGAAGTTTAGAGATTATTAATAGAACGTCTCTTGGTTGAGAATTAACAACTGTACCTTTTCTGAACTTTTTAATCCCAAGAAGAATCACAATAACCTCTTTACAAATCGATCGATAAACAAAATTTCTTCTCAGGAAATAGTTTATTTTCTTATTTAACCCACTAACGGTTTCAACATTCCTTAATGATTTGTTACTGTCGATGAAATCAATTGATTGGAAGTGATAATTATATTTCAAGTATGTTAGGATACTTTCTTTTAAACTAATAGTGTCCATTTTGCAATTGAAAAAGCTCACGCTATTAACTTGGTTTCCATGATCAGAGGAACCATTACCTAAAATCTGACATAATAGAGCTCCAACACTTTCGCATTGTTCAAAATAGACAGTTTTGACTGGTAGCGATTCAATAAATGAAAGGCCTCTAAACAAACTAAAATCGATATCACAGAAAACAAAAGCTTTATAGCTTTCCCGTTTTCCAAGTTCTATTATATCGATAAAATGTTTAGCATTTAATTTTGCCTTAGGATTACCCTTATTATGTCCTTCAATCCTTAACGGTTTGGTTTTCAGTTTATTTTCACTTATTTGGTCTATTTCAACCTTGACAGACCAAGAGTCCTTACTTAAAAGGACATCCATCTTATTGTTATTAAATGATTAGTTTTATTTTTAATTTTGATAAAATTAAAAATCTTTTTTGTTACAGTCCATTAATCTTCGCTGCTGATGTCAATCCTGTTAGAAATTCTGTCGATATTAAATATCGTTACTTTAACCATATCATAATTGAAATTCTTAACAGCTTGATAATTATACTTTCCGTATTTATCTCCTTTATTCATTAATTTAAGAAAGCAAAGTTGGAAGATCGGAATATTTTTACAACCCCAAAGATAGATTTTTGTTAAAGCTGGTTCTGGATAATTCATTATCTCTCCTATAGTTGAATCATCACCTTTTAATTTTTGGAGTCGATCTGGACCGTCTCCCTTATAAATCGTGGCAAAATCTTCATGTTGAATTTCAAGGATGTTTAGTCTGGTTTTAACTATTAAACTAAAGATTTCATTTAGATTTTTACCATTAGGAGTCGGTGAAAAAAGTATTACTAACTTTCCTAAAGTAAATTTCTTACGTTTAAGGTCTTTTAAAGGTTCAATTTCTGACCTTATAGTGAGAAGTTCTTGGTGACCCTTTGGTAACATTAACTTATAGTAAGTATATTCAGCCCTAATAGTATCGACTTTTCCGCTAAATCCCAACAAATAGATCGATTCATCTAGTTCTTTCAAGAGGATTCTAATAATGATTAAAAGGACATCTCTTGGCAAGATGTTTATTAGAGAATCTTTTCTGAATTGCCTAATCAACAATAATGTTAGGATCGAGTCTTGACAAATTTTTCTAAGAGCAAGGTTTCTCCTTAGGAGTTTATTTATATCACGTTTCGACTCTTCAATCCTTGCTAATTGTTCTTTTGAAAATCCGCCAACATTCTCATAACGGATTGAACGAAATTGATAATTGTTTCTAAGGGCCAGTTCCATCTTACTAAAAAATTTGATGTATCGATCAGGAGGAAATTTTAAATAGGTAAATATTAAATGCTGTACTTTATATGATTTATCATACTTACCGATGATTGAATTAAAAATTTGAGGGATAAACAAGTCTACATTAGAACAATCATCGATTCTTATGTTCTTTACTGGTAAAGAACATAGAAGATAGTAATCAAATTCATTAAAATCTAATTGGTTAAAAATAAACATTTCATTGCAGTTGAGACGAATCGCCTCTTCTGTTATAACTTTTAGAGCATTCTTAGATAAATAGGTTATAGCAACGGCAGGGGTTGAACCAGAAATTGAAAATCTTCTTACTTTCGAGTGTTTTAAATTAATAAGACTTTGACGCCAATTATAATAGTTACCATATAAATTAATGGCTATTTGGTCTACCTCATCTCCGGTAGACATTCTAATAATTTTCTATTTAATTTTTCAGAAAAATTAAATTATCTTTTTTATAATCATCTGAAATCGACTATGGTTAAAATTTTAAGATCAAGCTATAATCACTGCCAGTACTAATCTGGAATACTCCATCTAAATCAGGAATTAGAGTTGGAATGTTTCTATCTTGAATATCTCCTAATCCTAATGCTCCACCTTTATTTTTTCCAAATCCCCAAACTCGTCCCTGATGATCTAGACAAAGTGATTGAAAATCACCAACACTAATCTGAACGATGTTATTTAAATTAGGAATCATAACAGGAACGAATGTCGATAACATGTATTCAAAACCTAATTCCCCTTGACCAAAACTCCAAACATGGCCTTGATTATCTAAACAGAGAGAATGATAAGTACTAGTACCGATTTCAACAATATTATTAAGAGTTGGAATTAAAGTTGGAATATTCCTGTTAAGCTTATGTCCTAAACCCAATTGTCCGGTAGCATTATCACCAAAGCTCCAAACATGCCCTTGATCATCGAGACAGAAAGAACTTCTGTCTCCAGCTTTAACTTTAATAATGTTAGCTAGATTTGGAATTAGGGTGGGAACTAGTCTATCATCATTATCTCCTAATCCTAATTCTCCATCATCATTACTTCCAAAACCCCAAACTCTTCCTTGGTTATCTAAACAAAGAGAATGATAATTACCTATAGTAATGTCAACTATATTGTTGAGATTTGGGAGCATTGTTGGAATGACTGTACGAGAAGCTGCGTTATTGCCAAAACCCAATTGACCAAATTCGTTAGATCCAAAGACCCAAACATGTCCCTGTTTATCAATACAAAGGGAATGATTATATCCAGCACAAACTTTGACAATACCACTAAAATTTTGAATAACGGTTGGAATGGTTCTATTAGTAATATCTCCTAATCCTAATTGTCCATGAGAATTAGATCCAAATCCCCAAATATATCCTTCGTTATCTAAGCAAAGAGCGTAGTCAATTCCAGCACTAATTTGGACAATGTTATTTAAAGTAGGGTTAAGAGTTGGAATTAATCTGTTTTCTTTATTGTTTTGTAAACCTAGTCGACTGTGCCAATTGCTTCCAAATCCATAAACATATCCTCCCACTACTTTCTGTTTATAAATTTCCTTAGCATCTTGTCCAGGAAGAAGTTGAATCCCTTTATCAGCTAACAGAGAAGTAAAAAGATAGTTAGGAATGGTTTGAATAACATCCCCTTGTTTATTTTTAACTTGGAATGATCGATTACAATATTCTCGTAGTTTAGTTGAAGTGTTACAAAGATAAAGCAAATCAGTTCCCTTAATATCACCTTGTCTAATGATATTCAGAAAAGTATCATAAGGTAATGATTCCAGATTTTTACTCAGTTGTTAGTTTGCAGTTTGTTGTTGAAGAGCTTCATTAATTAAAACGAATAATTCTTGAGGGGTTATTTCTCCTGTTTCTATAATTTGATCAAGAATAATTTGTTGTTGGTCGATTGAACGAGCTAGAAAAACTGGCGACCGGAGGATTTGTTTCACGAAACCAAAAGCTTGTTCTTTATTCATTTCTTTTTGGATTGAAAATAATTAAAAATTGAGAATAATTAAAAACTTGAAATGGATCATTCGACAATAGCTTATTTGGAACGCTTTCTAGTAGATAATGGAGCAGCGGACTTCTTTTATCTGTTTTTGGAGAGATATTATAGTGAAATAGAAAATGGAGAAATAGTAGTAATTTTAGCACCAGTTGATGGTGCGTTGAAACGATTAGAAGATGTAAGTAATAGATCGCTAGAAGAAATAGTTAATTCAGAAGAAGGTGTCGATATTCTCAATAATCATATAAGTTCTCAGGAATTAAATATTGGCGATTGGATAGACAACCTAGAAGAATTAGACCCTGTCGCATCTACAATGATTAATGATTTACTCGTGATAGTAATCGACAAAATCATTTACTTTGAGTCTCAATTAGAACGACTAAAATTTGGAATTGAGTATGAAGAGGAATATGGCTACATCGATGGCAAAAAACAAAAAGCTACTACCAGATTATTTAATAAACAGACGGGAAAAGGAAAAATAACTAAGAGGGAACATATTAGCCTTAACGAGCTTTGGGAATCATGGTGTAATTCTACTAATCCTAAACATGCCGATTCATTGTTCTGTGCTGCTGGATGGGGAAATCCTTTGGCTTTATTCGTCTTGAGATTAAGATTCACTTTACCTCCTGATCCAAATATGCATGTATTAAATAATCTTAAAGCAGCAGTAAAAGGAGTTCCAGTAGCTGAAACTCTTGTTAATAAATTTCTAGCTAAAATCGACAAAGGTGAAGTATTTAAGTGGTCAGATTTTAGCGCTTTAATTCAATTAGTCAAGAAGTTGCCAGTATTGAAAAACAAGCTATACAGTTATGTAAGCAATAAGTATGGAATTTCTGTAAAAGGTGAAGGAACAGCAGAAGATGCGAGTAAACATCGAATCAATGCAGAAAAAGCTATACCTAATGCACAATTCCCGAGAAATGCCCAAACTGGTTTTGATCTCGATTCATTATATGATCAAAAATGTATTGGTGGGCCTAATAATTGGAAAGACTCATTATTTTGTGAAATAGGAATGAATGATGTTGGTGCTAATTACATCGGCAGAATGGGATTTACTTTACCCCAAGATCCAAATAATCATATCATAAAAGTATTGTTAGACTCTATAAAGGAATCATTAAAAGGTACTGCTACTGTACCTCAAACGTTAAAGGATAAAGCAGTATTAAAAGGTTTAGATCGTCAACTTGGAGACGTTATTAATAAAATTGATAGTAAACAGTTACTATCGTGGGATGATCTTAGGAATGTTTTCGTTGTGTCGGCCGGTTTTGGACTAGGCTTTGGAAATCTGTTATCGTTCGATATTCAGTCACTAATCATTTCTAGAGTTAATGATGCTATTAAAAAGCTTGGGCTACAGTTTGCCCAATAAATAATCCGTCTTTGATATTAAAATTTAATATCAAATTTTTATTTTTGGAAGGATAAAGCCTTGGTCAGAAAAATAAATTTAACTTTTCCAAATTTATGAGTTTTTTATACTGATGATTAAGGATAACCAAAAAGAAAATTTTCGGCTAATTTTTGCTTAAAAATTCCATTTTTTCCATAAAAAGAAGCAAAGTTTTGCTCTTAAAATTTAGTTACAGATTTCGTTTAGAAAACCTAATTTAGAAACTCGAGAAAGATGGCTACTATCGTTAAGCCCACTGCCAATGTTACCGTTGGCTACGTTGACATCGCCTCCTACGATCTGTTGGATGCCCTGATGTACGGAGGAGACAGCGTCACAACGCTCTTCTCTCGCTCGATCAAGAAGTACTCTTGGTTCACCCACCTCTTCGCACCGATGAAGAACACGGGCACCATTGACTCCCCCGCCTTCTCGTTCTCCAAGACTCCCGACTTCGCTCTGATGACTTGGTACGAGGCTGGTCTTCCTCAGATCACTGTCAACCCGGCCAGCAACGGTCAGTTGACCTGGCGCATTGCCTACAGCTGGAACTTGGCTCACAACTTGTTCAACACCGGGTCGTTGACCTTCAACGACCTGACGGCTCAGTCCTTCGACTCGGTGCTGCTCGACTTTTTGGCTCAGTATCGCCAGGATGCTGCCAAGTGGTCTCTGTATCAGAAGATGATCGGCAACACGACTGCTCTCCAGACCTTCAGCTCAGTGCTGCCGGCGGCGATTGTCAAGCTGCCCTGCCCTTACTGGTACCAGCGTGATTCGAGCTACGCCCTGCCTCTGTGCTGCGCATCGCTCAACGACATCAAGGAGAACTTGACCGTCCAGACGGATCTGACTCAGCTGATCCGTGTCCAGCAGAACACTGCTTCTGATGTTGTCCATGACCAGGCTGTTTGGACTGACGTTACGGCTGGTTCGGTCAACTTTGCCCAGATCCTTCAGGTTCAGAACAACAAGCCCCTCGAGCCTCTGTGGGTGGGAGCTTGGGCCAAGTACGTCCTCGTGACTGATGAAGAGCGCGCTCAGCACCAGGATACCATCATGGATGTCATCATTGAGCAGTTCCAGAAGGCCAACGGAACCAAGGCGACTCCTGGAGACTCTCGATTGGAGTTCCACTTCACGAACCCCGTCAAGACCCTGTTCTTCGGCTTCCAAAACGTCACTTCGTTGAGCTACAACAACCTGTCGAACTACACCGACACTCGCACGACTGGTGTGACGCCCAACGATCCCGTGTCACTGGCGACTCTGACCTACGAGAACCAGGATCGCTTCACCAACTGTCCTGGAGCTCTCTTCGACATGGAGACCTTTGTCCACGCTTCCCGCGCGGTTTCCGAGGTTGGCTACCACGCTCTGTTCTACTGCATCAACATCAATGATCTGGACATGACCGGAAGCTCCAACTACAGCAACTTGGTTACCACCATGTCGTTCACTGTTGCTGAGGGCGCTTCTCAAGAGGGAAACACCTACATGATGGTTTTGAGGGCTATCTCGGCCAACCGTGTTCGCTTCGCTTCCTCAACTTTTGGATTTCCAGCTTTAACTAGCGGATTCGACACTCCCTAAAAAGTGGGGAATATTGTCATTAATTGAAATTAAAAATATATAAAAAGCATTAACACTACTAAAATAGTGTTAATTTTTAAATTTACAAAATTTCGCTTATTCTGTCCTTTTTTAATCTCCATAAAAATAAATTGATGGTTTTAAGAGCGAAAAGCGCTAATCGAGTGAGACGCTTGTGAAGATTTTTTGGTTTCCCGGCTTCTTTCCCTTTCAAAAACCGACAAATAAAAACTTCCTTCCAGGTCCAGTTAGGAGGCGGTTGATATTTTAAAACAAAATCAGGAGAAAATTTATAAAACGCTCTAAGCCAAAACATTCTAAAGAGGATTTCGTTAACTCCGAGACATCTAAAAGCAGAAGAAGTTAAACAGAGATTAATTAGTTGAGTTGGATAATAAATCCTTGCCGCGATTTGAATTAAGACATCTTTATGAAGTCTTTCCATTTCCTTTTTTTAATTTTTTTCTCAATTAAAAAATTACTTTCATTTTAAATAACTACCATGACTGACATGAGGAAAAGCGGCAGGAATCTTCTCACTATTCTTCAAGGCCAATGTCAAGATCTTCCCTCCTTCATCTTTCTTTTCTAATGATTCGATATGTAATGTCTCTGGAAACTTTAACTCACCGCTCTCTCCATATCTATTCTTACATTGATAAGGATACTCCATTAGTTCTTTAGTATCAAGCAAGGTCCCTTTCCAGTCGTAGATAGGAATTTGATAACCTTTAGGCCATCCACCATAAACTTGATTTTCACGAGGTTCCTTGTTTTCCCAATGAGGAGCTCTAATAACAGAAAATGATAAGACCTTCAAGCCATAAATATAATAGTAATCGATCATTGCTAGTTCGCTTTCTTTCATCCGTTCACTGATTGCTATTTCATATTGTTTATAATTATCATTGGTTATTTCATCACATTGGTACTCCAAGTTATATAATTCGTTTAGAAATTCTTCGGCTGCTCTAACTTTTAGGTTTCTTTCTCTCATAATATCATACTTATAGCCATTAAAGATATCTCTCAAGCCATCAAGTGGATAGATCAATTTATATGATTCAGTTACCTTATCCCAAATACATACTCCCTCTTTAACTATTGCTCTCTTTCCTAAAGGTTTACCACCATATAATCCTTTTCTATACTCTTCTTCGACTGGATAATCCCAATTATCTCTTAAGTCCCATTTACCCTGGTGAGCATGAACAGTATCAATCATTTCTACCATCCTCTTTCTGTCACGACCTCTAGCTAAAGTAAAAAATAAACTTCCAGTAACACTACGATCAATCAAATAAGCTCTACCAGTAGGCAATTGATATCTTTCCTCCGGAGAAGTCCCATCTTTATATCCAAGAAATAACATAAAGTGTAATTTATTTGTAGCTTTTTCATCTAGTTCACCTCTAAAATCACGCTCATAAACTAATCCTACATGATGGTACATTTTCGAAATCAGTTCTCTTTTGGTCTTAAATAACCAAACAAAGACTTGTTTCCAAGTCCAATTCTCAGGTATTTTATTTAAAAACTCAGAAGTGAAATCTGGAGCATACGATTGAAATTCCCTCAGCCAAAAAGCTTCAAACAACCTTTCATCAGTTCCCAAATGTTTAAAGGCTTTACAAACTAATGCTAAATTGATCAACTCGGTTGGATAATAAATTCTTCTTGCTACTTCGAGCAAAACATCGCGACCTAGTCTATCCATTCAATATTTTCAAACAAAGTTTTATTTTAATGATTAATAATACTTAAAAGATTATTTTCGGTTTTAAAATCGAAAATATCTGTAAGATGGAAAACATTCCAAAAATAAAAGGGGGAAAAATCTACATTGGAACGCCTTGTTACGGAGGACAATGTTTCAATACTTACGTTAGATCACTCCTTCAAACTGTTCAATATTTTAAGGAGAGAGATTTATCTATTAGTCTAGAAATTAGATTCTTAACAAACGAAAGTCTCATTACCAGAGGAAGAAATTTAATTGTTGCTCAATGTTTAGCTGATAAAGAAGCAACCCATCTTCTCTTCATTGATGCTGATGTTTCTTGGCATCCTTCAACCATTGAGAAACTTTTTAACGCTGACGTCGATATTATCGGAGCGGTTTATCCCAAGAAGGCTTATAAATGGTCCAAGCTTAATAAAATTCTTTCAGAAATTAAAGATCATTTGTCTGATCAAAAAACAGAAAACAATAAGCCGCTCGACCCCAAAGTTGAAGCTTTTATCAAAGCTAATCTACTAGATTATACTATTAATTATAGTGATAATAATTATATTAAAGACAATTTATTAGAGGTTAAACACATTGGAACAGGTTTTATGCTAATAAAAAGACAGGTTTTGGAAGAGATGTGTAAAACTTTTTCCCAATGCAAATTTGAGGATGATACTGGCCTTCTAACAGAATTTGAGAATCAACATCTTTATAGTTTGTTCGATTGCGAAGTTTCAAAAGAGTCTAATGGTAAAAGTCATTATTTATCTGAAGATTATTTATTTTGTAAGAGGTGGAGAAGCATGGGAGGAAAAGTTTACGCAGAAGTGACTTCAGTATTGACTCATACTGGAACTCACAGTTTTCAGGGGAATTACTTAGCAAGTTTACGTTTCGGGCCAGAACAACATAACATGTTAACTCATCCTCCAGTTATACAAGACAATCCAAACGAGCCGATAAATCGTGACCTTTCCAACAATTTTAAATCGCCTTCTCCGGCTAGCAAAGATGTTCCGAACATGATATCCAACAACCTTTTTCTTTTCGGTTTAGGTATTTTAATCTGCAATTTATTCGTTTACTTCATCAACTAAATTTTTTATTTTGAGTTGTATTCTAATTAAAAATAATTAGAATATTCAAACAAGATCACTTAAATCACCCTGCTGCAATGATGCTTGTGAACAGGATAATGTTTTTTCTGGCAGTCTCTGTTACAATAAAGAGCAAAATGGCAACGACTACACTTCTTTAACAGTTCTTCAGAAACTTTAAGACACGACCAACAATAATAAAAGGGTTTCTCATCTTTTTGTTTTTCTTCTTTTTGTTTGGCCTTTGAGAGGAGAAGCTTATTGAACTTTTCTACTGCCAACTTTTCTAAGAACTCTTCGTTATTGTGATTCTCTAACAATTCGATAATTTTTGAGTCAGTTTTGAATCCGTTTCCTTGCATATAGCGCTGAGCTCTTAGCTCATCTCTAAGACCAGCTAGAATTAATCTTATGCTCCAAGTTGTAGGAACTACTGACTTAAAAATAATAATTGAAACGAGGTCTCTCACATCCTTTTTCAAATAAGCTTTGCCCGCCTTTTGAAGAGCTTTATTTAAGTATAACCATTTCTTAACCTCTTTCTTTTCATCTGTTCCGATCTGAGTTAATTTATTAATTACTAATTTCAATGATTCGAGGTCATAGGAAGCCCGAGCTATCGCAGTATGACTACCTTTCTTTTTATTAAACAAATCCGCTCCAGCCTCTACCAACATCCTAAATACTCTAGAGTTTAAAGCATCCAGCAAAGGAAAATTTCCATTATAACCGGGAAGATTAACATCTGCTTTAAATTCGATAAGAACTTTTACGATTTCGATGTATGTTTCAGTATTGTTACTATGGGTAGTAAC
>Ga0182016_10008274_pt1 | contig 10539 bp, 9 predicted proteins | sample 712S2MmetaG_FD_120491 | JGI IMG/M metagenome (GOLD analysis project Ga0182016, IMG submission 120491) | Permafrost microbial communities from Stordalen Mire, Sweden - 712S2M metaG | ecosystem: Environmental > Terrestrial > Soil > Wetlands > Permafrost | place: Sweden: Stordalen | collected...
CATCCCGGACAAAGTGGATTGCTCCATCTGCCACGCGGAAGTAATGACCCAGTACCGCGAAAGCACGCATGGCAAATTGGCCGCGCAGGGGAGCCCGGATGCGCCCGGCTGCCAGGATTGCCACGGCTCTCATGGCGTTCTGGGCAAGAAAGAATCCGTCTCGCCCACCTTTTCGCGCAACGTGCCGGCGCTCTGCGGCAAGTGCCACCGCACCGGCCAGAAGGCCGCCCTGCGCTACACCGGCACGCAACACAACGTGGTCGAAAACTACCTGGAGAGCATTCATGGAAAAGGGCTGATGGAAAGCGGGCTCACCGTGACGGCGGACTGCGCCGACTGCCACACCGCGCATCACGAACTGCCCGCCTCCGACCCGCGCTCCAGCGTCAACCGCGCCAACATTGCCCGCACCTGCGCGCAGTGCCACCGCGGCATCTACGAGCTGTTCACCGCCAGCGTCCACTCCACCGAGGTCACCCACACCAACAAAGAACTGCCGGTGTGCGCCGACTGCCATTCCGCGCACAGCATCGAGCGCACCGATCTTTCCGACTTCCGCCTACACATCATGGATCAGTGCGGCCGCTGCCACCGCGACATCACCGCCAGCTATTTCGAGACGTTCCACGGCAAGGTGTCCAAGCTGGGCTACCTGAAGACCGCCAAGTGCTACGATTGCCACGGCGCGCACGACATCCTGCCGGTCAACAATCCGCGCTCCCATCTGAGCCGCAACAACATCGTCAAAACATGCGGGCAATGCCACACCGGCTCGCATCGCCAGTTCGCCGGATACCTCACCCACGCCACGCACCACGATCCCAAGAAATATCCGTTCCTGTTCGTCACCTTCTGGGGCATGACCACGCTGCTGGTGGGCACCCTGGTGATCTCCGGAGCCCACACGCTCATGTGGCTGCCGCGCTCGCTGCAGTACCGCCGGGAGATCGCCGCCGGCGAGCCGGACAGCCGCGTCTACGTGCGGCGCTTCCAGACCTTCCACCGCAACCTGCACCTGATGGTGATCTCCAGTTTTCTGGGGCTGGCGCTAACCGGAATGATTCTGAAGTTCTCCTATGCCGCCTGGGCCAAGCTGCTGGCGCACTTGTTGGGAGGCTTCGAGGCTGCCGGACTGATCCACCGCTTCTGCGCCGTGCTGACCTTCACCTATTTCGGCCTGCACCTCTACGACATGGCGCGCCAGCAGCGGCGCTCCGGCAAGACCTGGCGGCACTTCCTGACCGGCCCGGAGAGCATGTTGTTCAACCGCCGCGACTGGCGCGAATTCTGGGGGTCCATGAAATGGTTCCTGGGCCGCGGCCCGCGCCCCGAGTTCGGCCGCTGGACGTATTGGGAGAAGTTCGACTACTTCGCCGTATTCTGGGGCGTGGCCGTAATCGGCGGCACGGGATTGCTGCTCTGGTTCCCGGAGATCTTCACCCGCGTGATGCCGGGATGGATGGTCAACGTGGCCACCACCATCCACAGCGACGAAGCCCTGCTGGCGGTGAGCTTCATTTTCGTGGTGCACTTCTTCAACACCCACTTCCGCCCGGAAAAGTTCCCCATGGACACCGTCATCTTCACCGGTGGCACGCCGCTCGAAGAGTTTAAACGCGATCGCCCGCGGGAATACCGGCAACTGGTCGAAAGCGGCGAGCTGGAGCACCTCTTGATGCCCGAGCCGGAAGCGCTGGCGGTGAGACTCTGGCGGCGCTTCGGCTTCGCCGCGCTCACCTTAGGCCTGATCATGATCGGCCTAATCGTGTACGCCATGCTCTTCGCCTACCGCTAATTTCTGGAGGGCGGGCTTTAGCCCGCGCGGGGCTTGAGCCCCGCTCCCTGCCCCTATTTCCTGACAATCAGCAAAGGCACCCGCAGCTCATGCCGCACAGGAGTAATGGTATTGCCGAATATCAAATCCTTCAACCGCCGGTGTCCGTGTGCGCCCATAACAATGAGGTCGGGCTGGATCTCCAAAGCATAATGCACGATCTGGCTGCCGGGCCGCGGCGCATGCACAATAGCGGTCTCCACCTCAATTCCATCGGCGCGCAGCGTCTCGGCAATGCGCTCCAGGTACTGCTCCCCGGCTTCGACTTCGGCCGTAGACGATAGTGGCCCATACACGCTGCTGGTGACGCCCTCTTCCACGTGCAACAGGAATAGTTTGGCGCCGTGCATTTTGGCCATGGCCGCCGCGTGGCTGAGAGCCTTGCGGTCCAGTTCGGTGTGATCCAGCGGCACCAGAATCCGGTGGTATTCGAGCGCCACAGGCTGCTCCGCTGCCGGTTCGGGTATGGTCAGCGAAGCCCGGCCAAATCCGTGCCGCGCCCAATGCGCGATCAGCGGCTCAAACGAAATCCAGACCAGCAGGCCCGTCACACCCGTGCCCACCACGACCAGCGGGAACCACACGATGGGGCGGTTGGCAGCCGAGCCCAGCAGTTGACCCAGCCCATCCGTCAGTAGCCAGATGTTCAGCCCCAGGATCAGCACGGCCGCGGCCCACGAGAGCCATTGCACCCACACCTTGTTGGCGAACGTGCCCATACGCCGGCGGTCGCTGGTGAAGTGAATCAGCGGAATTACCGCGAACGGCAACTGCATGCTCAGAATCACCTGGCTGAGAATCAGCAGTTGGTAGGTGCCTTTGTCGCCCGAAATGTAAATGACGATGGCCGCCGGGATGATCGCGATCGTGCGCGTAATCAGGCGCCGCAGCCACGGGCGCATGCGGATGTTCAAGAAACCTTCCATCACGATCTGGCCGGCCAGCGTCCCCGTGAGCGTGGAGGATTGTCCGGAACACAGCAGCGCCACAGCGAACAGGATGCCCGCAAAGGCCGTACCCAGCAGCGGAACCAGCAGCAAGTGCGCCTGCTGAATTTCGGTAACCACCACGCCATGGCGGAAGAAGACCGCCGCGGCCAGGATCAGGATGGCCAGGTTCACCAGCAGCGCGGCATTCAGCGCCACCACCGAATCGACCAGATTATAGCGGCAGGCGCGGCGCTTGCCGGCCTCGCTGTGGCCGATCTGCCGCGTCTGCACCAGCGCCGAATGCAGGTACAGATTGTGCGGCATCACCGTGGCGCCCAGCATGCCGATAGCGATATACAGGGTCTTGCCATTGATGCGCGGAATTACGCCCAGCAGGATCTGCGACGCGACCGGCTTGGCCAGCACGATCTCGATGCAAAAGCAGGTCGCCATCACCGCGATGAGCGCCAGAATAAACGCTTCGACGTAGCGGATGCCGAGGCCCTGGAACCACAGCAGCAGCAGCGTATCGGCCGCGGTGAGCAGCACCCCGATCAGCAGCGGAATGTGGAACAGCAGGTTCAGCGCGATGGCCGCCCCCAGTACCTCGGCCAGATCGCAGGCCGCGATGGCGATCTCGCACAGCACCCAGAGTGCGATGGTGACGGGCCGCGGGTACGTCTCGCGACAGGCTTGCGCCAGGTCGCGGCCGGATACGATGCCCAGCCGCGCGCTCAAGGTTTGCAGCAGGATGGCCATGAAGTTGGACATCACCAGCACCCAGATCAGCGTGTAGCCGAAACGTGCGCCGCCCTCCAGATCGGTAGCCCAGTTGCCGGGGTCCATATAGCCGACGCTGACCAGGTACGCCGGACCGGCGAAAGCGAACATGCGCCGCCAGACCGGCATGTCGGCCGTGCCGACGCTGGAATGCACATCGGCCAGGGAGCGGGCACCGGATTTTGCGGCGCTAAGCATAGTGTCGTATTAGAGCTTAACTACAGTTAACACACGGCCGGCGGCCGTGTCAATCGCATGCCCTGTCAATCGCATTGTAATCCCCCTCAAGTGGTGGTATGCTGTATTTGTGATTTTAAAATCACACAAATACGACTCATCCGGATTTGTGGCGGCGCGTGCATGGAGCCGCTGATGTGGGGCGGCCAATCTTGGCCGCAGCCGCCTTTTCAGGCGGCCAGGGCGGGCTGAAAGCCGGCTGCGGGCAGAATGCCCGCCCGACGAGATCCAAGCTGGTTGTCACTCTATTATGCGGGACTCAATAGTTATATTGCTGATCGGCGGGGATAAGAGCACGCAGCAATCGGACATCAGAAAGGCTAAAGCGTACTGGAGCGATTACAATGCCTAAGCGAACCCTGGATTTCAGAGAGGAACTCCTAAAGGATCTGGCTGACCCGAAAGAAGCCGCACACTACATCAACGCGGCCCTGGAAGATTCCGAAGAGATGTTCCTCATCGCTCTTCGGGACGTTGCCGAGGCCCGCCAAATGTCCAAAGTCGCCAATGCGGCCGGCGTCGCTCGTGAGTCGATCTACAGAATGCTATCTGCGACGGGCAACCCGACACATAGTAACCTAATAGGGATTCTGAAGGCTCTGGACCTCAGGTTGTCCGTGGAAGCCATCAGCGTGCCTAAGGCCAAAAAGTCTCTGCGATCGAAAGGGCGTACCCGAATACAGCCCTCGGCGCTTCCCGTCCCGCGGAGCCGCTGAAAGTAGCCGCCGCCCCACCCGGCCCGCCCTGCGTTACACTACTAACGCTTGCGATTTCCAATCCTATTCCTCATGGCCCTCTCAACCCTCCCGGCGGCCGATCCCCGAACCATGCGCCTGGATTGTTTCCACGGCGGTACCGCCACCGAAGAGCAGATCTCGCTCGACGCCCTCGTGCTCGAAGGCCCCTGGCCCGGCCGCCTCGACCGCGCCATCGACGACACCAACCTGGGCAAGTATTACTTTGAAGTGCTGGACCGCAAAACCAACCGCGTGCTCTATTCGCGCGGGTTCGCCAGCGTCTTCGGCGAGTGGCAGGAAACGCCCGAAGCCGCCGAAGTGCGCCGCCAGTTTCACGAGTCGCTGCGCTTTCCCGCGCCAACTGCCCCGGTGCAGATCGTCGTCAAGAAACGCGATCGGCGGAATGCGTTTCAGGAATTCTGGTCACTTGTAGTCGACCCGGCCGACCCGGCCATCGACCGCTCCCCTCCGCCTGCCAACGTCAAGGTCTGGGCCGTCATGCAAAATGGCGAGCCGCGCGACAAAGTCGACCTGCTGCTGATGGGCGACGGCTACACCGTCGCCGAGATGGAAAAGTGGCACAAGGACGCACACCGCATGGCCGATCTGCTCTTCGCCGCCTCGCCCTTCAAGGAACGCCGCAACGACTTCAACGTGTGGGCCGTCGATACTCCGGCGGACGAAAGCGGCGTCTCCCGCCCTTCCGATAGCGTCTATCGCCGGTCGCCGCTACGCGCCACTTACGACGCCTTCGGCTCCGAGCGTTACGTCCTGGCCTTCGACAACAAGCGCATGCGCGAAGCCGCCTCGGCCGCCCCTTACGAATTCATCGAAATTGTGGTGAACGATCGCAAGTACGGCGGCGGCGGAATCTTCAACCTCTACGCCACGGTCTCGGCGGACAACGCTTTTACGCCCTACGTCTTCGTGCATGAATTCGGCCATCACTTCGCCGGACTGGCCGACGAATACTACACCTCGGATGTGGCGTACGAAACGTCCGCAGCGCGGCCGGAACCGTGGGAGCCGAACGCCACCGCCGATCCGCACGCCGCCAAGTGGAGCGCACTGATCGCCGCGGACACACCGCTGCCGACACCTTGGCCCAAGGAGCAGTTTGAATCGCTGGAAAAAGAGATTCAGGCGCGCCGCCGGCAGATTCGCGCCGCACATCGCCCCGAACAGGAAATGGAGGCGCTGTTCCGCGAAGAGGGCGGCAAAACCACCGCGCTGCTCGCCTCGGGCCCGCACGGGCGCGCCGTGGGTGCCTTCGAAGGTGCCATGTACGAGGGGCGCGGCTACTACCGGCCACAGGCGGATTGCATCATGTTCACGCGCGACGAAGTGGGCTTCTGCGCCGTCTGCCGGCGGGCCATCGAGCGCATTATCGATCTTTACTCGCGCCCTTCACCTCGATAAACACCATCTCCATCGGGTTTGTGTTCAGGTTTCTGGTGGAGCGTCTGTCGCCATAAAGCCAGCGCGTTTCGCCGCTTTCCATGTGCACGTCCTGAATGTGCCCGTCAGGCCGGGTGAAGCGCAGGTGGCACTCCTGCATGCACACAGCCAGCGCATCCACGTCGTCGTGCATGGGCACGGCCTCGTCGGCTTTTAGCGTCAACCGGATGGCGCGCACGTGCTCGTTTTCGAAATCCAGGCGGTAATGTTGCGCATCGATCTTCAGCGGGTCGCGGCGGGCGAGCGCCTCTGGCGAAACGATGTCCGGCGGAAACAGCTTGTCCGGCGGAAACCGAGTCTGTCCGTATGCGCTCAAAGCCAGTGTTGCAAAGAGGAGGAGTCGCATACCCCGATCATACATCGGGCCCACGCACTATAACGGCTTCGGCTTCGGTGGCGGCAGCTCGCGCGCCACGCACGTATCCTGGAAACCGGTGCGCGCATGGGAGCCGTCGCAAAACGGCTTGTTCGCGGACTGCCCGCAGCGGCACAGCGAGATCACCGTGCGGCCCGCCAGGCCAAACTCGTTGCCTTGCTGATCCTGAATCGTGAACTCGCCTTCAATGCGGATCGGCCCGTTGCTGATAGGAGTAATCTTTGCCATCTTCCGGATAGTACCATGTGGGGCAGGCCCCCGGCCTGCAGCGGCCTCTCAGGCCGCCAGCCCCGGGTCAATCACAAGCCGAGGCATCCCCACATCTCCCTGAAAACAAAGCAAAATGCCCCTGAGACCCCCAGCCCCGCGCACCCTCCCATGCTATTCTCATCGTCGAAATGGAACACACGACCAACACACCTCCCCTCACCAGCGTCCAGCAGTGCGTCGTCGACGCCCTGGCCGCCGGCTCCACCCTTACCGATGCCGCCGAAGCCTACGGCGTCCATCGCGTTACCATCTACCGTTGGATGAAGACATCCAAGCCCTTCGCCGCCGCCCTCCACCGCACCCGCGCCGAATTTGTCCTCGCCCGCCGGGACGACCTCCACCTTCTCAGCAACCGCGCCGTGGAAACCCTGCTCGCCATCCTCGACAATCCCAAGGCGTCGCCGGCCGTCCAACTCCGGGCTGCCATGTTCATTTTGCAACGCCCGCAACTGCCCAAGACCGGCTGGTCCATGCCCGAGCCGGCCCCCGATCCCGACGGCAAAAAGCTCCTCGACTCGGCCATCATCGAACAGGACTACGATAGCCTGCCAGGCCTCTGTAACATCGAAAGGGAAGACCCCGCCGAAGAAGAATCCCCCGCCGAATCAGCAACTTCCGGACTCCCGCCGCCCCCGGAATCGCCCGCCCAGGATGCTTCGCCATGCAACCAAATGCAACACGATTCCGAAATTTGCGAAGACGCTGCATCCGCCCCCGCCCCCCGCCGCCTCCACTCCTGCCCCGTGCCTCCTGCCGTCCTCAAAGCCCGCACCGATCACCAGAACTACCTTGAGCTTCTCGACATGATCAAATCCATCGAACAAACGCCCATGCCGACAATCGAAGACCTCGAAAAGGACGATCCCCTCGCGGGAGCCAACGCCAAGGAGCGCGAAGAAACCCTCGCCTGAGCCCGATCCCTCCGTCGGCAGGCCCCGCCGGATGTGCTATCTTCGTCTAACAAATAAATGTCTAACAAATCAATTCGGAGCGGCCGATGGCGATCGAACATTTCGACGTGCTGATCATGGGTGCCGGCCTGTCCGGCATCGACGCAGCCCATCACTTACAGAAACTCTGCCCGCACAAAAGCTACGTCATCCTCGAACAGCGGGCGCGCATCGGCGGCACTTGGGACCTGTTCCGCTACCCTGGCATCCGCTCCGACTCGGACATGCTGACCATGGGCTATTCATTCCGCCCGTGGACCAGCCCCAAGATGATTTCTCCGGGTGACGACATCCGCGATTACATCGCGGCCACCGCGCGCGACGAAGGCATCGACCGCCACATTCGCTTCGGCCATCGCATTCAGCGTGCCGCATGGTCCTCCGGGCAGGCGCAATGGAGCGTCGATGCGGTGCGCCAATTGCCCGACGGAAGCGAAGAGCCGTGCACGCTGACTTGCAACTTCTTGTTCTCCTGCGCCGGCTATTACCGCTATTCCGCGGGCTACCTGCCGGAGTTTCCGGATATCGGCTGCTTCCAGGGTCGCGTGGTTCACCCGCAAGCCTGGCCCGAGAATCTGGACTATGCCGGAAAGCGCGTCGTCATCATCGGCAGCGGTGCCACCGCCGTAACGCTGTTGCCCGCCATGGCCAAGACCGCCGGCCACGTGACCATGTTGCAGCGTTCGCCGACCTATCTTGTTTCGCTGCCCGCACAGGACAAAATCGCCAATTGGCTGCGCGGCTTTCTCCCCGCCATGTGGGCTTATAAGCTCGGCCGCTGGAAAAACGTCGCCCTCATGATCTACATTTACCAACTGGCGCAACGTTTCCCCAATTTCGTGAAGACCGGCATCGTCAAAAAAGTGCAGCAGGAATTGGGCCCCGGCTACGACGTCGCCACCCACTTCACCCCGAGCTACAATCCGTGGGAACAGCGCCTCTGCGTGGTGCCGGACGGAGACATGTTCCAGACGATTAAATCGGGCCGCGCCAGCGTGGTCACCGGCCAGATCGAAACCTTCACCGAAAAAGGCATACGGCTCCAATCGGGCCAGGAACTGGAAGCTGACATCGTGGTCACCGCGACGGGCCTGGTGCTGCAAGCCTTCGGCGGGGCGGAACTTTCCGTCGACGGCCGCAGCGTAGATCTGAGCCAGACGCTGGCTTACAAAGGCGTGATGTTATCGGGCGTGCCCAACCTGGCTTCCGTGTTCGGCTACATCAACGCGTCTTGGACGCTCAAAGCCGACCTGATCTGCACCTATGTCTGTCGCTTGTTGAACTGTATGGATCGCAAAGGCGCGCGCCAGGTCACGCCCCAGAGCCGCGGCGAGACGGCGTCCGCGCCCTTCGTGGAGAAGTTCACGCCGGGCTACATGCAGCGCGCCTTGGCGCACTGGCCGAAGCAGGGTTCCACGGCGCCGTGGCGCGTCTATCAGAACTACATCCGCGACGCGATCAGCCTGAAATGGAGCCCGGTGGACAACCAAGCCCTGGAGTTCTCCAACCCGCCGGAAGTGCCGTCGAAGCCCGCAGCCAGCGAACTCGCCACAGCGGCAAAGTAAAAGTAGATGTTAGGATGTCCCAAGGGAGGGAACCTATGCCGTTTGTCGATACCAACAGCCTCCGCGTCATCGAGCGCCTGCCCGGCTGGCACGGACGCTATTTCCACTCGCCCAGCATGACCTTCGCGCACTACGACTTCAAGCGTGGCTCGTCCATCCATGAGCACTTCCATCCCGAGGAAGAGGTCTATGAGGTGATCGAGGGCGAGCTCGAAGTGACCATCGACGGCGCGGCTCAGATCGCCCGCCCGGGCATAGTCGCCATCGTCCCCGCCAATGCCCGCCACTCGGTGAAGGCCTTAACGGACGGCCGGGCCATCATCGTCGACTACCCGCTGAGGCGCGACGTGGGGCAGGTTGTCAACCTGCAGGCCGATTGTTAATCGGCCTTTCCCTAACGCCTAGCAGCTAGGGTCTATTGTTTCTTAGGCGCCGGTTTCGCCTGGTCTTTCGACTTATCGTCCACCACATCGCCAAACTGAATCGTAGACTTACCCGAAAACTTCTTGTAGTCTTTATAAGTCACCAGCATCCGAATCTTCTGCGGGTGATCCTTAAAGTGCAACGTATCGTCGGCGTGCGTGTAAGTCGGAAACCAGTACTTACCGTCGATCTGCTCGCGCAAAGTCTCGAACTTGGGAAACTGTTGGTCGTCGCTCTTCTTCTGGTAGCCGACGCCCTTGCCGTAGGTCTTCACGATCTGAAAGTCGCGATCGTCCACCCAAATTTGCCCTTCGAAAAAGCGCTTCCCGGGCGTGAGCTTCTTGGGCTTCACGGAGAAGACATAACACGAAATCTCATCCGCGTTCTGCTTGCCCAGGTAATGGATGTCATACAAGGGAAGCTGGTCGGTAGTCAGGACGAAGGGTTGCGTATTCTTTAAATCGTCAAGGTCTTCCCCTGTCAGGATCAGGTTCTGCAGGGTGGAGACAGGCGCGCGCACCACGTGCTCGGTGCGCTTGCCCTCCGGCGTAAAAGTCATATCCGCCGTCTGCTCATATTTCCCCACTGCGTCGCCGGCATCGTCCAGCTCCAGAATCTTCGAGGTTTGCCGGTACACGTAGTTCTGCAGCGCCTCGGAGAACTCTTTCTCCTTGGCGGCGAACTTGCGAATGATCTCGTCCTCATTAATGGCGGGCGTAGCGGCCGTGGCGGGCGCGGTTGCCGTTGCGGCCACCGGAGTTGGCGCGGGCTTATTGTCGTCGGCGGCCCAGACAGGCAAGCACACCGCCGCAAGCAATGCCATTTGGGCAAATCGATGCATGGTTCCCTCTTCGAAGAGACGTTCGCCGGCAGCCGCCGGTTTCCCGGCTTCCCTATTTGCCGCCCAGCAGCTTCTTGGCGATCGTCAGCAACTGGATGTTGCTGGTGCCCTCGTAAATCCTGCCGATCTTGGCGTCACG
>Ga0182016_10008276_pt1 | contig 10537 bp, 6 predicted proteins | sample 712S2MmetaG_FD_120491 | JGI IMG/M metagenome (GOLD analysis project Ga0182016, IMG submission 120491) | Permafrost microbial communities from Stordalen Mire, Sweden - 712S2M metaG | ecosystem: Environmental > Terrestrial > Soil > Wetlands > Permafrost | place: Sweden: Stordalen | collected...
CGCTCGCCGCGCTGCTCGCCGCCAAATCCTTTGGCATTCGCACCGTGATGATGAATGAAAGCCATGCCGGCACGGCCCGCGCGAAGGGCCTGGCCGCCAGCCTTAAACGCCGGCTGGTTGCCCTGTTTGATACCGCGCTCGTCGGTGGCCAGCCCCAAAAGCGTTACCTCGTTTCGTTGGGGATGCCGGATAAATTGATCCAGATCGGATACGACACCGTGGATAATGACTTTTTTGCCGCCCAAGCCGCGCTCGTCAGAAGCCGCCCGTCGGAATTCCGCAATAAATACCGTCTGCCCGAACATTATTTTCTCAGTCTCGGACGCTTCGTACCCAAGAAGAACCTTGCCGCCCTCATCCGTGCTTATCATCAGGCCTTAGTCGCTCGCCCCAGCAGTGAAACCCATCTGGTTCTGGTCGGTTCCGGTGCGGATGATGCGGCGTTGCGCGCTTTGAGTCATGAGCTCCACCTGCGCGTCTATGACAAAGTCTCCGCTGGCTACGAGGTAACCACCTCCCCAACGGAACCCGAACCGCCCGGAGTCCATTTTTACGGCTTCCGTCAGATTGATGAAAACCCTGTCTTTTACGCGCTCGCCGATGCGTTCATTCTGCCCAGCCTTTACGAGGAATGGGGGCTCGTCGTCAACGAAGCCATGGCCTGCGGGTTGCCCGTCGTCGTGAGTGAGACTGCCGGCTGTGCCGAGGACCTGCTCGTGCCTGACCGTCTCCCCGCTCCGCCCGTCATGTCTCCTGATTTGCAAGTGCGCCTGGCCCAATTCACCGGTGGCCTCCGGCAAAACGGATTCCTGTTCGATCCCCAATCAATCCGTGAACTGTCCGACGCGCTGTGCCTGCTCGAAGCCGCCCCCGAAATGCGCGCAAACATGGGCCGGGCCAGCCGGCGGATGATCGCGCGGTTCTCCTGTGAAACCTTTGCCACCAACGCCCTCCTCGCTGCCAATGCCGCCCTGGCCAGATCCGGGCCGTCCAACCCGCCTTAATCCTAGCCCGTGCGTCATCTTCACTTCACCCAATCCTTGGAACCTTTGCAAGGCGGTGGGCTCGGCCGGGCAGCCCTCGATCTGCACCTCCAATTGCTGGCCGATGGTTCGCCCTCCCGCTTGGTCGCCACCCGCGCGTCGGACTTTGACCGGGCCTGGCCGGAAACAATTCAGTACCCGCGAACCGGGCCGCCCAAGGCCTACTTCGCGAAAAACTTGTGGGGTGATGCCCACGAATTACTCGCCGGGATCGATGTCGTCCATGGCCACGGGTTTTATGTTTATCCCAACTGGGCTGTCGGCAGCCGCGCCATTTCATCAGGCAAGCCGTTGGTCTATCACCCCCAGGGCATGTTCGAACCCTGGATTCTGCAACGTTCCCGCTGGAAAAAACGGGCGGTTTCATTCCTTTTTGAGCATCGTAACATGGGCCGATGCCGGCTTTGGCGGGCATTGACCGCCAGGGAAGCTGACCAAATCCGGCAGCAAGGCTTCACCGCCCCCATCGTCGTCGCTCCCAACGGCGTCAGATTGGAGGAGTTTGATATCGCTTCACCCGCCACGAATCGCCACCCGGGGTTCCCCTGGCCGGACCGGGCGCGGGAAAAAAAGCGATTGGTCTTCATGGCGCGGCTGCATCCTAAAAAAGGGTTGGATCTTTTGTTGCCCGCGTGGGCCAGGCTGAAGCCATACCATGCTGATTGGGAATTACTCATTGCCGGCCCGGATGAAGACGGCTACCGCGCCACCGTGGAAACCATGATTCGAGATCTGGGCGCCGGCGGCACCGCCACGCTCGTTGGTTCCGTGAGTGGGACTTCCAAACGGGACTTGTTGCAGGGCGCCGATTTATTCGTGTTGCCTTCCTATTCCGAGGGCTTTCCCGTCGCCGTGCTCGAAGCCATGGCCTGCCAGACGCCCGTCATCGGGACCCATGGCTGCAATTTTGCGGAACTGGAATCCGCCGGCGGTGGCTGGTTGTGCCAGGCCAATGTCGATTCCGTGGCCCGGGCCCTGGCGGCCGCCCTGCAATCTTCTGATTCCGAATTAACCGAACGCGGACGAACCGCGCGAAAACTGGTGGCGCAACGTTATACCTGGCCCGCCATCGCCACCACCATTCGCGACGCTTGCCAAAGCGTGGCTTAACCTTGACCCACCGCTCTCGTTACGAAACAGTAACCCAATCGTTTCATGCGGCCGCGTTCAAACCAGCTATTATTCCGCCAACAATGATCCCGATGTCATCGAATGCAGGTCAAATGGTTTTGCCGGAGGTCACCTCGTTATTCCTTCCGCGGCGCTAGAATCGTGATGGCAACGCTCACATTGGCGGCCACCGCCACGTTATGCCTGAGACCATTGTAAGAAACGATTTGTTTGACCGTACGCGCGGACTCGATCGGGGACGGTCGCGGCTCACGGAAGCGCTCTGGCACTTCTGCAAATGTTGCGTGTTCCTCACCCCGCTGCCGGTGCCCTCGCGATTCAAATGTTTCGTGTTGCGATTGTTCGGCGCGCGCATCGGCCACGGGGTGGTCATCAAACCCCAGGTGAAAATTCATTTTCCATGGAAACTGACCGTCGGCGATTTTACCTGGATCGGTGAAGAGGTGTTCATCCTGAATTTTGAGCCGGTCACCATCGGCGCACATTGTTGCCTTTCGCAACGCGCGTTTCTGTGCGGCGGCAGTCATGATTATCGGCAGCCCAACATGCCGTATCGTAACGGCCCGATTGTGGTCGAAGACGGCGCCTGGATTGGGGCCCAGGTGTTTGTCGCCCCGGGTGTGACCATTGGCACCGAAGCCGTCATCACTGCCGGATCGGTGGTCATCAAAACCCAGCCTCCCCGGATGGTTTGTGGTGGCTATCCCTGCATTCCTGTCAAACCAAGATGGTTGTCCGGCGGGGAAACGGTGAAATCGGGGCCGGCAGCCACCGCGTGGGTTGAGCCGCTGGCCTCCGCCTCATCGGCAACGCTGCCGTCAACCAAAGCGTCCTCCGCTGGCGAAAACTCGCCCCCTTTGAGTTGTCAGACCGGCTCTAAGGGGAAAGCTGCGGGGAGCTAATGTCCGATCCATCAAGCAACGTAACCACTGTGCCCATGGCGGGGATTAACCGCTCTTGGGCATTGCTTGCCTCTGCCGCCCAGGGTTGGCCACTGGCGGTGGCGGCTTTAGCCACCTGTTGGCTGTGCTTCTTCAACGAGTTGCGTGGCGAATGGGATACCAATGCCCAGTACAATTATGGCTATGTGGTTCCGCTCCTGGGAGCGATGCTCTGCTGGCGGCGCTGGCCGGAACGGCCCGCCATCCGATTGTCCACTTCCAGCCTGCCCGGGGTGCTGGGGTTCGGTCTGTTGAGCCTGCTCCTGCCGTTGACCTTGATCCGCGAAGCCAACCCCGAATGGCGGCTCCTTTACTGGACGCACGGTTTCCTGGTGCTGGGCCTGAGTTTATGCCTGCTCTACCGTGCCGGCGGTTGGAGCTGGGTAAGGTATTTCGCCCCGCCTTTGCTCTTCATGTTGATTGCCATTCCCTGGCCAATGGAATGGGAACAGACCATCATTCAGAACCTGATGCGGTTTGTGGCCTTGCTCACCGTCGAAGTTCTGGGCTGGCTGGGCATCCCGTCCCTGCAGCATGGTAACTTGATTGAAGTTGGCGCCGGCACGGTGGGCATTAATGAAGCCTGTAGCGGCATCCGCTCGCTTCAGTCCGGCCTGATGCTCTCACTTTTCCTGGGCGAAATGTACCGCTTCACCGCGGCGCGCCGGGTCACCCTGGTGCTTGCCTCCTTGGCGTGTGTGCTCGTGGCCAACGTGGCCCGCACCACTTTCCTCACTTACACCGCCGCCCGTCGTGGACTTCAGCAAATGGAAGCCTGGCACGATACCGCCGGCCTCATCGTCATGTTGATGGTGTTGCCGTCTCTGTTTGTCCTGGCGTATTGGATCAAACCCAGGTCGTCGGCCCCTTCCTCAACCCCTTTCTCGGCCACGCCTCCGAACCAGCCTCCAAGCCCGCCGGCGAGTGCTCCGCCCGTTCCATCTCTATTGCCGCGCTGGGTTGCCATCAGCGTTTTTGCCTGGCTTGCTTTCAGCGAACTCACCACCGAAATCTGGTACCGCAGCCATGAGAAAAATCTGCTCGTTAGCCAGCGTTGGTCGGTGAATTGGCCCGTTCAGGCAGCCCGCTTCAAGAAAACCACCGTGCCCGAGCAATCCTTGGCCATATTGCGCTGCTCGAACAGCGACTCAGCCGCTTGGAAGGACGAGGAGGACAATCAATGGAGCGCCTTTTTCCTGCGTTGGAATGCCGGCCGGAATTCCGCGCAGCTCGCCCGGGGACATCGCCCGGACATCTGTTTTCCCGCCGCCGGCGCCCGGTTGATTGATGCTTACGGTACGATAAACGCCACCGCCAATGGCTTGGACTTGCCCTTCAAATATCAAACCTTTCAGGCGGGCGACCAACTGTTGCACGTGTTTTATTGCCTGTGGTCCGATCGCGTATCGCCCCAAGCCAGCCTCCTGGCGCCCGACAATACCTGGAACGAGCGTTTCCATGCCGTCTGGACCGGGGAACGCAACCTCGGTCAGCAGGTCTTCGAAATCGTAATCATTGGCCCCGAAAACAATGATGCCGCCGTTGCCCTATTCAAACAGGAGCTTCCGCGCCTGATCCAACGGGATCTATGACCAACGCGTCGCCCGCCCCTCCGTCCCGGTTCCAAACCATTCTCGGGGTGCGCTTCTTCGTGGGCAACGCCGAGGAAGCCGTCCAAATCGGTCTGCAAGGCGGTCTCGTCGTCGTCCCCGCCGCCCCCGCCCTGGTTGAACTCCAAACTAACGAACCCTATCGGCAGGCCGTGTTTAACGCCGACCTCGCCATCACCGATAGCGGCCTGATGGTCCTCGTTTGGCGCCTCCTCACTCGTCAACGCCTCACCCGCGTTTCCGGCCTCAAATATCTCAAGCGATTATTTGAAATCAACGCCCTCCACCCCCACGATTCGGTGCTCTGGATCATGCCCAACGCCGGTGCCCGCGACCAGAATCTCGCCTGGCTGCGCTCCTCGGGTTACGGGTTCACCGTCGCAGACTGCTATCTGGCCCCGCACTATCCCCCTGGCCACATTCAAGACCTGGCCCTGCTGACGTTGGTCCGCCAGCGCCAGCCCAAACACATCGTCGTCTGTCTCGGCGGCGGCACCCAGGAACGACTGGGCCACATGTTAAAACTCGGCTGTGATTTCAAACCCAGCATCCATTGCATCGGTGCGGCCATCGGCTTCCTGAGCGGCACCCAGGTCCGCATCCCCGCCTGGGCCGACCGCTGGTTCCTCGGCTGGCTCTTTCGCTGCTTGAGCGAACCCGCCAAATTCATCCCCCGCTATTGGCACGCCTGGCGCCTTCTTCCCCTCATGATCCGCTACCGCGAAAACGCCCCGGCCGTTAAATATTAAACACACCTAGACTGACAACCGACTCGCTTCTAGCCGACGGAAGGCCTGCACCGCCACAACCCATCGGCTATTTTTGTGCACTGAGCCAAAGCCATTTGTGTCGCACTCGGAATAGCCGGCTCGCTTTCGGTGCTGGCAGCGACCCTGCCAGGCATGTCGGCAGGAAGCGTAAGCCAATCCAAAGGTGGAATAAAACCCGCCCGCCACGCTGTCCAAGAACCAAAGGCTCCGAAAACCTGCTGCGGAGCATCGCGCGGGCTTCAAATCCCAAGGGGATTTTGGCGCAAAGCCCAAGGTTGCCGCCACGCGGCTACCTTGGGGCGATGCCCCACCAAGCTTGCCAACCGCAACGCGGTTACGGCGATTTCATTTCTAGGTTGCCGACATTGGATTTTTACTTGAATTTTATTTTACTGCCCACCCAGGCCTCGCATTTGCTTTTCCAAAAATCTTCCAATTCCAAGTCCCAGCCCAAGGATTTCAAGTATTGTATGACAATAGCTGGAGTCAACCGGTTGGCGATTGGCCGCTGCTGATAGTTGAGTCGATTTTCAAACGGCAAAATGTTTCCTTGGTCGTAAAATTCCCATCCTCGGTCGTGAATGACATGTACCACACGCTCCGCTCCGGTTTCGTCAGCATGCTCAAACCTGCATAACCCTTCCTCTTTATGGTCACGCGAAAGATGAGCGGAAAAATAACGGATGTGAAACCGTCTGTTCAAATGGCGCATCAGTTGGATCATCTCGTCACCATAATTCGGAACAAAAGCAGAACCGAAAGACATGTTGCTTGGCTGCCAAACCGCAAATTTCGGCAAATGCGCACCTCCTTTACGCGGAGCGGGAAAATAGATGCTCTTCAAGTTAAGCGCTTGTCTGGAATAAATCCAGTGGCGGGCTTCGCCTTCCTCTCTCATTAGCTTGATGGCCTCAATCAGCTTGTCCGGCTCCGTCCAAAGGCAGTTGATGGGAATAACTTCAAATTCGTACAGTGGAATCATGTCGTTGTCACCGGCCAGTTAAAAACAAAGCAACCCCTGGTCAATTCAATATCACCTCACGGCGTGGTGACCCGATAAAACTTTCGACCGCTGTTGAGGTTGGTGTCCGTGAACAAACAGCCGCCGTTACTGTCGGCGACGTTGGTGAGTACGGAGAGCCATTGGATCGGTGGCACCAGATTCGTGGCGGTTTGCAGGACGTAACTTTGTCCGGGCAGACCCGTCAGGTTGAGGTTGAAGTTGAAGTTGGGCCCCGTACCGAGTTGCGCCGATAGCGATTGCGGCGGTAACGCGGTGGATTGCGATTCCTGCAAATACAAATAGGCCACGTCGTTCGCCGACAAAGCCCGATCATAGAAGCGCACGTCATCAATTGAACCCCCAAAAAAATCCGACCCGCTTTGCGATTGTGTCCCCATTTGGAGATTCCCGGTGTAACCCAGCGTGGACACCGGGCCGGTACCGGCCAGGTTGCCGTCCACATAAATGTAGCCAGTTCCATTTTGAACCACCGCGACCACCGAATACCACGTGTTTTCACGATAACTAACCAATGTGCTAAATCCGAGCGACCCGCAATCCAGGTGGAAACTACGGATGGATCCGGTTCCATCCGTCAGCAGCTCGTAACCATTAGGGCTGCCAAAACTGATGATTCTCGGGTCCTGTGTGCCGCCGGAAAAATTACACCAGACAGCCACGGTGAAGTTGTTTGCAAATGCCAGAACCGCTGGCGTGCCAAAATCGAGGTAGGCGCTGGAACCGTTAAATGAATATGCGGAATCGGAGTTCCCCAAGCGATCCGTGGTCAGGACGGCTCCGTAGTTCGTCCCGTTGTTTCCGTTGCCGCTGGCATCGTTCGCATTGCCGTAGAATGGATAATATGCCACCAGGCCATTCCACAACGCAAAATCAAAGCCATTTAGGTTGAGGCTGGCATTGGAACTGGCGGTTCCGCCAAAAAGATTGGTCGCCGCCAGGGCGTAATATCCGATATTGGCGGGCCCCGGATTGGTGAGCGTCAGGTTTGCGTTCGTGCCACCCGGCAGCCAATTGCCATCGAATGTCCATTGCAGATTAATGGGGGCGGAACCAGTGACCATACAACTGAAAACTGCCGTGCCGCCGACCGCATTGGTCAATGCCAGGGGCTGCTGCACCACCACGGGTGCATAGCCGGTGTTTACCACGGCCACGCTGCTGGTCACGCTGCCGCTGCTATTGGTCACGACCACGTCGTAGGCGCCGGCATCGCCAAGTTGTGCGGACATGACGGCAAAGCTGCTCGCAGTCGCACCCAAAATCGGCATGCCATTGGTGCGCCATTGCCAGAACAAAGGCGCGGTGCCATTGGCCGACACACTCAACGTAAAGTTGCTCCCCACCTGATAATTGCCTCCGGCTGGTTGCTGGCTGATCGTCGGCGGATAATAGACCACGCTGATGGCCGCCACACTGCTGGTGATACTGCCAGTCGAATTGGTAATGACCACGTCGTAATAACCGGAATTGTTGGCCTGCGCTCCGGTCACTGTGTAGCTCGCAGCGGTTGCGCCCGGGATTGGTGCGCCGTTTGTTCGCCATTGGTAGGCTACGGCGGGATAGCCGGTGGCCCGGACATTCACGGTGAAATTGGAGCCAACGCCGATGGTCTGGCCGATCGGCTGCGCTAAGATGATGGGCGGGTAATCGACCGTCAACACCGCGCCGGTGCTGGTAATGCTGCCAACAAAATTGCTCACCTGACAGGTATAAACGGCCGCATCGGTGGCCACCACACTTGCGAACGTAAGCGTGGGGTTGGTCTGACCGGTAATGAGCAAGCCGTTCTTCTCCCAGGAATAGTTTAGCGGCGTGCCGCTGGCCGTGACGCTGAAACTGGCGCTTTGCCCTTGCGTCACGGTGAGGCTGCCCGCCTGGCTGGTGAAGGCGGGCGCAATACCCACCTGCAAAATAGCATTGCTGCTGCTGATGCCGCCGACGGCATCGGTGACGAAGACGGAATAGTTCCCGGCATCGGAAAGCTGGACGTTGTAGAGACTGTAAGCGGTACCCGTGGCCCCGGGGATGTCATCACCATTCAAACGCCACTGAAAACTGCTGGTGGTCGGGTTGCTGACCTGTGCGGTGAAAGTCACATTGGCTCCGACGTTCGTATTGCGGCTGACCGGCTGGACGGCAAATTCCGGCGGATACAGATCACCGTAAAGTCGCGCGAGATACGGCGCGTTCGTATTGTTATATGTCGCGTTCGTGTTGTTGACGCTGGTAAAAACGCCACCGATAAGGATGCCGCCATCGCTCTGGATGGCCACGGATTGGACAGTGCTGTTGATGCCAAAATTGGTAAAGGTGGTGTCATGGGTGCCATCGGCGTAAAGGCGGCCCACGCGTGTAAGGCCGGCGGGATAATTATAGCTGTTAAAATTGCCGCCAATCACCAGGCTGTTGTTGGGCTGCACCGCTATGTCATAAACCGACCCATTCACAACCGGCAATGAAGTGAAGCCGGCGTCATTCGAACCATCGCTGTTCAGCCGTGCCACATAATACCGGGACACCCCATTGACAGTGGTAAAATCACCACCGATGAGTATCTTGCCATCGGACTGAATCTGGATGCAGCGCACCGCGGATGACGCCCCTGTCATTCCGTTTTGAAACGTATTGTCCAGCGATCCATCGCTATTCAGTCGCGCGATCCGGTAGCGGTTTGCGCCGTTGACGGACGTAAAAATGCCGCCAATTAAAATTCTTCCGTCCGCCTGAACCGCAACCGCATAAACCATCCCATTGGGATACGAACTAAACGAGGTGTCCGTGCTGCCATCGGCGTTTAACCGCGCATTGTAACTGGGAAAGTTTCCCTGACCGAAAAGGCCACCGATGACCACGGCATTGTTCGTCTGGACCGCCAGGGCGTAAACCGTGCCGTTGATCGTGTTGGTGGGCAAAAAGCTTCCGTCCACGGTGCCATTGGAATTGAGGCGGGCAATCCGGTTGCGGGGGGTTCCGTTGATGGCGCTGAAGTCGCCGCCGATGACGATGCGCCCATCGGTTTCCACCGCCAGCGCCCAAACGTTGCCGGAAACACCGCTGCCGCTGGCCAAAAAGGTGGCGTCCAGCGTCCCGTCCGAAAACAGGCGGGCCAGGCGAACGCGCGAGGATGAGCCATCCACCGCGGTGAACGCACCGCCAATCAATAATTCGCCGTTGGGTTGCAGGGCCATGGCATACACTGGCCCTCCCGTAACCGTCGGCGCATAGGTCTGGTCCCAAGCGCCGGGCCCCGCCAGCACACGACCAGTCAGCCCCAAGACCAGCAAGGAGCAAACCAGCCGATAGTATATGATAATCTTCATGAGATTCAGATGATGATAAACCACCTCGTAAATCAGTCCACCGCCAAACGTCGCGCCTCTCCATCCAGCTCTTTGCTCGGGACCAACCGGATGGCTAACGTATTTCTTTAAACGCTCTAAATTAAAAATCCTGCCCTCCACGCCGCTACACCATTGATGGCGACGTTCAAGCATACCGCATACCAATAAGATTCCGTCGCTTTTATTCGGGTTTTGCCGGACAAGGATATTCGCCATGCGTGAAAACCACGCACCCTGCGTGAAATTTTCACGCACCCGATTCAGCCGGCTGGTCTCGATCCCAAAATCTATTGCCGCGTGGGATAAGCGTTTGACGGGTATTTCTGACGTTGCGCTGCTTGCGCCTTGCTGATTTCCCCCGGGAATCGACTCGAACTTCCACCCCTGCTGCCATGGCGACACCTACTCCCAAGTCCTGACCGGGTCCGGCCCGCAAGTTTTCCTGTCACCGGTTTGGCCTTTCTTACCTCTTATGCGGCGTTATGATCTTAACCGAAATAAAATCCGGCATGGCACACAGTGATACTGAGTTGGTTTTACAGAGCCTGAACGGCAGCCGCGAGGCCTTCTGCCGGATCGTGGAACAGTATCAGTCGCTGATTTGTTCCCTGGCCTACAGCGCCACGGGCAGCGTGACCCAAAGCGAGGATGTGGCGCAAGAGACGTTTGTCGTTGCC
>Ga0182016_10008279_pt1 | contig 10535 bp, 10 predicted proteins | sample 712S2MmetaG_FD_120491 | JGI IMG/M metagenome (GOLD analysis project Ga0182016, IMG submission 120491) | Permafrost microbial communities from Stordalen Mire, Sweden - 712S2M metaG | ecosystem: Environmental > Terrestrial > Soil > Wetlands > Permafrost | place: Sweden: Stordalen | collected...
CACCCTCTCAAGGTGGAGGCACGGGTTCGAACCCCGTTGGGGCTGCCAGCAAAAGGGCAGGTCAGAGGCGGTAAGGCGGACAGATAGAGGAGCCTACGGGAGGACTACGTCCCAATCATCGAAGGCAAGGCCCGGGAGGGCTGATTGGACCTCGAGAAGGACATCGTCGTAGTTGGCAGCTCGGTAGTCGGTGATCTCGAGCGACACCGTCAGCTCCCCAGGGGACTCCTCGTCACCCGGCAGACCCCCACGGTCAACGTGGCCCCGTCGACGGGTTGCAGGGACCCAGCGGAGATGGTCACGGGCAAGGCGACACTGACGACGGATCCCTCATCCGCGGCCTTCAAGAACGCAGCGACGACGCGAGCCCGCAGGAGCCGGAGGTGCACATCGTCGGCGGCCCTGGCCTGGTCGGCTCGCAGACGGTTGGCATCCCCCGGTCCAGGCAGGTAGCGGTCCGACCCTTGCTTGGAGCTGGTAGCGAAACGCTTGTAGAAGTCGTCCGGGTCGCCATCGCGGCGCACGCCGACAGCGCAGAGCCAAGGTCGGCCCGAGCTGTCGACCCAAACGGCGCCGCGCCAGCGCTCTACCTTGACCTTGTAGAAGGTGTTGTCCACGACGGACTTGATGCGCAACGAGTGGAGGGCGCCGACCGGCCTCCCGGAGATCTGCTCCGTCATCTTGTTCAGGAGGGGGTGCTTTATATCCCGTCCAGGTCGGTCCGGTCGAGCTCCTCAGCCCCGCCGGACATCAACGCCGACTTCTGCGCTGGGTCGACGATGCCGGGCGCGAGGTCCCGAAGGCAATGCAAAGTCGGCCTGGCCCGGTGGGGCATGGGGACAATTGTGGCACTCTCGTCCGACCGGGCCGGAGGAGACCACCCCGGTAGGGCTACTGGCCGTCCTCAGCGGCTATCAGCGCAGCAAGACGCTCGGCTCGGCGCTGGTCGTAGCCTGCGGCGGCATCAGCATGGGCACGCTTGAGCCGGTCTCGCTCGGTTATATAAGCGGTGAGGTCGGACAGCGCTATGCGCCGGTCACGACCATTGCGGTGGAACGGGATCCGCCCTTCGTCGAGCAACTTGTTCAGCAATGGCCGGGACATGCCGAGCAGGGCAGCAGCTTGATTACTTGTCAGCAGCTTGCCAAAGCTGACGACGGTCGCGTCCTGGCCGGCCGCAACGAACTCGAGCATCTGACGCATCGTCTCGACGACGCGGGCAGGCAGAGGCCCGAGAGCCTCGAGGGCACCCGCGGCTTCCAGCACGCGGGCGCGGTCTTCGGGGGTGAGCAAAGCAGAGTCGATCTTGGTCAGCGTGGGCATATGGCTCCTCTGGATCCTTCATCGGCATCATACCGCCACAGATGAAATAAATGCAACAAGTGATTTTTCTGTATCGCGTCGTTGAGCGTGCAGGACGGGCCCCGACTGGGAGCGGCACCGGACGGTGGCCAAGCGTGCCCGCGGTACTATCCAGGACCTATGCAACCCCGGCGCCGGGCAGCCCGAACGCGCGCCAGTGGGCCGCAACCGGGCCCCGCCAGCACCGTTGAGCCTGACCCCCGCTTCGACTGGTCACCGTACGATGCCCCACCTGATGTGTTCGATGAGCCCCTGGCCTGGGACCGCGTGGTCCAGGACCTCCTCGACGTGTACTTCTCCGAATGGTGGGGCGTGCCTGGCCGGCACCCGGCGTGGCTCTCGATGCCAGCCTGGGAAGGGCCTGACGACATTCTCGCCTGGTGGGACCTCGGCGAGCACTCAGGCAGCACATGCCGGTCGCCGAGGATCGAAGTGGCCGGCGAGTGCCCGCCGGACGGCGTAGGGCTCGATCTCCCGGAGTCGGTCCGCTTGGTGGGTTGGTGGGTGGTCGCCGGGATCAGCTTCGAGGAAGCTCAACGCTGGGCGAGCGTCGATGTAACCCACGCCGCAATCGCCCACGGGTGGGCGAGGCTGATGGGCGAAGACCTTCAGGTGAGCTTCCCGGGGCACTGCGTGGCGAAACACTGCAACGGGCGGTGGTCGCCCACTGCGGCCGGGCTCTCGGCCTTCCGGCGCTTCGATGAGCTGGGCGTCCGGGACGACCATTTCCGCTTCGACCGCTCGCGGTACCTGGCCGCAGCGGCCGAAGGCTCACTGGACAAGGCCTTCGACCTGCTCAGGAGCTGGATGGAGGTGGCCCGGCTGCTACCCATCAAGCGTCCCTCGGAAGTCCCCGTCGAGGCGCTGTACTGGCTGTCGCTGGGCCTCGACATCCAAGAGGCAAGGGACTGGGCCCTGTTGGCCGGCACGACCGTCCACGAGGTGGCCGGCTGGCGCCGGCAGGGGTTCACTCCCTTCGGAGCGTCGCTGTGGCGCCAGGGGGACGATGACGACGACCCGGTGGCGGCGAGGTCGCTGCACCTGCAGCTCTTCGGCGAGGACAACGGGCTCGGCCCCATGAGGAGGGGGAGCGAGCGCTATGCGTGGAGGCCGCCTCTCACTGCCCAGCAGAAACGGGACCGGCGGCGGGCGCGATGGATTGGGCGCTGGCACGATCTCGTATGGACGCTCAAGGGCCGGCCGGGCTGAGCTGGCGACCGATCGGGCCCGTGGGCGGCTCAAGGGCCGAACGGGCTTGTCGCCGGCGCCGAAACGGCCGTGGCCCGGGCCCTTCGGACAACGGCACGTCGGCTCCCAAACCGGTCCCAGCCGCTCCACACCGCTCCCATTCGTGGCGACGGAACTCTGACAGAGACCGGCCTCGTCGCCGGCAATGAAGCAGGAGCCGGTGGCCACCGGCACACAGAGCTTCTAAGGGCCCATCAGCCTGTTTACCGGGCGGGCGCGTCAAAGCAGGCGCTGGCGGTTCTTGGAAGGCCTTTGACCGCTTGGGGTACGAGGCGGACGCGAGAAGATCATTTGTGACCCGACACGCCTCGGCGGCTGTGGAGAGAAGTCCCGGTGGCTTCCCGGGGGCGCGTCGGAGGACAGTAGTGCGAACGGTCGTCCAACCTCATGAAGGCGGCTGCGCCCACGATTGCTGCAAATCAAACTGCGACTTCGAGAGGACGGCACATGGCGGTGGTGGCAACGCCGTTGCCGCTTGACAGGGCTGGCGTCGTCCCGCCGAAACTACCGCTACCGCGTCAGGACCAGATTCTCCCACTAGTCCGTTAGTTTTCGCGTCCTCGGTACCCAAAGAGGACATGTAAGCAAAACAGCCAAGAGGAAGGAGGCAGGAGGCATGAGCGAGGGCCGTCTGGTCGTGAGCGTTACCGAAGCCGCCGAGTTGCTCGGCATTTCACGCGGGCTGGCTTACGAGTTGGCCCGTGCTGGCCAGCTACCCTCGCTCCGCCTCGGTCGGCGCCTAGTTGTACCCCGCGTTGCCCTCTTGGCATGGCTGGAACGTGCTGCTCGGACGGAGGGCCCGACCGGACGAAAGGAGCAGTGGTGACGTCCGCACGCTTTTACCACCTAGCTGAGATGGTTTTCGAGGCCGCCTCCTACCTCGCCGATCATGACCGCGTCGCGATGGAGCGGCTCGTCGAAACTGGGACGCTGCTCACCGCGATCGGCGAGCGGGAGGAAGCCGCTGAGGAGCGGCAACAGGAACAACCCCAGCTGCCGGGGATGGGATAAAGCGAAAGTGGTCACTGGGCCCTCGGTCCCACCGGCGGCGCGCATGGCCTTTCCCACGCCCTCCGCCGTTTCTTGTGCCGGCCAGCCCCCGAAGGAACTCAAGCGCCTGCACATGAGCCTGGGCAGCACCCAGAGGGGCGAGCCGTCGAGCTACATAGCTGGTGCGTCATCCGCGGACCGGCCGGGCGCGACGCTTAGGATCGTGGCGCAATGGTGAAGCGGCCGACTTCCACCTCGGCCTTTGGTGTGTCGAAGCGGGAGAGCCACGATGCCAGTGGTTTCTACCGTCGGTTCACCCCGCCTGACCTGTCTTCTGACAGCGAGGTGGCACCGTACCGGGCTCTCGACAAGCTGATCGTCGGTGACGCGCGCCGCATGGACGAGGTACCTGACTCGTCCGTCGCCTTGGTGGTGACCTCGCCCCCTTACTTCGCCGGCAAAGAGTACGAGGAGGCTCTGGGGGAGGGCGGAGTGCCGGCCACCTACCTCGAGTACCTCGGCTTGCTCCGGGACGTTTTTCGTGAGTGCGCCCGCAAACTCGAGCCGGGCGGGCGCATCGCCGTGAACGTGGCCAACCTGGGCCGCCGGCCCTACCGCTCGCTATCGGCCGACGTCATCGGCATCCTCCAGGACGACCTGCGCCTGTTGCTGCGGGGCGAGATCATCTGGGTGAAACAACGGGGCTCGTCCGGTTCATGTGCGTGGGGTAGCTTCCAGCGCCCTGGCAACCCGGTGCTGAGGGACCTGACCGAGCGGGTGGTCGTCGCCAGCAAGGGCCGCTTTGACCGAGCGGTCCCGGCCCAGGTGAGGGCACGCCGAGGCTTGCCGTCCGAGTCGTCGATGACGCGTGACGACTTCATGGAGAACACGCTTGATGTGTGGGAGGTACCGGCCGAAAGCGCCACCCGGGTGGGCCATCCCGCCCCCTTCCCGGTCGAGCTCCCGGCGCGGCTGATAGAGCTCCATACCTACCGGGGAGACCTGGTGCTCGACCCCTTCGCCGGGTCGGGTACGACGGCAGTGGCGGCGGTCCGGGCCGGGCGTTATTACGCCGGGTACGACCTCGATGAGTCGTACATCGCCCTGGCGGAGTCCAGGGTGGGCCAGGAGCGCCGGAGGCTGGTCCGTGAGGCGCCCGACGCCCCTGTCCAAGTCGCCTTACCCGCGGTACCGGAGCCTGCCCCCGAGGACGAGGACTTCCGGTCACGAGCCGTACGGGAAGGCCAAGCTACCAAGACGATCGCACGATCGGTCATCGAGGCCGCGGGGTTCAGCGATATCCGGAAGGACCAACGCCAACCCGGGGGAATAGAAGTCAGCTTCACAGCCCGGGACATCAAGGGGAGGCTGTGGTTCTTTGAAGTAGCGGGGAGCTTCACCAGTCACCGCGCCGGGCTCAAGCGTACCGACACGCTCTGGAAGGCGCTCGGTAAGGCGGCCGTGCTGCAGCAGGTAGGCAACACCCCGCTCGTATTGCTTACAACTGACGCCCCGGCGCGTGCCGGCGCGGGGGCGGAAGCCCTAAGGCAGGTGACCGGCCCGAGGAAACCTGTTCGTGCCGTTACCGAGATGCTAAAGCAATCCGGACTGGACGAACTGCGGGCACTATGTGGAGGGAAGTACCCGCGGTGAGTTCCTGGCCGGGCAAACGTGCCCAGCCCATCGTCCATAGGCTGGACGGTACTCCGGGGCGGTGACGGCTTTCAGCTGGCCGTCACACCGCCTACGTATGATCTGGCCGTGACGGTTCGGCATGACGTGTCATCGGTCCAGCCCCAGGGGGCGTACCTGGCTGGCCGCTGCCCGGTACGGGCCCAGCTGGACTGCCTGCGCCCGTGCGACCCACTGCCCCCCTCTCAGGTATCCGAACGCAGGGCCGAGAAGGGCGACCTGTTCGAAGCCGAAATGGTTGCCGTGCTGCGGTCCTCGCACCCCGACGCTGTCGTAATCAGTGGCGAAGACCGAGCCGAGCGCGAGGCCGCCACCGTGGCGGCCATGCAGTCAGGCGCTCCATTGGTGCTGGGCGGTCGGCTCCCGACTGACTACCGGGGCCGGCGGACCGGCGAGCCCGACGTGCTCGTCAAGGCCCAGGGCTCGCCGTCGTACCGGGCCGTTGACATCAAGCGCCACCGCACCCACGAGCAGGGACTGAACGGTATCGAGGCGACGGCGGCGCCCTTGAGCGCTCCGGCGTTGGAGGCTTCCGGAGTACGCCCGGGAGGCTGGGCCCGCAAGCGCCGTGGGGACATGTTGCAGGTGGCGCACTACCAGCGGATGCTCGAAACTTCTGGCTTGGCAGCGCCTGGGGGCTGCTTCGGCGGGGTCATCGGGGTCGAAGGCGAAGTCGTCTGGTACGACCTGGACGCCGCCGTCTGGTTGACACCGTCTTCGACCGGCAGGCAGAAGCGCCGGGCGACCATGGAGATCTACGACTTCGAGTTCGACTTCCGCCTGGACATCGTGGCCGTCGCCATGGCCCACCGGGCCGACCCGAGCATTGTCCCCCTGGTCGTGCCGGTCCGCGTCACCGAATGCGGCACCTGCCCGTGGTGGTCCTGGTGCGGCCCGGAACTCGAGCGGGGCGACGGCGACGTCAGCCTGCTGCCCCGGACCGGTTGGAAGGCGTGGCGGGCCCACCAGGACCACGGTGTCACCGACCGCCGCCACCTCGCCGCCCTCGACCACCGCACCGCCGCTCTGGTGGCCAACGGAGTGGACCTCCGGCCGCTGCTGGCCGCCGTCGGCCACCGCCCCGACAGCACACCAATAGAACAGGTGTTCTCGCCCAGGAAGACGGCCCAGCTCGCCCGGCTGCGCCAAGCCGGGTTGGCCAACCTGGGCGACGCCCGGTCGCTCTGCCCCAAGACCGCTTCTTACTGCGACGAGCCCGTCGCCGGGCTGGCCGACCAGGTCGATGCGGCCCGGGCGGCTCTGGGCGACGCCCCCGCCTACCGGCGCCGGGGTGTCGGGCCTGTCAGCGTCCCGCGAGGTGACATCGAGGTCGACATCGACATGGAGAACATCGAAGATGGCGTCTACCTCTGGGGCGTGCTCGTCACCGACCGCTCGGGTAAAGAGCTGGTGCCAGCCGGTTACCGGGCTTTTGTGACCTGGGGACCGCTGGCCCCGGACGAAGAAGCCGCGCTCTTCCTCGAGTTCTGGCACTGGCTCACCCAGATGAGGGCCGTAGCGGCGGGAAGCGGCCTGCGCCTCCGTGCCTACTGCTACAACGAGGCCGCCGAGGATGGCCAAATGCGCCGCCTCGGAGGGACCGTCGCCCTGCGGGCCGAGGTGGAGACGCTGATCGGTTCGGACGAGTGGGTGGACCTCCGGCGCGTCTTCGAGGACCAACTGGTGACCGGGTCGTCGGTCGGCCTCAAGCACGTGGCCCCTCTCAGCGGCTTCCGCTGGGAAGTGGACGACCCCGGTGGGGACGTATCGATGCTCTACTACGAGACCGCCGTCAGCCCCTCCGAGGTGGGCGCCGCCGCCGCTCGCACCTGGCTGCTCACCTACAACCGCAACGACGTCGAGGCGACGGCCGCGCTGCGCCAGTGGCTCGACCAGAGCGCGTCGGCGTGCCCGTCGATCGAGAGCCTGGGGCGCTGAGCAGGGTCGGCTTTGCCGCTTTCGACATACCGCTCGGCCGAGGACCGAAAGAAGGCCCGCGCCGAGGGCGGACCGCGATGTTAAGCGCCCACCACAAGACAGGTCCTCTACGAGACGTTCTCACCTTTCGAGCACCAGTCCACGGTCGACCTGAAGCCACTTTGGGAGGAGGTGGACCGCCACCCCTTACGCCCGCGCTGTTGGGGATCGACAGCCTTGACCGCCGCTCTAAACGCCGGTTATGTAGGCGGTCGAGGACGTGGTCCGACGGACGAGACCGTCATTCTGCGCCTCGGCCGAGTAACCATTCCTTGTCGGTCCGCAGTTCTAGAGTGACTCCGTGACAGCCGCTCGTTCACAGGGGTCGCAAATAGGCCCCCTTTTGGGCGCCACGGACGCTAATCCTCTGTCGGGCCGTGCGCAGGCTGTGAGATAGTGGCGACACCATGGCCAACGCAGCCCACACCCCTCCGCAACAGCCCGAACTGCTCACGCAATCCAGCGACTACGCCATCACCATCACGGACTGCAACAGCATCGCCGAAGCGCAGATCACTCTCCGGCGTGAGTCGCTCAACATCAAGTACGGACCCAACGGCATCGGGAAGAGCACCATCGCCCATGCGCTCGTTCTCAACGCCCAGGGCGAGGATGCCCTCCAAGACCTACTCCCCTTCAAGTACCGCCAGGGCGACAGCGGGAAGGCGCCGGCGGTGGCGGGTGCCGACGAGATCAAGAAAGTCCTCGTCTTCGATGAGTACTACGTCTCCCAGTTCGTCTTCCAACCCGACGAGGTGGTGAAGAACAGTTTCGAGATTTTCATCAAGACACCCGAGTACCAAGCGGGCATCGAGGAGCTTGAGGCCATCTTCGAGGACCTGAGGAAGGTCTTCCTGGAGAACGAAGCTCTCGATGACGTGATCGCCAGCTTCACCGAGTTGCGCAACGCTTTCACCATCACCAAGTCCGGCGGGATCGCGAAGACCAGCAAGGGTTTCAAGGCACTCAGCATGGGCGGAAAGCTCGCGACGATCCCGAAGGCCCTTTTGGGCTTCGAGAAGTTCCTCCGCAGCGACGACCCAGCGGGATGGCTGTCGTGGCAATCGAAGGGCAAGAGTTACCTCGAGCTATCGGACAATTGCCCCTTCTGCTCGGTTTCCAACGTGGACAAGAAGATCGCCGTCCACGTATCCGAGGAGTACGAATCCGCCGCGGTCAAGAACATGAGCGCGCTACGTCTCGTCATCGACAAGCTGGCGCGATTCTTCGTGCCCGAGCGCTTTGAGCAATTGCGCAGGATCACGACGAGCCTGGAGGACCTCTCCCCGGAGCAAGACCAATTCCTGGCGAGCTTGCGAGGTCAGGTCGAGACGCTTCTGGACAAGTTCACCGCGCTCAAAGAGCTCTCGTTCGTGTCTCTCCGTGACGAGCCCGACGTGGACAAGGCGCTGCGGAGTCTAAGGATCGAGCTAGAACTTCTTGACGCTCTCAATTCTAAGGATACTCAGGGTGTCGTGGGAACGATGAACGCGAAGCTTGATCATGTCGCCCAGCAGATCAACGAGATCAGGAGGCGCGTGGGCATCCAGAAGGCGCAGGTGGCGAAGTCGATCGAGCGGAACCAAGATGAGATCAACGAGTATCTCCGGTCCGCTGGGTACAAGTACGCCGTGCGGATCGAGCCTAGCGGCGACTCCTACCGGATGATCCTCGAACACCAGGATGCTCCGGGTCACCTGGAAGCTGCTGGCAGCCATCTGAGCTTCGGCGAGCGTAACGCCTTCGCTCTCGTTCTGTTCATGCATCAGGTCCGCCGCGACGCGCCTGACCTCGTCGTTCTCGATGATCCTGTGTCGAGCTTCGACAAGACGAAGAAGTTCGCCATCCTCCACAAGCTCTTTCACGGCAAGCAAAGTCTCCGGGGATTCACCACGCTGCTCCTGACCCACGACATCGAGCCTGCCATCGACATCGTCCGAACGGCGACATCGGGGCAGTTCCAGGCAGCCACCCCCGCCGTTCATTTCCTCCAGAGCCGGGCAGGTCAGGTGGAGGAGAAGCCCATCAAGCCTGCGGATATCATGACGTTCTCCCAGGTCTGCGACGAGAACATCGACTCCTCCGCCGACCCTATAATTAAGTGCATCTACCTCCGCCGCCGCTACGAGGTCCACGGCGAGCGCGGGGCGGAGTACGACGTTCTCTCAAGCCTTCTCCACGTTCGGGGCGAGCCCAGCTCGAAGAGCGAGAACGGGGAGCTTACTCCCCTTGACGAGGAGGAGCGCGAGCGAGCGATCGCTGAGATCCAGAAGGTCATTCCCAGCTTTGACTACCAAGCGCTCCTCGCTCAGGTCAAAGACCGGGGGGTCCTGAAGGCCAAATTCGAGGACACGAACGTGGGCTACGAGAAAGTCCAGATCTTCCGCATCGCCTCGGCGCTTGACCCCGATGCCCCGGGAGGCGATGCCACCCTCAAGAAGTTCGTCAACGAGTCCTACCACATCGAGAACGAGTACGTGATGCAGCTTAACCCGCGCGAATTCGATGCGGTCCCGGAGCATGTCGTCCAGGCGTGCGCGGACCTTCTCCTGTAGAATTTTAGCAGTAGGTTCTCCAGGCTTGATGCGGAGTCCGGCTCGTTCGACCTCGGGCTTGGAGTGCTGCCTCAGGGGAGGGTTGTTCTCTGCAAGTCTTCTACAACGTCCGAGTGATGGGCTATCGCGGCGTGAACCCACGTGCTGGGGCGGCGTCGTTGGGGTGGGACTGCTCGGAGCCGGGCGCTTGGGCTCGCGCGTCGTTGGTGTTGGCCAAGTAGGCCCCCGTCCTGTCGCGTCGTAGTGGGGCTGCGCCGGTGTGCAGCGTCGGGTCCCAAACCCACCCGGGCGACGACGCCGCGCTGACCTGCTCGGCTGGCACCACCCCAAGATGCGCTCGCGGCCATCGCAGCACGGCCCCTCTCCGACGGCGCCGAACACCCCGCCAGAACGACACCGCCACTGGCCAACACGGAAGCGCCGAACGGCACGTCTCGCGTAGTGAGATCGGCATGGTCAGCTCTCCATGGATGGAGGTAGCGCCTTGCTCTCGATCTAAAGGACCGCGGGATGGCGAGTAATTGTCAAGTGTTGTGGATGAGATTTTTTGCTCAGGCTGCGACGGACCCAGTTTCGGCGACTTCGGGCTCGGTCTCGGCTGGTCTCCTCTCTTGTAGTTTGCCGTCGATGAAGGTGGCACCGGCCCGTACCAGTGGGACGAGCTCGGGAGCGGATATCTTGTGCCAGCGGGCCTGGGCGGCATCGAGCAGC
>Ga0182016_10008280_pt1 | contig 10535 bp, 16 predicted proteins | sample 712S2MmetaG_FD_120491 | JGI IMG/M metagenome (GOLD analysis project Ga0182016, IMG submission 120491) | Permafrost microbial communities from Stordalen Mire, Sweden - 712S2M metaG | ecosystem: Environmental > Terrestrial > Soil > Wetlands > Permafrost | place: Sweden: Stordalen | collected...
ATGCGAGGCCTCCAGCGCGGCAGCCGAGCGCACAGCATCGAGCTCCGCGCCGAGCTCGCGATCCGCCTCGAGGAGGAGCAACCGAACTGCGGCCGGGCTTGCGGGCACCTGCGGCGCTCCGACTGGGACCACACGACCCACTGTGAGTACGTTAGCCGGCGCGTCGGGCGGGTTATCTGGGCATTGGGCACGCTACGACGCGTCAGAGTTCTGACGCTCCGAGCTCTAACGCGCCACGCCGGGCACGCCGATAAATGTGCCCATGACGAACCGTAACACCCCGCAAACAAATCCCCTACAAAGCGAGGACGGCTTCACGCTAATCGAACTGCTCGTCGTGATCCTGATCATCGGCATTCTCGCCGCGATCGCCATCGCTTCGTTCCTCAACCAGAAGTCGAAGGCCTCCGACGCCGCGGCAAAGGAACTCGCCCACACCGCCCAGATCGCGATCGAGACCTGCGCGACCGACAACAGCGGCCTGTACGCGACCTGCAACACCACCACGGCGTTGGCCGCCTACGAGACCACGATCCAAACAACCCTCGGCAACGGCAACGCCTACCTCTACTCCGTCTCGGTCCCGGGCGTCAGCCAGACGGGCAATAGCTACACGGTGACGACAGCCTCGACCACCGGCGACACCTACAGCATCACGCGCACCGCCTCGGGTCAGCTGCTGCGCACATGCGCCAACGCCGCCGGCAAGACCGCCTGCGTCGGCGGCACCTGGTAGCCGCCACGACCAACGCTCGTCCTAAGCATGCGTCCCTTCTCGCGCCGGCGAAACGACTCCTTTTCGCGCGCGCCGCTCCTCAAGCACAAGGGCGATCGCGTCCTTGACAATCACGCGCGCCTCCTCAAGGCCCGAGCCCTGCGTGTGGACCTCCGGGAGCTCCGGGACGTGCGCGTAGACCCAGCCCTCGCCAGCGTCTTCGTAGACCACCAAACGCGCCACGGACGCTACGGGCGAGTACCGCAAAGCGCGGGGAGGAACACATGCGCGCGATCCGCCGTGGATGGTCGGGCCCTAGCAGACGCTTTACTGTCTTGCTAGAATAGTAAAGGAATGAGTCGAGTCTCCAGCAAGCACCAGGTGACGATCCCAGTGCGCGTGCTTCGCGAAGCCGGTCTCGCCGCAGGCGACGATGTTGTGATCCGGTCTTCTGGTCACGGCCGCATCGAGCTTGAGCGAGCGGACGACCTGATCAGCCGCTACGCCGGCAGCCTTCCCGCCGGCACCTACCCGGCCGGTCACCTCGACCAGCTCCGCGACGAGTGGCGCGAGTAGCGCTCGACGCCGACGTCGTGATCGCCTTTCTCGACGCCGCCGACGACCAGCACGAACGAGCGGTCAACACACTCCGTCCCCGCATGAGCGCCGGCGAGGAGATCGTGTTGAGCGCGAGCGTCTACGCCGAGATCATGGTCCGCCCGATCGCACGACGAACGGACGCCAAGGTCGACGGGTTCCTCGACGCGATCAACGCGACCGTGATCGCCATCGACCGCCCCACCGCCCGCCTCGCAGCCGAGCTCCGCGGACGCCACCGATCGCTACGGCTCCCCGACGCACTCTCGCTCGCCGCCGCCATCGCCGCCAACGCTGAGCTACTCACCCTCGACACCCGACTCATCCGCATCCAGGCGCACGAGAAGCGGACCCCGTAGTCGCCCTACGGTGAGTGCCCCTTCGCCCGACAAGCAGCCGCCGGGGGATCGGTGGTTACTGCCTGATGGCGAGGCGCAGTACGTTCACGCGTGTGGGGAGCACTTCTGGGCGAGTTACCGAAACTGGCCGCCTATGTGGCCCGCGGCGAGGCCCGGCCGGCATACGAACGGGCTTTCGCCGCCCAATCGGCGATCAACGCCGGTCAGTCGCAACCCGGCTGACGAAGTTCTGCATTGGGTCGCCGTCGCGCGCCTGCTTCGTGTCGAGGGAGCAGCGTCAGCCCGCTGGACTCAGCCTGGGGCTCTGCGCGATGAGGGACAGCGACGACTGCACGCCGATCCAAGTGCCGGCGAACGAGTGCGCCGGCGAGCCCGCCTTGATCCGCGGCAGCGGCGGGGGTTAGGCGTCAGCGTCCCGACGCGCGGGTGCTCGTTCACTTCCGGGTGTGTCAGTCGAGGTGCGCGGCGATGAACTCGAGTGAGGCTGGTTCCTGCGAGGCGAAGAACGTTTCGTCGTGACACCCCGGGCCGAAGTAATGCGCGGCTTTCGCGTCGAGTGCCTCGAGCAGTGCGACCTGCCCCGGGTGGAAGGGATCGCTTGTACCGCCGGCGACGCGGACGGGAATTCCCGCTAGCCGGGCGGCGTGGGTGATGACGTCGTTGCCTGCGAAGTCGGCGGGCGAGGTGAACGCCTCCGGGTTTCCTGCATTGGCTTGTGCGTCTGTGGTCCAGATGGCGGGGCTGATTGCGGAGACGACGCGAACCATGTCGGGGTGGCGTTCGGCGAGCAGGAGCGCGCCGTAGCCGCCCATTGAGATGCCGGTCGCGGCGAGCGGTCCGTCGAGTCCACGCCGGCGACACATCGGGATCACTTCGTGGACCAGCATTGCCATTGGATCGTCGCGTCCGTGGCGGTGCCAGTAGAGGTTGCCGCCGTCGACGGTGACGATCGCGATCGGTCGCAGCGGGTTGCCGTCGTGGGCCCTGAGTGCAAGCCACTGGGCCGGGTTGCCGGCCATCGCGTTCGTGTGATCGGCGTCATAGCCATGTAGCGCGACGATCAGTGGCAGGCCACGGCTGCCTGGGCCGTGACCGGGCGGGTAGGCGATCGTGTACCCGACCGTCGCGCCCCGCGCACGCGAGTAGAACGAGCCGTTCAACAACGGTCCCGGCTCGCCGTAGCTCACCGGCGGCGTGGATGCCGCGCACGCTCCGTCGATGTCGGCGAGCCAGGCCTTGCCGGGCAAAACGCCGTGCTGGATCAGCTCGAAGCCGACCGCGCCTCCACCGGCGAGTAACCCGAGCCCGCCGATGCCGAAGCGAAGGGCGCCGCGACGAGTCATGAGCGTCGACACAACCGTCACTATATCGGATACCGATACATCGTGTGCCGATCAATCGGACACCGGTATACTAAGGGCGATGGTGGATCGGGAAGTCACTGATTTGGCGAAGCTCGGTCGCTACACGGGGCCGGCAACTCTGATCCTCGCGAGTCTCGCCGACGGCCCAAAGCACGGGTACGCGCTGACGAAGGACATCGAGCTGTTCGCCGCCATCCGGTTGCCACCGGGCACGTTGTATGAGGCGCTCGCGCGGCTCGAGCGTCAAGGCTTGATCGCGGCGATTGCGAGCGATGACCGCCGCCGGCCCTACGAGCTGACCGCCACCGGCGCCAATGCGCTGCAGTCGCAGCTGGCCGACCAGCAGCGCGTCGCCGACGTCGCCCTGCGCCGCCTTTCTGAACGCACGATGGCAGCATGACCGACCCGGAGGCTCGCGCAAATCGCCTGCTGCGGTGGTACCCGCCGAGCTGGCGGGAGCGCTACGGCGAAGAATTCGAAGCGCTGCTAGTCGCCGACATCAGCGAGCGGCGACAGTCGAGGCGGCGCACGGTCAACGTCGCGCTCAGCGGCCTGCTCGCCCGCCTCGCCGCCGCGGGCATCGCCGGAGAAAGCGAGCAGCGCACCAAGCTCGGCGCGATTGCCTGCCTTGGCGGCGTCTTTGCCGTTCTCGGTGTCGGCCTCTCGGCGCAGCTGATGATCGGCTGGCAGTGGGCGCCACCAACCGACCCGGCAACCACGGTCGGACTCGCCGCGATCCTCACGGGCCTGGCCGCGCTCGCGGCCATCGTCGCGCTAGCCGCCGCCCCGATCCTCTGGAGCGCACTGCGCACTCGCGCGAAAGGTGTGCGACTACCGCTGCTGGCGCTCGCTGGCGGCCTCGCCGTCCTCGTTCTCGCCGGCATCCACTTCGCGCCGCATTGGCCAGGCGCAGGTGGCCACGCGTGGAACGGGAAGCAGCTCGCTCCCGGCGGGCTAGCCGCGTTCGCCTGGGCCACAACGCTCTCGCTCACCAGCTACTGGGCGCACCCCACAAAACTCGCCACATTCCCCGCAGGCCAGCTCGCGTGGATGATCAGCGCACCATTCGCACTAACAGCAATCCTCGGCGCAGCCGGCACAATCGTGCGCCGCACCCACCTGTCGGCACGGGCACTGCGCTACGAGCTTCGCCTCGCACGCACCGCGGCGCTCGCGATGCTCGCCATCCTCGGCGGCGCGATCTGCTGGCTCCTCACCGGCAACAGCGCGCCCGACAACCTCTACGCCACCGGCACGATCGACCTAGCCGAAGCCGCAGCCATGGCATTCATACTCACCTGGCTCATCCGCGCGACCGGCCAGGCTTCTCCGCCAGCTCGTCCCGCGACCGAGTAGCCGCGCTCTCACTGAGCGTTGCGACACACGCGGGCGGCGCTTACGGCCAGGCAGCGAGGCTCTGGCGGGCCATCCGCGTTGTCGCCGCGCCTTGTGGCGGGACACCCGACTTACCGGCGGCGGTCGAGCAGCGGCCGTAGATCCTCGATGCGGTCGAACGTCCACCAGATGTAGTGCAGCGTTCCCTTCTCCCGCAGCGGGTGCAGATCGGCCAGGTCGGGGTCACCCAAGAATCCGTCGAACGCGTCACGGCTGGACCATTCGACGAGCACCAGAGCCTGGCGCGGGGTCTCACCGCCAACCTCAGCAGGGTGGTTGGCGTGCTTGCCCAGCGCGACGACACGACCTCCGTGTCTTGTCACCGCGTCCACCGATCGACGCGAATAGGCGCGATAGTCGTCGTTCTCGGCAAGATCAAAGAGGTTCAACGCGTAGAAACCCATCAGCGGATTATGGCCCGAGGCGCGCGATCGCGGGCCAGCACGACGACCGCGCCCGCTTCACGTCCTGATTCACGCCGCCAGCTCAGCAAAGGCCGGTCTAACGACGTTCTCTCCCCCGGGCTGGATCCGACCTCGCCGGCCCGTGACGCTCCACCGCGAGCGGCTAAGCCGGCTGTCCTAATGGCGCAAAGCAACACAAGCATCGGTAACGGCTTGGGTCAAGGTTCGCGTCGGCTGACGTTGGGGATGCGGTCGATCGAGCGGTCGAAGGAGACGATCTCGGCGACGCCGGTGGTTTCAGCGTGCGCGACGAGGCGACTAGCTCCACTGCCCGATTCGTGAGTGAGGGTGGGCAAATCCGCCAGCCGCGCCGCGCGGCGACCGTCAGCCATCAGCTACGGCACGGAAGCAGCGCACAGGGATGTCCGACAGCGGAAATCTACGGATGCAAGGCCGCCGGGTCGCGATCACGATTGAGAAGACAACCACCGCGCCCGAAGGAGGTAGCCTCGTAATGCCCGTTCTCCCGAAGACCCCCACCGACATCGGACTAGCGCCGGTGGCCGTGGGCCTGGATCGAAACCTCGAGTTCTTCCGCGACTCCTCAGCCGCCGAGATCGGCTTCCACCTTGACCTTGAGCTCGATCGGCCGGAACGTTCAGCTACGGCGCAAGAACGCAGCGAACGCGTGGCCGCCGTCGCTGTGCGCAATGTCGAACTCCACGGCTGGAGCGCTGCTGTGACTGAAGATCACTGCCGGCTGCGGTTGACCGGCGGGTCGGTCACGCTGGACCTCGGCTTGAGCGCCAACATCATGCGCTACATCGAGGATGGCACGCGGGCGTAGCAGCGAGTTGGAGCGCCACAGCACCTGGCGCCGCCCCGTTCCGCGGCGTTTGCATTGCAGCCAATAGTGGCGAGAGGCTCGATAAGACGCCGCCGCCAGCGCAGCGGCGGCGCCCACCACCCGGTGTCGGTCCGACGTGTGTCACGTCCGCGTGCGCAGACTCGTGGCGGTTCCCATCACAAATGCGAGGGCACCTACGACGGTGAGGGCGAGCAGTACGTTGGCCGCGATGATGAGCGTGAGGGTCATGGCTGACTTCCTTTCAATGGAGTAGGAAAGTCAGTGTCGCGGGCCACGGTGAAGCCCGCCTGAGGCAACCCTGAGCGGCGGCTGAGAGTCATTGCCGCGCCCGCCGCGGTGGGCTTCGAGAGTCGATCCCGCCAAACGCGCCGACGATCCATGAGCACGCGCGCTGCCGCGGCGGACTCCGCCGCCCGCGACGGTTCAGACCGCAGCGACCGACGCAGCGCTCGACGCCGCCGGCGTGAGCGCGGAGCGCACCATGGGCGCAACCTCGGTGCCGAACAGCTCCATCGAGCGCAGCACATCGGCGTGAGCGACGGCCCCTACGCTCATCTGAGCGACGTAGCGCTGGTGCCCGAACAACCGCTGCTCAGCCAAAATCTTCTCAGCCACCTGCTCAGGCGAGCCGACGGCGAGCGCGCCACCTGGCGATCGCAGCGCCTCATACTCGCGCCGGCCGGACGGCGGCCAGCCACGCTCACGCCCGATGCTGTTCATCATCGCCAGATATGACGCCGCGAAAGCGCCGTCGGCCTGCGCCGACGTTTGGCCGACGAAGGCGTGGGTGTTGATCGCAACCTTCGCATCCGCCGGATCGTGCCCGGCGGCAACAAAGGCCTGCCGGTAGAGCACGACGAGCGGCGCGAAGCGCTCATACGGACCGCCGATGATGGCGATCGTCAGCGGCAGGCCCAGTGTGCCGGCGCGCACAACGGACTGCGGCGATCCGCCAACCGCGACCCAGATGGGCAGCGAGGCCTGGACCGGTCTGGGCCACACGCCAGCGTCAACCAGCGCGGCACGATGGCGGCCAGACCAGGTGACCAGCTCGTTGTCGCGGATCTTCAGCAGCAGGTCGAGCTTCTCGGCGTAGAGCTCGTCGTAATCGTCGAGGTCATAGCCGAACAGCGGAAACGATTCGATGAAGGAACCACGCCCCGCCATGATCTCCGCACGCCCACCGGACAGCAGATCGACGTGAGCGAACTGCTGAAACACCCGCACGGGGTCGTCGGAGCTGAGCACGGTGACGGCGCTGGAGAGACGGATGCGCTCTGTCCGCACGGCGGCTGCGGCGAGAACGGTGGCCGGGGACGAGATCAGGAAGTCCGGCCGGTGATGCTCACCGATCGCGAAGACGTCGAGTCCGAGCTGGTCGGCGAGCTCGACCTCCTCCATCAGCTCGCGCATGCGCTGGCGCGGGCTGACGCCGGAGGCGAGGTCTGCGAAGGTCGCGACACCGAGTTCCATCGCTTCAGCCTAGCAAAGTACTTGCGTGCGCAAGTACCTCTCGGCAGGCCGCTGCAAACGCAGCCGAGATGCCCCGGGCGGCTCAGGGATGCGGGCGTTCGGACCGCTTACCCTGCCACTCCAACCGGCGTCGAGTTGCCCCTTTTGCCGACGTCGGCAGCGGCTACACTCGGCCGTCGTCGAGCGATCAATTTCAGGGGGTCCAAGATGAATCGCGGGACCGGTTCGCTAGTCCTGGCAATAGCCGCAAGCGCCGCTCTCATCGCGGGCTGCGGTGGGGGCGGGAGCAGCAGCAGCACGTCAACGAACACGAGCGCCAGCCGAAGCAGTAGCACGAGCGCCACGACGACGAAGGCAGCAACCACTTCCAGCGGTACGTCCGACGCGACAGGCGCAATACCGCCAGCCGGGAGCGCTGGCGCGGCCGTGGCCGCCTATTGCAAGAGCGCGCTCGCAGCCGCCGAGACCCATCTCACCGCAAGCCAGGCCGCTCAGTTCAAGTCCTACTGCGCGTCGTTCGCGCACGACAACCCGGCGCAGATCAAGGCGTCAGAAAAGTCGCTGTGCAACGAGATCATCAAGGACACGGTTCCGGCCGCCGACCGGACGCTCGCCGGCTCCGTCTGCGCCAAGCTCTAGACGGCATCGCCCGCTCGAATGGGACGTGCCCCGCCGGGCGGCGCGTGGTTACTGCGCTGCGCGCCACTGCCGACACGCCTCCCCCGATCACCGTCATCCGAGCCGACCCGCCCGCTCCCGCCGGCGTAGGCTCCACGCGTGCCGATGCCGTGGTCTCGCAAGCTCCGTGTCGCAAAAAGCCCGCCCGTATCGGTCGCGGACCCGCGCTTTGAGGACTGGGAGACCGTCAGCACTTTTGAGGACCAGGCCACCGCGCTCGCGTGGCGCGATGAGCTGCGCAACATGGGCATCGAGGCGAACTGCACCGCCGATCAGCCGCTCGACCGCTTCGGCCACGGCGACATCTACCTGGTCGTTCCGCCGGAGCAGTGGTCGCGGGCGAACGAGATACTCGACAATCTCGACCTCTAGCGGCGCCTGCGCGCGGCCGGGCTCCGTGTGGCCCTCCCTCGGCTAGGTGCTCGGCGCCGTCGCCGGCTTCACTGGCGGCTGGGTAGCACGCGACGGCGCAGCGACGCCCGGCGGCGCGGAGCCGTTCGATTGGGTGGCCGCGGGCTGCCGCGACGATGCCTGTGCCGCGGCGGCGGCCTCGCGCTCGGTGCGCTCGATTCTCGCCCGCCTCAGCTGAGTGCGATTGGCGGCAATCCATTCGCGATCCTTGTGCAACGTCCAACGCCATCCATACACAGCCTGGTCGCAGAGCGGATCGTCGCGACGAGCCCAGGAGCTGCTCATCATCGGGATTGACTCGCTGTCCGGCAGGCCGAGCGTGTGTCCGTATTCATGGGCGATCAGGATGCAGAACATCTCGCTCGTGCCGGAGTCACCTGAAGCGCCAAGCGCCCACGCGACCGGCGCGACGTCGATCGAACACGACCCAAGCGCCGTCTCCGCCCACACATCGGCCGCCGGGACGAGCGCTCCGCCGTCGCCGGTACCGTCCGCCATCGCCGTCACGAACACCTGATCGGATGCGCACGGCGACACGAGCGCCGGTTGCTCGACCGTCCAGAATGCGGCGGCGAGCGCGAGGTCGCGTTGCACGCGCGCAACCGAGGTGACATCCGACGCGCTTGCGCTCGCTGGAACCGCCAGCCCCACCAGTAGCGCGACGAGAAGGGTCGAGCGCGTCATTGGGCCTTTCTTCGGATCGGTCGATTCGCCCTGCTTGTGTTCTTTTCGTCCTCCGGACGGCTCGGCTTTAGGTGCGCCGGCTCACCGCAACGCTGGTCTGCCGCGAATCTCGCCGGCCGCGAGCCGCTCGATGGCCGTCTCCGCAACGCCGTGCACGCGCGCAGCGCGGCTGGCTGGCGCGCCCGGCCCAGCGATTCGCGTGCAAACCGCCAGCAGGCGGGCCGTCAGGGTGCGGCGGTGTGCGCGGCCAGCCGGGCGCTCACGAGCGATGCCTCGTAGCGCACCTCAAAGGAGCCGCCGAGTCCGTCGATCGCCTCACCGACTGCCGCCAGGAGGCGCTCGCGTCTTTGCGGCTCGAGCGCCTGGTGGTCGCTGTGCGTGCTGACGAAGTCGAGCCAATCCCGCGTCCGATACGCCTGGCGCCACGAGAACGTGCTCACCTCCGCCTGGCCGAACGCGCCCGATGCGTTCATGTCGCTCAGCGTCCGGGCCGCCCTGCCGCCGCGGTTTCCGAGCACCACCGAGTAATTCTCGAGCCCTGGCTCGAGCCGCGCATAGATCGGGGCGAGCACCGCGCGCACGTGAGCAGGCGGGTCGCCGATGTTCCAGAACACGCCGATCCTGCCCCGATCGACGAGGGCGGCTGCAGCTTTCGCGGCCCCGAGCTGAGGATCGATCCAATGCCAGGCCTGCGCGCAGATCACGAGGTCAAAGCGCCGCTCGGCAGGCTCCCACAGCTCAAACCGCGAGACCTCCACTTCGAGGCCGCTCGCCCGGGCGATCTGCGCCATGCGCGGGTCGACCTCGACACCCAGCACCTCGCAGCCGCGCCCTGCGAACAGCGAGCCTGCCTTTCCCGTCCCGCAGCCGACGTCGAGCACACGCCGCGATCCGTCCCGCAGCAGCTCATCGACGAGCGCCGGCGGGTATGACGGCCTCGCGCGCTCGTATAGCTCCGCCACCTCGCCGAAGGACTCGGCGCGCCCGCGGTCCTCGAACATCCCGCCCGGGCTCACGCTGCTCACCACAGAAACATCGATCCGCGCAGGCCCCCGGTCGCTGCGCCATGCCAGCCGTCGACCGCCGGACCGGGTCGATCGGTCCCGGCTCGCTGCGCGTGCATCGGGCTATTCAACCATCCCCGCAGGCACTGTCGAGGCGAGACCGGGGCGGCCGCGGCCCCCTGTGTCAGTCGCGCTCGATCAGCAGCGCGAGCGTCGGGCAGGCGTCGGCGGCGCGCTTCGCGTGGCGCTCGAGGTCTGGCGGGATCGAGTCGCGGCCGACAATCGGATAGCCCCAGTCATCGAGCTCGACCAACTCGGGCAGGATCTCGGCGCACAGGCCGTGGCCGACACAGCCAACCGGGTTGACTCGGATGCGTGCCATCAGCGCACCGGACCCGGTTTCGGGAAGGTCAGGATCGGTTCGGCGGCGCAGCCGTCGCACGGGCCGTGGCGGGCGTGATCGGCGAACTGCGACTTGAACGTGCGCAGCGCGGTCGAGACGAAATGGGCGAGGCCGTTCGGGTGATGGCAGGCGCCGCGGCCGGGCAGCTCCGCGACCCAGCGCTCAAGGTCGGCGAACGCG